>Ga0315296_10000167_pt1 | contig 62811 bp, 63 predicted proteins | sample YL17G14_18_MG_FD_203921 | JGI IMG/M metagenome (GOLD analysis project Ga0315296, IMG submission 203921) | Sediment microbial communities from Yellowstone Lake, YNP, Wyoming, USA - YL17G14_18 | ecosystem: Environmental > Aquatic > Freshwater > Lake > Sediment | place: USA: Wyoming | collected... | reverse complement strand
GCCACCAGCGGCTTCTCCATGGCCATCACCAACCCTCCGACCGCCACTACCAGGGCGAAAGCTGGCACCACGAGCGACGCCGGCGGCAGCCACGAGGCGCTCGGGGTCTCGCCCATCAGAGCAGAAACTCCGTGATAGGTCAGCGCGGCGCCGGGTACAGCCATGAGGAAGGCCGAGGTCGCCAGCCCCACCGCTATCTCCAGGGTGGTCGTCTCGCTGTCCCGAGCTAGAGGCTGCGAGAAGAAGACAAAGATGGCCGTCAGTTGGCCGCCGAGAAGGAGCAGGGCGCCGTAAACCGTGCCTGTCCAGAGAACCACCCTGGACACGACGCGTCGCGGCCGGTCTTGCCGGCTCCACAGCCATGCCAGGGTCAGCAGGGCGAGCCCGAGCGCCAGGAAGGCGGGCCCGGCGACAAGCACGACGGTCGCCGCCCGGTCAGGGTCCATGTCAGGGTTGTCGAGCTGGCGCAGGAGGGGGGCGGCTGCTATGAGGCCTATCCCCACCGGCACGAAAACCAGTCCCATGACGATGAGGGCCATGAGGGCCACCATGCGCTGCCCCAGCCAGAGGAGGAGGAAACCCACCAGAGCCGTCACCTCGCCTGCCAGGGAGAGGGCGCCCGCACTGACGAGAGCGTTCTCCTGGCTGGAGGCGGCGGCGGCGATGGCCAGGCCCGTCAGGGAGAGGCCTGTCGCCAGCAGGACTACGCCAATGACAACGGCTGCTATGCGAGCGGCGGTCACTGCTCACCACCGTCGGCGGCCCGGGGCCAGGGCTCCACGCGTCCCGCCACGACGCGGTAGAGAGTGGCGCCGGCCAGGGAGGCTTGCCTGCCGGGCGCGCTGGCCCTGTCGAAGCGGTCGGCGTCCACCGATGTGATCAGCACCTGCTCGAACTCGGAGGCGGCGGCCAGGACTCCCGCCCGCCGAGACTCGTCCAGCTCCGAGAGGACATCGTCCAGGAGCAAGACGGGGTGCTCGCCCCTACGGTCCAGCAGGAACCGCGCCTCGGCCAGGCGCAGGGCCAGGGCGGCGGTGCGCTGCTGTCCTCGAGAGGCGAAGGCCGCCGCGGGCACGCCGTTCAGGAGGAACAGGAGGTCGTCGCGGTGTGGGCCAGTGAGGGAGACGCCTGCCGCCACGTCGCGCTGGCGCCCGGCGGCCAGGGCCTGAAGCAGGGCAGCGGCCAGCTCATCCGTGGAGGCGTTTGCGATTCGCTCGCCGTCCCAGGCCCGGGAGAGCTGCGGCTGGTAGACCAGTGAGAGCTCTTCTTCGCCGCCGCTGAGCGCCCAATGGGCCTCCCGCGCCAGCACCGACAGGCTGGACAGCGCCCGGCCGCGGCTGCCGGTGATGTAGGCGCCCTGCTGGGCCATTTCCTCATCCCAGAAGGAGAGCTGGTCGAGGCCGGCGGCGCCCTCCTGGATGCGGCGCAGGAGGGCGTTGCGCTGGAGGACTATCTTGCCATAACGCTGTAGGGCGCGCAGGTAGGCGGGGTCCACCTGGGAAAGGGTGATGTCCAGGTAGCGTCGGCGCAGGGAGGGGGCGCCGCCCACCAGATCGATGTCCTGGGTGGTGAAGAGGACGGCCGTCATCTGGCCCACCGTCTCCGAGGCGCGGCGCACAACGCCGTTGACGCGCAGCCGCTTGGAGGCGGGCAGGCGGCTCGCCGCAGCCTGCTCACCTGTCGGGCGGGTTATGATGGCCACCTCCACCTGCACGCCGCCATCGTGCCGCCGCGCCGTGCCCACCAGGCGGGCGACCGCCGGACCCTGAAGGGTAGCCTCCCGGTTCACCAGCTCGCCTTCGCTGGTGGCGCGCACAGAGCGGGTGGTGGCCAGGAGGTAGATGGCCTCCAGCAGGTTGCTTTTGCCCTGCGCGTTGCCGCCCACGAAGAGAAGCAGGCCGCGGGGGAGAGCAATATCTAGGTGGCGGTAGTTCCGGAAGTCGTGGAGGCTCAGTTGCTCGATGTGCATGGCAGGGCGTCGGCGACCCATTATAGCAGCCGGCAGGACGCCTGCCTGCCGCAGCAGACATTCGGGGACCCAGCGTGATGGTGCGAGGGGCTAGGTCTCGCCGCCGAAGCGCAAGTGGAGTCGCAGAGCCTCAGGCCGCGCTTCCTCAATGGTGAGGGGCTCCCCAATGTATTCCGCCAGGCCGTCGGCGATACGGCGGGCCGTCAGGGGCTCGCGCAGGAGGAGGACGATGCGCGCTTCGCCGTCCAGGTATCGCTCCACCGACGCGCCTTCGACGGCGGGCATGTGGGTGAGGGCTCGCTGCACCTCCATCAGGCCCTGGAAGCCGGGGACGGCGCTGATGAGAAGTTGGATGCCCTCGCCACCAGCGGGGAACTGGGGCTCCGCTGGCCCCTCCTTCTTCTCCGGCGGCGCCTCGACCGTGGGAGCCTTGGCCAACCCTGCCTCAGGCGGTGCCTCCGCGGGCGGTGCCTGAGCCGGACCGCTGGGGACGGCGAGCTTCGGGAGCTCATCCAGGCGCCGCTCGAGGCGCTGCACAGCCTCGGTCAGGGTCCGCACCTGCTCGGAGAGGCGGTGGCCCTCCTCACCCATGAGGTCCACTACGCTACTGAAGTAGTCAGAGACGGCACGCGTCGCAGCCTGGACATCGGGTGGTAGGGGCTCCTTCTTGGGGGAGGCTGGAGGTGTTGGCGGCCGGCTGGCGCGCACCATCTCCTGAGCCGCTCTCGTCAGGACCGCCTCCGCGTCGGTGAGGGCGCGTCGGAGGCTGGCTAGCTTCTCGCGGGCGGCCCTCTTCCTGATGTCAGGTCCGTTGCTGCGCTGGCGGCCGGTTGTGCCAGAGGTCATCGAAGGTTGCTTCTCCACGGGGCACCCGGCATGGCAACACTATCCTGCACTGAGTCTCCCTCCTCGTTGGGGCGCCAACGGAAGTGGAGGCCGGTCAAGGCGGCTGACAGCACGACCGTTGGCCCGGCCCGGACCCAGGCCCGCCCGCCTGCCGGCAGGCGAGGACGTGTCGCCCCAAGGATTATCGGCAGCAGGGCGACCACGTTGAAAGGCGATCCGCTGCCATGCAGGTAGAAGTATTATACCGTCAGCCCTGGCTGGCGTACCCCCACGAATACGCGATGCATTAGAATCGGCTGGTGATCGGCTCTTGCTGGCGGCGCGGGCCCTTCGCCCGCGTTTCCCTCACGAGCTGGAGAGGAGAGAGTCATGAGTCTCCCCAACCTTCTGCGGGGCGAGGAGCTGAGGCTGGGCCAGTTTCGCTCCTTCGACCCCGAGCGAGCCATCTGCTTCCTCCCCGTTAGTTCCCTGGAGGTGCACGGACCGCACCTGCCGGTGGGCATGGACATGTTCATGGCCCGCTGGATGGCCGAGGAGACGGCCCGCCGCTTTGCAGAGGTCCACCCGGACTGGACGGTGGTCGTCTACCCGCCCCTGACCGTCGGCACCGACGAACTGCCCCTGCCCGGTTCCATGCATGTCAGCCAGCCCACGTTGTACCGCGTCCTGACCGCCCAGGGCCGGTCGCTGGCGGAGGCGGGCTACCGCTACGCAGTGCTGACCAACGGCCACGGAGGCGCCCGCCATGCCGCCGCGCTGGAGGCTGCCTGTCGCGCTGTTAGCCGCCGCCACGGCATCAACCTGTTCACGCCTTCCATCGCTGTGCTCCACGCCATCGTCAGCGGCCGGCGCTTCGACGCCATCGAGGCAGCCCTGGGGCGACCCTTGACGGAGGATGAGCGGACCCACCTGGTCGGCGGCGAGCACGCCGCTGGCTGGGAGACATCCTTTCTCCTGGCGGAGCGCGTGGAGCTGGTGGACCCTTCATATCAGGAGCTGGGCCCCGATGGGCCACCCGCCTTCCGTCCAGTGGTCGCCGTGGGGCGGTGGGTCACCAGGGCTCTGGCGCGGAGCGGGTCGAAGGCGAACGGGCGCTTGGAGGAGATGTTCAGCAGTCTGGCAGGTGGTATCGGCTGGCTCCTGAACGCGCGCTTCGGCTACGGGGGCCACGAGGTCACCTACGATGGCAACCCGTCTATTGCCTCGGCGGAGCTGGGGCACGCCTTCCGGCAGGTGATGGTCGAGGACTGCCTGGCGGTGGTGGAACGTGTGGTGCGGGGTGAACAGCGAGCGGAGGAGGTGTGCAGCATCGCCTCAGAGCCGGCCATCATTCAGCCCTACTTCTGGCGTCGTCTGGGCCTGGGTGCGGCGGCCGGGGTCGCTCTGCTGATGGTCCTGAGGCGGCGCCTCCGCAGGTAGGTCGAAGGTCAGTACCTTCGAGGCAACTGGACAAATAACGACAGACTAGCGCAAGCCTGCGCTTTCTGCGGCTGGCCTTGTCCTCAGGTGGCGGCGAGGATACCGAGCACCGTCAGCCCCAGCGCCACGCGGTACCAGACGAAAACGTAGAGGGGGTTTCGCTGCAAGAATCGCAGCAGGAAGGCGATGGCGGCGGCGCCCCATATTGCAGACAACACGAACCCGACAGCGAAGAAGCGCAGGTCGCTGGCATCGAGCCCGCCCGCCCGCACCTCGTCGAACACGTCGTAGAGCTTCTTGAGCCCGGCCCCCGCTATCACCGGCGCCGAGAGAAGAAAGGCGAAGAGCGCCGCCTGTCGACGCTGAAGGCCAGCGAAGAGCCCCGCCGACATCGTAATCCCTGATCGCGAGACGCCCGGCACCAGCGCCACGGCCTGCGCGAAGCCTATGAAGAGGGTCCCCGGTATCCCCAGTTCAGCCATGGACCTTCGTTTGCTGCTCAGCCACTCGGCCAGGGCGAGGACAACGGAGAAGGCGATGAGGGTGGAGGCTACCAGGACCGGCCGGCGAAATGCGTCCTCGACGGTGCTCTCCAGGAAGACGCCCAGGACGGCGGCCGGGGCCGTGCCGATGATGATGAGCCAGGCCAGGCGGGCATCGTCGTTGCCTTCCACCCGGCGGGCCTGCTCGCCCGGCAGGAGAGCGCGCAGGCTGGCCAGCCAGCCGGTCGCCAGCCGCAGCACCTCGTGGCGGAGCAGGATCAGTATGGAGAGGAGGGTGCCGAGGTGAATGGCGGCGTCGAACGTGAGGCCAAAGGTGTCCTGGTTAACATCCAGCGCTTTCTCGAGGAGGATGAGGTGGCCGGTGGAGGAGACCGGGAGGAATTCGGTCAGACCCTGGACAGTGCCCAGAATGGCCGCCTTCAGCAGCTCCGGCATAGGGTGTGGCCTCCGCCCTCGGCGCGTCTACGGGGCCTCTCAAGCGCGGCGGGTCCGGCAAATCAGACCTCATCATAGGGTCGTCTAGGGGCGAGCGCCAGTGGGGAGTCCTGACCGGCCTAGCGCCTGGCCGGGGGGAGATCGGCGCTCGAAACGTCGCGGGGGTCTTCAACGGCCTCGCCTGACATAGCCCGGGCTGCTGCCAGGCGCGCCCCGATGCGCCTCCTGGCGGTGCCGTCCCCTGGCGGTTGCGGGCCCCGAGCCAGCGCGAACGGCGAGGTTGGCCACGGAGATTAAGAGGATGCCCGTGAGGAGGACGGCCGAGATCGTGCACCACATGCACACGGCGTCTATCCGATACAGCTCGAGCCAGGTGAGGTATGCGGAGTAAATGGTCCCAAAGAGCCCCATTCCGAACACCCCAAGAGAGGAGAGGTCTCTCAGGCTCTCTGGCCGCCATACGCCTGCCACGGCGGTGGCGAAGATGGCGATGTACATGAGGACACCCAGAAGGGCCACGGGCACTCCGAAGATAGCAGAGTACTCACTGTCTTTGACGGTGTCGCAGCCGTGCCCGAGCTCACAGAACAGCGACTCGTCCCCGATGTTGCCGTAGGCCAGATAAGACGAAACCGCCATGCCGCCGATGGCGAGCAGCGCGATCGTCGCGAGCAGGATCGGTCTGAGGAGATAGCGTGGCTCTGCTGCTCTGGCGGTGGCCTTGGTTCCGTTCTTCATTCAGCCTCCTTTGCTTTCGTGAGCGCATCTTCTATGAGCGGTTGGAAGCGGTCGAACGGAAGGTAGCCGGGCACCATCGTGCCGTTGATCACGAGCGTCGGCGTTCCGCGCGCCCCCAGCGATACCGCCTCCTGCCGCTCCCGCTCGATGAGGTCGATGTGACGGTGGGAATCGAGGCAGGCGTCGAACTCATCCCTGTCCAGGCCCAGTTCGCTGCCGAACTGCTTCAGCCGCTCCGGCCGAAACGCCCCCTGATTCTCTCCACGTTGCTCCGCGAACAGCTTGTAGTGATACTCCCAGTAGCGGCCCTGGTCGTTGGCACACTCCGCCGCCTCTGCGGCGAGCGTTGCCTCATCGACCTCCGGTGACTGGTTGCCTCCCGTGACGGCGAAGTTGTGGAACTCGATCTGGACCAGCCCCCTGGCCACGTACTGCTCCTCGACCGCCTTCTCCGTCGTGTCGACAAAGCGCTTGCACCAGGGGCACTGGTAATCGGATATCTCGATGACCTTCACGGGAGCGGAATCGGGACCGCACTTACGGCCGTCAGCCGGGACCTGGCCGCTACCGCAGATATGCCCCCCTTGAGCAGCGGTTCCGTCCGCGTCGAACACTGCTTCGTCGCCGTCTCCGCCTTGAGAAGCTAGCCCGACGGCTATGACGACAGCGACAATCGCGATGGCCAGAGCGGCAGTGCCAAGGGCCCAGCGTCCGCGCCATAGACGCATCTCGCTATCCTTATCGCGTTTTCTCGTCACACGGCGTCGAGCCATCTAGGTTCCGCGCTTTCTCTGCAATCGCAGGCTAGTTCTCAAGGTCCCTCCAGTGTGGGCCTCCTCGGCCTGTCCGACATACATCTTGTAGATGGCCTTGGACCGCACCCTGGGCATGGCCTTTTCGGCCAACTTCTCCAGAGAGGTGATGATCTCCGGGAGCTTGTTGCCTGGGATGCCGATGATCGCCTCGTCGTCGGCCATGTCGGTGGCCTCCCGGCAGCCGTAGCAGCCCATGCTCATGTTGACCTCCCCGGTTAAGAAGGGGACTATGGTCGCATCGACGCAAGTGGCCTGGAGGACGCCGGTGTTGAACGTGCGGCGGCCTCCTTCCTTGAACATCGACGCCAGCGCAAGCCACATTACTTGCTCCGCCTTCGCTTCGACGACCACCACATCGGGGTCGTAAGGGGCTGACCCAAGCGGCGCCAGGGCCACCGCCTTGTACCTGCCCATCTCCAGCTTGGGCATATCTGCGATGGTACGGCTCGCCGCCCCTGGGCTGCCGAACAGCCCATACGCCGCGGGCATCTCCCCTGACAGCAGCTTTTCCGGCGGGGATTTGAACCCCAGCACCCGTGCTGCGGCTGGACAGCTTATCTCATCTGGGGTGAGATACACGCTCTCTCCCCTGCGAGCACGCATCAGCGCCTGGCAATAGCGGCTCTTGAGCGCCTTACGAAACCCGCGGAGGTCCGGGATCTCGGTGAGAAACTTCACGGCCACCGGGTGACACTCCAGGCCTAGGATGTCCCGCACCCTCTCAGCAGCGCCCTTCATGGTCGCCCTCCTTTCCCTCGTCACCACAGCACGCTTCAGGACGGCTTGTTTTCGTCGTCAGAGTTCGCCAGATGTCGTCTCACCCAGACGCTCGCGGCTCCTGGCGCGGCGGGTCGGCAGCCGTCCCAGCCGCCCGGGCTGCTGCCAGGCGCGCCCCGATGCGCCTCCTGGCGGTGCCGTCGGGCTCGAAGAAGAAGGCCCTGGCCCAGAGGGCGACGTACACGAGGGCGATCAGCACCGGTACCTCGATGAGGGGTCCGACGACTGCCGCCAGGGCCTGGCCGGACTCGATGCCGAAGACGCCGATGGCCACGGCGATGGCCAGCTCGAAGTTGTTGCTGGCGGCTGTGAAGGAGAGGGTGGCCGTCTCCGGGTAACGGAAGCGCAGCCGCCAGGACATGAGAAACGAGACGGCGAACATGATGAGGAAGTAGAAGACCAGCGGTATGGCGATGCGGAGGACATCTAGCGGCACGTCCACGATGTACTCGCCCTTGAGGGCGAACATCACCACGATGGTGAACAGCAGGCCGATGATGGCCGTCGGGCCAAGGCGCGGCATGAGAACCCCTTCGTACCAGTCGCGCCCCTTGCGCTTGATCCCCACGTAACGGGTGATCATCCCGGCCACAAGCGGTATCCCCAGGAAGATGAGGACGCTCTTCGCCACCTCCCAGAAGCTGACGTGGACCTCCTCGCCGCCGCCGAACCAGGAGCTGGCGACGCTGAGGAAGAAGTAGGCGTAGAGGGAGTAGAACAGCACCTGGAACACGGAGTTGAGGGCCACCAGCACGGCGGCGTACTCGTTGTCGCCCTCCGCCAGCATGTTCCAGATGAGCACCATGGCTATGCAGCGCGCCAGCCCGACGATGATCAGCCCCGTGCGGTACTCTGGCTGGTCGGGCAGGAGCAGCCAGGCGAGCGCGAACATGATCACCGGCCCCACCAGCCAGTTCTGGACCAGCGAGACGCTGAACATCTTCCAGGCACCCTTCACCTTGCCCAGCTCCTCGTACCTCACCTTGGCCAGCACGGGGTACATCATCCACAGGAGTCCAACGGCGATGGGAATGGAGGTGGTGCCGATACTGGCGGAGTTGATAGCGTCGGCGACGCTGGGGAAAAGTTTGCCGAGCCCGACACCGAAGGCCATCGTCAGGATAATCCAGAGGGCGAGGAAGCGGTCCAGCAGCGAGAGACGCTCGGCGACGTGCGGTCGCGCGGCTTGAGCGACGGTCATGGCAGGTGGCCCCCTTCAGACGGAATCGCCGCTAGGAACTGCTCTACGTGTGCCCGGATGGCGTCCTGCACGGCCCGGAAGACCGACAGGCGCTCTTCCCGCGTTCCCTTTGCCCGCGAGGGGTCGGGGAAGCTCCAGTGCAGGCGGCTGCGAGCGTTCGGAAAGACCGGGCAGGTCTCGTTGGCGTCGTCGCAGACCGTAATCACATAGTCGAAGCGCTCCAGCAGGAATGCATCCAGCGACTTGGCGTGGTGGCCGCTGATGTCGATGCCCTCCTCAGCCATGACCTGGACGGCCAGGGGGTTCAGTGCGCTCGGCTCGGTGCCGGCGCTGCGGGCCTCGAACCGGCCGGCCCCGAGGCGGTTCAGGAAGCCCTCCGCCATCTGGCTGCGAGCGGAGCTATGAGTGCAGACGAAGAGGACTTTCGCTCTCGTTGTCATGGCTTCTCTGCGCTCGGCGTGCTCATCGCCAAGGGTGGTCCACCTGCGTCACCTGAGAGCTAGGCGGTCCCGTGCCTCCGCCACCTCCCTCCGCGCCGTCGCTAGCACTCCGCGCTCTTGCATAAGCTGTCGAAGGCCAGGCAACGAAGGGAATGAAACCGCTCCCTCAGGGCATACGTTCGCGCACGTTACACAGCCGACCATGCAGTGCAGCGGCTCCACCACGATGGCCTTCTCCCGCTCGTAGTCGTAGGCGAAGACGGCCCTCCCGCAGCCCGTCACACAGACGCCGCAGCCATTGCAGAGACCATCATCAACAATGGGGTGCCAACCGATTTGGTCACGCGGCACGCCGTGCCAGGTCTGCGTGAACTTTGGGTCAGGCATGCTCCTCCTCTTCCGCCAGGGCGGTCGCCAGCATGCTCACGATCTCGGTGGCCTCCGGGACGCGGCCCGCGCAGACCACCTTCTCGTTGACAACCAAGCCCGGGGTCATCATCAGGTGATACCTGCGGAATTCGGCTGGGTCCGTGACATGCTCTATCGCCGCGTTGGCTCCCAGCATCTGGAGCGCCTCCACGGCCGCCGCCCCTAGACGCTCGCAGTTGGCGCAGCCGGGCCCCAGAACCTTCACCGTTAGCATAGCTTCGCTCCTCCCGCTCAGAGCCAGGGCCGTTAGGCCACCATCTGTATCTCCGGTTCTACCACAAGCTCGCTGGTGATCGAGCTCGCTACCAGGCTGTACTTCTGGGCTGACTGGAGCGCCCGCTCGATCCGCTTGCGCTCCACTTCGGCCCCTCGGGCAGCGATCCTTGGCCGCAACACCACGCGCACAAAGGCCTCAGTGCGGTCAAGGTCGATCACTTTCGTACCCTCGCCTGCGCACTCGTAGCTTAGGAGGCTGACGTGGAAGCGCTCGCAGGCCCAGAGGAACATGAGCATGACGCACATGTTGAGGGCTCCCACGAAGGCGTCTTCGGGGGTTAGGGTGTTCTCATGGCCGTGAGCATCCGGCGGCGCGGAGAAGGGCAGCACTGGGCCGTTGCCGCAGCGCAACTCGCCCCGGTGCTCTCCCGTCCAGCGAACGTCAGCGGAGTAGGTAGCGGTGGTCAGCGCCGACATCGTTAGGCACCGCCCGTCGCTGCCGCGCCCGTGCAAAAAGCTTCGTACGCGCTGAGCAGAGCCCGGCGAAGGGCGTACTCGCCATCGACCGGGATGGAGTTGTAGATCCGGACCTGTTCCATGAGGGCGTCAGCGGTCGCGTCCTCGTCTGGGCGCCTGCCCTCCTGAAGGAACTGGGAGAAGATGAGGGGCAGGGCGATCACTTCAACTGTCCGGCCGTCCACGTCGACCTTCTGCACGGGAATATCAGAAGCGCAGGAACAGACCGCCTCAGCCTCCTTCCCGGTGCCGGGGGCTCCGCCATCCGACCGGATGATCGCCGCTACCGGCTCCGCCGCCTTTGAGCCCGCCCCAGGCCTCTCCAGGAGGCGGTCTACTTCCCCCGCCAGGAGATCGGCTAGGGCAAGGGCCAGGGCCTCCCGGGCGGTGTCCGGGCCGCGCACGCGGTTCGGAGGGTCCAGGCCCAGGCGCTCCCGTAACTCGCTGACGACCAGGCTGACGGCGGGGCGCGCGCTGTACATCTCGGTGGCCCTGGCGGCGCACCGCTTCTCGCACCCGTCGATGGCAATGGTGGGGAAGAAGCGGGCGAAGGCGCGCTCGCGCTCCTCGCCTGCCAGGAAGAGGGGCAGACAGAGCGTCACCGTTCGGCCGGGTCGAAGGAGCTCCAGCACGCGCAGGGCGGCCTCGCGCGAGACCGTGCCCTCCGGCAGCTCCTCGCCGCTACAGGCGATCAGGCCAACCTTGCGCTCGGGCAACCTTGGCATCTGCTCACTCCCCCTGCTTGCGCAGCTCGTCCACCTTGTCGGCGATCTCCTCAGCCAGGATGCGTGCCATGGCCTTGCCAGCCTCTCCGATGTCGGACACGCGCCGCACCTTCAACTCCTTATGCTGTCGGAAGACATCGAAGACGCGGAAGGTCGCCGCTGGCTTGCCCCCAGCCTGTTCCACGTTCACGCGGGCGCAGGCCGTCGGACAGCCGTCGATGGTGATAGTCGGGTGCTGGCGCACACGACGCTGGGTCTCCTCGTCGCCCAGCGTCAGCAGCGATAGGCACACAGTGCTGGTACAGCCCGGGCGGAGCTCCTCGGTCACGACGTAGGCCGCTTCGCGGCCCACACTGCCAAACGCCTTGCCGATGCCGCTGCACGGCACGATGACCACTTCACGTTCCGGCATATCGGTCACTACCCTCCCATCTCTTCCAGCGCCTGGGCCCGTATGGCTTCCAGGTACTGTGCGGCGTCCAGAAGCGCCTGGCGGTCGCCCTCCCAGTTCCTCAGCTCCACGAGCGCCAGCCAGCCGTCGCCGTAGGGGTCCTGGTTTACCAGTTCTGGGCTTCCTACTAGCCGTTGGTTGACCGCCGTGATGGTACCGCTGGCAGGCGAATCGAGGGCTAGGTCGACCTTCATTGTTTCAAGGCTGGCGAACTCGTCACCGACGGCGATGACCGTGCCGATGGGCCGCACGTTAACAAACGCGATGTCGCCGCTCCGCTGCTGGAGGAAGTCGCTGAGGCCTAAACGGGCGACGCTACCCTCAGGCTGGACCCAGACGCCGACCGGCGAGTACCAGCAACCCTGTCTGACCCGGAAGATGAACTTGTCGATCGTGGTCTCGAGGAGTTCACTCGCCATCGGCCACCTCATGGCTTTTCATGGTCCGGCCGACCGCCGGAAAATCATATCAGCGCGTGATGATGCTCGCCGCCAAAAAAAGGGCCTCGCTACCGCCCCCGAATTCGGCATACCTCTTCTGCTCGCCGCTGGTTGCCCGGCGTCATCTGCACCTCGAGCAGCGCCCCCAGCCGTTCCCGCAATGTAGCGGTCGCTGCCGCGTTGGCCCGGTAGAAGATCCAGCGCCCGTCCTCACTGTCCCGCCGGCTCTCGACCAGGCCTGCCCGTCGCAGCACCGCCAGGTGATTGGAGACCAGGCTCTGGGAGAGGTCCAGGATGTCCTCAATCTCGCAGACACAGAGCTCGGCCTTGGTCAGGAGGGCGAAGATGCGGAGGCGGGTGTCGTCGCTCAGGGCGCGGAGGAGCGCCCCTAAGTCTTCGGTGTAGGCCCGTGAGGCTGGCCTGGCCTCGATCACTCGACTGGACATACTCGGCTGAGGTCCTTGAATCATCTGTCATTAATATGCTACCCTTGGCCCGCAGCCTTGTCAAGCGGCGCCAAAGTGCGACTGCGCTTGACGCTACAAACCGACATCGGTACGTTTGCGGTGCCCACGATCAGTGTTCGGGGTGGCTGCCGCCCGCCGGACATGGGAGATCGCGTTTCAGCCATAGCTGGAGGGGAAGCGGATGCTCACAAGAATCGCGCCACTCGTCTATTGTGCCGTGGTTCTGGTGCTGGCGGGCTGTGTTTCGGGTCAGGTCACCGACGCCGCAACCGGCCAGCCCATCGCGGGGGCAACTGTCACCTTTCGCGATGCCGCAGGGAACTCTGGCACGGCGACGACGGGGGAGGACGGCCTCTACAGCTTCGACGGTAGCACTAGCCCCCAGCCCGCTGCCGGCTTGGTGGAGTTCGAAGTGTCAGCTCCGGGATATGGCACCTTCAGCGGTGTCCGGGACGTCCAGTATGACGACAACGAGGGGCACACCTTGGCAGTGCTGGACTTCACGCTGATTCCCGTGCGTCACTGATCGTGATCGCATGTGGCCCTCGTGCAGGGCCAAGGGTTTCACTGCAGCCGCCTTGGGTAGGCGCCACGTAAGAGCTGTAAGGATCACGCCCTCTCAAGCTCTTCATGGCCCTCTGATGACAGTCGGAGGACGCCGGCTCGTCGCTCTCCCCTTTAGCCGGTAGCTCGGACCCCTGATGGGAATTGTCTCCTCGTCGCGCAGAGCGCGATCCAGGGTGTCCTCAGTCTCGGGGACGCAAGCTCCACCCTGGCGAAGGGCGTGAAGATGCGGGAGGACTGGTCTGCCAGCGTCTCGAGGATGGGCGCCAGCCCGTTCGCGGGTGAGGGCGGCGTGGGCGTTCTGAAAGGCATAGGGGCTTGACAAGGGCAATGGAATAAGTATATTAGTGGTAACTTATGGAATTCGCTCCTGAGATTGATCGCCTGGTCCGCGTTTACAGGGCCCTCGGTGACCGAAGTCGCCTGTGCCTGGTGAAGCTGCTGGCTGGCCTTAAGCCTGGTGACGCGCTGTGCGTGAACGCCCTGGCTGCTGAGCTGGGCATTTCACAACCGGCTGTTTCCCAGCACCTCGGCGTCCTGCGGGCTGCCGACCTGGTCATTGGCGAACGCCGGGGTTATCACGTGCACTACCGCCTGAACCCGGCTGGTCTTGCAGCGCACCGGCATGAGGCTTCAGTACTGCTGGGGGAACAGTTCATGGCGTCGCCCGCCGACGCTCGGCCGCCGCCAGGTTGCGCTCCAAAGACGCCAGCCTGTGGACTGGAGCATGTTCATGACGACACTGGAGCAACCTTCCCGCGTCCTAGTCATCGCCGCCCATCCTGACGACGCGGACATCAGCAGCGGCGGCACCATCGCCCGCTGGGCCCGCGAGGGGCGCCAGGTACACCACGTCCTCTGCACCAGCGGCAACCGCGGCAGCGACGACCCCGAGATGACGCCGGAGCGACTGGGGAAGATACGGGAGGAGGAGCAGCGGGCGGCGGCTGAGATCCTGGGCGTCGCCGGGCTCACCTTCCTTTGCCACGAAGACTGCGAGCTGGAGGAGACGCTCGCCTTCCGCCGCGAGCTCTCAGGGCTCATGCGGACCTTCCGGCCGGACGTGCTGATGACCCACGACCCGTGGGCCCGCTACCGCATTCACCCCGACCATCGCGTCGTGGGCTTCACGGCGCTGGCAGCCATCGTCATGGCTGGCAACCGGATGTACGGCGAAGGGCCTCCGCCGCATACCGTCGGCCAGGTCTACCTGTTCCAGACGGACAACCCTGATTTCTGGGTGGACATCACAGAGACCTTCGAGCTCAAGGTGCAGGCGATTCACCAGCACCGCAGCCAGACGGCGCACTCCGGCGAGATGATGATGAAACGGGTGCGAGAGTGGGCGGAAAGCGCCGGGGAGACGGCGCGCGTTCCCCTTGCTGAGGGGTTCAAGGCCTTTGTCCCTCGCCACTGAGTGAAGAGGAGAGACTCTGAAGGAGGTACAGGACGTGTGTGGAGGTCATCACGGTTGGGGAAGCGCGCCGTCGTGCTGCTGCGACTGCGGGGGCCACTCGCAGCACGGGTGCGGCTGTGGCGGAGGGCATCCGTTCCGCTTCCACCGCTGGTTCTCAACACGAGAGGAGGAGGCGGCAGCGTTGGGGGAGTACCTGAAGGACCTGGAAGCCGAGGCTAAGGGCGTCCGAGAGCGCCTGACAGAAATCATGACGGCATCCGAAAGAGCTTGATTGAGCCAAGAGCAAGACCTTCACTCTTCGCACAGGGCCAAAGCTCGCGACGGCATCCTGTTTCGAAGACCGAAACGTGGAGGCAAGACAGATGAATGATGCCCTTGCCATCGAGGTGAGAGGGCTCACCAAGTATTACGGTCGTCTCATGGCCGTTGATCACATCAGCTTCGAGGTGCGGAGAGGCGAGCTGTTCGGCTTCCTCGGCCCCAACGGCGCCGGCAAGACGACCACGGTGCGGATACTTACCGGGGTCATCAAGGCGGATGCCGGCACCGCTCTGATTATGGGCTCCGAAGCCGGCAGCCTGAAGGCCAAGCAGACGGCTGGCGTCGTTCCGGAAATGGCAAACGCCTACACCGACCTCTCCGGCTGGGACAACCTCATGCTTATGGCTGAGCTTTATGGTGTGCATCCCCCCACAGCGAGGGAGAGGAGCGAAAGTCTGCTACAGGCTCTGGGCCTTCTGGAACGGAAGGATAGCTTGGTCAAGACGTACTCCAAGGGAATGAAACAGCGTCTCATCTTGTGCATGGCTCTTGTCAGCGACCCCGAGGTGCTCTTCCTGGATGAGCCGACCTCCGGCCTGGATGTACAGAGTGCCCGCCTGATCAAAGACCTGCTCCGCAGCCTGAATGCGGGAGGAAAGACCATCTTCCTGACCACCCATGACATGGATGAGGCAAACCAGCTTTGCGACCGGGTGGCCATCATCAACGAGGGGAACATAGTGGCCATAGATGCTCCGGAGAGGCTGCGGATGGCTACCAGCGGCCGGCACTCAGTTGAGGTCAGCTTCAACGACAGCGTGAGCCCTGAAAGTCTGGCCAGCCTTCCTGGCGTGAACACGGTGCAAAAGGTCGGCGACAAGTATCGCCTCTACACGGACAATCCCGGTGACCTGGTGGTGGCGCTGGTCAACCATTCCTCCGCTGCCCGTCTCAAGATAGTGTCGCTCAACATACTGGCTCCCTCCTTGGAGGATGCCTTTGTGGCAATGACGGAAAAGGAGGCCGGGTATGCCTGAGACAGCCCTGATATGGCAGCAGATGCGCCGTTCCCTGGCGATAGCACGGAAGGACATCCGCATCTACTACTTCAAGGGGCCGGTGGTGATCTTCGGAGTTCTCTTCCCCGTTTTCCTGTTCCTTTCGTACACCATCGGCCGAGATCTGAACGCAGACTCCATGATCCCTGGATTGCTTGGTATGACTCTCTTCTTTACCGCCACGTCAATCTCGCCGATAGTGGTGCCGTGGGAGACGCAGGCACGGACGCTGGAGCGCCTAATGTCCTGCCCGGTAACAATAGAGACGATCATCATGGGCGATGTGGCGGCGTCTTTTGCCTTCGGGATAGGCGTCTCACTGGTGCCCATTCCGCTTGGTCTATTCATGGGGATCTCAATATCAAGCCCGCTCATCCTAGCCCTCGCTATCATCCTCGCCGCCTTCTGCTTTGCCTCGCTGGGCAGCGTCTTCTCTATCCCGCCCACCAACACGCCGGCTACAGTCAACATGATCGCCTCGGTGGTGAAGTTTCCGGTGGTCTTCATCAGCGGCATCTTTATTGCGCTGGATGAGCTCCCCGCCTGGGGACAGGCGATCGCCTACATCTCGCCTCTGACCTACTTCACCGATATTGCCCGCGGCTGCGTCCAGGGCCGGGGGCACCTGCCAATGGCGGTCGACCTTTCGGTCCTGATTGCCTTTACTGTCCTGTTTCTTCTGCTGGCCACGAAGCTGCACCACAGGACAATGCCCAGGAGAATCTGACATGATACAGGAAAATAGAGGCTAACGCCGTGCAGGGGAGCTCTGCGGCCAGTGCCCGTGGCCTGAGTGGCTCACGTGGACTACGCTTTCACCAGCTTGACCTGCGTGTCATAGAACACGGCGCTTCCGCCTGTGATGTCCGACAGGCACGTGTTGCCCAGGTGGGGATCGACGCGCATGGCCGCGTTGGCGTGCACGCCTCTGGCCCGGCGCTCGTCCGCCTTCACCGTCTCGCCGTCGACAACGACATCGCTGGCTCCGTAGGCGAAGTGCCCGTGACCGAAGGAGAAGGCTACTACGCCCGGTCCTCAGCCCCTGACCCTGGTCTTCGCTCGGAGGAGGATGCGTCGCGCCCTACTCGTATGCCTTACGGATTGACACGCTTCTCGTACTCCTGGATGGCCTGCGTTGCGGCGGCGGCGGCCTCGTTCAGGGCGTCGATGGGGTCCTTACCGCCCAGCACCATCTCCTCGGCGGCGTGTTTGATGGCCTCGCTCACCTGGGCCATGGGACCCACGAGGGGGCCACGGGTGGCCACTGTCGAGGGCGCCTGCCGGTATGCCTCCACGGGCTTGCGGAAGTGGGGGTACTCCTCCATGACCTGCTGCGCCGGTGGCAGGTCATAGGCGGACTGGCGGACGGGCAGGTAGCCGCTCCCGGCGAACCAGTCGGCCTGCTGCTCGGGCTCCATCAGCCATTTGACCAGCTTCCAGGTGGCTTCCTGCTCCTCTTCGGGCCCGCCGTTGAGGATCCAGAGGAAGAGGCCAGCCATCTGCGGCCCTCCCTTCCCGTCCGCGAAGCCGGGGAAGAGGCCCGTCCCCAGCTCTACGCCTTCCATACCCCGTTCCAGCACGTCCACCACCGAGCGCAGGGCCGAGGAGGCTGTCAGGGTCATGGCCGCGCGGCCGCTGGCCACAGCCATGAAGTTGTCGATGCCGTTGGGGTTGCGTCCGACGTTGAAGGCCAGCCCCTGGTCGATCATGTCGTCCCACCAGCGGAAAAGGCGCTGGCCGGTGGGCCCGTTGAAGATGGCCTCGGTGGCGCGGCCCTCGCGCCCGTTCCCGTTGTCAATCGCGAGCTCGCCCTGGAGGGCGTGGATCTGCCAGACGTACCAGTCATTGATCTCCAGGACGATGCCGCTGCGGGTGACGTTCCCCGCGCTGTCCTTCTTGAGCAGCTTCTCCGAGGCCGCCTGCACCTCCTCCAGGGTGGCGGGTGCGTGCTCGGGGTCCAGGCCCACCTCCCGGAAGGGCACCTTGTTGTAGAAGATCATGGGCACGGAGATAGTGAAGGGCATGGTGTACATCTGGCCGTTGATGGTGCAGAAGTCCACCGCCTTCTGGTCGAAGTCTGAGAGGTCGTAGCCTTCCTGGTCGATGAAGGTCTGGACGGGGGTCACAGCCCCGCTATCGATCAAGAACTGCGTGTGGTTCCCATCCTGCAGGATCAGGTTCGGTGCGTTGCCAGTTCCTAGCGAGGCCACGGTCTTGTTTAGCTGGTCGACGTAGCCTCCCTGGAAGGCGACCTCGGCCTGGACTTCGCTCTGGGAAGCGTTGAACTGGTCGACCAGGCGCTGGATAGACTCCTGGTTGGCGGCAGTCTCGGAGTGCCAGAGGGCGATCTTGATGGGCCCCGTCGGTGTTTGAACTCCCTGCTCTTTCTCTTCGCCGCCCCCGCAGGCGGCCAGGACCACGGCATACGCCAGGAGCGCCAAAGCCAGAAGAGCTTTCTTCATGTCGATCCTCACTTCTCTGTCTGATGTGGGGGTAGCCCGCTCCGTTGCCCATTATAATCTACCGCAGCGTGGTGTGGATGGTGACGGAACGGCGTCGGGGCGCCGACTGGCAAGGTGAGTGGCCTCGGCGACAGGAGAGGCCGTCCAAGAAGGAGGCGAAAGATGGCGCAGGCTCAGGTGCACCCGTTGATCTCCCAAGGCAAAGTGATGGTGACACCCGGCGTCTACGATGTCCTCTCCGCAAAGATAGCGGAAAGGGTCGGCTTCCCGGCCGTAGTTCTTACCGGGTACGGTGTCGCCGCCAGTCACCTGGGAGAGCCCGACTTCGGCTTGCTCACCCAGACGGAGGTCCTGGACGTGGCCCGGCGGGTCACCGCCGCCGTCAGCATCGGCGTCATCGTGGACGGCGACACCGGCTACGGAGGGCCCCTCAACGTACAGCGCATGGTCCGCGAGCTGATCCGCATGGGCGCACGGGGGGTCATCCTGGAGGACCAGCGCTGGCCCAAGAGATGCGGCCACATGCGGGACAAGCAGGTCATCGACGCCGAGGAGCACGCGGCGAAGCTGCGTGCCGCCAGAGACGCCCGCGGCGAGGCGCCTTTCGTCATTGTTGGCCGGACGGACGCCCTGGAGACCCACGGGCTGGAGGAGGCCATCCGCCGCGCTCGCCTCTACAAGGAGGCGGGCGCCGACGTCCTCTTCGTCGAGGGGCCGCGCAGCCGCGACGAGTTGCGTCGCATAGGCCGGGAGCTCCCCGGGCCGCTGGCCGTCAACCTCATTGAAGGGGGCCGGACGCCCCTTTGCTCCCTGGAGGAGCTGGTGGAGATGGGGTTTTACAGCGTGGGCTTCGTGCTCTCCGGACTCTATTCGGCCGCGCGCGCCCTGGAGCGCACCTACGCCGAGATCCGGGCGCGCGGGACTACGGAGGGCATCGCGGACGCCCTCATGCCTTGCGAGGAGTTCAACGCCCTGGTCGGGCTGGACAGTCGCTACGCCGAAGATGAGCGGTACCGGGCGTAAGGGAGATCGTTACTGGACGAACATGGCGGCCTAGGAGCTAGAATGAGAGGTGCCGTCCGATTCTTGTCACATCCGGGGGTGCCGCTATGCCTTTCATCCTACTGGTCTTCCGGAACCTGATCCGTCAAAAGATTCGCACCGGCCTCACGGTCCTGGGCATCAGCATCGGCATTGCCGCGGTGGTGGCGCTGGGGATCATCACCACCAGCCTGAAGTCTTCCGCCGGCCAGTTGCTGACGGCTGGCGCAAGCGATTTCGCTGTTGGCCGTCAGGGCAGCTCCGACCTGACCTTCAGCACCCTTACGGCCAGTGACCTACAGAAGGTGGAGAACTACCCTGAAGTCGCGCACGTCAGCGGGGTTCTGCTGGCCTTTTCCAAGGTGGGGTCCAACCCCTACTTCGCCCAGGTGGGCATCGATCCCAACGACCTGGACTTCTTCGACCTGCCCATCGTCGAGGGACAGCAGCTGGCTCCCGGTGCCCGCAACGAGATCATGCTGGGCCCTGAGGCGGCCAAGCAACTACGCGCCCGGGTGGGAGACCAGGTGGAGGTCCGGGACCAAACCCTGACGGTGGTCGGTATCTACCGGACAGGCGCGGTGTATCTGGACGGCGGGGCTGTGCTCCCCATCTCCACCGTGTGGGAGTACGAGCGCAAGGAGGGACTTTACACGCTCCTGTACGTCAAGGTCAGGCCCGGTACCGATCTGGCTGCCCTTACGGCGCGCATCGAAGCTGACCACCCGGACCTGGCTACCCTGCGCGGCGTGAACGACGTCTCGGATGTGGATCAGGGGCTCCAGATGATCGATGCCCTCAACCTGGGCATTTCCATTCTGGCCGTCTTCATCGGCGGCATCGCCGTCATGAACACCATGGTCATGGCCGTCTTCGAGAGGACGCGGGAGATCGGCATCCTGCGGGCCGTGGGCTGGCGTACGCGCCGTATCCTACAGATGATAGTGGGGGAGGCGATCATGCTCTGCATGATCGCCTCCGTGTTCGGATCAGTCGTGGCGGTGCTGCTGACCCGTTTCATTGTCCTCCTGCCCGCAATCCGTGCCTTCATCTCGCCGGAGTACACGCCGGACGTCTTCGTGCGGGGCATTCTGGTGGGCGTAGGCGTGGCCGTACTGGGGGCGATCTACCCCGCCTACCGGGCGGCGCGCTTCTCGCCCGCCGAGGCTATCCGCTATGAGTGAAAGACCGCCTGCCGTCGAAGTCGTCGACCTGGTGAAGACCTTCGATCGAGGACAGACCCGGGCTGTGGACGGCGCCAGCTTCAGCGTGGTCCAGGGGGAGTTCGTAGCTATTACAGGCCCCTCGGGATGCGGTAAGTCCACCCTCCTCCACCTAATCGCCGCCCTGGAGCGACCCGACTCCGGCCGTATCGTGGTCCTGGGCGAGAATATCACCAGCCGGCATGACCTGAGCCGGTACCGCGCCCGCACGGTGGGGCTGGTCTTTCAGCTCCACAATCTGCTCCCCAACCTGACGGCGGTCGAGAACGTGGAGGTACCCATGTACGAGACGGGCCTGGGCATGAGGGAGCGGCGCCGGAGGGCGCTCCATCTCCTGGAGCTGGTGGGTCTGACCGACAAGGCCCGGCGGCGCCCGCCGCAGCTCTCGGGCGGCGAGCGTCAGCGGGTGGCCATCGCCCGCTCCCTGAGCAACGACCCGCCCATCCTGCTCGCCGACGAGCCGACCGGCAACCTCGACTCAAAGGCCGGCCGTAACGTGATGGAGGCCCTGGAGGGCATCCATCACCAGCACGGCCTTACCATTATCATGGTCACCCACGATCCCGGCATCGCGGCCAGCGCCGACCGCATCATCAGGATGCTGGACGGCCGGATAGAGGAAGGATAGAGGCGGCAGGCCTATCGGTCTCTTAGGTGGCTGCTCTGCGACCGAGCAACCGGCTCTGGTCGGTCTCTTTCTACCGCTGGGCTACTCTTCTATCTCGGGACCGCCGGCTCCCTCGCGGAACCAGGTGATGGGTCGGAACTCCCTGGGCACCACGCCCTCCTGCTTGAAGCGGGGGTATCCCAGAACGAGGGCGGTCATGATCTTCCAGGGGTAGTCTATGCCCAGCTTCTCCTTGAGAGGGGGCAGGTTATTGATTACCTGGCTGAAGCCCACCCAACAAGACTTGATGCCCAAGGAGTTGGCCACGAGGTTCATGTTCTGGCCGCAGATGCCAGCGTTGATCTCGGGGCCGCCGATGCAGCGCTCGTCGCAGGCCATCAGGATCACCACCGGAGCGTTGAGGAACACGGGTCCGTTCCTCTTGGTGACGCTCCCCATCCCGCCCAGAATGATGCGGGGATCATACGTTCCCGGCGTCGGGCTGGCCTCGTAGCCGGCGGCGAGGAGCTTCACCATCTCGTCGTCCTTGTACATGTTGTAGAACATGGACAGGGCGCCGTAGATGCCCTCGTTCATCTCGTGGATGAGGGCCTTGTCGGTGACGACGATGAACTTCCAGGGCTGAGAGTTGCCGGCGCTGGGCGCGAACCGGCCCGCCTCCAGCACCCTTCGGACAAGGGTCTCGGGCACCGGCTTGTCCTTGAGGTTTCGAACGCTGCGCCGGTGGAACACCGCCCTCTCGATGGCGTTCCACTGGTCGGGATTCCCCTCGGCGTCCCGGGGTTCGAGGGGCAGCTTGGCCGGCAGCGGATGAGGCTCAGTCTTGTAGAAACCCTCATCGACGTGGTACGGCTCAACGACGGAGATGGCTTTCCTCGGGCAAGCCACCATGCAGTTGTAGCAGCTAAAGCAGTCGTGGCCTTCCTTCAGGCGCGGGGCCTCGCCTTCCTGCAACTCCCAGGCTCGAAAGGGGCAGTTGTCCCAGCAGAACTGGCACTTTGAGCCGCGAGGTCGCGTGCACTTCTCTGGGTCTGCTCTCATCACCCCCATGTGGACGGTTTCTGGACGGAAGATCGGCCTTACGTCTTCCCAAGGCATAGCCTTCTCCTCCTGATACGATAACTGGTGGGCCGGCTTCGACTGTCGTGTCGATTATGAAACGGACACCTGTTGAGGGATAGCCCCTGCCGCTCTTCGGGCGCCCCTCGTCGGCGGCCTGCCGATTTGCTACTCTGGCGGCGGAGTGACCCATGGCCGTCGCTGGGGAACTACCCCGCCGCAACATGCTCCTGTACGCCTCGGGCTCCTTCGCGGGCAACGTCATCTCCCGCACCAAGGACCTCTGGCTCATATTCTTCTTCGCACCGCCTCAGGACGAGACCGATGTCGCCCGCCGCACCTCCATCGTCGCCGTCGGCGCGATCTTCACGGTGGCCCGCATCATCGAGTCCCTCGACGACCCTCTCATCGGCTACTGGAGTGACCGCACTACCAGCCGCTGGGGCCGGCGCATTCCCTTTGTTCTCTTCGCCACGCCTTTCTGGGCGCTGTTCTTCGTGCTCTTCTGGACGCCTCCCGACAATCACGAGACCATCGCCAATGCCCTCTACCTGTTCGCAGTGCTGGAGGGCTTCCACCTCTTCAGCACCCTCTCCGGCGGCCCCTTCGAGTCGCTCTTGCCTGAGATCGCGGTCACGTCGAAGGAGCGGGTGGGCGTGGTGACCTGGCAGGTCTTCTTCGGCACCGTGGGGGCGGCCCTTGCCCTGGTAGGCAGCGGCGTCATCAAGGAGGTGTGGGGCTTTCAGGCGATGGCTGTGCTCATGGCAGTTTTGGCCCTGGCCTCGCGCTACCTGGCCCTGGGCGGCGCCTGGCGACGGGTGCGCGTGGAGCAGCCGCCCGCTCGCCTGGACCTGCGACAGGCCTTCCGCGCCACCTTCAGCAACGACCAGTTCCTTTACTTTCTTCCGACTTTCATCTTCTTCAACATGGGCGTCTCCCTGCTCCTGGCGGCGCTCCCCTACTACGTGACGGAGGTGCTGGGCAAGGAGCGGGAAGGGTTCTACGTCGCGGTCCTCACCGCCGGGGCCATCGTCGTGGTGCTGGCGTCGCTGCCCTTCGTCTATCGACTGGCGATTCTGAAGGGGAAGGCCTGGGTGTACGGGACGGCCATGCTCCTGGGCGCCCTCTACCTGCCGACGATGTTCTTCATGGGTTTCATTCCGGTCATCCCCAAGGTGGCGCAGGCCTTCCTTTTTGTCCCGTTCCTGGGCGTGCCCATGGCGGCGGTGTTCACCTTCCCCAACGCCCTCATGGCCGACATCATCGACTACGATGAGCTGCGGACGGGCATGCGTCGAGAGGCGATGTACTACGGCACCCAGGCTACCCTGGAGAAGATGGCGTCGGCCCTCTTCCCGGCCATCCTGGCGGGGCTTCTGCTCCTGGGCGGCACCGCCGATGACCCCCTGGGGATACGACTGGTAGGGCCGGTGGCCGGCCTGGCCGTCTTCGTGGCCTTGCTCAGCTTCCGGCGCTATCGCCTGCCGGACACCGTGAGCGCGGAGACGGTGCCGTTGCGCCGGTAGGCCCGCAGCCGTCCTCTCTGCACGGGCGCCCCACCACGAGAGGACATTCTGGCTGCGATGTGGCTAACAGGGTGCTGATGAACGCAAGCGGGCCGCTCGTGGTTCGACAAGCTCACCATGAGCGGAATCTAGGAACCGCTCGTCCTGAGCCTGTCGAAGGGCGAGCGGCGACCTTTTTTCGGCGCCCAGCCGGGACTTTCTCACTTCGACCCCAAATATGGGGAAACCCGATTGACATCGCAGCCAGTAATCACTAATTTTGTGGCAGCCAAGCGACGGTCATGAGGAACGGGCCGTCGGCAACCTGGCGGTTCTCGGATGTGGATGGTCCGACTGGCTTTCTTGAGGAGGCACGGATGGAGAAATGGATTGAGAAGTTCAATGCCCTGAGCATCGGGGAGAAGATCATCCTTCCAGCGGGCGTGGTCCTGTTCATAGTCGGGTTCTTGCCCTGGTATAGCGTCGACCTCGGGCCTCTCGGCACCTACAGCCGCAACGGATGGGAGTCGCCTGGGGCGATCTGGTCAATCCTGGCGATTCTCGTCGGTCTGGCAATGGCGGGTGTGGTCGTCGTGAAGAATCTTGGGACGGTGGCTGTTCCGGACAACGTGGGAGGCGTCACCTGGCCCAAGATTCACCTGGGCGCTGGCGTGGCTGCCCTGCTGTTTGTGCTGATCAAGCTCGCGAATGAGTCCAGCCACGTGGGGTTTGCCTTCTACATCGGCATCATCGCGACGGCGGCGCTCGCTGCGGGCGGCTTCCTGATGTTCAGGGAGGAGAGCGCGGCCGCGGCCTAGCCGGCGCGCTCCAGACCCCCTCAGCTCCCATCATACCGGCCTGGTCTCTTGACGAGGTCCGGCCGGATCGCTCCCGTCTGACCCCAGCCCGCCCTCGCAAGAGCGGCGGGTCAGCCTACCTCGCGGTAACGGAAGCAGTCGACCGTGTGGTCGTTGACCAGCCCGGCGGCCTGCATGAAGGCGTAGCAGATCGTGGAGCCTGCGAACCGGAAGCCGCAGCGCTTCAGGTCTTTGCTCATGGCGTCGGACTCCGCCGTGCGGGATGGGATCTGCTGGAGCGAGCGCCATTGATTCTTCTTTGGCCTCCCTCTCACGAAACCCCAGACGTAAGCATCGAAGCTTCCGAACTCGCGTACCACCGCCGGTAGCGCCCGCGCGTTGCCGATGGCAGCCTCAATCTTCAGCCGGTTGCGCACGATTCCCGGGTCGGCCAGCAGGGCTTCTACCTTTCCCTCATCGTAAGTCGCAACCAGATCGGGGCGGAAGTTGTCGAAGGCCGCCCGGTAGCCGTCCCGCTTCTTGAGGATCGTCTCCCAACTGAGGCCGGCCTGCGCGCCTTCCAGGACCAGGAGCTCGAACAGCAGGCGGTCGTCATGGGTCGGCGCGCCCCATTGTTCGTCGTGGTAGCGACGCATGAGGTCGCTGCCCTCTGCCCAGGCACAGCGTTGGGGGGTGTGGCCAGTCTTCACTCGAGCGTAGTCCGCTCCTTTGGCTCAAGTGTGTTCTCGGCGACGTTGTTCATCCCCCAGATGCCTTTCTCGCGCACGTACAGAGGCCACTCCCAACGGTACTGTCTTGTTGCGCCGTGCCACCGGAAACGAATGTCGAACCTTACTTCATCGTTCGGCAGCGATGGCCGTGCCAAGACAGGCTTCAATTGGTATTTCTGGAATCTGGCTCCTGGAGGCTGGTTCTGAGGCATCATCCGCGGTCGGCCCGGCTCCACGTTTGCCCCCGACCACTCGATGACAGGTGTCACTTCGTCGCCTGAAGTCTGGGCGAAGGTCATTAGGAGGTTGACCGTCTCTGCGGTAGCTGCGTCCACACCAGGATTAACGCGGAACGTCGGCGCGCCTGGATCGAGCCAGAACTCCTCTCCCACCTTCGACTTTGTTGTGCCAACAGGCACCATCGACAACGTTCCCCGCCGCAGGTCTACTTCCACCCCGTAATCCCGCGTGGTTCCACCGAACGCGGCGAGCCGGAAGACATATTGGCCGTCCAGTTCGTCATGCTCTTCCATAGCGTCCTCAGACGCGACACTGAAGATGAAGCATCGGTATGGCGGACTCTTTGTGATGGCGATGACGTCAATGTCTCGCGGGACGCCGCGTAAGAGGCTGAAGCCTCTTGACTGGATGAAATCCGGGGGTTTGTCCCCTGCGAGGTGCAGCATGGGGTTCGGAAGGCCCGTCTGCAGCGGCGGCACTGACTCGGCCAACTGGACGTAGATGCTCGTTGCGTCACGTTCTTCACTCGTGACGGGCACCCGCCACAATCGGTAGGTCACCCTTTCCTGAGTGGGAATCAAAGGCGGGCGCATGGTCCCGGAGCTAGCGTATTGAGGGTCTGGGACAAGGTGCGTCCGGTCAATGTATTCGTCTGGGTACTCGACTGGGTCGCCCAGAACGATCGTGCATTCCGGGGTCAGGAGCCTGGCTTTCTGCTGGTCGGGCGCCATTACTTGATTGGTCTTCCCAACACGGACAAGGGGTACACGAAATGCGTAGAACAGCTGGCCCGAGCCTGCCTTCCCGATAGCAACGGCCACAACCTCTCTGCCTTCGAGAGTGAATTGGTGGATGGTCGGGGTCAGAGGCGGCTGGGTTTCGCGCGTGAGTTTGTTGGCGAAGTTCTCGATGGTGTTCTGGCCTAACGACACACCGACTATCCGTCCATCGGGGGCCACACCGAAGAACACTGTGCCGCCATCGGCATGGGTGAACGCACAAAGCGACTCAATGGCCTCGTTCTCTTCGCGGAAGCTGGTCTTGAATTCGACTGCCTGCCCCTCGCCTTGCTTGATGAGTTGCAGGGCTTCCTCTGGCGTCATGGCTGAGGCTCACCGTTGGCTGGAGTGGGTATGCGGGGTACTCCGGTTGGTCACCACTGCACGAACAGCGGGATCTGTGTTCCGGAAGCACGTAACTTCGTTGAGACTCAAGGATCCCCCGCTTTCTTGGGACCCAATTTGAAGGGCATGAGGGAGAAGAATCCTCGCTTTGGCTCCTGGCGAATGACGCCGCCGCAGATCTCCTCAGCTTTACTTACGGCCTCGTCGACCCTTCGGTTGATGTCATCGTCCTTGGACTTCTCCCAGAAAACTGCCTCGTGCTGAAACATCTCCGCGAGGTGTTTCTGGAACTGTTCGTCATTGCGCCATGGCCGGCGACCCTGGTCTCGCCAGTAATGCGTCAGCATGCGCGCGGAGATAAAAATATCATTGAGGATGCGACTCAGGTCGTCGAAAGGCTGCACAGCATCAGCCCCAAACTGGGCCATGAATCGGTACCTCAGTGATTGAAGCTGACTGAAGACTTCCCGATGTCTTTCGTAGCGCTCGAAGACTACGTACGCGTTATCGAATATCTGCTTCTCTTCGGCAGTCTCGTGCTCTGCCGCCTGTCTGCTGCTCCCTTCGCCCACCTGACTGAAGGGGTTACGAATGATCCTGATCACGTCCCTAGCTTCGTAGAAGCGAACTAACACTTCCTCAGCAAGCTCGATCCGCTTCTTGCCGACGAACTCCCTTCGCCATGCGCTGATACCGTAAATCGCTGCCCAGGCTGCAACAGTCAAAGAGATTGCCTGAATCACCTGAAAGACAGACTTGGTGTCCATCACTCAGAAGCATACCTCAGCGCCATTGGGTTGACTGGCCTACTCTGATGAGATCGGCTCCTAAGAGGCGCAGATCACCCGGGCAAATCGGTCGCGTGCGGCAGAACTGGTCACCACTGCACGAACATCGGCATGACGACGTGGACGTAGTTCTCGACGCCCACAGGCCGGATGACGCCGGGGCTGGAGGGGCTGGTGGTCTCCAGGGCCACCTGGCCGCCGTCTAGGACCTGGAGGACCTCCTGGAGGTACTTGCCGTTGAAGGCGATCTTGGCCGCCTCTCCCTCTACGGCGGCGTCGAGCTCGCCCCGGTTGTCGCCCACCTCCTCGGCGCGGGCCGTGATGGTCAGGCGGCCGGGCGCCGCCCCTTCGCCGGGGGCGAACTGGAGCCGGATGATGCCGCTGCCGTCGCGGGCAAAGATGGAGGCGATGCGCGTCTCGCGCAGGAACTCGCTCACGTCCACCACCGCCCGGCTGGCGTAGCTCTGGGGTATGAGCTGGCTGTAATTGGGGAAGGTCCCCTGGATGAGCTGGGACACCAGCTCGATGGTCTTGAGGCGGAAGAGGACCTGGGTCTTGGCGCTGTTGAGGGTCATCTCCACGGGGTCCTCCTCCTCAGCCAGGAGGCGGTCGAGCTCCCCAAGGGCGCGGGCCGGGATGATGATCTCGGTGCGCTCCGGCACCTTCTCCTTGATCGCCGTGTTGTGCACCGCGAGCCGGAAGCCGTCGGCGGCGGCCAGGGTGAGCAGGTTCTCCTCCAGAACGGCGTCGACGCCGGTGAGGACGGGCCGCGAGTCGTCGGTGGCGGCGGCGAAGACGACCTGGCGGATGGCCCGGTGCAGCGTCTGAGGGTCCAACTTGACGCTGGGGCCACCTTCCACCTTCGGGATGGGCGGAAAGTCGTCGGCGTCCATGCCGCCGATGGTGGCCTCGTTGCGGGCGCAGACCAGCTTGAGCTGTCGCGAGCGGGCGGGCAGCGTCATGTCGATGCGTTCGCTGGGGAGAGAGCTGACGAAGTCGACCAGCAGTCGGGCGGGTGTAGTGATGGCCCCTTCTTCTTCCACCTGGGCCCCGATCCAGCAGCTCAGGGCGATCTCCAGGTTGGTGGCGGCCAGCTTCAGGCGGCCTTCGTCGGTGGCCATGACGATGTGGGAGGTGATGGGCAGAGTGGTGCGAGTGGCCACCGCCCTCCCGACGATGCCAAGGCCCTTGGTCAGATTCTCCTGGAGGCAAGAAACCTTCATAGCGATCACCCACCTACTCGATTTGACCGAAGTATAGCGCAGCCCTGGGCGGTCGGCAATAGGGTGCTTTGCGAGGCCGACGACTTCAGCACCGAAGGCCAGGCTTGAGCCTGGCATCGTGCCAGCCTAGAGGCTGGCCTTCGGGAACACGATCATTAGCTCGGCCCTGGGCGGTCGGCAATAGGCTGCTTTGCGAGGCCCAGCTTATGGTCATCGAGATAGTAAGCCGACACATCGAGCGACCTAAACACCGAAGGCCAGGCCTTGGCCTGGCACCGCGCCAGCCTGAAGGCTGGCCTTCGGGAACACGACCGTTAGCTCCGCCCCTGCGGGTGGAATGTGAAGCACTCGCGGGGTCAGGAGAGCGCCCGGAAGGCCTCCTCGGCAGCGGCGATGGTGGCTTCGAGGTCGGCCCGAGTGTGGGCGAGGGAGACGAACAGCGCCTCGAACTGGGAGGGCGGCAGGTAGACGCCGCGCGCCAGCATCTCCTGGTGGAAGCGCGCGAAGCGGGCCGTGTCGGAGCGTTTCGCGCTGTCGTAGTCGATCACCGGGCCGGCGGTGAAGAAGGGCGTCATCATGGAGCCGAGGCGGTTGACCCGCAGGTCCACCTCGGCGCGGCGGGCGGCGGCCTCCAGCCCCTCGGCCAGCGCTGACCCCAGGGTCTCCAGCTCGTCGTACACGCGAGCGCCCTTCAGGATGCGCAGGGTGGCGATGCCGGCGGCCATGCTGAGGGGGTTGCCGGAGAGGGTGCCCGCCTGGTAGACGGGTCCCAGGGGCGCCACCATCTCCATGACGTCGCGCCGGCCGCCGTAGGCGCCCACCGGCAGCCCGCCGCCGATGATCTTCCCCAGGCAGGTCAGGTCGGGCCGCGCGTCGAAGAGGGCCTGGGCGCCGCCGAGGCCGACTCGAAAGCCCGTTATCACCTCGTCGAAGATGAGAAGGCTGCCGGCCCGACGGGTGATCTCGCGCAGGTACGCCAGGAAGCCGGGGGCGGGCGGCACCACGCCCATGTTTCCGGCCACCGGCTCGACGATGACGGCGGCGATCTCCTTCCCCCACTGCTCGAAGAGCCTCTGGACGGCCGCGGTGCTGTTGTAGGGGGCCAGCAGGGTGTGCTGGGCGTAGGAGGCGGGCACGCCGGGGCTGTCCGGCAGGCTGAGGGTGGCGACGCCGGAGCCCGCCCGCGCCAGGAGACCGTCGGCGTGGCCGTGGTAGCAGCCCTCGAACTTGACGATCTTGTCGCGACCGGCGAAGGCGCGGGCCAGGCGGAGGGCGGACATCGTCGCCTCCGTGCCGGAGTTGACGAAGCGGACCATCTCCAGCGACGGCATGGCCTCCTGGATGTGGCGGGCCAGCTCCGTCTCCGCCTCGGTGCAGGCGCCGTAGCTGGTGCCCCGCTCGGCGGCGCGCTGGAGCGCCTCCACCACCGACGGGTGGGCATGCCCCAGGATCAGTGGCCCCCATGAGCAGACGTAGTCGACGTACTCGTTGCCGTCCACGTCCACCAGTCGCGAGCCGCGGCCGCTGGCGATGACCACGGGCTCGCCGCCGACGGCCTTGAAGGCGCGCACGGGGCTGGAGACGCCGCCGGGCATGAGCTGCTGCGCCTGGGCGAAGAGCTCGCGGGAGCGGTCGCGGGGGCGGCTCACGTCTCCGGCCCTCCCCGCGCAAGGAAGTCCGCCAGCTCGCTCAAAGAGCGCAGCTCGAGGTCGGGTTGGGGGACGCCCTCGGGCAGGGCGCGCCCTTCGCGGTTGAGCCAGGCGACCCGCAGGCCGGCGTGCTTCGCCCCCAGCACGTCGGCGAAGTGGCTGTCGCCCACGTACATGATCTCTGCCGGCTTGAGCCCCAACCCGGCGGCCAGGCCGTGGAAGATGGCCTCGTGGGGCTTGTAGACGCGGGCCGACTCGGAGGAGACCATCGTCTCGAAGGCGAGGCCGTTGCGCTCCAGGCAGGGCAGCAGGAAGTCGTCGTCGGCGTTGGAGAGGAGAGACACCCGGTAGCGGGCGTGCAGCCCTTCGATGACGGCGCCGGCCTCGGGGAAGGCCGCGGCCTCTGCCAGGCGACGACGCACGTGTTCATAAGCCGCCTCGGGGTCGCCCTTCAGCCCCAGTTCGTCGAAGCACTGGCCGAAGTGCGCCGGCCACTCCACTCGATAGGGGCGGAACGCGGGCGGCGGGCCCTTGATGGGCCTGCCTTCCACAACCAGCATGGGGCCGTTCGGAGGGCTCTCGCCGCCGCCCGGCTGACGGGCCAGACGACGCCAGATGTCCATCCACTTGTCCCAGAGGGCAGCGCCATCGCAGGGGAGGCCCTGGAGCTGGCACACCTCATCGTAGGCGCGCTGGAAGCCGTGGTCGCCGAAGTCCACCAGCGTCCCGTAGCAGTCGAAGGCGATGGCGCGCAGGGGCGGCTTCACCGGCGTTCCTCCTGCCGTAGCTGCTCGATGACCAGGCGGTCGCCCTCGAAGGCCAGGTCGGGCGGCGGTGCGTCGATGGGGAAGAAGCGCAGCTCGGCCAGGTCGTCGCCGGCGCGCATCTCGCCGCCGACCACCTTCGCCAGGAACCAGATGCCCACCACCGGCCGGCCGGCCACCTGGAAGCTGGAGTGGACGGCGTAGAGGGACCCCAGATCCACCTCCAGGCCGGTCTCCTCTCGGAACTCGCGCCGCGCCGCATCGCGCACGTCCTCGTCGGCCTCCATGTAGCCGCAGGGGATGCACCACTGCCCCTCGAAGGGGGAGCTGCGGCGCCGCCCCATCAGCACGCGCCCGTCCTGCACGACGACTATGGCCACTCCCGGCAGGGGATTGCCGTAAAGGGCGTAGCCGCAGCGGGGGCAGAAGCGGTGCGACTCTACCTCGAAGACGGCGCGGCAGTCGGGGCAGACGATGCTGTTGCCGACGGGGTGCCGGTATAGGGGATGGCGTGCCCCACAGCGCGGGCAGGTGACGGAGGATGACGTGTCTGTGTCTGTCTGTGCCAATCTGTGGCCGGTCCCCCTCATGCCAGCCAGGAGGCGGCCTCCTTGGCGTGGTAGGTGATGATGATGTCGGCGCCGGCCCGCTTGATGGCCGTGAGCACCTCCAGCGCCGTCCGGCGGCCGTCGAGCCAGCCCAGGCGGTCGGCCGCCTTTACCATAGCGTATTCGCCGCTGACGTTGTAGGCGGCCAGGGGCAGGCCGAAGCGCTGGCGCGCCCGGGCCAGGACGTCCAGGTAGGCGAGGGCCGGCTTCACCATCACAATGTCCGCCCCCTCGGCGATATCAGCCTCGATCTCGCGCAGGGCCTCGCGGACGTTGGGCGGGTCCATCTGGTAGCCGCGGCGGTCGCCGAACTGGGGCGCCGAGTCGGCGGCGACGCGGAAGGGGCCGTAGAAGGCGGAGGCGTACTTGGCGGAGTAGGCCATGATGGGCAGGTGGGCGAAGCCGCCCTCGTCCAGGGCGCGACGGATGGCCGCCACGCGGCCGTCCATCATGTCCGATGGCGCGACCATGTCGGCGCCGGCGCGGGCGTGGGAGAGGGCCGTGCGGGCCAGAAGCTCCAGCGTGCGGTCGTTGTCGACCTCCCCATCGGTGACGACGCCGCCCTTCGACGGGCTCAGGACGCCGCAGTGGCCGTGGCTGGTGTACTCGCAGAGGCAGACGTCGGTGATGACGACCAGGTCGGGTGCGGCCTGCTTGAGGGCGCGCACCGCCTCCTGGACGATGCCGTCGTCGGCGTAGGCCTCGCTGCCTTCCTCGTCCTTGGCGGCGGGCAGCCCGAAGAGGAGGACGGCGGGGATGCCGAGGGCGCGCAGCTCCTCGGCCTCGCGGGCCAGGCCGTCGGGCGAGAGGTAGTACTGGCCGGGCATGGACTCGATCTCCTGTCGCAGGCCGTGGCCGTGGGCGACGAAGAGGGGATGGACGAAGTCGGCCGGCGACAGGCGGGTCTCGCGCACCAGGCGGCGCAGCCCCTCCGAGCGCCGCAGGCGCCGGAAGCGTGCGAAGGGGGAGTGGAGAGTGGTGTGGGTGGTCATGGGTTCACCAGAGTCCGCTATAAGCTTCTTGTGAGTAGATCGAATGAGGCCCGCAAGAGATTCAGGATCGGTGAGGGGTCCTCGCCTGGCTTGATCTTCACCTGGTAGGGTCCAACTGCCCAGTAGTGCCCCGTGCCCTCAGCATCCATATCCCTCACAGCAAGACCGCGCGGATCGCGGTCATAGTAGTCGAAATGGATGACAAGGTGTTTCTTGTGGGGAATAATCTCGGCGAACCTGCTTCCCTGGTACTCGAACAGGATGGCGACGATAATGGCCCGTTCTTGCACATCGTGATGGAAGGACCGAAGGCCGGCACTCAGCTTCCCGTAGAGTTCCCTTATCTCCTGAGGCTTTCCATCAAGGTGCTGCTGTGGCGTTGGGGCTCCAACGACGCCCTTGGTGGGTTCACCCAGAGTCAGTCCAGTGACGATTTCTGGCCCGCCTTCGTCCCCAACGTGATTCAGGATCACGATGCCGTCGGAGAATAGCGAGAGCTCCCAGAGGTCAAACGGGAGGTCTCGGAAATTGACGGCGGCACGCTGATAGCGCGTGAAGGTGGGTGCCACGAAGTACACCCGCGTCTTCTTCCAGTCGATGTCTTCTTCGCCTAAGGACGCGCTTAGCTTCTTGTTGTACCGCAAGACAAACGCTGCTTGGTTGTTGAGGACAAGATTCAGGTAGGCAAATCCTTGATCAATAACGCTAATATTCGCGCCCCTCTTGTACTCAAGGATCACAAAACAATTGTTGTCGGGGTCGAATGCCAGCGTATCTACTCGAAAGCCTTTGATGGCTACCTCGGAGTCAACAAACTGGAGGCCGAAAAGGACTTCGAGATGCCGCTCACACAGGCTCTGTATCTCCTGTTCCAGCACCCAGTGCTTGTCGGTGGCTGCCTCAAGAGAACCGTCATGCAGTCTGAAGACCTGCAAGGCCATTTTTCACCTCCAAGCCGAACCCCTAGCCGCCATTGCGCGCGGAGCGTACCTGCACCTTCTCACGCCAGCATCATGGGCAGGTCGCGCAGCTCGCGCTTCAGGGGGTCCAGCGCCAGCCCAAGCGCCTCGAGGGTGAAGGCGCCCAGCAGCGTGGCGTCGCCCTCCTCGCCGAAGATCACGTCGGCAACGCCGACCTTGCCTTTGTAGCGAAAGACGGCCCCTCCCTTCTGGCGCGTGATCTTCTCGCCGTTGGCGAGGCGGAACTCCTGCTGCGCCAGCGGCTTGATGCCCAGCCCCTCCAGCACCGGCGCCGGCACCACCGAGTAGATGGCGCCGGAGTCGACGAGGAACTCCAGCTTCTCTGTGCGCTCTGGGCTGGCGACGTTGGCGATCTCGAGTTCAATAGTTGTCAGGCCCATCTCATCGCTCCTTCGATTTGGTGCCACTCGCAATGTACACCAACCCACCCAGGTAGTCACGATGGGAAACGTCCTCCAGAAGGCCGGGTAGCTCCTCCCAGGCCCTCCGGTCCAGATGGACGACGCCGAGACCGGAGAGGGCCACCAGGGGCGTTACAGCCCTGGCCCACAGCGCGGTGCCGCGCTTGGGCTCCAGCAGCACGAGCCGGCCGCCGGGCTTGAGGACGCGCACCGCCTCCGCTACCGCGCGCCGGTAGTCAGGGATGATGGCCATGGCGTAGGAGCAGAGGACGGCATCGCAGGAGTCGCCGGCCAGGGGCAGGCTGGTGGCATCGCTCTCCACCAGCGTCACGCTGTCCCAGCGATGGCGGGCGACCTTGCGCCGCGCCCGCTTCAGCATCGCGCGCGTGCAGTCCACCCCGACGATCCTGCCCTCGGGGCCGATCCGCTCGATGATGTGGCGGAAGTTCAGGCCCGTGCCGCAGGCCAGGTCCAGCACCGTGTCCCCCGGTCGAGGACGCAGGGCCTTGAGGGCGGACTTGCGCCGGCGCAGAAATGGCCCGACGCGAAGGTCGTAGATGCCGGCCACAAGGGTATAGAGGCGCCGGACCGTTCTCAGTTCCGTCATGGTCTTGTGTTCCCAGCCTGCGAAAAGTGCTCTTCCAGCGCCCGCACCAGCCCCGGGATGGTGTGCTCCTTCGCCTCCACGGCCACCGCCAGCCCGGCGTTTCGCGCCGTGCGGGCGGTGACGGGCCCGATGCAGGCGATGAGGGGCCCCTTCAGGGGCGCCGTGTCGCCCTCCAGCAGCTTGACCAAGTTATAGACCGCCGACGAGCTGGCGAAGGTGACTACGTCCACCTCGCCAGCCCGCAGCCGTCGCAGGGCGTCCGGCTCTGCTGTGCCGGGCGGCGCCGCCACGTAGAGGGGCAGCTCATCGACGCGGGCGCCCAGGGCGCGCAGGCCGCGCACCAGCTCGCGACGGGCGCCCTCGGCGCGGGGCAGCAGGATTCGACCCTTGGCTACCTTCTGGCGGGACAGGGCCTCCACCACCGACTCCGCCACGAACTCCTCCGGCACCAGGTCGGCCCGCAGGCCGCGGGCGGCCAGGGCGGCCGCCGTGCCCGGCCCGATGGCGCACACGCGGGCCCCGACGAAGGCGCGGGCGTCGCGGCCCGCCTCCTTCAGGCGCTGGAAGAAGACGTCGACGCCGTTGGCGCTGGTGAAGACGACCCACTGGTAGCGGCCGCGGCCCAGGGCGCCCAGGGCCCGCCCCAGCCGGCGGGGGTCGTCGCGCGGCACTAGCTCCAGGGCCGGCAGCTCGATGGGCTCCGCCCCTTCCTGCGAGAGCAGGCGGCTGAGGGCGCTGGCCTGCTGGCGGGTGCGCGTCACCAGCACTCGCTTGCCGAAGAGGGGCTTCGTCTGCGGCGAATCGAACCAGCGCAGCTTCTCGCGCAGGCGCACCACCTCGCCGACGACGGTGACGGCGGGCGGCTCGAGGCCCGCCTCTTTCACCCGCCGCACGATGTCGGCCAGGGTGCCGGTCACCACCTCCTGGGCGGGCGTCGTGCCCCAGCGGATGACGGCGACCGGCGTGGTGGGCGGCCGCCCGTGCTCCACCAGCTTGTCGACCATCTGGGGCAGGGTAGCGGCGCCCATGAGGAAGACCAGGGTGTCCACTCCGGTGGCCAGCTTCGACCAATCGACGGCCGTCTCCGCCTTGGTGGGGTCCTCGTGGCCGGTGATGACGGCGAAGGAGGAGGCCAGGCCGCGGTGGGTGACGGGTATGCCAGCGTAGGCGGGGACGGCCACGGCCGAAGTGACGCCGGGCACCACCTCGAAGGGGACGCCGGCCGCCGCCAGGGCCTCGGCTTCCTCGCCGCCGCGCCCGAAGACGTAGGGGTCGCCTCCCTTCAGGCGGGCGACGCGCCTGCCCTGGCGCGCCTTCTCCACCAGGAGGGCGTTGATCTCCTCCTGCTGGAGGGCGTGGGCGCCGGCCTCCTTGCCGACGAAGACGCGCTCGGCCGAGGAGGGCGCCAGCGCCAGTAGCTGGGCGCTGACCAGCCGGTCGTAGACCACCACCTCGGCCTCGGCGAGGGCGGCGACGCCGGCCACGGTGATGAGGCCGGGGTCGCCCGGCCCGGCGCCGATAAGCCAGACCTTGCCCGGTGGCTTCATCGCGCGGCCCCCGCGATAAGCTCGGCGGCTCCCTGAGCCAGGAGCTGCTCCGCCAGGGCCGTGCCCAGCGCCTCGGCGTCCGACATCGGGCCTGCCACCTCGCCGCGGAGGATGTGCTGCCCCTCCTGGTCAGCGATCAGCCCGCGCAGGCGGAGCGAATCGCCCTCCACGATGCCGAGGGCCGCTATGGGGAGACGGCAGCCGCCGCCCAGGCGGGCGAGGAAGGCCCGCTCGGCGGTGGTGGCCAGCCGGGTATCGCGGTGGTCCAGGGCAGAGGCCATCTCGATGGCTTCAGCGTCGCCGGCGCGGGCCTCCAGAGTCAGGCCCCCCTGCCCGATGGCGGGCAGCATGGCATCCGTGTCCAGGAGCTCTGCCGCCCGGTTTAGGTAGCCCAGTCGGGCCAGGCCGGCGGCGGCGAGGATGGCGGCGTCCACGAGGCCCTGCTCGACTTTGCGCAGGCGTGTGTCCACGTTGCCGCGCAGCTCTACCACTTCCAGGTCTCGGTGTAGCGCCCGCACCTGCACCGCCCGTCGCAGGCTGCCGGTGCCGACGCGCGATCCCGCCGGCAGCTCCGCCAGCCGGCGGTGCCCGCGGCTGACGACGGCATCGCGCACGTCGCCGCGCTCGGTGACGGCGGCCAGGACGAGGCCTCTGCCTAGCTCCGTCGGCACGTCCTTCAGGCTGTGGACGGCGAGGTCCACCCGCCGGGCGCGCAGGGCCGTCTCCAGTTCCTTGACGAAGACGCCCTGCCCGCCGATGGCGGCCAGTGAGACCTCCGGCCGGCGGTCGCCGGTCGTGCGCACCTCCTGCACCTGGAAGCGACGGTCAGGGAAGCGCCGGCTCAGCTCTGCCAGCACCAGCTCGGTCTGGCGCACGGCCAGCCGGCTGCCCCGGCTGCCGACGATGATGACCCGTTCGGGAGACACCGGTCAGGACTCGGGCGGGTGCTCGCCCAGGGCGAAGAGGTCGCGCAGGGCCGCCACGTACTGCTCGCCGTCGCCCCCTTCGGACTTCAGGCGGGCGATGGGCTGATGCAGCATCTTCTTGACGATGGCGCGGCTCATGGCCTCGACGCGCGCCCTCTCTTCGGGGGAGAGGTTGGGGAGACGGCCCAAGGTCTTGTCCAGCTCGACGCGCCTCACCCGCTCGGCGTGCTGGCGCAGGGCGGCGATAGTGGGGATCACGTCCAGGGAGCGATACCACTCCACGAAGCGCGAGACCTCTTCCTCCACCAGGGCCTCCACCTTGTCCACCTCTTTCTCGCGCTCGCGCATGTTGGCCTCGGCTACCGCCTGCAGGTCGTCGATGTCGTAGAGGTGGACGTCCTCGAAGCGGCGCACGGAGGGGTCCACGTCCCTGGGTACGGCGATGTCGATGAGCAGGAGCGGGCGACCGTCGCGGCGGCGCACGGCCGCCTCGATGGTTGGTTGGTCGATGAGGAAGGCCGGCGCCCCCGTGGAGCTGATGACAATGTCAGACTCGGCCAGGGCGTGACCGAGCTGGTCGAAGGGGATGGCCTGCCCCCCCAGGTCGGCCGCCAGCTCGGCGGCCCGCTCCAGGGTGCGGCTGGTGACCAGGAGGCGGGCGACGCCGGTCTCCTTGAGGTTGCGGGCGGTGAGCTTTCCGGCCTCGCCGGCGCTCACCACGAGCACGGTGCTGCCCCTGAGGTCGCCCAGAATGCGGCGAGCCAGGCCCACCGCCGTCGAGCTGACGGAGATGGAGTAGTGCCCGATGCCCGTCTCGCTGCGGGCCCGCCTCCCCACGTGGATCGCGGCGTGGAAGAGCCGGTCGAGGATGGGGCTGCTGGCGCCGGCGCTCGCCGAGGCAGCGTAGGCGCCGCGCACCTGCCCCAGGATCTCGGCCTCGCCTAGGACCATGGACTCCAGGCCTGCCGCCACCCGGAACAGGTGGCCCACGGCCCGCGTCTGGGTGGCGAAGTAGAATCGCCTCCTCTGCTCCTCGGCGTTCTCTCCCTTGAGCCGGCCCAGGAAGCGCAGCAGCTCCGTCCGGCCGGGGTGGCCGCGTCTTCCCACCACGTAGAGCTCAGTGCGGTTGCAGGTGGAGATGATGGCCCCGTTGCCGTACTCCTCCTTGAGGGCGGCCAGCGCCGCCGGCAGCTCGGCGGAGGTGAAGGCGAAGCGCTCGCGCACCTCGATGGGCGCCGTCTTGTGGTTGATGCCGAGGAGCGTCACCGCCATGGTCTATCTCTCGCGATCCGCCGCTCCCGCCGCGGGCCTGCCTGTGCGGGAGACAGGCGCCTCCACGCCCAGGGAGGTCAGCAGGTAGGCCTTGGCCCGGGCCCTACGGCGCTGGGCGAGGAGGGCGCGCAGGCGGCCGTCGATGGCCCTCTGCCACGCCTCCGGATCAACCACTATCCCCCGCGAGCGGAGCTCCTGCCGCACCTCTTGTAGCAGCTCGGCCAGGGGGCCGTAGCCTTCGTCGAGGAAGGTCTCCAGCTCTTCCCGCAGGCGGCGCGCCAGGGCAGGGCTGGCGCCCCCCGTCGAGGCGGCGATGACGATGTCGCCGCGACGGATGACGGAAGGGAGGATGAAGTCGCAGTGGGGCGGGTCGTCCGCGGCGTTCACCCAGATCCGCCCGGAGGCGGACCGGCCCTCGCGGGCCACTTCGGCATTGACGGCGCCGTCGTCGGTGGCCACCACCGCCACCTCGTACCCCTCCAGGTCTCCCTCTCGATACGGGCGGGCGATCTGGTGGAGCCGTCCTTCCTTCTCGAGGGCGGCCAGGGCGGGCGTCAGCTCCGGGCTGATGACGGTCACCCGGGCGCCGGCGGCGAGCAGGCCCTCCACCTTGCGCTCCGCTACCGTCCCGCCTCCCACGACGACGCAGGGGCGGTCCTTCATCTCCAGGAAGACCGGGTAGTATCCCATCGGCTTATCGTGCCTCTTCCGCCGGCGTCGGTGCGATGTCTGCCGACCCCATTGTGGTCGCAGGCATGGCGGGGGCCAGAGAGCCTGCCTTGCTGGGGAGAGGCTCTAGCTTCTCATAGGCCTGGGTGATGCCCAGCTCCTCGTCGCTCAGGTAGCAGGCGGGGTCTTCGGACCAGGGATCGCCGTAGTAGCTCTCGGCGCGGGCGCGCAGGTTGCCGTTGCAGATCTCGAAGTAGGGGCAGACCGAGCACCTGCCCTTGATGTGCCCGCGGCGGTCCTTGAGGACGCGAATGACGGCGTCGCTGGTGTCGGTCCAGATCTGGCTGAAGGGGCGCTCGCGGACGTTGCCGAAGGCGTAGTGCCAGCTAAACTGGTCGGCGTGGACATTGCCCAGGTTGTCGATGTCGCCCACGGCCACCCCCGACTGGTTCCCACCCTGCCAGCGCAGCATCTGGTACACCTCGCCGGCCCGTTCCGGCTGCTCCTGGCGTACCTTCAGATAGAGGTGGACGGCGTCGGTGTGGTTGTCGACGGTGAGGACGTCTTTCGTGATGCCGCGGCGGTGGAGGTCCATCGTGCGCCGGAAGATGGTGTCCACGGCGTCGCGGGTCTCCTCGTGGGTCAGGTCCACCCGGTGCATCGTCTGGAGCCGGTCGCCGCGACCGGCGTAGGCCAGGTGGTAGAAGCAGGCGCGGGGGATGTTCTCCTCTTCCACCAGGTCGAAGAGCTCATCCAGATAGCGATAGTTGTACCGCGTGAGCGTGACGCGGATGCCGACCCGCAGGTCGACATCCAGGCAGGCGCGGATGCCCCTCAGGCTCTCCTGGAAGGCCCCCAGCTTGCCCCGGAACTTGTCGTGGACGCGGTCCGGGCCGTCGATGCTCACCCCCACGTAGGAGAGGCCCAGGTCCTTCATCTCCTGGGCCAGGGCGGGGGTGATGAGGGTGCCGTTGGTGGAGACGACACCCCGGATGCCCCGCGACTGGGCGTGACGGATGAGCTGGAAGAGGTCCGGTCGCAGGAGGGGTTCGCCGCCGGAGAAGAGGATGACTGGCACCCCGAACTGCGCCAGGTCATCGATGACGCCCAGCGCCTCCTCGGTGCCCAGCTCGCCCGCGTAGTCCTTGCTGTGGGAGTCGCTGTAGCAGTGGGCGCAGAAGAGGTTGCAGCGCCGGATGAGGTTCCAGACCACCACCGGCTTCTTGTCCTCGGAGTAGTGGAGGAGGTGAGGCGGGAGCCGCCCGGCCCGCCGCTCGTAGCGCAGGGCGTCGCCCGGTGTGGCTGTCCCGCAGAGGAGCCTCGTTACGCCCAGCATGCTGGTTACCGTCGTTCCCTGCCGCGTGGCGCCCTGACGGGCCTGGGGCCCGGCTCCGCCGGAGGCCGGTCCAGCCCCGGTGGAGAGGCGGCGCTGCGAGATTCCTCGAAGGACTCGGCTATCCCCAGGAGCACCTCATCGGCCAGGCCCATGATCTGCTCGTGGTGCGACAGGGTCTCCTCTGGGGAGAGGCCGGTCTTCTGGGCGACCTGCCGTGTGGCCTGGTTCAGGCTCCGCCGGAAGAAGGTGAAGGCCTCCAGCGTCTGGTGCAGAGAGAGGCCGGCCTGGGCCAGCTCGCGGCCGTACTCGTGGCCTATCTCGCGGGCCTCGCCGCGGGCGCCCCGCCGGCCGCGGCCACTCAGGTAGTCGGAGACGAAGGTGACCAGCCGCCGGCCGAGGACGCGCAGCCGCTCCCGCTCCTGTTCGCCGGTCTCTATGTGCCAGGGGGCGTCGTGGACGGGCCCCCTCTGGAGCTGACGGCGGATACGGGCCAGGGCCAGGGTGCCCAGATCGCCCGGGCGGGTGTGGGGCTTGTAGGCCTGGCCGCTGAGTATGGCCTGCACGTCGGCCTCGGCGAAGCGTCGATGGCCGCCGGGGGTGCGGAAGGCGCGGATCTGGCCGGCGTCGGCCCAGCGCCGGAGGGTCGACTCGTCCACACCAAGCATGCGGGAGGCGTTCCCCAGGGTAAGCCAGCCTCCCGGCTTGGAGGGCTCGATAGCCTCGGCTGCCGTTGGTAAATCGCTCAAAGCTATATAAATGTGAGCAAGCGCGGCCCCCGTTTGTAAGGATTGTAGGGTATCCGGCTCTTGCGGTCAATGTACCGAAGGACCCGTCTTTATGTCCGATCGTCGCATACATTTTGAGAGGTTTGCGGAGAATTGGGGCGCCGCCGGCCCTGCCGAACGGCCTAGCAGGGTGCTGGAAACCTCACTCCGCGCCCTTCGACAAGCTCACTGCGAGCGGAATTCAAACACCGCTCGCCCTGAGCCTGTCGAAGGGCGGCGGCATTCATGGCTTCGTTGAGCACCCTGCTAGGGAAGCCCTATCTGAGAGGAGAGGCCCGTCCTCCGACCTGGATCCCAGTGGGGCAGGGAGAGGAGCGGCTCAAAGAGAATGCGGCCCCTTTGCAGGCAGCGGCGTCCGTACTTCAGGCGTAGCCGGTCGATCGCCCGGTCCAGGCGCTCCAGCCGCTGCCAGAGGACCTCCTCCAGGGGGAGCTGGACGGCGTCTTCCACCAGCTTGGAGGCACCGAAGCCGATGAGGCGCAGGGCGCGGCCGTCTCGGGCCAGGGCTGTGGTCAGAAGGGTTTCGGCGGCCCGGTAGAGGACATCGTCAGCGTGGGTCGGCTGGCTCAGGGTCAGGCTGCGGGTGATGGTAGTGAAGTCGCCGTAGCGGAGCTTGAGGGTGAGGGAGCGGGCGCGGCGCCCCAGGCGTCGCAGCTCGGCGCCCACGCTCTCGCAGTAGCTGCGGAGAACGGCACGAAGGGCGGCGGTATCGGAGATGTCACTGGCGAAGGTGCCCTCCCGGCTCACCGACTTGGGAGAGGCTGCCAGCGGCACCACGGGCGACAGGTCAATGCCACGAGCGCGCTCGGCCAGCGACGGCCCGTGCCGCCCGAACAGGTTGCGCAGTGTTGTCTCCGGCAGGGAGGCGAGGCGCCCCAGGGTGCGCACGCCGATGCCCGCTAGGGCCGCCTCTACGTGAGGCCCTACGCCGGGGAGGCGTCGCACGGGCAGGGGCGCCAGGAAGGCGGCCTCCTGGCCCGGCGGCACCTCCAGGAGGCCGTCGGGCTTGGCGGCGTCGGAGGCTATCTTGGCCAGGGTCTTGCTCGTTGCCAGGCCAACGGAGGCGGTGAGGGAAAGCTCATGGCGGACGCAAGCCCGGATCTGGCGGGCGGCGTCCAGGGGGGCGCCGGCCACAGGCTCGCAGCCGGTGAGGTCCAGGTACGCCTCGTCGAGGCCGGCGGGCTCCACCAGGGGCGTGTAGCGGCAGAGAAGGGCGTGAAAGGCCCGCGACGCCTCCTCGTAGCGGCGAAAGTCGCCGCGCAGGAAGAGGGCCTGCGGGCAGAGGCGGCGGGCGGTGGCCAGGGGCATGCCCGAGTAGATGCCGTAGCGGCGGGCCTCGTAGGAGGCGGTGGCGACGACGCCCCGGCTCTGGGGGTCGCCGCCCACGATGACGGGGCGGCCGCGCAGGGACGGGTCGCGCGCCTGCTCGACGGCCACAAAGAAGGCATCCAGATCCACGTGGAGGATGGTACGCATGGCCCCCAGCTTCTCCCATCAGGGGAGGGTAGCATATATGTTCTCTTACGTCAAGGGGGCGTCATCTGTTGAAGGCGGCGCGGCCTGGTGCTAAACTAGCGCCGCTCTGGGCGGACAACCCCGGGGGCGGCGAGCGAGCACACTGGAAGGGAGACCACCATGCCGGAAGAGAAGGTTGGCGTAGTAAAGGACTACTTCGCCAAGATCAACGTCGCCGGTATCGACATCACCGGCAGGCTGAAGGTGGGTGACACGATCCATGTCAAGGGACACACTACCGACTTCGAGCAGGTGGTGGAGTCCATCCAGATCGAGCACGAGCAGGTAGAGGAGGCCAAGGCGGGCGACGCCATCGGGATCAAGGTGATGGACCGCTGCCGGGGCGGCGACACGGTCTTCAAGGTCACACCCTGAGAGGCTGTTGAAAAACACCCCGGCACGGCCCCGTCATCCTGAGTCCGCCAGAGGCGGACGAAGAATCTGGTTCATAGAGACCCTTCGCTTCCCAGACGAGCCCGTCCGGGCGCTCAGGGTGACAGAACTGCGGGGTTTGGCAACAGACCCTTAAGGTTGAGCCGGGCGACGGCGCGCTAGGCTCGTCAGCACCAGCCCCGTAACACTGATCAGGAGCGCCCCGAGGAAGGCGGCCCAGAAGCCGTCGACAGAGAAGTCGACGTCAAGCTGGCCGGCTGCCCAGGCCGTCAGAGCCAGCATGACGGCGTTGAGGAGCAGGGTGAAGAGGCCCAGGGTCAGGATCTGGAGGGGACAGGTCAACCAGAACAGGATGGGCCGCACGAAGGTGTGCACGATGGCGAAGATGGCCGTCGAGACCAGCAGGGCCTGCCAGTCTCCCACCCGGACTCCACGCACCCACTGATCGGCCAGAAGAATGCCGATGGCGCTGACGACGAAGCGCAGGGCCAGGCTCTCCAGGGACCACTCATTGCGGTGGCGCGGCGGCCACTCCCAGGAGACCCACCAGCGATAGGAGCCGTCGCTCACTCGTCCTCGGGCTCCGGAGCCCGCTCGCCCCGCTTCCTCTTCGGCTTGAGGCGGCTCCACATCTCCTGGATCTGGGTCTGGATCTGGCGGTGCCGCTGCACCTTCTCTTCTTGCTCTACGACGGCCGCGCTCTCGATCTCGTCAGGGGTCAGGGAGTCAAGGATCTGCTCCGGGTGCTCGCCGAGGCGCAGGCGCCGGGCGATGGCGATGCCCGTCAGGAGCACAAGCACTGTGGAGACGACGGCGGCGGGGCCAGTGAACCGCCGGTAGCGCCGGGCCAGCTCTGGGAAGCGGTCGATGGCCCGGTGGGCCAGGCTTAGGGTGTGTCTGGTGGCGCTATCGGGCTGCTCGCCCTCGGGAGCGTCCCAGGCGTGCTCCTCTCCCTCTGCCGGCTCCTCGGGCGGCGAGGTCTCCTCCCTCACTTCCAGCATCAATTGGTTCCCTCCACCTGTTCCAGCAGGTTCGCCATCTCGATGGCGGTGACAACGGCGTCGTAGCCCTTGTTGCCCGCCTTGCCGCCGGCCCTCTCCAGGGCCTGCTCCAGGGTGTTGGCGGTGATGACGCCGAAGATGGTGGGGACGCCGGTGTCCAGGGCTACCCGGGTAATGCCGGCGGCGGCCTGGCTTGCCACGTAGTCGAAGTGGGGAGTATCGCCGCGGATGACAGCGCCCAGGCAGACGATGGCATCATAGCGACCGCGCTCCGCCAGCCGGCGGGCCGCCAGGGGCAGCTCCAGGGAGCCTGGCACCCAAGCCGTGTCCACCTTCTCCCCATCGACGCCGTGGCGGGCCAGGGCATCTTGGGCGCCGGCCAGCAGCCGCTCGGTCACCAGGCGGTTGAAGCGGGAGACGACGATAGCCAGGGAGAGTCCCTGGCCGGAAAGCTTACCTTCGAAGGTTCTAGCCACGCTTCACTCTCTATAGGTTTCCTTCCTCCGCCCGGAGGAGATGTCCCAGCTTGGTGCGCTTGGTTTCCAGGTAGCGCACGTTGTGCGGGTTGGGCTCGGTGATGATGGAGACCCGCTCCACCACCTTCAGGCCGTAGCCCTCCAGGCCGGCCCTCTTGCCGGGGTTGTTGGTGAGGAGCCGCATCTCGTGCACGCCCAGGTCCACCAGGATCTGCATGCCGATGCCGTAGTCGCGGCGGTCGGCGGGGAAGCCCAGGGCCTGGTTAGCCTCCACTGTGTCCATGCCGTTGTCCTGAAGGGCGTAAGCGCGCAGCTTGTTGTGCAGCCCGATGCCCCGGCCCTCCTGTCGCATGTAAACCACGATGCCCCGGCCCTCCTGAGCGATGCGCTTCAGAGACTCCTCGAGCTGGGCGCCGCAGTCGCAGCGCAGGCTGCCGAAGACGTCGCCGGTGACGCACTGGCTGTGCACGCGCACCAGCACCGGCTCCGGCGTGCTGATGTCGCCCATGACCAGGGCCACGTGCTCGTCGGGGTCGATGACGCTGCGGTAGGCGATGACCCGGAAGCTGCCCATGGGCAGGGGCAGAGTGGCCTCCGCCACCCGCTCCACTAGCTTCTCCCTCCGCAGCCGGTGGCGAATGAGTTCATTGACGCTGATGATCTTGAGCTTGTGGCGGGAGGCGAAGCGCTTGAGGTGGGGCAGGCGGGCCATCGTGCCGTCGGCGCGCATAATCTCGCAGAGGACGCCGGCCGGGTAGACGCCGGCCAGCCTGCACAGGTCGATGGTGGCCTCAGTCTGCCCGGCCCGGACCAGCACTCCTCCGTCGCGGGCTCGCAGCGGGAACATGTGGCCCGGCATGACGATGTCGTCGGACCGTGTCTTGGGGTCGACGAGCACGCGCACCGTGTGGGCCCGGTCGGCGGCCGAGATGCCGGTGGTGACGCCGCACCGCGCCTCCACGGAGACTGTGAAGGGAGTCTCGAAGCGAGACTCGTTGCGGCCCACCATCATGGGGATACGGAGCTCGTCGATGCGCTCCCTTGTCAGGGGCACGCAGATGAGGCCGCGACCGTAGCGGGCCATGAAGTTGATGGCCTCGGGGGTCACGTGCTCGGCCGGGAGGGTCAGGTCGCCCTCGTTCTCCCGCCTCTCGTCGTCGATGATGACGACGAACCGGCCCTGCCGGTACTCCTCGATGGCTTCCTCGATGGTCGCCAGCGCCATGTCACGTCTTACCTTGGCCCTGTCCTGTCTCAGCGCGCCCCGGGCCCATAGCCCCGCTCCGTCAGCATCTGGTCCACGTAGCGGGCGATGATGTCCGACTCCAAGTTTACCCTATCGCCTGGCTTTCGGCGAGTGAGGTTGGTGTTCTCCTGGGTATACTGCACCAGCGAGACGGCAAAGGAAGTCTCGTCCTTGTCCACCACCGTCAGGCTGACGCCATCGATGGCGATGGGCCCCTTGACGATGACATAGCGCAGGATCTCGGGCGGCGCCGAGTAGCGGGCGAGCACGGCGTCGGCCTCGGGGGTCAGGGAGACGAGGGTGCCGGTGGCCTCGACGACACCGCGCACCAGGTGGCCGCCCATGCGCCCACCCAGGGGCATCGCCCGCTCCAGGTTCACCAGGTCGCCCGGCTTCAGGTCTCCCAGGTTGCTGCGCCGGTAGGTCTCCGGCATGACGTTGGCCTCGAAGCTCTCCTCGTCCATGTAGGCCACGGTGAGGTCCACGCCGTTGATGGCGATGCTGTCGCCCAGGTTGGTGCCCCAGAGGGCCTTCTTGGCCTCGATGACCAGCCGGCCCTCCTCCGCCACCCGCACCCTCCCCGTCTCTTCGATGATGCCCGTGAACATCAGCCCTCGCTCTCTTCCTTCCGGCCAGTGTACCCCACCACCAGTATGTCCTCCCCCAGCCGCTCGACGGTGACATCGCGCAGGCGCAGGGCGTCGGCCATGCGACGGGCGCCGCGTCCGGCGACGGCGGTGGCCGTCTCCTGCCCTCCGATGATAATGGGTGCGACGATGGCCTGCACCTTGTCCACGAGCCCCAGGTCGAAGAAGCCGCCCAGCAGTTCGCCGCCCCCCTCCACCAGCAGGCTGAGGATGTCGCGGCTACCCAAGAGACGCAGAAGTTCGCCCAGGTCTACCCGCCCCTCCGACGCCGGCCCGCCTGTCGGGCGGGCAGGCAGGACGACCACCTCAACGCCGGTGTCGCGCATCTCTCGCCGCCAGGCCTCGGGCGAGGCGTCGGTGGTGGCCACCAGCGTCCCGGCCGGTCCCTGCAACACCCGCGCGGAAGCCGGTGTGCGCCCTCGGCTGTCCACCACCACGCGCAGCGGCTGCCGCGGCTCGCCGTCCGGCTGCCGGGCCCCCTCGCCGGGCTCGGGGCGCGCCGTGAGATCCGGGTCATCTATCAGGATGGTGCGCACCCCTACCACAATGGCGTCCACCGCCGTGCGCTGGCGGTGGGCCCAGCGACGGGACTCGGGGCCGCTCACCCAGCGCGAGTCGCCGCTGGTAGCGGCGATCTTGCCGTCCAGACTGGCGGCGAACTTGGCGATGACGAAGGGGAGGCCCGTGCTGCGGTGCTTGATATAGGCCTCGTTGATGCGCCGTGCCTCCTCCTCGCCTTCGCCCACGAAGACTTTCACCCCCGCCGACTCCAGCTCCGCCTTGCCCTGGCCGTTGACGTGGGGGTCCGGGTCCAGGTGCGAAAGGTGTACCTCGCGCACCCCGGCGGCTAGGACGGCCTCGGTGCAGGGGGGCGTGCGCCCGTGATGGCAGCAGGGCTCCAAAGTCACGTAGAGGGTGGCGCCGCGAGCCGCTTCGCCGGCCTGGTGAATGGCCACTGCCTCGGCGTGAGGCCCGCCGGGGGGCTGTGTGAAGCCCTCCCCTACGATGCGGCCGTCCTTCACCAGCACCGCGCCGACGGCGGGGTTGGGGCTGGCGATCCCCAGGGCCTGGCGAGCCAGGCTCAAGGCCCTCTCCATGAAGTCAGTGGGCACGGTCACTCAGCGCGTCCCGCCCTGGAAGTCCTCATAGGCTCGGCTGGCGGTGGGCTCCTGCTGGCCCTGGTACTTGCTCCCCAGGCCCGGGCTCCCGTAGGGCCTCTCCACGGGGGTGGACGTGCGCAGGAACGATATCTGGGCGATCTTCATGCCGCAGTAGATGGCGATGGGCATCTTGGCGGCGTTCGAGAGCTCCAGCGTCAGCTTGCCGGTCCAGCCGGGATCGACAAAGCCGGCGGTGGCATGAACGAGCAGTCCCAGGCGCCCCAGGGAACCACGGCCGTCCAGCCGGCCCACGATGTCGTCGGGCAGGGTGATGGTTTCCAAGGTGCTGGCGAGGACGAACTCGTCCGGCTGGAGCAAGAAGGGGGTGTCGTCCTCTATCTGCACCACCTCCGTCAGGGCCTCCACCGGCTCCCGCACGTCGACGTGGGCGCGATGGCTGAGGCGGAAGACGCGGAAGACCCGGTCCAGGTGCAGGTCGATGCTGGCGGGCTGGATGCAATCAAGATCCAGCGGGTCGATGATGAGCCGCCCGGAGGCGATCTCCTCTCGGATGGTTCTATCGCTGAGGACCAAGGAATGTTCCCTCCGTAGGGGCGTAGCATGCTACGCCCCTACGCGATGCGACCGGTCGAGTGGCCTCATTCTAGCATCGGGCCTCTGAGGGGAACAAGGCGGTCTGTGGGCGGGGGCGAAGCCGGTGGTTGGAGGGGCGCCCCTCGCGGGCGGTCTGTAGGGGCAGGGCTCGCCCCTGCCCCTACAAGGATTTAGGTCTGCCCATTCTTGTAGCTCTATTCGATGGCGAAGAGGACATCGACGGTGACGCTCACCTCGAGCTCCCCCGCCTGGATGGGTGTGGCTTCCCCGCCACCCTGGCCCATGGGCGCCGCTTCGTAGAAGGGGGTCGGTGGCGCGATGGCGCTCTCGGTGACGGAGATGGGCTTGCCGAGCTTCACACCGGCCAGCTCAGCCAGGCCCTCGGCCCTGGCGCGGGCATCGGCCATCGCCTCCTGACGGGCCTGGGCCCGGAGATCCTCCGGCTCCTCGATGGTGAAGCTCAGGCCCTGGACTTGGACGATGTCGCCGCCGGCCTTCGCCACGTCGTCGATGACCTCACCCACGCGGTCAAGGTCGCGCACCTTGGCTTCGACTATGTTGGTTACCCGGAAGCCGATCAGCTCCTGCTTGCCGTCCGGATACTGGTACTCCGGCTCGATGCGGAACTGGCGGGTCTGAACGTCCTTCTCGGCCACGTCGTCGCCTTTGAGGGCGTCCAGGACATCGTTCATGGCAGTGGCGGCGGTATCCCGGGCCTCCTTGACTGTCTTCCCCTCTGCCGAGACGCCGAGCTCAACAAGAGCCAGGTCCGGCGCGCCTGAGGCCTCGCCGGTGCCGCTCACGGAGATGCCCTGGACCTGCGCGGGAGGCTGGACTTTGATGTTCTCGGTGGTGCAGGCGACCGCCAGGGCGGCCAGGCCCACCAAAACGGCTAGCAGGGATGTCTTGAGCATGGCTCACACCTCCTGATTGAAGTGGGACACGTCTTTCGGAGGAGCTAACGGCCCGGCGTCGCGCCTAGGTGCGGCCCACACCCCGCCCTCGCCTTCGCTGCCAGACCAGGGCGGCTATGGTGGCGAGGAAGACGGCGCCGGCAGCGCCCTGGAAGCCGCGCAGCACCCAGCGACCAGCGTCGCCTCCTTCCTTGGCAGCCCCGGGCGGCTCTACTGTTGCTGGCGCCTCTGTGGGTGTGGCAGCCCCGACGGTGGGCTCCGGCGTGGTGGCGCCTCTGCCCTCCTCGTCGGCGGCTATCGTCGGCGGCGCAGCGGCGAGCGGCGGTGCAGGGGCGGGCGTCGGTGCCGGCGCCGCGCTCAGCGCCCGCCCGGACTCAAAGGCCTCCTTCGCGGAGGGCGCCGGGGCGACGCTCTGCGGCCCACCTTCCCCGCCCAGGGTCGCCAGGTCCACGCCCACCAACACGAAGAAGAGGAGAAGCGCCGCGGCGGCCACTCCCGCCGGGCTGAAGGCATACGCCCGCTGAACCCATGCGGCGGGCCCGACGGGCGTTTGCCTCCGCGCTGCCTCCACCTGCTCCGGTCGCAGGGCAAAGGAACGGGGCGCAGGCCCCGAGGGCAAGGCGCGCAGGCCCTCCACCACGGCTCGCAGTCCCTCCAGGCGCCGGCGGCAGGGCTCGCAGGAGGCCAGGTGCTCCTCCAGGCGCGCCGATTCGGCAGGCGAAAGCCACCTGTCCAGGTAAGAGGACAGCTCTTCCTCGCCGAACGGGTGCCTTCTCACGAACGGGTTTCGCATAGCCTTGCCTCGACTGGCCGGGACACAGCCCCTCTACTGGGTTGGACGCTGGCCCGGCAGGGAAAGTTCCCCCTTCTCCAACAGGTAGCGCCGCAGGCGGGCGCGACCGCGGCTTAGGCGCGATTTCACAGTGCCCAGGGACGAACCCATGGCCTGACCAACCTCCTCGTAGCTTAGCCCTTGCACGTCGGAGAGAATGACGCTCAGCCGCTGGTCCAGCGGCAGGGTGAGAAGTGCCGCCTGAAGGCAGCGCGCCTGCTCGCGGCGCAGGGCCCACTCCTCGGGCCCGGCCGAGGGATCGGGCAGGTCGAGGGCGGTCTCGCTGTCGGAGATGGGTGCCTCCAGGGATACCTGCGGTCGGCGGTGGCGGCGACGCAGCTCATCGGTAGCGGCGTTGGCGGCTATGCGCAGGAGCCAGGCGCGGAAACCGGGGCCGCGGAATCGGCGTATGTTACGGTAGGCGGCCAGAAAAGCCTCTTGGGTGGCATCTTCGGCCGCCTCCCGAAGGCCCAGCATGCGCCAGCAGAGGTTGTACACCTGGCCCTGGTACCTCTCCACCAGGGCGTTGAAGGCCGCAAGGTCGCCCTCCTGGCTGAGGGCCACCAGTCGACTGTCTTCTGGGGCGGTAGCCTGCAAGAGAACCTCGCTGGCGCTTTCGACTGGCTGTCGCCACCGTGCGGCTTTCGGCGCCATCATTCTAGCAGAGGGGCCCCCGACCGTCTTTCAGGCGTTCCTATGCTATAATCGTCATACCCTGTTATGACCGAATCTGCCTCCGAGCAACCCCCTCTCCCTGAAATGCCGGCTGGGTCGCCTTCCGGCGAACCGCCGCCCACTGTGGAAGCGGCGGAACCTGAGGCCTTGTTCTGGTCAAGCGGCGCCGATGAGGGGGTGCTCATCGGGGTCGGTGAGCCTTACCCCCCACAGGTAGCCCAGGAGGCACCACCCAAGCCCAGCCTCGGCAAGCGCATAGGGCGGCTGGCGCGGGAGCTCATCGAGACCTTCGTCCTCGCTCTTCTCATCTTCCTCGTCGTCCGGGCTGCCCTCCAGAACTTCAGGGTCGAGGGCTCCAGCATGGACCCTGTCCTCCACAACGGCCAGTATCTCATCGTCAACAAGGCTATCTACACACGTATAAACCTGAAGACCATCAGTCGCTTCCTCCCCTTCATTGACCCGGGCGATAACCCGGTCCGCTACCTCTTCCGCCCTCCACAGCGGGGCGACGTGGTGGTCTTCCGCTTCCCCGGCAATCCCGACCGGGACTTCATAAAACGCATCATCGGAGAGCCGGGTGACACGGTAGAGATCAAGAACGGTGCCGTCTACGTTGATGGCAACCCCCTGGATGAGCCCTACATCACCAATAAGCCAACCTACACTTATGGCCCGACGGAGGTGCCGCCCAAGCAATACTTCGTCCTGGGCGACAACAGGAACAATAGCTACGATTCCCACGTCTGGGGTTTCCTCCCGCAGGAGAACATCATCGGCCAGGCCTGGCTCTCCTACTGGCCGAAGGACGACTGGGGACTGGTCCTCAACAAGAACCTATCGCCCCAGGCTCCCTGAAGGAGGTGGGCCATGAGCCTCCGCCGGAGGCGGACCCGCCCTTGGCGGGAGGAGGTGCCCGGACGGGCACCGGTCTGGGTGCTAGACATCTTCCGCCAGACCGGCGCCATCCTAGAGGGCCATTTCCTTCTCACTTCCGGGCGCCACTCCGGAACCTACCTGGAGAAGTTCCGCGTCCTCCAGTACCCGGAGCAGACGCAGCGCCTCTGTCGCCTCATCGCGGAGCGCTTCCGGGACAGCGGGGTGCAGGTGGTGGCTGGCCCCACCACCGGCGGCATCATCCTCAGCTTTGAGGTGGCCCGCCAGTTGGGCGTGCGCGGTGTCTTCGCCGAGAGCGTGGAGGGAGGCCGTCGCTTTCTCCGCGGCTTTCGCATTGAGCCCGGCGAGCGGACGCTGGTGGTAGACGACATCCTCACCACCGGCGGTAGCATCCGCGATGTCCTGGATGCGGTGCGACAGGCTGGCGGCGAGCCCGTCGGGGTGGCCGTTCTCGCCGACCGAACCGCTGGCGCCGCGGAGTTTGGGGTACCCTTTTTCGCCTGCACGGCTCTCAAGATCGAGAGCTACGAACCCTCCGACTGCCCGCTCTGCCGCGAGGGCGTCCCCCTCACGAAGACTTAGGAACGCTGCGCGCCTGGCCCGATAATCCGCGGTCATCCGTGTCCCCATGGCTCTAAGGAGGAGTCGGATAAGGAGGAGCGCCGGCGGTGGGCGATTCTCTTCTCTGTGTTGCCACCCGCGCTCCTAAGAGGTCTTGACAAGCGGGAGGCCTTGTGGTAAAAAAGAGAGCGGATGGCCGTTTTTAAAAGCGAATGATTGCTTTCCATGCCTAAGGTATCCAGTCGCTACCTGGAAGAACGCAAGAGCGAGATCATAGACGCCGCTGAGGCCTGCTTCCTGCGCAAGGGATTCCACCAGTGCACTATGCAGGACATTTGCCGGGAATCCGGCCTCAGCCCCGGCGCTATTTACCGTTACTTCAAGAGCAAGAGCGATATCATCGCTGCCGTCATCGGGCGGAGCACTGAGCGCCAGGCGGCTCAAATCGAGGAAGCGCGCGCCTCTTACTCCGAGGCCGCCCGAGCCCTGGAAGCCATCGGCGAGCACTTCTTCGGGCGTCTGGAAAGAGAGGGCATGGAGCGTGTCGCCGCCCTTGAGGTGGAGGTCTGGGAAGAGGCGCTCAGGAATGCGGAACTGCGGGCCACATATCGCCGTCAGTTTCGCGTCCTCAGTCAAGCCCTAACCGAGCTCTATCGCCTGGCCGTGGAGCAAGCCGGGATAAGGTCGCCAACCACCAGACCGGCGGGGCTGGCCCATCTGGCCATGGCCCTTTTCCACGGCTTGCAGCTCTACCGGGCGTTGTATCCCCAGGAGGTGAACGTCCGCGAGGTGCTGGAGACGCTTAGCCTCCTGCTCCAAGCCCGTCTGGCTGAGAGTCAGACAAGGGGTGAAGTGAAGTCCCCAGCGGCGGCGACAGGAGTGAGCTAGACATGTGGGACGCGCCACTGTATCTGGAATACGCCAGTCGTGAGCGAATGAGGGAAGTGGCCCGGGAGACGCAAAGCGCCTGCCTGAAGGCAAGGCTACAGCCGTCACGACCCTGCGGTCTGCGTCGCCGTCTGGCCCGCCGGCTGGTCTCTCTGGGCCTCTACCTGGACCCCCACGCCGCTGGCCTGTTGCCATCCGGCGGCCGAGGTCGATTGGCTCATCGCTAAGCCCGCCACGGGTGGCGTACTTCGTTGCCCCCCGGCGAAGTGCGCCACCCTATTTTGTTCCCGCTCGTACCTGCAATGAACTGAAGGCCAGGCTTAAGCCTGGCCTTCAGTGTGGCCTTCAGTGTCCCGTGGTTGCTGACTCAGGGGTATATGCCCCGGACGCGCACTGCCTCTGCCACCCGGCTTACACCCAACATGTAGGCAGCCTCCCGCAGTCGGACCTTCTCGCGCTCGGCGCAGGCGAGGACCTCTTGAAAGCTGCGCACTATGAGTTGATGCAGGCGCTGGTTCACCTCAGACTCCTCCCAGAAGAAGGACTGAAGGTCCTGCACCCACTCGAAGTAAGAGACGATGACGCCACCGGCATTGGACACGATGTCCGGCACCACGAAGACGCCCTTCTCCGACAGGATGAGGTCTGCCTTGGGTGTAACAGGGCCGTTGGCTCCTTCCACCAGCAGGCGGGCCCGTACTGCGGCGGCGTTGCCGTCGTGGATCTGTGCCTCTAGCGCCGCCGGGATGAGGATGTCCACAGGCAGGGTGAGCAGTTCCTCGTTGGTGATGCGGTCGCCGCCGGGGAAGTCGGACAAAAAGCCGCCCGCGCGCGTGAAGTCCCAGATGGCGTCTACGTCCAGGGCCTGAGCGTTGTGGACACCGCAGCGACTGTCGCTGACGGCCACGACGCGGGCCCCCGCCTGGCAAAGAAGCCGGCTTGCCACACCGCCCACGTTCCCGAAGCCCTGAACGGCCACCGTGGCACCCTCTAGAGGCATGTCCAGATGCTGGCAGGCCTCCTGCGTGGCGAAGAGGACGCCGCGGCCCGTGGCCTCGAAACGGCCGCTGCTACCACCGACGCTCACCGGCTTGCCCGTTACCACCCCCGGTACCGAGTAGCCGTGGTGCATGCTGTAGGTGTCCATGATCCAGGCCATGACGCGGGCATCGGTGCCCATGTCCGGAGCGGGTATGTCCCGCTCTGGGCCGATGACGCGGCTGATCTCGGTGGCGTAGCGGCGGGTGAGCCTCTCCAGTTCCCCCTCTGAGAGGGAGTGGGGGTCTACCTGCACGCCCCCCTTAGCGCCGCCATAGGGAATGTTCGTCAGCGCACACTTCCAGGTCATCCACATGGCCATGGCGCGCATCTCGTCCAGGCAAACGGCGGGGTTAAAGCGAAGGCCGCCCTTGGTTGGGCCGCGCGTCTCGTTGTGGCAGACGCGGTAGCCGGTAAAGACGCGAATGGAACCGTCGTCCATCTTGACGGGGAAGCGGACGATGAGCTCCCGCTTGCAGGTGCGGAGGACCTGGCACAAGCCGTCGTCCAGCCCCAGCCGGTCGGCTACGGCGTCGAACTGGGCGAGAGCCATCTCGTAGGGGTTATCAGGCCGCCTTTCGGCGCCAGCGGTGACTTGTGTCATGGTGCTTCATCCTTCCTGATCGTCAGAACCCAGGGTCTGGCTGGGCCCAGATGCCCGGCCTTGATCACCATGGCGTTCCCATCTGATCATCGACCTGGCCGTGGCACAAAGGAAGGCCGGGGCCCCCTTTTGAGACCCCGGCCCGGTACGCCTCTCGGGGCAGCCCCAGCGGTCACTCTTGTTCCTCGGGCTCGTCGGGCTCGGCGACGTAGGATTGTGGGAACCCGGATAGCCCAGCAGGGGCGGCTTCCTTCTCCTCAGAGGGCTTCTCCTCGAGCTTGCCCTCCGCTGCCTCCTCCTCGCCGGCTCCTTCACCCGGCCCCTCGAGCACGGCCACGACAGCGGGTGCACCGGCCTCCTCCAGGACGGCCTGGGCGGCACCCTCCTCCGAGATCAGGGCCCCAGGCAGGGCCACCTCCTTCACCGGCTCCGGCGGCAGCTCGATGTGGGCGCGGGCTGGGATGAGCTTGCCGATGATGACGTTCTCCTTCAGGCCCAGGAGCCGGTCTGTCATGCCGGAGATGGCGGCCTCGGTCAGGACACGGGTGGTCTCCTGGAAGGAGGCGGCGGCAAGGAAGCTGCTGGTGCTAAGCGAGGCCTTGGTGACGCCCAGGAGAACGGGCACGGCCGTGGCCGGCTCGCCGCCCTCAGCCAGCACCTTGGCGTTGACCTCCTCATAGACAAAGCGGTCCACCAGCTCCCCGGGTAGCATGGCGGTGTCACCCGGCGAGTCGACGCGCACCTTGCGCAGCATCTGTCGCACGATGGTCTCGATGTGCTTGTCGTTGATATTGACGCCCTGGGAGCGGTAGACCTTCTGCACCTCCTCCACCAGGTAGAGCTGCACGGCCTCCGGACCCATGATACGCAGGATGTCCTGGGGGTTCAGAGGTCCTTCAGTGAGCCTCTCGCCGGCCTTGACGGCTGCGCCGTGGCCCACCAGTATGCGGGAGGCAGCGGGCACCAGGTATTCGCGCTCCTCCTTCTCCTCGTAGACCACCAGCAGCCGGCGCTTACCCTCGAAGACAACGCGACCGGCGATACGAGCCACTACGTCGCCGTCGGTGTGGGCTTCCACGAGAGCCCGTTCCTCATCTTGCTTCGCTGGTTCCTGCTTTTTGCCCTTGCCTCCAGTCTTGGCAGGGGGTCGAGAGGCCAGGACGGCGCCCTGGTCCACCCACTCGTCGGCCGCCACCAGCACTTCCGCGCCCTTGGGCAGCTCATACTGGTCGCTGTAGAGCTCCGTGCTGACGACCTTGATGCGGCGAGTCTCACCCTCTCGGATGATCTCCACCACGCCGTCGATCTCGGCCATCAGGGCCTGGCCCTTGGGGACACGGGCCTCGAAGAGTTCTTCGACGCGGGGGAGGCCGCTGGTGATGTCCAGGCCGGCGACGCCGCCGGTGTGGAAGGTTCGCATAGTAAGCTGGGTGCCGGGCTCGCCGATGCTCTGGGCGGCGATGATGCCCACCGCCTCACTCATGTTGACCAGGGTGCCACGCGCCAGGCTGCGGCCGTAGCAGGGCTGGCACACGCCCCGTTTGGCCTGACAGGAGAGCGGCGAACGCACGTGCACCCTCTGCAGGCGGGCAGCGGCAATGCGTTCCGCCTTCTCCTCGTCAATCTCCTGGTTGCGCTCCACGATGACCTCGCCCGTCGCTGGGTCGACGATATCAGAGGCGGCGCAGCGGCCGACGATGCGCTCCGTGAGAGACTCCATCACGCCCTTCTCTGAGGGCTCGCTGAGCCAGATGCCGCTCTGGGTGCCGCAGTCCTCCTCGAGGACGATGACGTCCTGAGCCACGTCGATGAGGCGGCGGGTCAGGTAGCCGCTGTCGGCCGTGCGCAGGGCCGTGTCGGCCAGGCCCTTGCGGGCGCCGTGGGTGGAGATGAAGTACTCCAGCACGGAGAGGCCCTCGCGGAAGCTGCTGCGGATGGGCAGGTCGATGATGCGCCCCGAGGGGTCCGTCATGAGGCCGCGCATGCCAGCCATCTGGCGGATCTGGGCGATGTTACCCTTGGCTCCGCTCTGGGCCATCAGGTACACAGAGCCGTACTTGTCCAGGCTGTTCTGGATGGCGGATTGGATGCGCTCCGTGATCTCCGTCCAAACAGCCACCGCCTGGTCGTAGCGTTCCTCGTCGGTGATGAGGCCCACGTTGTACTGGTCCTCGATCTCGGCAATGCGGGCGTCGGCTTCCCTCAAGAGTTCGGCCTTCTCCTCGGGTACCTTGAGGTCGTTGATGGCGATGGTGATGCCGGACTTGGTGCAGTACTGGAACCCGATGTGCTTGACATGGTCCACCACCTCAGCGGTGGCCTCATTGCCCAGGGCTTTGTAGCAATCGGCCACCACGTTGCGGAGTGCCTTCCTGTCCATCACCTCATTGCGGAAGCCCAGTTCATCCGGCAGCACTTCGTTGAAGATGATGCGGCCGACGCTGGTCTCTATGAACTGGCCTCCGATGCGGGCGTCGCGCACCCGGATGGGGGCCCGCAGTTCGACGATGCCAAGGTCGAGGGCCAGCTTGGCCTCGGCGAAGCTCCCGTAGACCCCTTCCGGGGGTCTTCCTTCCTTGTAAGCGCCGCGGGCGCGGGGGTCCACTAGCGTCAGGTAGTAACAGCCGAGGACGATGTCCAGCGTGGGAGCTACGATAGGCTCGCCGCTGCTGGGCAGAAGCAGGTTCCGCGTAGAGAGCATGATCTGGCGCGCCTCGGCCACGGCCTCCCGGGCGAGGGGCACGTGGACAGCCATCTGATCGCCGTCGAAGTCAGCGTTGAAGGCGGCGCAGACCAGGGGATGGATCTGGATGGCGCTGCCCTCGATCAGGACAGGCTCAAAGGCCTGGATGCCCAGGCGGTGCAACGTGGGGGCCCGGTTCAGAAGCACAGGGCGGCTCTTGATGACCTGGTCAAGCACATCCCATACCTCCGGGCGCGCCCTCTCCACGATGCGCTTGGCGCTCTTGATGTTGTGGGCCTGTCCGTCGGCGACGAGGGCGTGCATGACGAAGGGCTTGAAGAGTTCCAGGGCCATACGCTTGGGCAAGCCGCACTGGTGCAGCTTCAGCTCCGGCCCTACGACGATGACCGAGCGCCCGGAATAGTCCACTCGCTTGCCCAGCAGGTTCTGGCGGAACCGCCCCTGCTTGCCTTTCAGCATGTCGGAGAGGGACTTCAGCTTGTGGTTGCTGGAGCCGGAGACGGCGCGGCCGCGGCGGCCGTTGTCGATGAGGGAGTCGACAGCCTCCTGTAGCATGCGCTTCTCGTTGCGAATGATGATCTCGGGTGCCCCCAGCTCCAAGAGCCTCTTCAGGCGGTTGTTGCGGTTGATGACGCGCCGGTAGAGGTCGTTGAGGTCGCTGGTGGCGAAGCGGCCGCCATCGAGCTGCACCATGGGGCGCAAGTCGGGAGGTAGGACCGGCAGGACAATGAAGATCATCCATTCCGGCTTGTTGCCGCTCTTGCGGAGGGCTTCCACTACCCGCAGGCGCTTTGTGGCCTTCTTGCGACGCTGGCCGCTGGAGGAGTGGATCTCCTCGTACAGGCGGGTGCGCAGCTTGTCGAGGTCCAGGCGCTGGAGGATCCTGAGCAGGGCCTCTGCCCCCATGCCGACTTGGAAGACGCCGCTGAACCCCTCCGAAAGCTTACGGTACTCGGCTTCAGTGAGAAGGGTGACACGGTCGTGGAGGACAGGGTCCCGCAGGTCCTCCATCTCCTCTATGCGCTCCTGGAACTCGGCGCGGACGGCCTCGTGCTCCTGAGCGACCTTCTGGCGCAGGGGCTCGGTCTCCGCTGCGGCGGAGTCACGGTGCTGCTGGGTGGCGGCGTCGGTCATGAGCTCCAGGTCGGCCCGCCGCTGGGCCTGCTGAGCGTCCAGGGCGGACACGCGCTCCTGAGCCAGCGCCTTTAGACGCTCCAGGGCCTCGGGGGTAACGGGGTCACCCTTGGCCAGGATGGGTGTCTCCTCCAATGAGACAGCCTTTCGGGCCGTCTTGCCTAACTGGCCCTGGAGCTCTTTCTCCAGGGCCGTGGCCCGCTTCATGATCTTGTCCACGCCCTGGGAAAGCTCTTCCTCCAGCCGCTTCTGCTCCTCCTCTCGGCGCAGCTCCAGGGCGACGATGGCCTCGTCGCGGGCGGCCTCGATGGCCGCGATCTTGTCTGTGTACTCCTTCTCGCGACGGGCCGCCTCCCGCTCCATCTCCTCGTGCAGGTGTTCAAGGGCCCGCTTGCGGGCGTTTTCGTCCACCTCGGTGATGATGAACTGGGCGAAGTAGAGGACGCGCTCCAGGCTACGAGGGGAGATGTCCAGGAGGAGCCCCAGGCGGCTAGGGGTCCCCTTGACGAACCAGATGTGGCTGACGGGCGAGGCTAGCTCGATGTGGCCCATGCGTTCGCGGCGCACTTTGCTGCGGGCTACCTCTACGCCACACTTGTCGCAGACGATGCCCTTGTAGCGGACACGCTTGTACTTACCGCAGTAGCACTCGAAGTCCTTGGTAGGCCCGAAGATCTTTTCGCAGAAGAGACCGTCCTTCTCGGGTTTCAAGGTGCGGTAGTTGATGGTCTCCGGCTTCATAACCTCTCCATAGGACCAAGACCGGATCTGCTCCGGCGAGGCCAGGGAGATGCGGACGGCGTTGAAGTCGTTAACTTCCAGCACTGAGCAAGTCCTCCCGTTCCAACCCCTGCAGGTTTATCCCCAGTTCTGGGGCCTCCGCCGCCTCCTCCACGAAGGGCACTCGCTCCTCCTCCTCGTTTAGCACCTCTACGGCCAGACCCAGGCTCTGGAGTTCCTTAACCAGGACCTTGAAGGACTCCGGCACGCCGGGCTCCAGCACGTCCTCACCTTTGACAATGGCCTCATAGGTCTTGACGCGGCCCACCACGTCATCACTCTTGACGGTGAGCAGTTCTTGGAGGACATGGGCGGCGCCATAGGCCTCCAGTGCCCAGACCTCCATCTCCCCGAAGCGCTGGCCTCCAAACTGGGCCTTGCCGCCCAGGGGCTGCTGGGTGATAAGGGAGTAGGGACCGGTGGAACGGGCGTGGATCTTGTCCTCCACCAGGTGCACCAGCTTCATCATGTAGATGTGGCCCACCGTCACCGGCTGGTCGAAAGGCTCCCCGGTACGGCCATCGTAGAGCATCTGCTTGCCGAAGATGGGAGGTGCCACGCCTTTCTGCTGGCAGACCCTCTCCGCCCTTTCTTCTAGCTTCTCGGCGGAGAGGCGGCGCACCTTCTCCTCACCCATGCTCTCCAGCCACAGCTCCAGGCAGACACGCTTGGCCAGCCCGACCTGGTTGTCGTCCAGCACCTCGCGGCCGTTGTAGCCGCGTTTGGCCAGCCAGCTCTCCAGCGTCGGGACGTCCAGGTGCTTGCCATAGGTGCCGTCATGGCCATCGGCCGGCTCGGCCCGGATGGCTTGGGCGCGGGCCGCGAGCCAGGCACGGCCCAGTGCATCCTCGATGATGCGGTCGTTGGCGCCGTCGAAGACGGGAGAGATGGCGCGGAAGCCCAGGGTGCGAACCGCCCAGCCGAGGTGGGTCTCCAGCAACTGCCCGACGTTCATACGACTGGGGACGCCGATGGGATTGAGGATGATGTCCACCGGCGTGCCATCGGGCAGGTAGGGCATGTCTCCCACCGGCAGGATGCGGGCGATGACGCCTTTGTTGCCGTGGCGGCCGGCCATCTTGTCGCCCTCAGCGACCTTGCGCTTCTGGGCCACGGCGACACGCACCAGCTTGTTGACGCCGGCGGGCAGCTCGTCATGCTCCTGCCGGGAGAAGACGCGCACGTCAATGACCTTGCCGCGCTCGCCGTGGGGGACGCGGAGGGAAGTGTCCTTCACCTCGCGGGCCTTCTCGCCGAAGATGGCGCGCAAAAGCTTCTCCTCGGCGGTGAGCTCGGTCTCGCCCTTGGGGGTGATCTTGCCCACCAGGATGTCGCCGGGGCCTACCTCTGCGCCGACGCAGATGATCCCCTCTTCGTCGAGATCGCGCAGGTTCTCCTCGCCCACGTTGGGGATGTCGCGCGTGATCTCCTCCGGGCCCAGCTTGGTGTCACGGGACTCCGTTTCATGCTTTTCGATGTGGATGGAGCTGAACTTGTCGTCCCTGGCCACGGCCTCTGAGATGACGATGGCGTCCTCGAAGTTGCAGCCCTCCCAGCTCATGAAGGCGCAGAGGACGCTCTGGCCCAGGGCCAGCTCCCCCTGGTCGGTGGAGGAGCTGTCGGCCAGAGGCTGCCCCTTGCTCACTCGTTGCCCGCGGTCAACGATGGGCCGCTGGTTGATGCAGGTGCCCTGGTTGGAGCGTACGAACTTCATGAGGCGGTGAGCCTTCTCTTCGCCGGAGTCGTAGCGAACGGTGATGGCGTCGGCGGTGGAGGCGAGGACGACGCCGTCGTCCTCGGCCAGGACGACCTGGCCAGAGTCCTGAGCCACCTGGCTCTCCATGCCCGTCGCCACCAGGGGCATCTCGGGTCGAAGGAGGGGCACCGCCTGTCGCTGCATGTTGGAGCCCATAAGGGCCCGGTTGGCATCGTCATGCTCCAGGAAGGGAATGAGCGAGGTGGCTACGCTCACGACCTGCTTCGGCGACACGTCTATGAAGTCGACGCGCTCCGGCGGCTCCATCAGGAAGTGTTCGCCGAAGCGGACCTCTATCTTCTCCTCCAGGAGGTGGTTGGCCTCGTCCAAGACGGCGTTGGCCTGGGCGATGACGTAGCGTTCCTCCAGATGGGCGGAGAGGTAGACGATGTCGTCGGAGACGAAGGGGCGCACGGCCACCATCTGCCGCGTGAGAGCCCGCAGCTTCTCGGCCAGGTCCGGCGTCACGGCGGCCCCGGCGGGGGCGATCACCTTGCCATCCTCAGCCACGTCCTGGCGCAGGATGCGTCCCACCAGTCCCGGCGCGTCATTCCAGAACTCGCGGGTGACCCGCCGGTACGGCGTCTCGATGAAGCCGTACTCGTTGATCTTGCCGTAGGTGGCCAGGCTGCCGATGAGTCCGATGTTTGGGCCTTCCGGCGTCTCGATGGGGCAGATACGGCCGTAGTGACTGTGGTGGACGTCCCGGACATCGAAGCCGGCGCGGTCCCGCGAGAGGCCACCGGGTCCCAGGGCGGAGAGACGCCGCTTGTGGGTGAGTTCCGCCAGGGGGTTCGTCTGATCCATGAACTGAGATAGCTGAGACCCCCCGAAGAACTCCTTCATGGCCGCTACCACCGGCCGGATGTTGATCAGCGCGCTGGGCGTGGCCTGATCGGGGTCTGTGATGGTCATGCGCTCCCGGACGACCCGCTCCATGCGCAGGAGGCCGATGCGGAACTGGTTCTGGATCAGCTCACCGACGGCGCGCACGCGGCGGTTACCCAGGTGGTCGATGTCATCAGGCTGTCCCAGGCCGTTATTCATGCGGATCATCTCCCGCACGATGGCCCGCAGGTCGTCCCGGACCAGGACGCGATTGGACTCGGGCACCTGGAGGTTGAGACGTTCGTTGAGCTTGTGGCGACCCACTCGGGCCAGGTCGTAGCGCCGCGGGTTGAAGAACAGCGAGGTGATGAGGCCGCGAGCGTTCTCCAGGGTCGGCGGGTCGCCGGGGCGCAGGCGGCGGTAGAACTCCAGCAGGGCCTCTTGTTTGTTCTGGCAAGGCTCCTTCTCCAGGGTGGAGCGGATGTACTTGTGGTCGGGATGGGTATCGATGTCCTCAAAGAAGGCGATGAGCCGCTCGTTGACACCGAGCTTGGCCTCGTCGGTCTCCTCCTCGTCATGGTCCATGGCGCGCAGGAGGGTTGTGATGGGGATCTTGCGCTTGCGATCCACCTTGACGGAGATCACGTTCTTGTTGCTGGACTCGAACTCCAGCCAGGCGCCCCGGTTGGGAATGAGCTTCGCATAGCAGAGGTCACGGCCGCTGGTGGGGTCGTTCTCCAGCGTGAAGTAGACCCCCGGCGAGCGCACTAGCTGCGAGACCACCACCCGTTCGGCGCCGTTGATGACAAAGGTGCCGTTGGGGGTCATGAGGGGGAAGTCCCCCATGAAGAGCTCCTGCTCCTTGACCTCGCCGGTCTCCTTCACCACCAACTCGACGTTGACCCGCAGCGGGGCAGAATAGGTCATGTCCCGCTGGTGGCACTCCCACTCCGAGTACTTCGGCTCGCCGAAGGAGTAGTCGCCAAATCGGAGCTCCAGTCGGGTACCGGTGAAGTCCTGAATGGGCGAGATCTCATCGAAGAGCTCACGCAGGCCCTCGCGCCGGAACCGGTGATAGGACTCGATCTGGATGTGGATCAAGTTCGGCACATCGAGGATGTGGGCGATCCTGGCGTAGGACTTCTTGACGGTGGGGATAACCG
>Ga0315296_10000166_pt1 | contig 63021 bp, 94 predicted proteins | sample YL17G14_18_MG_FD_203921 | JGI IMG/M metagenome (GOLD analysis project Ga0315296, IMG submission 203921) | Sediment microbial communities from Yellowstone Lake, YNP, Wyoming, USA - YL17G14_18 | ecosystem: Environmental > Aquatic > Freshwater > Lake > Sediment | place: USA: Wyoming | collected... | reverse complement strand
CGAGTGTGACACAAACGCTGCGACCAACACAACCTTCTGGAGCGGGACGGCCATCTCCAACACGGTCGTTGCGCTCGCTGGAGATAGAATCGTCATCGAGATAATGAGCGACTGCAACACTCCCGCAGCGACGAACGACTATGCAGTTACTCTCGGGTACGATGCCGCCGTTGCTGCCGCAGGATGCTCGTATCTCCAGTTCTCGCAGGACCTCGTGTTTGGTTCCGCCAAGGCACTCTCTCAAGAGGTGGCAGTGAATGACAAGAACGACACAGCGAACTACTTCCGCTTGAAGAAGAAGTTCGTGATGCGGTTTACACAATCAAACGCTGGTAGACCTCAACAGGGGATAACAGTTGCTGGTCCAGCAACTGGATGGCCGATACTTACCAAAACTGGTGGTGCAGTCACTTGGACCGTCAAGCTCATAGAGAACACCGTATCGGGATTCTATGGAGTTGTGGACAAGCTCGTAAAGAAGAGCTTCCGGATGAGATTTACAGCTCAGAACTCTGGTCGCCCTCAACAGGGTCTGACAGCCAGCGCGACTCTTATCAGGAAAAGTCTTGTCAAGAGACTCTACCAGGCCATAACTCTGACATGGACGGAACTTGCAGGTCTGCAAATACAGCTTACAGAAGGTCTCAGGGTCACAGCACCGAAGGCGGACTGGCCCAAATTCGTCGGAAGTTACCTCCGTCGGTTGGCGAACACTGGCAAAAACATTGCTCCTGGGCTGACTGGAGGTGGTGTGAACCTCACTGCCACGGCCAATCTGCGAAAGACTTACCGCAAGAAGCTCCCGATGACTGGTTTCCGCATATCGGACGTCGGTGCTCTCAACGACATCTGGTCCAAGTGCATATGGGCCTCAGATATGGAGACCATCGCAGGTGGCAAGCTACAGGATATGTCTCGACTCAATTCCACGACCTACAACTGCAGTCTCCCCAACGGTACACAGGGGCAGATAACCGGACCATTCCCAGGACTGGCTGGTCCCACTACCAGCGCACAGTATTTCCTCTCCTTGAACAGCGAGTATGGAGAAATCGACGGTTCCGATGATGCGACCTTCGACCAGACGACCAAGATAACCGTTGCCATATGGGTATACGACTTTGCCGCGCCCTTGGCCTCTCACTGCTACGTCTCCAAGAGATGGAACACCGATGCCGTCTACCCGTGGGTTCTCAGACAGAACGCCACTGGGTATCCCTACTTCTACGTCAATGCGGACCTCGGAAACAACGGTCCTGTCAGTGCTGTCAAGACAGGTGGCTCTACTGCTTGGCACCTCGTCGTAGGTCAGTATGACCAGGTAGCGGGCAAGGTCAGGATAAGTGTCGATGGCGCGGCTTGGGAGGAGTTCAACTACAACACTGCGATGGCTACGAGCAACAACAAGGTACACGTGAACTATGACACCGTCAACTCCTTCGGCTACTGCCTCTACGATGACCTTCTCATCTTCAATGAAGTGCTCACCATAGAAGAAGTGCAACGGCTCTATTACAGTCGGAAGCTCAACAGCATCACTATCCCCGCGATGAACTTGGGTCGTAAGAACTTCTCGCAGAGGCTCACGCACGGAATCACTGCCTCCGCGCCCGCTCTGAACGGTTTCAAGACCATCGAGAAGTTCGCACGTGCGATTGTAGAGAACTGGCACCTCTCGGCCTACGTCAAGAGGTTCAAGATTTGGAGGAAACTGTTCCAGAGCATCAAAGTCACTGATAACATCTTGCCCAAGACACGCTTCGTGCAGAAGCTCACGGAGAACTGGAGACTGACGGGCACTCTCCTTCGACGTAACTTCTGGAAGAGAATAGCTCACGGTCTGAAAGTAACGGATACGTTCTCTCCGAGGGGCTCGAAGTGGAAGAGGCTCTTCCCGCAGAGTCTGACAGTCACTGGCAACCTGAGTCGCCGCAAGTTCTGGAAAAGAGTGAATCAAGGGGTCAAAGTCCTGGATGCCTTCCTCAGCACCAGAGGGAGCAAGTGGAAAAGAACGTTCCCTGAGAGCATCAAAGTCGCGGACAACATCCCCCGACGGAACATATGGAAACGCCTGAGCCACGCAGTCCGTGTCGCAGACAACTTCCTGAGCACTCGCGGGAGCAAGTGGAAGAGGACGTTCCCCCAAGGTCTGACTGTCGTAGCCACGCCTTTCTTGGGGGCGAGACTCACCAGAGCGCTCTCACAAGCTCTCAAAGTAACCGACCGATTGACGCGCAGGTTCTGGAAACGGCTCTCACAGGAAGTTCGCATCACTGATACCTTCTCGAAAAGCAGAGTCGTACTCCAACAGATAGCACAGGGACTGACAGTCGCCACTAACACGTTCAGAAGGTTTACCAAGAGGTTGACGCAGACAGCTAACTTCGGTCAGACCGTCCGCTTCATCGGTAGGTATCTGAGACAATACTCACAGTACATCAGAGTTACGGATGCCTTTGTCTCCACCAGAGGCTCGCGCTTCGTGAGGAAGTTCGCTGAAGGGCTCAAGCTCGCCTTCACGATTACGACGACTGGCGGATGGGTGAAAGCCCTTGCTCAAGGTCTGAGAGTCGTAGCCACGTCGAGGATAAGATTTACCAAAAAGCTCTCGGATGCTTTTACTGCAATCGACAGATTGACCCGCAGATTCTCAAAGAGGCTCTCATCGGGAATCCGCATTACCGACACCTTCGCCACGAAAGGAGTCCTGTCCCAGAAGATAGCTCAGGCACTACGTGTCACCGACAGACTCCCCTTGGTCTCTCTTAGAAAGTCTATCCGTCAAACAGTCGTTATACTCGATATAATCACGCGCAGACCCTTCAAGAAAGTGATACGGGAGACAGTGAAGGTTGCGCTCACTCTCTTCACTGGAGCCAGACAGCTCATAATGCTGGTACAGAACCTCCACATCTCCGACCACCTGTTCAAGAGATTCGCTCAGCGGTTGAGGCACGGTCTGACTCTCGGAACCGTAGTTGTCACTGGAAGAGGGTTCGCCTACTCCATCACCCAAAGCATCACCATCACCAGCAATCTAGCGAAGAGAGTGGTCCTCAGATATGTCACGTCTTTAAAAGTCACGGATGCCGTCCTTCGATGGACGCAGTACCATTGCGGTCGGCTTGTTCAAGGGTTGAAAGTGTATGCCGAAGCAGGATTCGCTGGAGCCATAAGGAAGTACTTCGTCGAAGGTCTTCGAATCTCGGCCAATGTCTACAAGCGTTTCGGGATGAAGCTCTCTGTGGCCATCTCTATCTCTCCAGTCCTAAAGAAGTACTCGGTCGGGACGTTCGTCCAGGCCATCAAGATAAGTGCTGTAGGCTCGTTAAGGAGCGCGTTCGTCAAAAGATTGGTTCAGACCTTCAGGGTGACCGATGGCATCGTAAAGAGAGCAGGGAAGCGTCTGAGGAGCACCCTGACCTTCGCGGACGCCTCCAACCCGCAGAAGTGGCAGATAGTCAAGCTCATTCAGGCACTGAGGGTGGCCGAAACCTGGAGCAGGATACACGAAGCCTTCAGGACACTGATTCAGGGCTTGTACTTCAACGACATCAACTTAACCGAGGTCAGCTTCCAGATATTGTCCATCACTCCCCTCGCAGGCACTTTCCCCAGGCCCGCAAGAATAGCTACGCTCACGATAAAGGTGACCAAGTTCTCCGACGGGACTCCTCTCTCGGGAGCCACTGTGACAGTCGTAATCAACAAACCAGACGGGACGCTCTACAAGAGCCTCGCCCTCACCGAGTCAGCCTATGCTCCTGGACTCTACTCACAGAACTTCAGGATACTCGGTTCGGACAGAATCGGCTCATACCCGTTCACTGCGACCGCGAAGTATCACTACAACATCGGGACATACAATGGTTTCATCACGATATTCCAGGGACCAGTGGCGGGAATCCACTACAGGTGAGTGCTGATGGTAACAATTCTCTACCTGCGCCACACGAATGCCTCTGAGTCGATGCCGAACGTGAGGCAGTCGGACACTCCAGCTACTATGAGCTGGTGGGAGGTGGACAGCTCCGGCTCGATTGCGCCTACTGATATGCTCATTACGGCTGGTTCATCTGCCACCACACACGGTGGAACCAACCGCTCAGAAACTGCCTTCAGCGTCTATAATCACTGGTTGGGGGCGTGGATAAGTCCGCCTCTCAACGGCAACCAGACCATAAGCGGGACGATGATTGTTAAGTTGAGACAGTACGAAGGGCAGGCTGACCACAATTCATATCCTTATATGCATCTGTACGTATGGAAAGGAGATGACAGTGGTGTGCGTGGGATACTCTTCGACCACGCCAAATCTGCTACCGAGTGCCCCGTTACTGCGGCCCTGACTACGTTCTGGAATGGGACGGCAATATCGAATGTCAACGCCCTTGACGGCGACCGGATAGTCGTCGAGATAATGAGTCAGTGCCTACCTGGCTCGACGGGCAACAAGACAGTCACGCTCGGATTCGACGGCGCGGTAGGCGGTGGCAGTGAATCCTACGTTGAGTTTAGCGCCGACCTCGTTTTCCAGAGTGGCGGGGCAGCGGTTGCTCTCAATGAGGGCATCGCGGTCAAGGCTGGTGGTTACAAAGACTCTGTCACTGGAACGCTTATTCAGCCGAGAAAGAATTTCTGGATGCAGTTCACTTCGTCGAATTCGGGGAGACCACAGCAAGGACTGACAGCCTTAGCGAATCTGAAGAAGACTTTTCACAAGAAGGTCGTCGTTCACGAGATAGTAAACGTTCCCAATGGAGACTGGTCGCAATACTTCCCGTACCCTCATACTTGGCCAGTAAAAACCGCAAAATGGTTCACGGACACGTACAACCCTGGTGTCTGGATGGTGTTCGCAAGAGTCAATGGCGCTACGGTATCTTATATGCGAGGCTGGGATGTTGGATATGACTTCACCTTGGATTCGACCGTAGAAAGCGTCGTATTCTATGGGGATGGCAATGTTAATATCGACTTGACTTCTACGAATAACCCGCCAGGTCAAGGAATCTATGTTTCTGAATCCCAGGACAAATGGACATTTTCTTCTCTCCGGAAGCGTCTCCTCAGAGTGATTACACAAGGGATGACTGTCACCGAACTCAACAGTGGAGCCATCGCACGTGTGAGAAAGATTATCAGGATGACGTTCAAGAACGCTGCGGTCGGAGCATCCAGAGGACGGCAGAGCATCGCAATAACTCCTTCAGTATCGGGAAGGAAGTTCTGGAAGAGGGTCGTTCAGGGTGTTACATCATCGGCATCTCTCTTCAAGAGATTCAAGAAGAAGATAACCATTCCCTACTGCTCCTCCGTCTTCGTTTCAGACGGTGGCTGGAGCTATCCGCCAGACTATCCATTCACGCCCTATCCAGAGTTCTGGCGCACTCGCACAGCCAAGTGGTTCACCGACACGTACAACCCTGGTGTCCTTGCAGTAACAGGAAATAACGGTGGGGGCACACAATCCTATATGAGAGGCTGGGATGAATCCTACAACTTCACCCTCACCAGAGGCATTACCACAGGAGTGTACTTCATCGGGGACAAACCTGGAGGAGTCACCCTTAACGAATCTATGCCAGCTGTCTCCGTCCAACTGATTAAACTTAGAGACGTGGTTCTGGCCTTAACCCACGCCATCGGTGTGAGCGCCAACGTCTGCAAGCGTTTCAAGAAGAAGCTGACCCACACGACGACCTTCAAGCACTTCATAGCTCTCAGAGAGATAGGCACCGTCTTTTGGGGTCAGCCGTATCCCTTCCTGTGGGATAGCATCCGCCCTGGCGATTTCCAGCATTCGTACAACCAAGAGTGGGATGGATGGTTAAGAATGGATACATCTCCCTCAACATCGGGCGCGGCTGGAGCGACCGTCTTAACCGAACCTGGTTTCTCCCACATCTGCGCTATGGCGATGTGGATTAGCCCTCCTCTGAAAGCGCAGACCATCGGAGGCAATCTGAGCTGGGATGGAACGGTGGGGGTACTTGATGCCAATGCCAATGCGTACCCTTTCATATACGCCTACGTTTGGAAGAGTGACAACTCGGGCGTCCGAGGAGTCCTGGTGGATGCGACTCAGGGAGACATCAAGGCTTCGAGCACCAGCTACTCCTCAGGCATAAGACCGTACATACGGACAGCGATACTCAGCTCCGTCGGTGCTCTGGAAAACGACAGGCTAATCATCGAAGTTATGACCTCTGACCAGAACACCCTTACAAGCAGCTTCTACCACGGTGCGGCAGAAAGTGGGAGCGGAGCGTGGGTGGGACAGCGTTTCGAGTTCACTCAAAAGATTTTCTTCAACCACAAGAGAAGCGCTTCGGAAACCCTGACGGTCGGGCACCTGAACATTCCTCCTCTATTCAGGCTCCGGTTCAAGATATGGAAGAGATTAGTGCAGAGCACTACCATCACAGACCGTCTGATGAAAAGATTCAAAAAGAGGCTCCCAGCGCAGAGTCTCACTTTGTCGGCTATCATCTCTAAGAGGAAGTTCTGGAAGAGAATCACACAGAGCACAACTCTGGTAGCGGTCATCACTAAGAGGAAATTCTGGAAAAGGCTCAACGATAGCATCAGAGCGACCGCTAATCTCAGCAAGAGGAAGTTCTGGAAACGAATCGTGCAGGCTATGACCTTCAGGATGAGAGCGTATCCGAACGGTCGGGTAATCTACTACAATATGGAAACACTTCGGAGTGGAAAAATCAAGAACATAGATGAGGAGCTGACAGTAAATGACCAGACAATCAATGGAGCTACTCCGACCGCCAGCGGAAAGATTGGCGGTGCTTATCAGTTCAACGGAACGAGTGATTATACTGGGGCTTCGACCCCTGGAGATATCAATGCCACATTCATTAAAGGCGTTACACTCTCCGCCTGGATAAAACCAGATACTGTCGCAACGGCGACGATAATCAGCAGAAACGGTCCGTACCATCTCGGAATTAATGGCAATAAAGCCTATGGTGCTGTGTGTTACAACCCAGGTGTACCTCCTTTCTATGCTTGGCCAAGTGTTGTCGGAAGCACGGTACTGGAAGCTGGTCAATGGTATCATCTGGTGCTCACCTATGACTACACAGACATACGAATCTATGTCGATGGGATACTAGACTGTGCTCCTTCTGCCCTAGCTCAAGACCTCCTAATCAATGGCGCAGATTTGAATATCGGTTGGGACCAACCTGGGTTTGGCAATTACTTCGATGGAACGATTGATGAAGTCAGCTACTACAAAAGAGGGCTGACTGGAGATGAAGTTCGTAGTCTCTACTTTGGGTACTCAGGGAAGACCAAGCCTTCTACTCTCTCCCAAGCAATCGCCATTACGAGCAATCTCTTCAAGCGTATGAAGAAGAGACTACCTCAGACTACGACGTTCTCTGCACTGGTTACGAGGCGCAAGTTCTGGAGGAAAATCACACAGAGTGCTACCCTTAGTGCGACCATATCCCGACGTAAGTTCTGGAAGAAGATTGCCCAAACTTTCTCTCTAACTGCATCGCTCGTGCGAAAGAAGTTCTGGAAGAGAATCGTCCAAGGAGCCACCGTCCGAGACGTCTACCTCCGTGTCAAAACTGGCCGTATCCTCATCACCCAGGCTCTTACTGTCCTCAACAACGTACGGAAGCACCTCACGCTGAGACTTGGTGTCAGCCATCTCTTCGAACTATGGAATCACGTGGTCTGGGCGTCCGATGGAGAGACCATCACCGACCCCTACTACCCTTCAACCCTTCTGGACTGCTCTCGGAATGACGACTACTATATGGGCCAGCTCCAGAGCGAGTCGGGCGGGACGGTCGGCCTCGCTGGAGCAGTCCCTGGGAAGTACGGTATGGCGACGCGCTTCGACGACTCTCAAGCACAGTACTACTACGTCCAGAACTCGAACACAGACATCTTCCAAATCCTGGATGAGCTGAGCATCGTTGTCTGGTTCAAGACGACGGAGGACAGCAAGACCCAGTATCTCATCGAGAAGCTCGGAGATAGTGGCATATCAACATTCCGTCTCCAGAAGGGCTACAGTGCGGAGGAGGGCTGCAAGTTCGTAGTGATGCTGTCGAACGGAGTTGCCAGAAGTGCCCCCATCCTCGGAACAGGAGGGTTCCTCGCCGATGGAAGATGGCATATGGCCGTCGGAACGTTCAGCAAAAGTGCAGGATACTGTAAGTGCTCCGTGGACGGGGGAGCCTTTGTCCTCAGCCAATCCGCCGGTGGCCTTGGTCTATGGACTGGCAACGGCCTGATGAGGTTCGGAGGGAGTGGCTACACAGTACCTTGGCTGAGCCCATACAGATACTACCTCAACGGAGACATAGACGATGCCATCTACTTCAAGAAAGCTCTTTCGATTGAGGAGGTTCAGTTGCTCTACAATGCGAGGGTCGGACTCAACCTCAACGTCCTCAACGACCGCAAGCCGTTCTGGGGGCCACAAATCATCGCGGCGATACCGTTCAAACGCTACACGTACATCACTCAGGCACTTACAGTAATAGGTAGCGTCTCCAAACGTTTCAAGAGGAGATTCTTCGAGTCCTTCAGAGTGTCAGCATCGGTTTTCAAAAGATTCAAGAAGAAAGTCTCCGACGGGATTAAAGTCACTGCCCTCATAACGGGGAGGAACTTCTGGAAGAGAATCTCTCAGAGCGCGAGGGTGGTCGATACCTTCCTCTCCACGAGGGGCTCCAAGTACAAACGCTCCTACCAACAGGGAATCACTGTCACAGACAGGACGTTCAAGAAGTTCAGGAAATACATCGCCCACGCTCTCAACGTCTCGGTCACAATCAATCGGCGCAAGTTCTGGAAGAGGATGCCCCAAGCTCTGAGAGCTACCGACAACCTGACAAGGAGGAACTTCTGGAAACGAATCCGGCAAAGCATCACTTTGACAGTGGCCTTCTCAGCGAGAGGCTCACAATGGGTCAGGAAGTTCACCCAAGGTATGACGACTGCAGCCAACCTCACCAAGCAGTTCTTCAAAAGACTTGGACTTGAGGGAGACATTCAGCTATGGGACTCCCTCGTCTGGGCGTGCGATATGGAGACCTCTGGAGGCGCAGACGCGCTCAGAGATGCGTGCAGGAGTCCTGGTACGTACTATAAGCTCGACCTGCACAACGGCCCGACGGTCGTTCTCGGCAAGTACGGGAACTGCACGAAGTTCGTGAAGACCAGCGCACAGCACGGTGAGATAGCAAACTCGACAGAAGCCGCTCTCGACCTCGCGGCATTCACGGTTACCGCGTGGGTGAAGATGACTGGGTTCCAAGGAGGAACTTACTACTCACTCGTTTTCTCTTGGAAGGAACTGAGTTGGACGGGAGGGTGGAACGTAGGTCTACAGGACGATTCGGATACCAACCCGACCAAGTTTGGATTGTCCCTCAACTTGCCGAGGGTTTATAAAAGCTGGAGCGCATTTACTTCGGCAACAACAGTTGCTCTCAATCAGTGGTGTTTCTGTGTCTGGGAATACGACCCCGCAACAGTAGGAGTTAGGTTCTCTGTCAATGGTGCGGCCTTTGAAACATTTGCCAATAACGATGCCATCGGTTCGACCAGCCAAATCATAACTGTGGCGGCACGTCGAACAGGTGTCTACTACCTTGACGGCCTCCTCGAAGACCTTATGGTGTTCAACAGGGCGCTCACCATTGATGAAGTGCGGACAATTTATGGTTCCGCGAAAGGTCTGAACCTGAACGACTACTCGGACAGAAAGCACTTCTACGGGCCGCGGATTGCTGACAACGTGCTTACTTGGCCTCCGCAGTATGCCAAGAAGTTCACTGAGGCTGCACGCGTCGTGGACACGTTCCTTTCAACGAGAGGCTCCTGGTGGGTCAGGAAATTCGTTCAAGGTGTGACAGCTACCAGCAATCTGAAAAAGCGTTTCAACAAATTATTGAAAGAATCCCTCACCGTGACAGCAACCTTTCTCCCTTGGGTATTCTGGAAAAAAGTGCTCCAGGGAATCCGCATCACAGACAATTTCTCACGAAGAGCTTCTTTCAGAAGAGCGTTCCAGCAAGGGCTGACGGCGGTAGCCGCAATAACGAGGAAAGGATTCTGGAAGAAGGCTGTCCAGACTTGGAACCTATCTGCAACCATCAGCCGCAGGAACTTCTGGAAAAGAATCTCGCAGAGTATGTTCATAGTTGGTAACTTCACAAGAAGGGTTTCCTTCAGAAGAGCGTTCCAGCAGGGGGTCACCGTCCGAGACAATCTCTTCAAGAGGTTCCGCAAACGTATCACTGATGCGTTCAAAGTCACCGACGTTCTTCGCAAAAAATACTTGAAGATACTCTCGGGTCCAATCCGCATCACGGACAACTTGGCAAGGAGGATGTCCTGGAGAAGAGGCTACCAACAGGGAATCACCGTCCGAGACAACCTGCGGAGGAGAATCGGAAAGCGTATCGCCCACGCGCTCAGAGTCGCGGCCACACTGACTCGCATCAACTTCTGGAAGAGAATCAGAGAAACGGCCAGTTTCCTGATGACTCTCCGTATGACGGGCCGTATGGTTGCGTTCCTTAGCCAGGGAATCACTGTCGTTGCGAACGTTGCCTTCAGTGGCTCGAAGTGGGTCAGAAAGTTCGTCCAGGGCCTAAGGGTGACGGGCACCGTAAGAAGAGACTTCTTCAGAAGGCTCGCTCAGGGAGTTGCCGTCGCAGACCGTCTCTACAAGAGATTCAAGAAAGTCATCTCGTCTCCTGTTAGAATCACAGACTACTTCGGGCGGTTCACCTCTTGGCTCAGAAAACTCCAGCAAGGTATGACCGTCTCCGACAGAGTGATAAAGAGATTCGTGGGGAGACTCTCCCAGGCGATGAAGGTCGTCGAGTCCCTTAAGAAGCGGCCCAACAAATTCCTGAAAGAGACAGCAACGGTCGCGGCATCCTTTATCACGCGGGGGAGCCAGTGGGTAAGAAAGTTCGCGCAAGGGATTCGGATAACAGCTACCCTATCAAGGCGGAACCTGTGGATGCATCTGGCTCAGAGCATCTCCATCGCAGGTGCGAGATTCATCAGATTCACCAAGCGCATACGGCAAGACGTGACGTTCGGAACCACGATTGTCACACTCGTCGGGGAGTTCATACTCAAACTCCTCGCTCAACCGCTGAGAGTGGTCGGGACTCTCAGATTCGACTTCGTGAAACGCATCTTGCAGAACATACAGGTTACGGCCTTCATCAGCTATGTCTCGGGGCAGTTCTACCTGAAGCTCGTTGAGGGTGTCAGAGTCATCGACTCATACCTCACCTTCGGCTGGTTCCTGAGACTCATACAGAGTCTCTTCGTCAAGGAGCAGGTAACTGTCATCAGGCTCATCATCCCAGTACCGACCGCTCCCTGGCTCGGAAGTTTTCCAAGACCTTCAAGTGCGAGCATCACAATCCAACTCACGAGAGCCGATACTGGTGTGATTCTGAGCGGAGCCACAGTCACTGCGAGCATCTATCGCCCCGACAACGGAGTGCTCTCTGCAACGGTCTCCTGTCCGGAGACGGCTACTCCTGGGGTCTATAAAGGCTATTTCCCCGTCAGAAAAAAGGACCCGATTGGGGCATATCCAGTAACTATACGAGCCATCTACGGAGGTGCGGCCTCGCACATAACTCAGGAAGGCTACATAATCGTCTATATCGGTACTCCGACGGGAATCAGCTACCACTAAATAGCCAGGAAAGAAACGAATGTAGAAAACCGTGCCTCTTCCTGACTCGCACTCTCAGCAATGCGCCCGTCGTCAAATATGCAGTCATCGTGTCACGGCGGGAGTCCAGTGCCCCCAGCCCAAGTCACCTGTAGCGTGACTCTCGCAGGCTTGTCAAAGACTACCTGAGCGCTATAGCTTCCGTCCGCACCAGTAGTGGCGGTCGTCTTAGGAACGCTATCCACAAGTATCTGCAACACCTGACCTGGGAGAGCTACCGCGCCGACTCCAGTGAGGCGTCCCGTATAGGTAGTCGGAGTGTCCTCCACCACGTCGATTGGACCCTGTACTGTCAGCGTAGCCTGTCCCGATGTCTCCTTGACAGTAACCCCTAGAGTGGCGGTAACGGACTGATATTCAGTCATCGACCCACTCAGCTTACAGAGACTCTCCACTCAACCGTCAAGGTGTCCGCACTCAGCTTCGTGACCGCCGCGAAGGTCTGCCTTGCCATACACATCTTGTCCTGCGTGGCCGAACCCCAGAACAGCCCCGACTCATAAATCGTGGACTTCTTGGTTCCCGCACCGAAGCTGGTGAACGTCGATATGCACGAGTAGTACCCTCTGGCCGATGTGAAGGTGAATATGTTCAGTCTCCGCGCTCTCTGAGTGCCGAGCTTGGTGTTACCTGCCGCAGCCGCACCAGCAGAGTGACCTATGCCCGTCCAGCGGCATCCCTTCTTGGTCTTGCCAGTAGTCTTAGCGGAACCTAGTTGGTTGCAGATGTAGGACTTCCCTATCTGGACGATAAGGTTCCTCATCGGTCCTCTGACCCCCTTCAGATTGCCGTTCCTGTCATAGAGCTTGACGGTCAGCGTTCCCGTTGCACCGATTCCCTGTGTGGGCGCGTTCTCGTCCTCTGTTTTCTGCGGTCTCTCGAATAGCTTGAACATCAAAGTCCCTCTTTCTGCTATGGAATCGGTTGCGGCACATATTAGTAACTTTCTGAGCCGTCGGCATCTTCCAGCCTTTTCTAGTTAGATTGTGAATAACAAAAATTAGATATACTCTAGTTAGTCCATTGATGTCACAGAGGCTATAGCTATGGAGATTAAGAAGGCAATCGGAGAGCTAGGAAAGCCAGAAAAGTACCTTCCGACGGTTGCTGGAGGCATAGCAGGAGTAATTGGCGGCGTATGGGCTGTTGGGGAACTAAACAAGCTGACAGCACCGTATGAACCCAGTGGATGGGCGGCAACGCTCGGAGTCACTGGTGCGGCAATAGTTGGAATGATGGCAGTGAAGCCTGGAGAGCCTGGACAGAAGAATATGTTGAACCAGGCGTTGCACACCGCTTTCCTGACTGCTGCGGTCACGGGTGGAATCGTGGCGGCTGTCAAGCTCGGACTGCTTGGCTCTGGTATAGTCGTAGGTAGGGTCGGACCAAGCCCAGGTCTTGCTAGAACAGGAGGAATACGCGTTGTGGGGAAGCCCATGGCAACACCGACATACGCTCAGGCACAGCCCGTAACAATGGCGACTGGAGCGCTTGACGTGATTCCGGCGTATTAAGGAGAGTGAAGAAAATGGTAGTATCTGCAAGAAGCAATGCAAGTCTCGGACGGCTATACCCACACTTCTACAACGACCTTAAGTTCATAGGGAACCCAAGGTTGGAGCAGAAACTGGTTACGGCCATCGGAGAAGCAGTGGCGCTAGGAGAGCAGAAGTTCGGCCAGGACTTCGGTGGATGGTATCCCGAGAGCAATGAGTTCGGTATCAACCCGTTGAGGCCGTCGCATCTGAATGCCTTGACTGGTGCGTCCCCGAACAGGTGGATATGGACAAGCGTGAATGCGACCTCGGTAACATGGTCTTCGTCAGACTCGTTCATCGACGTGTTCAACCTGAACGACGACGAGATTCTGTTGGTATACGGGTACTTCAACCTGTCAGTAGCACAGAACACGCTTGAAATCCAGATAAAGCCTGGGAACGTAACTCTGCCAGTGTTCAACCTGCAGCCGATGAGGATGAAGAGCGAACAGTACATCATCTTCCCACAGCCGATAATGGTGGCCCCAAGGTCGCCATTCGCGATTGATGCAAGCTGCATCGCTGTCGCGACTGAGGAAGCTGGTCTGCTCGGGTACTTCTTCGCATCGTGCTCGACGCTGATAACACGCTAGGCGAGTAGGGGATGAGCGAATGGTGAGTCAGACAACGTACTACGGAAAGTTGCTTCGACCTGAACTACAGGGAGGCAGGAAGGTTGCCATACTATGTGGTAAGACTGGTTTCAAGGCGATGGAGAAGGTCGTCACGATTGGCGTACCATTCTACGGCAATAAGAAGACCAGTTCGCTGATACTGGGATTCAGCTATGGCTTCGTCAAGAAGCCGTACAACCGGTCAGCCATACAGCTACAGACATCAGGAGTGATGCACTGTTCGGCTGTTACTATGTCCGGTGGAGCTATCGCCACATACGGTATGGGACAGAGCCAAAAGTTCCCGAAGAACATCAGAGTTTCTAGGGCAACTGGCGGTCTAAGCTCTGGTACGACCTTCTGGTACAGGGTCATTGGGTGGTGAATACAATGGTAAGAACTCAATCATCTTGGTACGCGAAGATAAACGACCCGAACATTGGCGGCGGAAGGCTCTGTTACCAGTTCGGGACGTGCAAGTTCGCCTCTAGGAAGAAGACGGTGTCATTGGCGACGGACCTCAAGACCGTCATCGGGTTCAACTATGCTTACAAGTATGGCAGGAACACAGGTGGAGCCCTCGGTCTGTCAGCGATTATCCTGGGAACCACGGGAACAGTGAAATACAAGACTGGAAGCACTGGTTTCATTCGGGTATCGAGAGCAACTGGCGGTGCGAAAGGCGCTGGTAAGCAGAGTGCTTGGGCGAGTGCTGCTACCTTCTGGTATGAGCTAGTGGGGTGGTGAAATGGCCGCAATAGGTGTTACAACCAAGGCATACGGAACTCTTGATAGGCCGGAACTCTCGACCCACGGGCTGATATGCCAGTATGGGACAGCAAGGTTCAAGGGCAACAAGGTGACGAGCCTCACCACCAAGATAATGACTGGGAAGGTGTTGTTCGTAAGGGCATCTTACAAAAACATCCTACTTTGTGCCAGTGGCCCACTCGCTCTGTACTGCTCTGGAACTGTGAAGGCTGGGAAACTAGCCATCAGTCGCTCGACTCAGGCTAAGAGAATAACAACCGCTTCGACCTATTTCTGGTACGAAGTAGTCGGCTATCCTTAGAGCGAACCCCTAAACCCTTTCAATTTTCCAATTTCCAAATTATCCAGAAGTTAGATATACTCCTGACAGGCAATAATCTGCCCAGAGAGGGCACCAACTGAATCTCTCTCTATAAAGGAAGGTGCTTGAACAATGAAGAATTTGTGTCAGGAAGAGGACGTGCTAGTAATGCTTGAGCCGAACGGCCAGAAGCAGTACCTGTACGTCTACAACACGGAGGACGTGGTGTATGACGACAGGACTACCTGGGCAGGCACTATAGCCAAGATGAAATCCGTCGGTAGCGGAACACTTACATCGTCCACGCAGATGACAGAGCTAGAACCACAGGAGACAACCATACCCGAGTACGAGATTTACCAGCTCAGGTGTGGAGTCAATGGAGGCGGGCTTGTCTTCGTTGAGATGTTGGCAGGTACGCACAGGAGAGGCACTTGGAAGGCTCCGAGACCGACCTCCACGAACTACTACATAGGGCACTTGGACGCGACCCAGAGCCCGTCGGAAGACCCGAGGTTCGAGATGTTCCTGAAGCACAACCAGTATCCAGCATTCTCGGTCTACAACCCGTGGAAGTGCGCCAAGCTCGAAGTGGAGCTTCACTTCATCGGCAAGAAGCTCAGATGCTACGATATGAACGACGCCACCACTCCGACCAAGATAGGTGTCGAGCCGAGAGTGTTACAGGACATTCTCGCACGTGTGAAGGCTGGGACTTGGCCGCACAGGGCAATAACGCCCCGTGGGCTGGAGATGTGAGGTGAGCTAAATGTCCGAAGGTAAGGAAGTAAGGCTGAACCCAGAACTCCTGACGTTCAGAGAGCTAGAGTACAACGAGGCGGAGAAGAAGTTCCACTACAAGATAAACGAGCTACGGTCGGAAGTAGGCGGATTCAAGTCTGGAATGTCTAAGACTACTGGAGCATCCCAGAACTTCTGCAGCTTCTTGACAAAGCTAGATTCTCGGTCCAGCGGAGTGACGACTGGGTATGCATCTCTCGTGAGCGGAGGATTCAAGTTTATGCTGAAGGAGATACTGTGTGTAGCTACCTCAGCAAAGGTTATGTCCGCAACCGTACGCGTACTTGACAACACGACCCAGAAGCTCGCCGTGAAGTTCTTCACTGGTGCAGTTGGAACAAACCAGAGAACTCTCCACATAAAAGACCTGTACGGTGTGAAGTTCGGGTCAAGCGTCATCGTAAGATGCTCGACTGCGGGTGTCAGCGTTCACCTCGGTGGACTGAGATGGTCAGTACAAGCCTAGGGGGAGTAGCTGATGCCACCTAAGAAGAGGAAGCTCTATGTCGAGCCACCCGTCAAAGAGGATGAGGCGACTGAGACAGAGGCAGAGGCAGAGATGGAACCCGAGACTGAAGCTGAGGCTGTTGCTCCTGAGGTTGAAGCACGACCTGCTGTTCCGACGGTGAAGGTCTGCAAGAAGTGCGGGGGCCCGTACAAGACGCGCATAGAGAACAGACCTGAGTTCACGGGCGAAGTGCTTGTCTGCGTGAAGTGCGGATACAACGAGTACCCGTTGTGAATCAAACCCCTTCTCTCTTTTCTCTCTCTTAGATAAAGCGATATAATATTATATGCTCACGACCATTACGGTTCCCGATGTCAGAAGAAGATGGGAAACGGCCTAGGTTCAAGGCCCAACTCAAGCAGAATTTTGACGTGCATATACCTATGAACATCATCGAAGGTTGCAAGATTTCCCCTGGCGACTACCTCACCTTCGAGATTGTGCCGACAGATGAAGGACACGACAGTCCGTTCACAACTTCGCACGAGATAGAGGTAAAGCAACGGATGGCGGAAGCCGAAGAGATTGGCCTTAACACCTTCAACTATTACCTGCCTCTTTGGATAGGAAACTTCACCCAGTGGTTGTTCTTTCACAAAGAGAAGAAGATAGAGAAGGTTCTGACCGTGGACGACATCCTGAAATCGGAGAAGCCGAGGTTCGGGATTGTGTTCGGAGCAGGGCCGAGCCTCCGCGATACCACCGATGAGCAGTGGGAAACGCTGAAGAAGTCGGATTGTTGCCTCATCGCCACCAACAAAGCCCTCATACCTATGCTGAAGCACGGCATTGTTCCCGAATGGGTCGTGGTGCTTGACGGAGAGGAAGTCGTGTTCAATAGCTTCAACGACCCCATCCTGGAGCAGTACAAGGGGCAGGTGAACTTCTTAGGGCCGACGGTTGCAGACCCGAAAGTCGTGGCATTCGTGACTGACTGGGCGAAGAATTGCTACTGGGGCAACGCGTCTATGCCTTCGGGACACGACACCGACGAGTGGAATATGAACGTCATAATGGAGCTGATGAACAATCTCCCGATGCTCAGACACGGCGGGAACGTGGGTACGTGCGCTTGGTTGCTCGCCAAACAGCTTGGATGTGACCCCGTCGGGATGTACGGGTTCAACCTCTGTATCAATCCCGACAACACTTGGACGCGTGATAAGGCCGTGGACTTCGAGTACCTCTACAATCCTGAGAACCAAGAAGTTCTCGCGTTCGATTCGCCCTTCAGGGCATACATCTCGATACTCATAGGTGTTACCGACCAAGCGTGGAACGAAGAACCGCCTGTTAGAACCGTGAACCTCACACCCAAGGGAGCGTTGTTTATGTCAGGGTTCTTCCCCAACTTCACGCTTAAGGAGTACGTGGAAAAAACGGGAGTGATTGCACGGGCGGACGAGGAGAGGGCAAAGAGTCTGAAGAGGATAGCGGAACGGATAGAGGCGGCAAAGGAATCAGTAAAGCCCATTTTCCGAGCAGACGACTTCTGACCGACCACGCTTGGACTCATACCGAGAAAGTCATCACCGAGCGTCTGCGCCCGATGTGGATAGAGAACGAGAAGGCCAACGAGCCTTTCATCCAGCACACGATAATGGAGCTTGAGGACAAGTATGACGACGTGCCTGGTGTAGTCGTCGGTGCTGGCTATGGTTTCAGGGACACTGTTCACGAGATTTACAAGAAGAACAAAGACATCGTGATGGTTGCGACTGACAAGGCGTTCCCTGCCTGTTGTCGCCTGATGGATTTGGCCGAACAGTACTCGCCCGAATATGTCGTCTCCCTCAACACCGAAGTGACTCCCGATGTGAAGCCCAAAGAGTGGTACGCGCCTGCGACCAAGTTGAACTCGCTCATCCTGCCAGTCACTGCCCATCCATCGCACGTGCGAGAATGGATGGATGCAGGAGGCGGCGAAATCTTCTGGATGGTTCCTGCGAACATTGACGAAGACCTTTCTGAGAATTTTTCACAAAAATACTGTCCTGCGATGCCCAGAGGAGCCAACTCAGGCGAGTTCGGTTTCTTGATGGCTTTCATTATGGGTTGTGACCCCATCGGCCTCGTGGGTATGCCGTATGCCTTCAAATCGCTACCAGAAGTGCTGGAGTTCCAGACGCCCAACAACTACGAGTACCATCATTTCGTCCAAGAAGGGATGCACTGTTTCACCACACTGCCCTTTATGGAGCAACGGACGGAGTTCTTAGAGCTTGTAGCAATCTCGCAACACCCGAGCGTGTTCAACCTGAGCGAAGGTGGCATCCTCTACGACAACAGACTGGTCCGTAGAACTGACCTCACCGAGTTCTTGGAGATGTGCAAATGATTATCCCAGACAAGCTGGGCAACAACCCGCTTCATCGGATGCGTAACAGGATAGCCGCCGAGATTCTTGAAGAGCAATGGAAGGTGAACTACCAGGTGAACAGGAAGTATCTGGACAAAGCTGTTCCCTTCTCGTCCCTGACGAATGAGAATGATAGCGCAATCGCAATCATCGTCGGTGCTGGACCTTCACTCCAGCAGAACTTGAAAGACTTGGTACACTTCCCTAGCAGGGAGAACGTTGTGTTCTTCTGCACAGACAAGGCGTTCCCCAAGATGGCCGCCATCGGAACTGAACCCAACTACGTCTGCGCTCTGAATGCAAAGTCGCCCAACAAAGAAGTCACAGACTGGTGGAAGCAGGGCAGGACTACTGCCCGTTCGACGCTCATAATGCCCCTCACTGCTGACCCCATCACGCTCGAAGGTTGGCAGGGGAAATACTGCTTCATCAATGTCGGGTTGCCCATAGACCTGACCGACCGTATTCTCTCTGAGACTGGTTTGAACCCGATACCTGGGGGAACGAATATCGGCATATTCTCCTATCTTATGGCTTCGAGGCTCGGATACCAGAAGATGGTGCTCATCGGTATGGACTACTCCTTCGAGACGAGGGAACAGGTGGTCTCCAAGTATCCACCTGGGGAGCCTTACATCATTATGGAGCACAGGGACAAGGAAGGGCACATCCGTTGGTCTTCTTGGGACTGGTTCGACTCGGCTGTAGCGTTCTTCGAGTATGCTAGGTTCTTCGGGAAGAACGGGATAAGGACCGTCAACTGCTTCCCCGCTGGAACACTTATTAATGCTCCCATCCCTAGTACTATAGAAACGTTCCCGCCAGTAGTTTTCGGAGATGACGGGCAAGCACATCCAACTTTACATACCTACTCCCGCCCCTATAATGGTCCGATGGTTCGTATCAAAGCCAGAAGCATACCAGAACTAGATGTTACCCCAGAACATCCGTTTCTTTGCATACCTTTTTCGAAGGTTTTAGACCGACATGAAACATCTCCAAAAGAAACAAAACAACGAATCTGGAGAGACCGCGTTTTCCATGCTCGCTCAAATAAACCACAATGGTTACCAGCCAGTCATCTCAGACTGGGCGATGTTCTTCTCTCTACCAATACCAATAGTGGGTGCACAGGAGGATATGTTAGCATACCTAGTCACCGTGGACAGAAAAAACTGCCTAAACGAATAAACCTTACCAAAGATATTGCGTGGCTTATCGGACTGTACGTGGCAGATGGCGGTAGATATGACAACAACTCTACTTCAATCGCTTTCTCAGATAACCAATCAGTAGCAATAGAACGAGCAAGAAAGATTCTACTGGATGACTTTTGGATTGAACCACAGGTTATAGAATACGACAGATATGCTCTGATGCGCATTCACTCTGCCTCACTGGTGGATACATTAACCTCTTGGTGTGGAAAGACTTGTTATGAAAAACACCTACCAGAATTTCTAGTCGGCTCATCATATGCACTTGATGGAGTTCTTGAAGGAGACGGTTACGAAAAGAACGAACAACATAGCATAACAACCGTATCTCCCTCGCTCGCATTACAACTCCATCAAACACTTCTCAACAAATTCGAGTACCCATACCTTCGCAAGTTTCAATCAAGTGGCTATCACCAGACAATCCCCCGACCACATTACCAAGTATGTTGGAATAAAAATGTTCATAATCACCATACACGATGGTATAGATACAGCACTGAACCACACCACAAATACGGTCAGAAATTTCTCTTTATGCCCATCACCAGCATTCAACAGATGCACTACGATGGCCCTGTCTTCAACCTAGAGGTAGAAAAAACAAACACCTATATGGCATACAGCGCAATCTGTCATAATTGCACAGAAGGTGGGATTGTTTACGACGGGGAGTTCGTCGAAGCTATGACTATGGAGGAAGCTGGACGTGCCCTTTACCCCTGATGACAGGAAGCACGTGCTCTATCTCAAGATACCTCTCAGGCGAGTCGGCGAGTGCAACTCCTGTGTGGGAATCTATAAGCAGGCATGGTGCTGTTCCGACCAATCGGCAATTGAGTTCACGACTGGCGTTATGGATGATGATATGATTGAGTTTATGAATGCGAAGGGGATTACCGTTGACAAGGACAAGAGGGCGCACTTCTCCGTGAGGCAGACCTGCCCACAGTATGACTGGGACACGAAGAAGTGCAAGATATGGCCGACCCGACCCAAGATATGCCAGAAGTTCCCAGTGCACTTCATTCAGATATGGGAGAGGCACGACGGAAAGCCAGTAAAGACGTGCAGCTACGATTGGGATTGGGATGAGAGTCAAGGGATAGGGATTGACCTCATCAAGATGACAGAGGTGCTAAAACTTGGATGACTTGGCTACGATACTCGAAACACAGACAACAATTATGAAAGAGCTTTACGAGCGCGTCAAATGCCTGGAAGAACTGACCGCAAAACTCTCACAGGATGTCTATGCGCTCAAGCAGAGAGTTGGAGATACATCTCCGTCAGTGGTGGTGAGAAGAATTGAGTGAGTTCACGGGGCAGGACATCTGTGTGCTAGGCGGGACTGGGACCATCGGGAACTCTCTCATAGCGAGATTGCTACCAGAGAAACCTAGCAGGATAAGGTGCGTCAGCAACGATGAGTACTCTATGTGGCAGACCGAACAGAAGTTCGGGAAACCTGGAGACGGCAACCCCATAAGATATATCCTTAAGGATATTCGTAACAGGCACGCCGTGAGGGAAGTGCTTCGCGGGGTGGACATCCTCTATATGGTGGCGGCGTACAAGCACGTCCAGTACGTAGAGTACAGCCCGCTAGAAGCTATAGACGTGAACGTGGTCGGTAATGCGAATGTCGTCGATGAGGCACTGGCAAATGCTCGCATCCAGAAGGTAGTGAACATCTCTTGTCTCGACAACGAAACCCGGATATGGACCAAGGACGGACTAAAGCGATGGGACGAGGTTGTTGCAGGAGCAGTGACATTAACGCTGAACCGGAACGGAGAAATCGAGGAGGATAAGGTCGAGGATGTAGTCTCACAGGCATACTCTGGAGATATGATTCAGATTAAGACGCGCAGTCTCGATATGATGCTCACGCCTAACCATAAGATGCTCCTTCAGTTCCCGCACAACTCTAGCCCTCTCACCGAAGAACCCGCGAGTCGGTCCATGAAAAGAGCCTGCACGTGGATTCCAAAAGGAAGATGGACAGGAATCGACGAAGAATGGTTTTCGTTGCCCATTCCCTCGCTCAAGCACTTCCGGGGAAGAACATACGCCGTACGCAACTGTCCCGCTCAGGTGAAGACCGCAGACATTCTCTACCTTCTCGGAATATTCATAGGGGACGGGTTCATAAGTAAATCTGATGCCATCTTTCTAGAGATTCCAGAGAAAGACAAAGCACGGATGAAAGTGCTGGCAACCCTCGACAGCATGGGCATCGCCTACAAGTGTTACACGGGACGAGCGGGCCAGCACATCTATTTTAGTTCGAGGGCGTTGGCAGAAGTCTTTTCATCCTGTGACAGAGGAGCGAAGAACAAGACGATACCAGACTGGGCATTGAGATACTCGCCAAGACTTCTGCATTCGCTATTCAACGGCCTGATAGATAGCGACGGGCATTGGGGTAGTATGACGGTTCTCTCCAGTGTTTCGCCGAGACTAATGGAAAAGTGCGCTGAGTTGGCTACCAAGATGGGGTTGCACTTCACGACTTCTATTCAGAAGAACAAGTCGATAAGTAGAATCGAAGGAAGAGTCATCCATCCGCGTAATACCTTCAACGGCCTCTTCTCAAAGCCCGAGAGTCGCCGTGGTTTCACCAGAGACCACTGTAAGAAGGTTCACTACGATGGTATCATCTGGTGCGTCAGGATGAAGCACAACCATAACTTCCTTGCCGAGCGGAATGGCAAATTCTTCTTTACTGGTAATACAGACAAGGTATGCTATGCCAACTCGACCTACGGGCTTTCGAAAGCCCTCATAGAGAAGGTCGTCGAGTACGCAAGCTTCTACCGTCCCGTATCAGAGAGGATTACCGCCTTCGCCAACACGAGGTTCGGGAACGTGATAGGTAGCAGGGGTTCCGTGCTTGAGAAGTGGTTCAACCCTCTGACTGAGACAATTACGCTCAGGGATGCAAACCATCGGCGCTTCTTTATGCAGACCAACAGGGCGATAGACCTGGTTCTGAAGTGCACCACAGAGATGCAGGGGGGCGAGACCTTCATCTTCAAGATGCCAGTAGTTCGGATGGGCGACTTGGCGGAGGCTGTTGCGAAGATGACGGGAAAGGAAGTCGGTATCGCACCTGCGATTCCAGGGGAAACAAGTGACCAGTGGTTGCTCACTTTGGATGAGTCCACACACAGGAAGGAGGACGACTTCGGGTTCATACTTCACAGAGACTACCCAGCGGTAGAGCCTAAGGAATATTCTACTCGGAGCGAGATACCTCTCACACAGTACCAGATAACGCATATGTTGAAGGAGTGGACAAAATGAACAACGAAGAGAGCGAGAAGAAAGGACTACCGTGGTTCGGTCCTGGAGAGCGACCGAAATGGGTGTGCGCCGTGTGTGGGAAAGACGCGCAAGGTATGTTTGACTTTGTGCCAGACAAGACAGAAGAAGAAGCCTTCTGCAACGACTGTCTCTTGAAAGCTATGAGATGGGGAATAAAGAAGTGGAGGGAAGCAGGAGCGCCAGGGGAATGAACCAGAAAACCCACGACATCGCGTTCTATTCAGCCATCACAATATGGCTCTGCATCTTGCTCGCTGCGCTGAGAGTACCCGTCGAAGGGCTGGTCATCATAGCTCTCATCTGCATAGGGATGATTGTCGTGAGTAGCTATAGAGAGAAGGGTTCTGGTGGTCCGAAATGAAACTACACGAGATGAAGCCCAAGGACATCCTGGGGCTGGGGTTCGGGTTGTGGTTCATAGTGATGGTCAAGATAATGGGCAAGGAGAAGTTCATCACGTATATGCTGATGAAGGCGGCAAAGGGGGCGTGGCGATGATAGAGATAAACCCTGGATTCAAGGAGACCCCCTGTAGTCCAGACCATCGGCTCAAGGATAGAGAGTTCAGACGCTACAGGATGAAGTGGGAGAACTACCCCAAGTGGGACATCGTGGACGAAGTGCCTATCCATCTCGATTTAGAAGTCACCGCACGATGCCAGTTGAAGTGTCCTGGCTGTCCGTCGATGAAACTCGATTACGACAAGGGGGATATGGCTTACTGGGTAGCGAGGGATGCCCTGACCGAGTTCTCGACCAAAGGCGGGTCTTCGGTCAAGTTCAACTGGCGTGGCGAACCAACTCTCTACAAAGGATTGCCAGGACTCGTCGCAATTGCGAGGGCATACGGGCTGGTGGATGCTATGATAAACACCAACGGTGTCTCGCTTACCCCAGAGCTGAGCACGGAGCTGATTCTCAACGGCATCACTATGGTCGCGTTCTCGATAGACAGCACAGAGAGCGAGAGATATGCAAGACTGCGCCCAGGTGCGAAGCTCGACAAGGTGCTGGCGAACCTCGGAGCGTTCCTCAAGCGTGCCGAGAAGGTGAACCATCTCGCTGTCAGGGTCCAACGGATTGAATATCCTGACGAGCCTATGTCGCACGATGACTTCGTGGACTTCTTCGTGAAGAAGTTCCCACGTGTGAACTATGTAGCGAGCAACAGCTACAAGACGAAGGAGCTTGAAGGCGACGCACAGAGACCGAGCAATCCCTGCGCACAGTTGTGGCAGAGGCTCGTGATGACCTATGACGGATGGGTAGGACCGTGCTGCGAGTTCAACAGGTTCAAAGAGCACAGGTTCGGTAGGTTCCCAGATGCTTCACTTGAGAGGATATGGGACTCCTTAGAGATTAACGAGCTTAGAAGGAAGCATAGGCTTGGCGAGCAGAACGACATTGGTCCGTGCGCTAGATGCACAGTAACGAAACCGAGGGTGAGATGTTGAACCAGAGGAGAGGAGGAAGAATGAAAAGATGTAAGGATTGCAACTGCATCCTATGGCCTTGGTCTCTGACGTTCGACGAACGTTGCTATCGTTGCGACACGAAGAAACTTAACAAGGATATGACCGACCTTCTCACCGAAATCCAAAGACGGCTAATCAAGGCGAATGCGAATCTCGATGCTGTTATAGAGAAGAGAAAAGAGGTCTTGAAATGAGTACGTTTATCGTAGCGGAATGCGGTGTTAATTGGCGAGATTTGGGCGAAGCGAAGAAGATGCTAGAGATATTCAAGGAATGTGGTGCGGATGCCTGCAAGTTCCAATGGTACAAAGAGTCGCACGTGTCTGCCCATCCCAGGGCTGACGAGCTGAAGAAGATAATCTTCACGCCAGAGATGGCCAAGGAGCTGAAGGAGTACGGAGAGAGCTTGGACATCGAAGTGTTCTGGACCCCTATGTACACGCAGGCCGTCGATGAGCTTGAGAAGCTCGACCTGAACCGATACAAGATACGCTCCAAGGATGCGACTAACACGTCTCTTATCAAGAAGGTCTTGCAGACTGGCAAGGAGACGCTCATATCTGTAGCCAGTGACAGGCTTGATTGGGGGGCTCTCGATGATGAGAAGGCCAGGTATCGGGTTAAGTTACTGTACTGCATCCAACGATACCCCGCAAAGGATGAGGAAGTGCATCTCAAGTACGCTTTCCCAGCTATGAGGTCGTATCAGGCGTCCGTCGAGTATGCGGGATGGAGCGACCACACAGAGGGCATCACGGCAGCAATCACAGCAGCCGCTATGGGCGCATCAATCGTGGAGAAGCACGTGATGCTCAACAGGGAGTTCGACTGGATAGATACCCCTGTCTCGGTCACACCGATGGAGTTCAAGGATATGGTATATCACATAAGAAGAGCGGAGGTACTGAGAGCATGAAGCTACATCTCAAAGCAGGAGAGTACGAGCTGACATTGACGGGCTTCGCGCCCTGGCTGTGGTGGCTCGCCAAGAAGATGGAGGTAGGTTTCCGTATCCCATTGAAGAAGGAGGAGAAGTAGATGAGAATGGACGTGTCGGGCAGTATTCTGGTGCTAGTGGGCGTGCTTGCGAACGTGGTGACCGCCTGGTTCGCGGCAGGCAGGGCCTGGTGGGTCTTGCTGATTGCGGGTCTCGTGTTCTTCCTCGGATGGGTGTTCATCATCTCGGGTGTGAGTAATCTGCAGGAAGTACGTAAGGACAAGAAGGCTAGGTTCTCTGGGATACCTGGCGTTCCCCCATCGGTGATGCACCCTGGCGTGCAGGAGCCACCGAAACAATGAACGAAGAGAAACCGCTGACCTTGACGGGCCTGACCTTCGAGGAATGGCACAAGCACGTGACCGATGCGCCTATGTCGGATGTCCTGACGGACCCGAACCAGATTGCGGCAGTGGTTAGGATGTTCGCCTATGACCCGAAGGAACTGACCAAGCTCGTACCTATGTCGGATGAGCTTGCTGTAGACCTTGCCAAACTTATGAAAGGCTTCGCCGACTGGCTGGAAGGATTCGGCAAATGGCTGGCAGGAGGGAAGAAGGAATGAAAGGCAGTCACACCGTCGAGGGCTTCTTAAACTGGCTCGACAAGACAGACCACATACCTCTTCACACCAAGCTACACCTGAAGAAGAGAGTCAAGGAAGGCGCGGACAAGGCATCGGCTACTGGTGAGCAAGTCGTCCTGCCAATCAAGCGCAACAAGGACCTCGTGATGGCTATGAGGTTCTTCGATGACGGGAGTATGGAGGTCGGATGGCCGTTGGACGCGAAGTGGCCTGGTAAGACCAAGACACCAGGGCTTGCGCCCCCGCCTGAGAAGGAGATATGATATGGCCAGAAAGGGACGAGCCGACTTGATACATAGCCTCATCGAGACTGAGCCTGGAACCTGGGCACTCATTACCGTGGACCGAAAGAAAAGCAAGAAGATAAAAGACCTGAAGTGATTATGCCCGAAACCAACTTTGTGTTCACACGAGGAGAACCCCCCGCAGTCGGACCAATCAAGGAGTTGCCCGTTCAAAAGGTCAACCCTCTCACAATGTGGCCGTGCCATAAGTGCGGGAAGCCCACAAAAAGCCACACGTTCAAGAACTATGATGAAGCAGAAGTCCACGTAACGGCTCTGTGCCACGGATGTTATGAATCTATGAGTAAGGAGGAGCAAGATGAGTTCGCCAGGATGCATACAAGAGACAGGTATCCCCCACGGAGTAGCGGGGCAACCACGGTTGATAGCAGTAGTCCCAGCGAAGCGGAACAGCAAAAGGTGTGAGCAGAAGAACTGGAAGGACTTCACGAGGGACAGGCAGAGCCTTGCCGAGATAGCTGTGGACAAGGCCGTCGGCTCTGGGTTCTTCAACAAAACAGTATTGAGCATCGACTTCCCGAAAAAGGATGTCACATTCCTGAACCTACAGACACGCTACCCGCCTATGCGAATAGGCTTAGTCGTGAAGAGAAGGTCGATATGGTTGGCCGATGACAGCGTTGCTGTCGCCCTCGATGCGCTCGACTGCGTGAAAGCCACAGATGACGACATCTACTGCCTGCTCCAACCGACCTCTCCTTTCGTGGGCAAGGAGAGCATCTGGAACGCATTGCAGTCCGTGATGGCTAACAGGCAGCCTGTAGTCAGCGTGAACCCTATGTTCAAGCCCAGCGGTGGGATATACGCAGGGCTGGTAGGCAACCTAAGGAAATACGGTAGCTTCTATGCGCCTCTCGTGATGCCTCTCCAGCTCGATTGGCGCGAGAGCATAGACATTGACTATCCTTACGACTTCGAGATAGCGAGGGGATTGTATGAGTAAAGAAACGAGTTGGACAACGCATTGGACGCAGGAACTGAATAACCCTGCCTATACAAAAGAATTGACAGGGATAGCTATGGGATGTTACACAAGCAACCAAGGAAACGTAGTGACTAGGACAGATGAACAGAAGAAGAAGCTCATCGGAGTGTTCTGGAGCAACAGGAGCGAGGAAGGGATGCTCAGACCCGTAATCGAGGAGCTGAAGAGAGGCGGGTTCGCGGTGCAGGAGTATAAAGTGCCCGACGAACCTTACGACGTGATGGGCTACCTCACTAGCTTGGATGTGCCTCTCCCCGACTATGCCCTAGTGCCCTACGACAGACCGCCGATGGCTATGGTTGCGTTTATGTGCTACCACAATAGAATACCTATCATCCAGCTCCACGCAGGAGACATAAGCTCTGGGACTTTCGATGATATGGACAGGTGGGTAATCTCTCTGTGGGCAGACTATCACTTCTGCGCTGGGAAGAAACAGGCGAACAGGGTCAAGAAGTTCCTGAGAGCTATGGATAAGGAGCCCAAGTACGTGCACGTGTCTGGCGTGACGAACCTGGATGACTTGGATAAGATGTCCGAGCCACCCGACGGAGACTACGATGTGGTCCTCTACAACGTGCCCACCAAGAACCCCGAGAAGATGGCTGACGAGCTGGGCGACATAGTGAACCGCTTGGACAAGGAGACCTACTGGATAGAGCCTCAGGGGAACACCGAGGATGACAAGTACATCATCGCACGTGTGAGAGACTTCAGTAAGACGGTCGGCAAGGTAATCGCTCTTACGCCCTCTATGCCTCACGAGTCACTTCTCGGGCTACTCTCACGCGCGAAACGCGTGATAGGCAACTCTAGTGCCCTATACTTCGAGGCTCCCTACTTCGGGTGCGAGATAGTCCAGATAGGAGAACGTAACAGGATTAGAGAGAACGTCGAGCTTAAGCCTGGGGGAGCGAAGAAGATTGTAAGGAAGCTAAGAAAATGGTTGCCGATGACATAGTAGAGAGCCACTGCCCCCACTGCAAGAAGCTGACCAAATGCGAGCTACAGATAACTGGATGTTTGAGTGCCAACCTGAAGTGCACCGAGTGCGGGAGAGTGTGGAGGGAAGAAGCTGACTTCGACTAATCCGATACCAGTCTGCCCCAACTGCAACATAGCTTGCCAGATTAGCTTGGACAAGAAGAAGGCCAGATGCCCCAGGTGCGGATACCTGACCGCCCATGTAACTATGGACTACGATATGTTTGGTGGTTTCCCTCTCCAACAGAAGGAAGGAGGAGCGCCTAACGAGCTGGAGATTAGCAAGGGGTGGTTCCTGGCGCAATCTAGGGGCAAGCCAATCGACCAGCCCGAGTACGACCCTGCGCTGTGGAGTAAGCAACCGAACTATGCCAAGCTGAAGTCCGAGGATATAGAGACGAACATCGACGATGGCGTGCTCTACCCCGAGATAGTCGAGACCGTCGGAAACTCCTTAAAACCTGGAGACAAGGTTCTCGATGTAGGTTGCGCTGGCGGACATTTCTACCGCACCCTTCAGAAATGGCTTGAACGCGACATCGACTACACTGGCTGTGACGTGACACCTGAATACATCGACTTCGCACGTGAGAGATATCCTGACAAGACCTGGACTGTCGCTGATGTACGGAACTTGCCCTTCCCCGACGGTAGCTTCGACCACGTCCTGTGCTTGTTCGTCCTCATCCATCTCGACCGAGAAGGTGTCGCACGTGCGATAAAAGAGCTAACCAGAGTAGCAAAAAAGCAAATCCTTCTATCTGGCTACTTCACTGTGACCCGAATCTGCGGGCATCAAGTTTCCGAGAACACGGGCGCAGACTACATTTACGACATCATCGACCTACAGGAGTTGGCCGTACCAGGCTGGGACTTGGAGATTGTGCATCCCGAAGAAGAGAAGGTTATGCGCCTTCCAGTAGAAGTCGAGGTCGATAGCGGTTGGGTAGAAGCAAACGCTGAATTACCAATCATCTCGTACGTAAGGCTGGTGAGAAGATAGTAGGAACAGGGATATACGACAAGGCAAAAGTGTTGGACAGGACTTTGATTAAGAGCACGGATGGAACCATCTTGCGCTTTCCGAAAAGCAATGGCCAAGGAGGCAACGTCACCAAGACCGGCACCATTTTGGACAACTGGTTCATCGGAGACTTCTGCCTCGTGACCGTACCCACGCTCGTGCTCGGAGGGAACTGTCAGATTAACGCTGGTGCAAAGATACTCGGCAGAGAGACCGTGACTATCGGGAAGGGGAGCGTCGTGAGCTACGGCGTTCACATTCTGACCAGCACGGACCAGCCCAACCCACCCGAATGGAAGCATAATGATTTCGACCCAGAAGACCAGAGACGAATCAAGAGCGCGCCTGTCATCATCGGGAACGAGTGTTTCATAGGAGATAGGTCTACTCTGATGCCTGGGGTCGTGCTCCCCGACAACACCATAATACCCGCATACTCATTCGTAGAAGAGCGTGACGGAAAGACTGTCGTTCAGCATTGGAAGTTCGGAAAAAGAGTACTATGATGACAGAACCGCTAGTAGTCCCGTACTACCGACCCCCGAAGCCCGACCTGACGAAGCTCAGAGGTCTCACGCAGGAGATAGCCAAATCGTATATGATTTCCAACGGCCCTGTCTGTAGGGAGCTAGAGGAGACCGTGAGGGACTACCACGGTGTCAGATATGCCCTCTCCTGCTCAAGTTGCACCGTAGGACTACATCTTGCCCTCAGAGCTGCGAAAGCCCTCTTAAACGCAACTCTATGCACTATACCGAGCTTCACGTGGGCATCTACGAGGTTCGCGGCGGAGTCCGCTGGGCTGAACGTGGCTTACGGGGATGTCAATTTAGACAACTGGCTTATGGCTCCTGTGAAGGGAGATGCCCAGACTGTGATTATGCCAGTCACAACTTTCGGAGCGTCTGTGAACACGAGCCAATATCAGGGGAACGTCCTGGTTGATGCGGCGCACGCTGTAGGAACACCGCTGGACGTCTCTGGAGCTTTGGGGGCTGTTCTCAGCTTCGCCCCCTCGAAGCTCATCACGACAGGGGAAGGGGGGATGTTGCTCACGGACAACACATCAATGGCAACCTCATTTACCGAGCTTAGGGACAAGTTCGGCAGGATGTCCGAGTTCAATGCGGCTATGGGTCTTGCTCAGTGGGATGGACTAGACGCTTACATAAGAGACAGAAGGAACCGCTGGCTGAAGTACTGCGGAGTGCTGAGCACGCCTCAGAAGGTCAGTGCGACCAACTATTCCACTGCGGCGTTCAGGGTCAGGAACCAGTCCGCGCTAATAGAGTGCCTGAAGGCCAAGGGCATAGAGACACGGGTTTACTACGAGCCGTTGAAGGCGGGTCTTCCCGTAGCAGACCGACTATATAAGGAGATTGTTTGCTTGCCTACCTGGTACGGATGTCAAACCGAAGTAGTGCTCAAGGCTGTACAGGAGTGTCGGAATCTACTTATAAACGGGAAACAGATGTAAGTAGACTGGGTGATGACATCAACAAGTACAACAGCCCAGCCTATATGCGAGAATATATGAGAAACTACATTCGCTCTCATCCAGAATACAAAGCCAAGATGTTAGCCAACAGTAAGGAACGACACGAAAGAGTAGTAAAATACTGCCGTGAATACCGAAAAACTCATCACTCAGGCCGTCCCTCGGCTCAGGCGGAATCTCGTGATTCTCCCTGGTGGACATGCCCGAGCGGAAGAAACACGATTCGCAGACAGTCGACAGCCTCAAAATGCTAGAACAGGAGATAGCAAAATGTGATGTCCTCTGCGCTAATTGCCACCGTAGGGTACATTATGAAACACACCCGGCGGAAAGCATTAAGTAGAGACGGGGGTGCTGGTTCTTTCGGAGATAGGATATGGTTGCCATAGAGCTAATGACAGCACTGTATCTCCTAGCAGCCGCAGCAATCGCCGTGGTCTTGCGACTCTATGACACACCAAAGACAGTCGTGGTCGTGGATGGCAAGATACAGTGGGATATTATCCTGCCTGTAGCAGTCGGCGCGATAATCGCTGCGCCTGTTGGAGCCTGGATATTAGGACTGAACGTCCTCGTACCAGTGGGCTTCGCCGCAATCGTTGCAGTGGCATACACTGGGATGGCCGCGGTCAAGGCTCTGCTCAACGTCGCCAAGCCAGAATAGACGTGAGCTAGAGGTGCAAGCCCCGAAACCTCTTCTGATACATTTTTATATACTGAGCTGACCATTCGCTCTTTCGTGGACGAGACGCTCGTGTTCTTTGTGGAGAAACTGCTGAATGTGGGGAAGCCCGCACCAGCTTGTGCTGCAGAGGACTGTGTTATCCGATGGGTCATCGACCAGACGCAGGTGGTCCAGAGCATCTACGACTCCGCCATTGATGCAGGTTTGTCCGCTGAAGATTTCGCCAAAGTCGAAGAGCTATACAAGCACGTGCTCCAGGAGATTTACGAAGCTGGTATGAAATCTCTCGGTGCGTTGGAGGTCTGAGATGTCACGAAATTGTAAGTAGTGACATCAATGACCAAGGGACAACATGGCCGAATGCAAGGCACGATTCAGTGTGGATGTGGAGCGCAAGTATCGTATGCGAACTGGGCTAAGCACAGACGAGAAGACTACCCGCACAAGAGAAAGAAATAATTCCTAGGAGCGACATACTCCATCCGTCCCGAAAGGATGCTCGATGCGGGCGGGAGGGACTGTCCGTAGGTCAAAGTGCTGGTGAGATAACTGAGCTGTACCCTAGACCAAGGGAACGGCTGGTGAGGCCACTGAAGTGTAGTTCACTGAGGCGTAACCGATGGGGGCTATGTTGTCGAAGGCCAGTAACCAGTACCTAGACCGTGCCTGTCATCCGACTGTGCTAGGCAAGCTAAGTAGGGGCACATTATAACTAAGTAAGCGAGATTGTATAATTTGGGAGTGACGGGGGGTTACGCACCCTGTCTTTTTTCTTATCTCAACATCAGCCATCCGACCGCAGTTCCCATAACGGTGTAGAAGACAAAGACCAAGAGATAGTCTACACCGTAGAGAATCATCTTACCAGAACCCATTCGACTGGATGATAGGGCACTTTCGAGTAGTCGCCGGTCCTTATGATGTACATTGTCGGTCGGGTGAACTCCAGGATGTAGGTGAAGCCCGCATCGTCCACTTCGAGCCACACGTGTCCGGCGGCCTTCTCTGGGGTCGCTTCGAGGCCGCTTATCTGCTCGTGCAGGTGTCCGATGGTCAGGTAGTGCGGTATGCCCATATTCGAGAGCACGCTAGAGCCGAAGAGAGCGAGGTCGTCGCAGTCCCCCGCCATCTCACGTGCGACCTCATCGGCGTTCGCCCAATAATCCTCCTGCCCCCACAGGTTAGCATCGCTGTCGTACCTTAGCTTTTCAGACATCTGGGTCAGAACACTATAGACCATATCTCGCACGTGCGATGTCTTGGATGCGTTCTTGCCTATCTCCTCGACAAGAGAGTTGTACGGTTGGATGAGGGTCCAGAAGTTCTTGTAGAAGTGCTCGACCTTCTCGGCGAAGTGGGACATTCATCCCACCTCAGACTTCGCGAACAGTAGCAGTAGCGGTATCCCCGCTTCTTCCAGTAAGAGCAGGGATGAGCTTCGGAAGGATGAGGATGGCCAGTATCACTACACCGCCAATGAGGATGTATGTCAATAGGTCTGACGGCGGGGGCTCATAGTGGATGCTCTTGCCAGTAGCCTTGTCAATCGTCTCGACTGCGCCATCGGGGTAGCTAACTACAGCCACGGTATCGCTCAACTGCGCGCTGGTCGCTACGTGTAGGCTCCTTATTGCTCCGAGGATGGCGGTTATGACTGCGCCCACGATGAGTACGAGAGCTATGACCAACACAATCTTGATTACCCATATAATTAAGGCCAGGATTGCTGGAAGAATGTACATCGAACCGTCGGGTCCGGTAACCTCGCCAGTAACACTGTCAACTGTCCATCCAGGGTCGGGTAGCTCGTGCAGAGACATCTCTCGGACAGACCATCCTGGAACTCTTTGAATGGCAGAGACTCCGCCGCTCCCCGATATGAACACGCCGTAGTTGGCATTGCCGCTCATATCCGTCCACTCGGGAACTACGCTCTGCTCGAACCCGCAGATGTCTCCATCGGAAACCATCCCACTGTTCTGATACTGCGCCAGCTCCTCTTTGCTACTGAATATGTAAGCGGTTCTCCCTGCGTACGGTCCTGATGCTATCGGCTGACTTTCCCGCATTTCCTACACCTTCCAAAGACTCGGATTCACGTACCATCCAACGACCCTGTTTTGGCACACGCGGGTGTCCACAGGAGTCGTCCCCGAATGATAAGTCTGTGCATCGAGAGTTATGTTTATCCTGGTGATTCCCTGAATGTGGTCGAATTCGAATCTGCCATTCTCTGGTACCCCGCAAGATAAGAACCCCCCACCGATGGCAGAACGGAACTTCAAGGCTTCCAAGACTACGCCTGGTGTCGATGATATGGGCCCACTCAGACCAGTATTGTGACGAGGCACGACTACGACCCATCCCCCATCGAGCACCTTTCCATCCACCTGTGTGTCGTTATTACAGCCAGCACGAACGTGGTCGTACTGGTCTACATAACCAGTGATGGTTCTCACAAGCATCGGTTGACAGAACCACAGCTCGACCTCGGTAGCGCCTTTCAGATGAGCCACCTCAATGCTCTGCCAATCCTCGTAGAACACTCCGCTGGAATGGCACATCCTGATATGTTGGTCGAGCGCGGCCTGTGTAGCAAACGTGGGGGTACAGGTACAGTAAGGGCACTCGATTTGGGCCACGGTACAAGCATCGCCGCCTTCTACCCATTCGTTGCTCGCACAGATGTGGCTTACTCCGTCTACGCACTTGGTTTGGCCCTCGGCGCACCCACCACTACCGCACCCCAGCCCCGGTATCGAGCCGTCGAACGGCCACTTGCACTTGGTGTAAGAATCGTAGAGGTAGTACCCTCCTGCAGCTACACCTGCTATGAGAAGTATGTCTCCGATGAAGCCGAAACCGGAACTGCCTTGGCCTCCGCCTCCGATAAGGATAATCCTGTCTCTAAGACTCTTCTTTGCCACGATAGGAAGTTGTCGGTTCTAGGTATTTATTCTTTCTTGAGCTCATCGGAAGGCGGTTTTTGCGATTGAGTCTGCTTCTGAGCCTGTTCCAACTTCGCTATCTTCTCGGTCATATCGTGCATCGCACGTGTGAACTCGGAGATTACCTGGAGATAATCCACGGAAGGGGTGGGCTTTGAAACGACGACAGGCTCCTCATCCTTAGGCACGTCCTTCTTGTTCCTCCAGTCCATCCCAGACCTCTTGAAGAGGTCGTCCGCCCACTTGAAGAACGGGGCAGTCCAATCGAGGACCATCTCAGCTCGTCTCCATCCCTCTTTCGTGATGACAGAGAACTGCTGAAGGTCTGCCAGCGGAGCCTCTGTCTTACGCATCCCCTGATAAGTGAAAGCCCAGAGAGCGTACTCGGTCACCATCTCAGCCAGCACGAAGACGAGAAGCACGGCAGCCAGCATACGGTCGGAGACGGGAGAGAAGAAGAGGTAGACACAGGCGAAGATGATGATAAAGAAGCTGATGAGCAACTTGATGATTATGCGAGAGAGAATCTCGCTTATGGTCATCGCTCCGTACTTCTTACGAGCCTCATCCGCCCGCTTCTCGGCTTCGGTGATGTACTTGATTGCCACTTTCAATCACAGCTTGGTATCGGTATCCCGTAAGTACCCAGTTGGCATACTGGCCACGCTTCTCTGCCTGCTAATCAAAAGCCTCACTTCATCCCCTGGTTTCAAAGCCAACCTCTCGACCGTCCGTTTAGGTATCACTATCCCCAGACTCGTCCCCCAGACACGCGGGTGAGCTACGACCTCAACCTCGCGCCCGACTGGCGAGTACAGTATGTTCAGATGTTCACAGTTGCGACCCTGAAAGTAGCAGCGGTTACCACCAAATTGCTGGCGCAGCATACAATTTTGCCAATTCTGGCATCTATACTCAGGCTCCATCCGCATCGTTATCGGGTAAAGGTGATGGGAATTAGACTTTATCTAACTAGCGATAACTCACCTAACGAAATCTATTTCTGATAGAGTGACTGTTTCCTATACGGTCGGGGGAAGAGATGGACTGCAAAACCCCTGTCTCTGTGTAGGACTATGACATCCCCCGAGCTTTTTGTCCTCCTACACAAACAAACCTCCGACCACCTTTCTCTCAGGAAGTTAGATATACTCAGAACCTACAATTCGATAGACGAGGTTAATCCGATGGCGTCCGCAGCGCAGAGAGCAGTATGGGCGAAGATGAAGGCTTGCGCAATGAAGTGCAAGAGGACTTCCAACTACAGGGCGTGTATGAAGCCCTGTCTGAGAGGAAGGTGAACTAGTAGATGGCACAGTTTGATTTCTCGCAGTTATTCAACCCAGTAAAGATTTGGCAGAATATGCCGTGGATAGCCACTGGCGCGATAGTTGGCGTTCTCATCTACAACTGGATGTCCACTGGAGCGATACTAGGACTAGGCTATGTCGCCCCAGCACCGAGTATGAACATCGGCGCATACGGACCTCAGCCCACACAGACCAAGACCTACGGGATTGGTATGATGAGCCCCACTGAAGAGACACCCAAGTTCTAGTATCTCGGCTTGTGCCTCAAGTGCTTCTGTCGGCAACCTAGTTCGCAGAACGTGACAGGCTCGCCTTCTTTCTGGCACGTGGCTACACACTTGAAGTAATTGTCCCACTGCTTCTCTCGCTCAGAACGATAGCGTTTGTGAAAGACTGTTCTAGGGCGACGCACTCTCATAGTTCTGCGTCCTCCTCCTCGATTTCCGAGAACCCTGCATCGAAGCACTTCTTCAATTTTTTCTGCTGACCAACCGTACACTGAGAATAGAGTCCTCTAAGCTCAACAAAAAGCTCGTCTTTCTTCTTCCAATCGACTGCGCCAAGGTTATCAATACGCCTTCCGAGTACTCTGGCTTTCTCACACAGCGTCTTGAGGTTTTGTTTCCTCTTCCTCTTAACCATAGACCCTCTTCATCTCCTGAAGGTAGCCCTTCTCCTGCTCGTTGGCCTTCTCTTCAAGCGCCTCGACGTACTCGCTGAGCGTAATCTGCTTTGTGATGACCTTGTGGACCAGTTCGTGGCAGTCGATGCTAGCGTGCGTGGCTATCCTGTGACAGATAGCGTCCCCGACGGATATTGCAGCCTTCTGCTGGCAGGGCTTGCAGGTCACTTGAACCGACTCCCTCTCGCGACCTGGCAAGTCTTGCGAACACTGGTCCGACCGTGATGATGATGGGTACGTATCCACTTAGCTCTCTTCACGGCCTTCGACTTCTTCTCGAAGCATACGAGAGGACTCGAACTCCCCTTATATGTCTCGAACACGCACCAATGGGGCTTCTTCCTCCTGACTCGAACACTGCGTCTCATCCTCATCAATACTCCTCCTTCAAGTGGTCCTTAGCAATCTGCATCACGACCTTGCTGGACAGGGTCGGATGGGCTTTCCTCTCCTTCTTGTACTCGCTCATAAGGTCTATCGTCTGCTTGTAAGCCAACTTCTTGTACTTCTCACGTGCGATTGCCTTAGAGTACTTCTTGCAGGCGACCATCTTGCCCTTGCGGCACTGGGTCCATAGCTTCTGTAGTTGTTTCGGGTTCATCATTTCACCAGCATCACGAGCAAGAACAATCCACCGACAGCCAGTATCGCCTCAAAGGGTATGTTGATGTCTAAGAATCCTTGCGGACCTCCAGGTGCTGACAGGACACCACCGACCGCTCCCACACAAGTGGCCTTCGCACCGAGATTGTCCATCCACACATTCGCCTTGTCGTAGAGCCCGAGCCTGCCCAGAAGTGGCGGGAAGTCGTCTGTCTCCCCGAAGGCGATTGGCAACACCATCTCCTTGCCGTCTATCACCACTGTCAGCTTGTGGATGTAGCACGTGAAGGTCGAGCCCCCGACGCCCCCAAGCCCGACGGGCAACCCCGATGCAACATCTATGCCGAGAAGTATCCCTGCGGAGTTCGGTAGCAGGGAGATTGCAGCGCCCGAATCCGTCTCCATCTTGAAATTGACCTGCCCAGTACCGTCGGGCTTCAAGACCGAGACCACGACCTCAGGAGTGTAGTAGGTGTATCCGAGTACCCACTCCCCCTCATTCAGATACTTGTAGCAGACCATAGGGACTTCACCGTGAACGCAATGTTCCTGGGGACTTTCGTCAGGAGGGCAACAGCTAGAAAGAACGTGTAGTTCTTCATCACATCAGATTCCGTGTATAGACGGCCCACGAGGCTGGTCATACCAGAACTCGATGATGATTTCGTTGGGGTCATATCCTGCGCTGACAGCATCGTTGTGCGCCTCTTCTGGCGTGGTGCCTCTGGCGACCTCTTGCCCATTGACGCTGGCCTTCCAGTAGCCTTGCATCGCCAGAGAATCGCTTCTGCGGAGTACTTATAGATTTTCGTATCGCTCCTGAGAGTATCCCGTCGGAGAAATAAATGCCAGCGCCCTATCTCGCACCTGTCAAAATGATGAGAGCGATGACCCCGCCGATTAGGGCCACTGGCAAGATGTCAGTGCCAGTTGTGGTCTGCGTGGCCTGAGGTGGCGGGGGCTCTTCTGGAGGTGGCTCCGACGGTGGGGGTTCAGTCGGCTGAACAGGACATACCTCCTGGGTCGGGGTCAAGCGGTAATCCTGACAAGTCTTGACCGTGATAGTGCTCCCGTCGTAGCAGGTCTCAAGGACCGTATCGCCAGGACTGCACTCGAAAAGTAGCTCGAAGTCCTGAGTAGCGTAGAAAACGACCTCCATACCTGGGTAGACATCGAAATCATTACCGGCCTCGCTACACATATGCTGGAACTGGTAGCCTCCCTCGTACTTGCTGACACCGTCGATGGGGAGTATCTGGCAGAGCTGAGATGCCTTCAGGGTCGGCCAATCCGACGGCCATACCAAGCCGTTTATGCCAGCAGAAATCATCATCGAAAGTAAATGGTCGAGCCGAGGTATTTCTAACTTGCTAAGAAAAAAGTGAAGCTCGGTCAGTTCCCCCCCGAAGCATTTGGTAGAACTTCAAGCCTGACCGAGCTTTGGTGCGACAGAACCTCAACGACGTTCTTCTGCACTCGCTTTGGTTGTTGGTCTTGTGCGAAGTAGTCCTCACAGCAAGTCCAAAGGAGATAAGGGCGTGATACTATTTCTAAATTCGCTTCATCATATGCGCACCACGATTTCGGTGTCGAGAGCAGAACGGAGCCGAGAGGTACACTTCTCGGTAGAATTTTCGCTGTTCATCGGGCAACTCTAGCTGTCGAAGGAAACGTTCAATATCTTTCTCTTTCAGTGTGGGAATCGGGGGAATCGGATATGACATTGACATCGTAATCGCAAGTAGTAGTCTTCGTCGTTAAAATCCTTTTCCCCATCGTGGTTGTTGGTCTTGGTGAAGGAGCCCTCAACCTACGCCCAGCCTCTCTTCCATCGACATAAAGTGCTTCCTGCTACGGGGAGTGGGCCTGCCCAACCGAAGCTCTGCTGCCCTTTCTCTGGCCTGTATCTCAGGTGCGAGACGAGCCTCTTCGCGCCTGCGTTCTTCTCTTTCCTTCTTCTCCTGTTCCTCCAGCCACATTGCCCGCTGGCGAAGCATAGCCTGAGAGGGTCTGCCACGTCTTCTGGGAAGCAGTCTCGGGGCGTAGCCACTTATGGTGTCTTCCCGTCGGGCTTCTGCGAACGTGCCAGGTCTGCCTTTTCTTTCCTGTAGAAGCTCAATCATACTGAGAAGCGGGTCTCTTGCACCTGGCTTGGGGCAGAGGCAGCCTGCGAAGTCTCCGATGGTCCTCTCGAAATCAGCCTTGGCCTTGCTGAGAGGGTTCTTCTTTATCTTCGGTGAGCCACAGACCTTGCTGACATCCCTCAGCCGCTTTCTCGAAAGCGTAGCCTTCTTTCCCTCTCTCTCCGCCTTACGTATCTTCTTGCTGTACATCTCCTTAATCTTGATGCAGGAGTCTACGGCTGCGTTGTACTGCGCCCACCAATGGCTCCCGTCCCTCATAGCCTCTGCAACATAGTCCTTGTCCTGAGGCCATTTCCCAGCTCGCTTCCTGTACTCCTGGAGTAGCTTGGTAGTCTCAGCCATCGTGGAGAGTCTTTCCTGTACGAACTGCAACCCTCTCTTCTTCGTCGCACCTGTGAACTTCGGGATTGCTCTCAGGATTTTCTGACGCTTCCGCATCGCTGGGTCTAATTCTCTCAGTTCTCGGATGCGTCTACCCATAGGGCGCGGTGGTATCTGGATTGCGGGTCTTGAAGCAGGCACGAACAGATTATTGCTGACGGAGGGTATAAACTACTTTCCTCTCAGGTGCGACTAGACCTCAGGCGGTTGATACCAAGTACCTTCGCAACCGTCGTACAACAGAACATCCTGAGCCATAGAGTTGCAGCGGTAGTGTACGCTATCAACGCATTTGAAGCTGTATGGGATGCAGCCGTAGTTCTGAGTGAAGTACGCGAACCCGCCTCCAGCTTCTATGACCAGGCAAGTGTCCCCTACGATGGTGAACTCGCTGTAGAGAGGAAGCGTGACCCCGTCTTTCCAATCGACGGTGAACGAGTGAAGCCCAGGGTCGAGCATAAGATAGTCTGGCCCCAAACACGTCCAGATATCGACCACCTGGTCGTCTATCATAAATCCACCGACAGAGGTTAGATAGTTGGCCTGGGAAGCTCTGAGGTTCTGAACCATGAAACCACCTTGGCCAGGCGCCGCCTGTGCGCCCTCTATGAAGTACTTGTAGGCAATATAGCCCGCTACACCAACCACACCGATGACAATGAGACCCGTACCCAACTCGCCTTTTGCCATTGAAGAACTATTGCGTTCTTTAGAGCATTTATAATTTGCCCTGCACTTCGACTGCAACCTGTCGTTCTCGCACGTGCGAAGTGAGCCCGCCGTCGGAACCCTGTTTGTATCGCACGTGAGAATACCGCCAACCCCAGGGTTTCAGTTTGGTTCTCTCAGGTGCGAGAAATGGTGGAAGACAACCCACCCACTGGAAGGTCATTTTGTGTCGCACGTGAGAATATAGGGATTAAGTTCCTGGAGGAACGCTGGGTTCGATTTCCAGGGAACATATATCGTTCTCGCAGGTGCGAGAATGTGTAAAGCCAGCTCTGCCGATGGTCTTATATCCCATAACAGCTATATCTCCTATGCCGACTATGGCAAGAGGAGTTATGAAAGTGAAACAAACGTCGATTGCGGTGGGGGTGGATACTCACGCACGTCTCAAGGGGTACAAGCGAAGCCTTCAAACGAAGGTTGCCGAAGACCTGAGCTTGTCTGACGTGATTGACAATCTGCTCGACACCGTAGGTTGGCCTAGGAAGTGAGATGTGGTGAAGGAAATACAGAATTTGCAGAATGTGATAGACCTGATGCAAAAGAAGGATGATTGGTTGCGTGCGTTGAGAACCAGAAGGGACGAGCTGGTTGCGCAGATTGAGGACAAAAAGGGAGAGTTGAACGAAATCGAGACGGGTATCGGGTTTCTTGAGAGCGCACCCGCTTGGCCGAAGGTCGTCAAGGTTGTGCCAGTCAAGCCAGTCGCACGTGCGAAAGAGGATGTGTGGGCACCTAGAGAGGACACGGAGCACCGCATCCTCGGACTCTTCAAGCCTGGGAAGGAGATTCGCAGGTGCGAGATAGCTCACGCAATCAATCAAACCGACCGCAGGATAAGCGAGTACCGAACGTCGGAGCACTACGTACAGAAGTACATAGACGTGCTAATCAAGAAAGACTACATCAAACTAGCACGGAAAGGACACTACGTCTTGGTAGAGGGCTCCATCGAGGAGCTGTTTTAGATGGATGACAAGTACGGAACGGTCCAGCCTACCAAGTATGTGGGCTACATCCGAACCCAGTGCTTCTCGAAAGCGATAGGGATGTTCCCACGTGCGAATATCGTCCATCTCGTTGCAGAGAGAGGGGTCCAGCGGGAGCGCAAGGTCGTGGTGCATAGAGGATACATCACGAGGGAAACCCTGAAAACCGACCAGTACACGATAAACTGGAAGGGCAAGGAGCGGTCGGGTCTGTTCGGGCTCGACCCCATAGACCAACACGATGAGATTTCCGAGCTAATCGCAGGTGCGAAACTCGGAGACTTCGTTATCGAGCGCATCCAGTATGCCTTCGAGAACCCGTCGGTCGTGGACATCCTCAACGAGATGGTTCTGAAAACCTGTGCAGGGAAGAAGGTCGAGAAGATTATCGCACGTGAGAAGCTATACGCCACCTTTGAGTCGTACTGCGAGGACGACCTGAAAACTGGATGCAAGTATGCCCGACTGCTCAATCAGAAGGAGATTAACGAGTTGGGCTTCAGAATCGCCACGCTTGATTTGGTGGACTTGCATACGGGACGGATGGAAAAGTACGGCGAGAAGGAGAAAATCGACCTAGAGGGCAACGCAGACCTCATACGGCACGTCCTGAAGTCCCTCAACTGGGACGGATGGCCTGTGGAGTCGAGGAAGGTCGAGAACGAGGGCGTTGTCGAAACCCCTAAACCCTGTGCGATAAGAGTATACAAACTGTCTGAGAAGAAGAAGTGGGAACTGGTCACGGAGGAGGAGTCGAATGGGTAAGACTAAGAGTGATGGAACACTTGAAGAGAGAATCGCTACTGTCAGTGGAGATATCATTGAATTGGGGGACGGCTTTCGTGGCTTAATCGGATATAGCCCTTTCTGTCAGGTGGCTTATATCGAGCTACCGCCTAATCACCCAGATGTCGGGAAGGATTATGGTGACCTCGACCCTGATGTCAATGGTGGTCTGACCTACGGAGACGGTCGTGTGTTTGGGTGGGACTATGGCCACGCATATAACACAGGAACACCTTCGGAGGATGTGCAGAATGCGCTTCGATATTTCAAAGGTCGGATGAAAAATGGGTAAGACAAGCACGGAGCACTCGATGACTAAGGCGAACTACCTACACCTGAAGAAGTTACTGACGGGCAAGTACTTGCAGGCATCTGTCAATGCAGAAAAGAGGAAGGCGCTTGAGCAGGAGACGGGCTACGGCAATGTGGATTCAACGGTGAAGAAGCTCGAAGCGATGGGTATTGTGCAGGGATACGCCCCCATACTCACTGAGAAGGGCAGGAAGCTGATGGATGCTCTCGCCACGATATACGAAGAGGACACCGAGCTGACGGGTATGCTGGAGAAGATGGGATAATCATAGAGGTGAACCACCGATGGACGATGTCAGGTTCGAGCCTTGGCCGAAAGACAAGTTCAGCCAGAAATCCCGAGTATCCTTGACGTGTAGCTGCTGTGGGCAACCCCTCTATTCGAGCAAATCGAGGAGAACGGGGAAGTGTAGCAGGTGTTCCAATGGAAGTCGATGACGATGAACTTCACGCTGGCGAGTACAAGGCCAAGATTCGTGAGATGTTCAAGCTGACCTCGGGCGGGTTCGAGAGAATCATAGAGTTCTCCCCTGCTTGGGATAAGCGTAGCGATGTCCCTGGGAAGAACTATGGCATACACGCGGTAGAAATCCGATTCGTGTTGAAAGGGAAGAAGGGAGCGATTCAGTTCCTCGTTGGCACGGACTGGTACTTGCCACATAACCAAAAAGAGATAGGTGGCACTATCAGAGGCATTAACAGCATCAGCGAGCGCCAACCTCGCGGTTGGGACGTGGGGTATCACTCTCCTAAGCCGATGTACGAAGGGCAGGTTTCGATGAATGAGGGTTGTCCGTATCTTGATGGCAAGGATTGCTATTACGATGGGTCGGGCCTCCGCGCTGACGAGTGGGTTGATAAGTACTTGCTCAAGGAAGGTTCGGATGCTGTCTGGAGAGCGATGGAAAGGGAGTATGTGCGGGTCTTCGGGAGTGAGTGATGGATAACTGGGAGGACTGTTACGAGTGCCCGTTGGCCCTTTCTAGGAAGGGTAGCGTCAAGCCTAGAGGGGGTTTCAAGCGCAAGGTGATGTTCGTAGGTGAAGCACCAGGTGCAGACGAGGAATCGCAGGGGAAGGCTTTTGTGGGAGCGTCAGGCAAGATGCTGAACCAGTGGATAGACACTCTCGGCTTGTCAGAGGATGACGTTTACATCACCAATGTCGTGAAATGTGTTGATGGTCAAACGCAAGTTCGTTTGGCAGATGGTTCTCATATGCGAATCGACCATATGGTTAAAACAGAATACGATGGTGAAGTGTTGACTGTAAACCAATTGGGTGAATTCGAAACCCGACCTGTAATTGGTTGGTATCGCACCCCTCTGGCTAACCGTAAAGTCTATCGAATGACATTTAAACATCGAAAAAATAATCCCCGTGGGTATGCTGGCGTTACTCTTACTGAAGACCATCCAGTTAAAACAGAATCTGGTTGGATTCAAGTATCCAAGCTAAAAGCTGGCGACAAGATTGCGACTGGCGACCCTGCGCCTGGTTTAGTGGCATTGCAGATTATTCTGGGTTCTCTACTTGGTGATGGGACTATCACTCGAAGCTATTTTGCTGTCAGTCATTCGCTCAGACAAAAAGAGTGGTTGGAACTGAAGGCCAGAACATTGGGTACTCCTGTTCGGGAATTTGATACTAAAGTCGGGAGCGTGATTCATCGAGTGGTAAGTATGCGTACACCTTCTAGTTCCTATTGGCGGTGGTTGCGGGATGAATTCTATGTTGGTGGTCGAAAGGTCGTTCCCAAATGGTTAAAGAAAAACTGGAGTGATATGACTCTGGCAACTTGGTATCTCGACGATGGTTATTATGACAGAAAACGCAGGCGAGCACATTTTGCGACTTACTGCTTTAGTCAAAAAGATGTCGAGTATCTGCAAAACATACTGATGAAGAACGGGATTCACTGTTGGGTTTGTAGTAAACCCCCGTGCTATTATGAAATCATTTGTTCGATAGAAGGTACTCGTGCACTAGCCCAAAAAATAGGTCAAATGGTTCCACCGAGCCTACGTTACAAGTTACCTCTTGGCAAGTGGGATGCTTACGAACCACGAAAGTACGACCCATCGATACCTAGAGTATTTTTTGATGAAGTATGCTTAGACAAAGGTAAAGCTAGTTGGAGGATGATGTATTGCATCGATGTCGAGAGAACACACTGTTTTATTACTCATGGTGGTGTAGTACATAATTGCAGACCGCCTAACAACAGAGACCCTACCGAGTTCGAGATACAAGGATGTATACCGCATCTCGCACGTGAGATTCAAGAGCTGAAGCCCGGACTTATCATCCCTTTGGGCAGGTTCGCTAAGGATGTCGTATCGCACCTGCGAGATGAGGGAACAATTACCGCCCAACAATACGGCGTTGCCTTGAGACATCCCGCCTGGTATCTTCGCAAGGGTGGTCGGCCAACCGAGGAGCTACAATACATACGAAGGAGGTTAGAGAATGAAAGGAAACAGGAGGTTTAGGAGATGACCGAGGTCTGCATATCGAGGACGGGCGTGGTTACGTACCCTCAGACGTGGACCGAACTTCGCAACGACTGCGTTGGAGCTACTTACAATCCAGTCATCGTGCCTTATGGGCTGTTGTTGTCTCGCCTACGGTTCCATATGAAATCAGACCGTACCGATGGTCGTGGTCTGGCATGGGTTCGTCTATGCGGTCCAGGTATGAGGAACGGCGAGTACATCGCTTGTGTCGGTTCTTATCAGGAGAACGAGGAGACGGTATTCGATGAAGCAATAGCCGTTGACACTGTTCCAGGGAACGTTATGAGCTTATGCGTTTGCTTGGACGGTGGGGATACTGGTGCGGCGAAGGCGGAGGTCTCGTTATGGTGGTCCGATAATCCTGGTCATACTCGTCAGAACATCGGTCAGCGCTCACCAGTCGTTATTGAGAAGGACGACGGTAAGTATGAGAAAATATTGGGCGAGGTTCGACGGATGCTGAGGTTGATGGAGAAGCAGGTGTTCAAAGATGAAGAACGAAAAAAAGAGGAAACAAACAGTTGATGAGCTTGCGGAACAATACTGGGTGAAGGCGAAAGGTATGATGGAGACGGAAGTATCCGAAGTCGAGGAGTTCCTGAACGACCCGACTATTGACTTGGCGAAGAAGCAGAAGCGGATGGATATATTCAACCTGCTCATAGAGAACCAGTACGGAGTCCTCTTCAGGTCAGCGTTCAAGCTAGGATATAAGGAAGGAGTCAAGTGTCAGAAGTTAAAGTCCTCATAGGCGATGCTCTTCAGAAACTTCGAGAGCTACCCGACGAGTCCGTACACTGTGTGGTGACATCGCCGCCTTACTGGGGACTGCGGGATTATTCGAGGTGCGGGTGCGCGCAGTCGTACCACACGAGCGAGAGCACGCCTTCCGAGGACCGTTTGACCCCGAATATGGGAGGGGGTCCGACGGAGAAGTCCCTGCAACCCAAGAAGCCCGACCCGAACTGCCCTGTGTGTGCAGGTACAGGCAAGATTATGGGTATGGTCCAGGTATGGGGAGGGACTCCTGATTGCCAGCACGATTGGGCTACCGCGCCACCTAGACGTTCTAGGAAGGTGGGGGATGTCAAGGACAGCGAGAGCAAGCAAGCTACTAATGTCGGCTCTGAGCACGACCTCATCCCGACGGACATCTGCAAGACGTGCGGTGCCTGGAAAGGCCAGCTCGGACTCGAACCCACGCCCGAACTCTATGTCGAGCATCTCGTTATGGTCGCACGTGAGATACGTAGGGTCTTACGTTCCGACGGAACCTTCTGGCTGAATATCGGGGACTCGTATGCTGGCGGTGGGACTGGTCATAAGGATACCGGAAAGGCCGTTTATGAGGGAGAGACTTATGATGAGGCGGCTAAAGTGCGGACCGAAGTGCGCGGGCTCAAGCCTAAAGACTTGTGCTTAATACCTTCTCGCCTCGCCTTAGCCCTTCAAGCCGATGGATGGTGGGTGAGGAAGGACATCATCTGGCACAAGCCGAACCCTATGCCCGAGAGCGTCCGCGACAGACCGACGACTGCGCACGAGTACATTTGGCTCCTTACCAAGTCTGGTGATTCATTGTATTGGACCCATCCAGAGAAGCCAGGAGTGCGCACGAACCCTGAGCCTGATATCCGATGGGTAGACAGGCTCACGGAGACGTATTACAAAGAGAAGCCAGCTGAATGGTCGAAGGAGCTTGTCGAGTGTCCTGATTGTGAAGGGGGGCAATTTAAGGGCTGGTTCGGAGATGAAAAGTGCGAAACCTGTAAGGGGAAGGGCAAGGTTCAGCGCTGGTACAAGAAGAATCTCTGGAAAGGCCACGACTACTTCTACGACCAGGACGCAATCAGGGAGCCATATGCCTATAACCGATGGGGAGGAGCACTAAAGAAGTCCTTCAAGGACAGCAAGTTCCTCAAGGGGGATGCTGGAGAGGGCGCAGGCGGGAAGTCTCTGACAGCCAGGGATATGGACTGCTACCCGAACCCCGTCGGAAGGAACATCAGGAGCGTGTGGACGATACAGACTGAGCCTTATCCAGAAGCTCACTTCGCCACGTTTCCCGAAGAGTTGCCCGAGAAGTGCATCAAGGCTGGCACATCGGAGAAAGGTTGCTGTGCCAAGTGCGGTGCGCCTTATGAGAGAGTGGTCGAGGTTTCGCGGTATCCTGGCCAGTGGGGGGTTAGGTCTAAGAAGGTTCTTGATAGGAACGACCAAGATGTGATGAACAAGGATGTCACTACCGTCGGATGGGAGCCTACCTGTGAGTGCAAATCGCCTGAAGTTGCGCTTTCAGGAGTCCATCGGAAGATATGGCAAGACGAAGGGCCGACTACTGAGAAAGGTAGACAACTTGAGCTGATGAGCAAAGAGATATACGGTGGAAATCAGAAGTCGCGTTCGCTCTCTGATATTTATGGGCGTGCTCTTCAGAGTACCAGAGAAACCGTTGGATGGAATCGCACGTGTGAGTGTACCCCAGATGTGAGCGAGACCAAGCCCTGTGTCGTCCTCGACCCCTTTGCTGGCTCGGGCACGACAGGCTGGGTCGCCCGTCGGCTGGGCAGGGATGCCATACTTATCGAAATCAATCCCGAGTACGCGGAACTCATACGAAAGAGGGCGTTCAGCGATGTGCCAGACCTGCTGAGGTTCAAGGATGAGACTGATAATGGTTGATGACAACATCTATGACCTGCTCGATAGCGTGAGGAAGAGTGGCAGGCAAACGCGGTCGTTTTCTCGCGCTATCAGCGATGTGCTCATAGTCAAGCCGTCGGGGAAGTGTTATCATAACTACTGGTGCGTAGACTGCCAGAAGGTCACTACGTGGTACTTCCACAGCAAGTTGCTACCTCTCTATCATCTCTATGAGTGCGGTTGCGGCAGAAGGATGATGGTTCCCGTTGAGGTGAATGCCCCGATATGATACAATACAAGCCTCCCAAGTACCGATGCGGGAAATGCGTCGATTTTCCTGGCCACGGAAAGGTCTGCCCTCTCAACACGTGGATAGTGGATAGCTTGAGGCCCGTCAAGTATTGGGACTATGCCTGCTCTCGCTTCAGATGACTTTATATCGCCCACCGACGGATTATGCTATGCAATGGGAACGATGATGTCCCTCCTTCCAAGGTTATCACTTGGATGTTGAAACAAACGGTGGTGATGCTCAAAGAAGACCTATCCAATGGATAAATACATATACTCAGCCAATGGCTAAGTGTCCATTGGTCATAACTATGGCAAAGCGAAAGAAAGGCAAGAGGCGCAAGGGGAAGAGGAAGGGCGCAAGAAGGCGAAAGGCCCGAGCCCGACGTGGACTCTCTTTCCGTGGGCGCATCAGCTACACTCCTTGCAGAGACTCGAAGGGCATTTTCAGAAAGAAGACGACCTGCAGGAAGTAAGTAAAACACAAAAGAGGTCGGGGTCGTCCCGACGGACTCCCCCATCTCCAATTATTTTTAGGGTTTCTTAGAACACATCGGTCCTGAGTTGTACGTCCCGAATAGGAACAACAGGTAGCCGATGAGGACTATGGACCCGAAGAATATCTCGATGTTGGCTATATTGTTGGGTGGCGCTTCTCTTACCGCTAGGACATATCTCATTGACCAAGTGATGAGCATAAAAGACCACAGGAGAGCTGTCAGCCCTGTCAGCGTCCAAGTTTTCGGCTTCGTCTTGAACCAGACCCACGTGTAGATGACCGCCGAGAGCGTTGCCAATGCTGCGACGCTCGTAACGAGTATTCTGAGCATCTCTATCGTAGTGTCTGCCATTGTACACCCATCTACATTCCGAGGAGGAGTTTACCGACTGCGGTGCCACCAGCAATAACGATTACCGCTACAGCCATCCATCTGAAAATCGGATACATGGTTGCTTTGAAGTCATCCCTTATGCCGTGAATATCTGCCCCCAGACCGTTGGTACACGCCGCCAAGAGTTCGTGCGCCTTCTCGGAGTTTGCTTGGTGTAGCAGGAAGTTGTCGTTGAGCATCCTCTGCGACTTCAAGAGGTTCTCGTTCGTCTTGGAGATTGATTCCATCGCACCTGCGATAGTCTCCATCGCATCGGTGCATCGTTCCTCGAAGTTCTTCGCCATTCGATTCACTCCTATGTCAACGTTACAGGTTCCGTGACGTAGAACCATACCGCCATACCAGAGGTTACTGGGAAGTCTTGAGATGAGTCGCTGTATCCACAGTCGAAGCTGATGTATCCTCCCGCACCCGCGTTTGCTGAGGGGTCCCACCAAGACACCGTATTCAATGGGTTGGGCGCGCTTCCGTTAATGGCGAGGCATATAGCGCCCGCAGTGGTGTCCCAACCATCGGGGATTCCGACCTCGTTCCAGCCTGTCTGTAGGTTTATCGGAGTTCTACCCTGCGCTTGCATCGCCTGCCATATGAGGTAACCCGCGCCTGCCGCGACCGCTATTCCTCCAATGAGCATTATGTCCCGTTGTTTGAACGCCATACTAATCTCGAAAGAACTATGCTCGGTGCGGGGGATAAATAGATTGTGTAGTCTAGGCGGTGTTCTAGGCGGTCGGAACCCGAGGCATAGGTGGTTCGAAATTAGGAGGAAATGGCCTGCTCGTTAAAGAGCAGAGAAAGTGTTGTGTTCGAAAACTGTCTCCGGATTCCGACCATATCCTGATTGACGGAGAACTATCTAAGGTTTCTGATAGGCTCGATGTGAGCGCGGATTATGGCAGACATCTCCTACATATATCCAACGGGCTGAATAATAATCTGGGATGGTATCGCACGTGCGAGACATACTATACACTCCCTCCTCTTGCTGGCCGAAAAAGTGTATTTGGACGATACTCTTATCTCTCTATACTGGCTAACAGTCCTTCGGAGACTGTAAATGCCACGCAAGGGATATCGGCCTAAGTTTACTAGAACCAAGTTCCCATTGACCGTTGAGCAGCAAAGAACCCTTCTCAAGAAGACCGAGGGTGATGCCAACATACTTCTCGCTCTCCTGCTCTCAACAGGTATGCACCCAGATGTGCTGGCTAACAAAGGTTGCGTTCTCGAATGGACGGAGACTTATGTGGCTTGGAAGAGGCCGAAGACATACAAAGCCATACAGTTCCCGTGGTCCAAATTGATGAAGCCGAGGACGGTTGAAATCAAGCCTATAAAGGATAAGTCCCGTCAGTGGTACTGGCAGCTTGTCAGGGACGCTGGTAGGAAGGTTGGAATCAGCGGGTTGTGCCCGCTCCAGTGCAGGCATACGTATTTCGTTAACCGTGCCCGTCTGGGTCACAATGCCTATGACATAGCTCATAGCTCTGGAACAGACATGGAGACGGTCTACAATCACTATACCACGGGGATGTCTGAGAGCAAGAACCTAGAACCAGAGGACAGGGCTTTCTTGGAACAGTTAATGGAACCGTAACTCAACGGTAGAACTGCCATCGGAAAGTGCATAGCCAGCATCCGAAAAAATCTACTCATTCCATCTAGGCTTTTCGTGTAAGTATGGCATTCCGTGAGGTCGGTCCACGAGGGAAAACGCCTAGGATTCGATTTACGGGCCTGTAGGTTGTTTTCCGATATCTAGCCTGTCCGACCTTCTAGTTGTGCGTCCTGTGCAATCCTGTGCAGTCACTTTTCCCATTCCTGTATCGTTGTTCCTCTCATTGCTTCGAGTAAGGATGTTTCATTCTCCCACGACTCATTGGAGAATTTGAAGTCGCTATGACCTAGTGCTCTATGAGCGTGGATGTGGATGTATCTAAAGGTTCGTGGCTTTATGTTGAATATACCGAGCACTTTGTTCAACCCTATTCCTCCAGCCAGTAGTTGTCGTTTCGCCCATGTAGATTGATGTTTGTTCACTTTGAGTTCGACTATACAATATCGCTTCTGATTGTCTATACCCACTACATCTATTACTGCACCTGGAACAGGTACTTCTTTTGCCAGTGTTTTGAATCCATTCTCTATAGGAAACTCTTCTTCCATTAGCTTCAGATGGTCGTCGGAGTATCTAGTCACAGTAAGCGGATGGAGTTCTTAGCTATTTCTATATGTCGCTATTTACAGTTTATAAGCAATACTAGGCTCAAAAATGCGTATCGCACGTGCGATGCAATCCATCCGATATAGCCTTGAACGCCTTCAACGGCTATTCCCGACGGTTTTTAATAGCCCTAGATATATACTAATGCTGGAGGCTTCGAACGTATCGCATATATAGCCTATCTTATAATAATACCCCCTTAGTGGCTATAGAGCCATAATAGCAGAACGTTCGAAAAACGGGCTTTCTATAGGGGTGCTGAAGAATGTTCTTCGAGAGGGCACATATATAAGCCAGTTGCCATAGTATATCGCTATAGGGATAGTACTAGCCAGTATATGCCTTTTCTACTATGGAATTGATGCGGAAAGGACACTTCAATACGGTATTCGGAATATACCCCCTAGCTTATATACTATATGCGCCTTTTTAGGTATTGACACTACAGTAGTAGTTCGATACGCATAGGGGTGAGCTACCTATGCCTTCTATAGAACACATATTTGGGGTGAGCAATTTGCCTGAAATGGAAAACATAACTGAGCGAGTCCTGCGCGAGAGATGGGACATCGCACGTGGGATTTACGACCGAGCGATATGCGGTGTGGCAAGACCTACCGTATTGGGGAAGCTAGACTACATCGAGGTAAGAGTCTCGAAGGGGTGAACGAAATGATAGTGATAGAGAGCAACAATATGTTGGTCGTCAGGTACGACTGGAAGGTACTGAGAGAGAAGAAGAGACAGGTGCGCAGGGACCGAATCGCGTTTATGGAAGGGGACGCGTGAGCACGAGCGACATATCGGGTGAGGAGATAGCGATGCTTTACACTTGCAAGAACTGCGGGACATCCCGTGAAGTGGACGACGCAGACGAGATGATAGAGATGTTCTACTGCCGAGATTGCGGTGCAGTCGTGGAGGTCGGTGAAGATGCCTGAAGAAGTGAATCTATTCTGCAACGGATGTGGTCGGGAGATGCTAGACACGCCTGACAACAGGACGAGAGACTTGTGCATCTGGTGCACGAGCTTCGGTGACGGACAGAAGGTTCGAGCTTACGATGCCTATGTCAAGAAGCACGGTGGACCGCCTGTCCGCATCGCACCTGAGATACGGAAGCCGCTCACCCCCGAGGAGACGGGGTTAATCGCACCTGCGAGAAAGCCTGCCAAGTGGCACGACACGCACACGACTCCCGTCAAGAGTACTAGTACTCCTCCTCCTGCTAAGAGTACTAAGACTCACGTAGAAGAGAGCGTGGAGATAGAGGGAGAGGCGCACCTGGCAGACGAAGCGTTAGAGGAACTGAAGAAGATAGAACCCGGGCTCACCCCTGATGAAGAGACGGTGAGCACAAAGAAGAAGGTGAAGAAGGAATGACCGCGCACGAAGAGCAGTTGGTCGGGAAGATGTTGGACAAGCTGATAAGGCAAATCAGAAAGTTCGAGGAATCTATACACGACCCCAAGTGGGGTAAAACGAATGCTGAGACACTTATAGAGAACGGTGTCAAGGACGGACTGCTCGAAGAGTTGGTGAAGATGAAGAAGAGCATCAAAGTGGAGACACCAGGAGAGCAGAAGCTCTTGGGCAGAATTGTTTCGCTCGAAGAGAGAGTAAAGGGATGGAGAGTATGACTGCAAATCTGAACAGCGCGAGATGCGCTCAACTGAGAATCGGAAGGTTGCATCGGGAAACATCGTCCATTCTCGGAGCGTTGGACATCATTCTCGATGAAGTGAACCTGTTGGTCAAGCTGGCAGAAGGCGAAGTGCCTATGAAGTATTGCCGAGACTGTTCGAGAAACGATAAGCCGTCTTGCACAGAATGTTTCAGCGGGTTGCAGATGAGCCGATACAAGAAGGTGAAGTAGATGGAACAGAACTGGATTTGCCCGAGTGCGAACTGTGGTCGAGTGTATCACTACACTGCGTTCAAGGAAGAGGAGAAGCCTGTGTGCCCCATATGCAGAACACAACTTGAAAGAGGGAAGGTAGTAGTAGAACCTATCAAGGGGTGAACGGCTTGGAAGAACAACAGCTTAGAGAGGAAATATACGGCGAGCCTGTGTACGACGTGTTCGTGTACGACTACGGTAAGGTAGCGCACACTTGCCCCGAATGCAATTGCGCATTGACGACCGTGCCGTGCTCAACGAGTTGCCCGTATGCTCTCACGTGCGAGGACTTCGAGCAACATTGGAGCGCGGGTCAGGCGTGGTGCCCTATCGAGAAGGAGATGAAGGAATGAACATCAATACGATAGGCGACTTGATGGAGTTGAACAAGAAACTCGGTAAGCATTTCTTCGATGCAGACTCTATGAGATTCTTTCAGAGCAGAATCCTGAACACTCTGGTGGTCAGAGAGAATCGTGCGTACTTCATAACTAGCGAGCAATTCGTCGCCTCTAGTGGATGCAAGCACGACCGAAGATACACAATCCGAGTAATGGATTTGGGCACTGGAGACGTGGATAAAATCGGAGAGTTCCAGCAGTATGCGACTGCTAGAGAAGCTAAGAGAGAGCTTCACAAGTGGAGGGGATATTGATGACGGATGAAGTGAAGCCCGATTGTTTCGGGAGATGCACGGACATCGAGTTCTGCGTGGACGATAAGGAGTGTTCTTTCGCGTCCGTGTGTGAACACGAAACTGATTTGAGGGATGAAAGATTCATTCAGCGGCACAACCGTCGAATGGATGAGAAGGAAAAGAGGTAGATTCAGATGGCAGAAAAGAAAACAGCAGAGAAGAACGGGAACGGTAAAGGAACGAGAAGCTCGGGGTCGTGGGTAATCGAAGGATTCGGCAAGGTCGTAGTACCAATCCGACTCTATTCGACGGCGAAGGGCAAGGACGAGAGAGCGTCGTTCCACAACCATCACGTCAGCGACCAAGGCAGAGCAAGGCGCAAGTTCGTCTGCGAGATTTGCGGAGAGGAGATGGGCGATGAGAACACCATCAAGGGACAGATGAAGGGAGACAAATTGGTTTCCTTTACGGACGAAGAGCTTATGTCGTTCAAGAAGTCGAAGTCCGAGAAGGTAATCATAAAGGGCTTCAAGCAGAGGGAGCAGTTCACCCCTAATCTGTTCAGTGATACGCAGTATGTCGGGACAGCAAAGGATGGCGGAGCACAGCCCTTCAAGCTGTTGCACGAGACAATGAAGGAGAAGCCGAATCTCGTCGCTCTGGTCGAATGGGTCAAGCTCGGTCACGACCACACTGGGATAATGTCGGTGTTCGGCAAGGGATTCATCGTGCAGGAAATCATCCCGAAGTATCTGTTCAAGGATTTCTCGCAGGTGACAATCCAAGATGCCGAAGTGCCGCACAAGCTCATCGAGAAGGGAATGGACATTCTCAAGAAGCTGATTGACGAGAAGCCGTTCAATCACGATGAGGTCGAGGACGAGTACGCCGCGACAATCAACAAGGTCGTGGACTTGAAGCTGATGGGCGAGGAAATCCCAGTCGTGGAGCTTCCGCAGAAGAAGGCAGAGGCTACAGACTTGGAGGCGATGCTTGATGCCAGCTAAGGTTGCTATCGAGCTTAACTTCAAGGAACTCTCGCTGGCCGCGAGTGCCGTAGATGCTCTTCTCGGTAGATGGGAGGAGCTGAGTCTGCCAGACGACCAGTGCAAACTTCTTGCAAGTATGCGGGAGAGATTCGAGAATGCTCGTGGTCTCGTTGACCGACCTTGAGGTGATGCTCGATGCCAGTTGAGAAAGCGTCCAAGAAAGCAATCAGGCAGGTGATGAATGAGATGCCTGATTGTTTTGGATATTTCGGGATAGGAACAGAAAATGAACGGGAGACTGGAGTGGAGGCGCAAGAAGGGAAGGGTAAGTGCGACAAGTGTCCCTTCGGTGAAAGGTGTCTTGCTACGGGGAATATCTGATGAAGGTGAAGTAAATGGGAGAATGCAATATACCGAAGCAAGGGATGCCGACAACGGGGAAGTGATTCACACGTGCGATTACTGCACTAGCAGAATGTACCGAGAGGCGCTCACCCCTGAGGCGAGAATCGCTTACAGGGTCGAGCGTTTCATCGAAGAGCTTCGCAAGAATCCTACTGCGATGTACACGCGGAGTTCTGTCGCTGACGCCCTCGAAGGGATAATCGAATGTGAGCTTGGCGCACAGGAGACCGAAACGGATTTCCGTGAAGATGTAGATGAACTCAAGCAAGAGTCGATGTTGGAGCGTGAGGCGAGGTAAATGGTTGAAATTAAACCTTTCCCGCCTGAGCTAGATAAGAAGAGCGACCTGAAGATAGACTTCGACGACGGTAGCACGTTCGAAATGAACATCTACTGGGAAGAGGCCATGACCACGAAGGGCAAGGACAACGGTATGGACGTTCAGGAGACCCTCGACTACGTGCGGGACTCTGTAGATGAGTACTGGAACGATAAGAGAACGATGGACAAGTTCGGCGACCATTCCTGGGAATCGGACGACCAGTACAAGACCAAGGCCGCGCTGTGCGAAGATATCGGATACGCTTGGATTCGAGCGTATCTCTTCGGGATAGTGTTCAGGGAGATAGCTAAGGAGAAGGGAACCACCCCTGTGAAGGTCGTTACCTTGGATGAGGACGGGATGCACGAGATAACACCGGAAGGAAAGAAGGATGCGGATTTGGATGAAGGAAACTGAAAAGAAGTTCGGGAATGTCAGTGTCGTCATCGACAAGAACGGTGATGTTCATTTCTGGATTGACCGTGCTCTGTGCTATGACGAGGACTATGAGAGAGTGATGGACGTTGCGCTCGGCGACGACGTGCAGGAACTCATCGGGTGTTTGGTGGAGGCGTGGAAGTGGGCCAAGTCCGGAACGCTCGTGGAGAAACTGGGGCGATTGTGATGAATCCGGTATTGCTCGTGAGCTACGACTTGCCCGCAGAGACGAGAAGAAATTTCCCGAAGTTCACGCGACAGAAAGCGGTAAGGGCGTACAAGACGAAGTGCAACACGTTGCGCAACGGATTCAGGAACAAATTGGTCAATGAGTTCGGCGCGGAGTTGGTCGGGTATTCGTTGCTTATGATACGTGACGTGAGCGATGACACGATACGCGGAGTTCGCATTGTGGTTGCGGTGTTCACGCAGAGGTATCGCAGTGTGGGGCTCACCCCCCACATCAAGATGTGGAAAGCGGTGGTGTTGAAGTGATGGACGAAATACTATGGTGGGCTGTTACAATTCAGCCCCTGGTGTTCGCTTTCACTTGGATAGCTCTGATGGTGGTGTCGAAGGTGATGGGATGACTTACAAGTGCTTTATGTGCGGTTTCGCACGTGAGACACCTGACGATTTCCTCAAGTCGAGAGAACCGAAATGCCCGAAGTGCAAGAGCCGAATGGTAGGAGAAGAAGAGGAAGAAGATGACGAAACAGGATTCGCAAGCTAAGGGTGTGTTGTTCCACATTACGAGGACGAGTTATGTGAGCACTAAACACGCTACTGAGAGGAGATTCAGGACATTGAGGCAACTCTTGAACTGGATAGAGAAACAGGAACATCCTGTGATAATACAGCGCGGTAGCTGGCCGTGGTACAAGGAGTGGAGTGCTGAAATCTATGACGACTATCGAGAATGAGACCGGATGGACGAAACAAGTTGCGGGTATCTTGCGAATTGAGAGCGCGCACCACCGTGCATATTTCCGTCTACTCGATGATTGGGCGAAGCTCTATCTCGACGGCATCCGAATCAGAGAGAGGATGCGAAAGAAGCAAGCTCAGGTGGAATGGGGTTTCGACCTCACTACCTATCTCGACAAGAAGATACCGAGATGGTTGAGAGCAGAAATCGCTATCGCTAATATGTTGATTCGGATGTATTTCGAAGGAATCGGGAGAGACAGTTCTGAGTGCATACACGAGTTCGTAGATTCGGATGGCGGGTTCAAGGGCATCTGCAAGAAGTGTGGTGAACTAAGTGCCGATACCGTATGAGCCTATGCTCTGCACACCTCAGCTAGAGATGTACCTCACGAAGTTCAGCGATAAATGGATTGCTGAAGTGAAGTACGACGGAGAACGCATCATAGCGGAGCGGAACGTGGGTCATATCTATCTCTGGACTCGCAGACATAAGGAAGTCTCCGCGAAGTTCCCCGAAGTCGTCACTGCACTGAGTAAAGCGTTGCCTAGGACGGACTGGATAATCGACGGCGAGATGACAGTGAGGGGCGGGTTCGAGAAGATACTCAAGAGGAACACGCTCGACAGTATCGCAATCAAGGTGTTGAGCAGAGACAATCCTGCGAGACTGAACGTGTTCGACGTTCTCAAGGTCGGCGAGATGTTGATGGTGAACAACGCTACTCTCGACGAACGCAGGGAGATTCTCTCGCCTATGGTGACGGTGAACGATAACGTCAAGCTCGCTCATAGTGTCAAGGGAACACGTGCGAGACAACTGTTCGATATGGTCACGAGCGCAGACGGTGAAGGCGTTGTCGTGAAGAACCTAAAGAGCAAATACCTGCCTGGAGTTCGCTCGCCCCAGTGGTTCAAGGTGAAGAAGCAGGAGACAGTCGATGTCGAAGTGATAGGTGCGACGAAATCGGATGCGTTGCCCTTCGGCTCGCTCGTTCTCGCACGTGCGGGGAAGTTCTTCGGCAAGGTCGGGACGGGATTCACGGACCTTCAAAGAGTGGGGATACTGGGTGAGTTGTACCTGCATCCCGACTCAGAGGACTTCGCGAGATGGGGAGTGCCTCCCGAGGTGAAGCGCGAGATGATTCGGGTCTGCTCACCCCTGCCAGCAGAGATAAAGATGATGGAGCACGCGAGCACGGGGAAGCCGAGACATCCAGTATGGGTAAGGTGGAGAGAATGAAGTCGTCGGATAATATGCTAGTCGAAGCTCTGGTGTGCTGGATTACAGCGGTTCTTCTGCTGTCAATTGGGGCTTATGCGGGTGTTGACGGTTTGCTTATATTGCTTCCGTCAATCGTGCTCTTCCTGACGCTCACTGTTGTGCGGGAAGTAATGGCAATTTTGTTGAAGGTGAAGGAATGGAGTATCCGAAGATAAACACGATTTGGAAACGGGATGAGAAAACACATCACGTCCTTGAGGGCGACTATTCGTGCCCCGAGTTTGGAGCAATCGACTCTTGGACCGTAACGGAGAAGGTTGACGGAACGAACATCAGGGTCATTTATCACCCTCCCAGCAAGGATGCTTATGAAAGGAGTATGGAACATCCAGATGATTGGTTGCAGTTCAGAGGCAAAACCGATAACGCTCAGATACCGCCTCCGCTACTCGCATATCTGCGCGAAACGTTCACCCCTGAGAAGCTCAAGCCGATATTCCCCGAGGATACGACTACGGTCGTTCTCTTTGGAGAGGGGTTTGGTGGCAAGATTCAGCACGGTGGACGCTATCGAAAGGATGAATCTTTCGTTCTCTTCGATGTGTGGATTGATGGCTGGTGGTTGGAGTTCCCGAACGTGATGGACATAGCGAACAAGCTCGGGATACAGCACGTCCCATTCCTCGGGATTATGACGACAGACCTGGCTCTCCAGTGTGTCAGCTATGTTATGCCAGCCCCGTTGCTCAGTCGCATCGCCGAGGATAAGACGTTCGTGATAGAGGGTATTGTCGCAACGAGCCATCCTATGATGATGTTCAGGAAGGGCGGTGTGCCTATCAGATGGAAACTCAAGGTGAAGGATTTCGCCAAGAAGGTAAAGCTGGAGAAGAGAGAATGAGCGAACTTGTAATGGTGATTGAGGGGCCAGAGAAAGACCTCTGTGAGATTTGGCGACTCGTGTTCGATGCAATCGGCGCAGGTCGCTGGAGGGAGTGCGGATTCAAGTCCGAATACATCGACTTGAAGATGACTCCACAAGAACTGAGCGTGGCGCTAGGTGGTAAGGATGAGTAGAAGGAAGATGACTGTAGACGATATAGACCCTGTGTGGGCGCAGAGATTAGCTTTCGATAAAGCATTCGGTGAAGCGAGCGAAGATATACCATTGCCCTACAATTGTATCAATTGCGACCGAATTACAGATGAGGACTTCGAAGGACTCGACAAGTGGTTGAAGGAGCTACATAGTCACCACGGAGAGCAACTCACTTGTGAGGACTGCGTCGATTGCGGGAAGTGCATCCTGCAACAGTCCTACGGTGTTCTGCTCTGTCAGTACATTCAAGTGGAGGAAGAAATATGAGTGAAGGAATCGAAGCGGTCTATGATAAGATAGACCCGAAGTGGAAGGAGAAGGCCACGCAACAGGTTGAGGAGAAACTACAACGCATCAAGCTCGTTCCGAGGGGAATGGGGTCGGAGATTATCGGACGTAATGTCGATATCAGTATCGGTGTAGATGTCGTGGTTGACGGTGATGTTCTCTTTACAATCGAACAGAAGAGTTACGAGAAGACGTTTCTCGATGTTCTGATGTGGCCGAAGGGAAAGAAGTGGAAAATCTATGACGCAGATATACGTTTCTACGGTTCTGCGAATCGAATCGTCTTCAAGAAGGTTGGGAGCAGATGAGTGAGATGACCGACCCAGAACTCGAAGAGTTCAAGAGAGGTCCGTGGTATCCGCGTTTCAAGGAAGAGGTTTTGAAGATAAAGGCAGGCGCTACGGATAAGGAGACGCTCGACTGGTGCGAGGAGATGTTGAAATGAGCCTCACAAAGAAAATGAAAGTGGTGAAGGAGAGATTCAGGAAGGAAGTGTGCTTGAGGTCGCTGGAGATTGACCCCGACGACGAGATAGACTGGCGCGATTTGTCGATGGGGTTCTTCCTAGCTTGTGGTTTGACTATTGAGCAAGCAAACGTTCTCGCTAGTGATGTTCGCTACAATGAGCACTACTGGACGTGAGAGAATGAAGAAGGATAAGAAGTACTGGGAGTATTGCGCTAGAATGGCTGATATCCTCGGTTGTTATCCGAGAGATGTGGATAGAGCACAGCAGAAGAAGGTGGGAGAACGAAAGGAATCATAGGAGATGTAATCGTGACGTGCGAGTGCGGTGAGGTGTTCAGAGTGCCCGCCTACGGGATGGAAAGAAGATATGCTGGTTGGAAATACTGGCTTATGTTCTGGAGAACACCGTTTGCGTTTCCAATATCGGAAAAGGAAGGCTACCCGCTGAAGGAACACGGGATGCATCTCATCAAGAAGGTAGAGCTGGAGAGGAAGAAATGAAGAAGAAGGCGGTGAAGGAATGAGTGCTGATGTGATGTTGACGTGCTTCTTCAGATTCGAGACATACGGTGGGCTACACGGCGACAAGTGCTTTCAGATTGGGAGAACTGGTTGCCTCGACAGCAAGTCGAACGATGCTTTCTGTCAATGGCTCTGGGAAGAGATTGATGACAAATCTGAGAAATATCTCAGAAAGATTTGGGACCGAGGCAAGCACCGTCTCCCAGAGGGTGAAAGCTCTACGACTAGTGGCGGTGGCTATGCCGTGAAGGTCGATGTCATGTACCAGAGACTGCTCGATGACAAGTTCATCAATGCTATCATCAAAAAGCATAATGCAGTTCTGACGAGATTTGCGACGAAGAAGAGCTTGGTGAAGTGGCTCAAGGAACACAGGGACGAGTATATCTCGATTGAATACTGGTGATGGGAAAGAATGATTAGGTTGAAAGCAGTTTACCTGTCGGATGACGAGCTTCGCGACATACTCTCTTCGGAGGGCGTTGCTAAGAGAATCTCGAACAAACTCTACAAAACTCTACGGTCAAGCGAATACTCAAACATCTTCGAGGGATAGATGGATAGGATAGGAGAGAAACGAAATGAAAGTGAAAGTGTCAGCAGAGTCGGGCTATGTGGACGAAGCACACGTCGTTGAACTCGTGCAAGTCGCTTTGGCTACGACTGGAAACGTGATACTGCGTGGGGAAACAGGAACGGGTAAGACGTTCTTGGTGCACTGGCTGACGGGGTTGCAGAACCCTGATGTCAAGGAATTGTGGGAGCCTTACGGCTTGAATCCGCCCACCCTTCAGAAGTTCTCGTGCCATGAGGAGCAGGGATATGTCGATGTGGTTGCTCAGGACATTCTCGCAGATGGCGAGACGAAGGTGAGGAGACAGATTCTCCTGCAGTGGCTTGAGCCTACAGTGGATGCAAAGACTCCGAAGATATTGCTCGTTGATGAGGCGAACTTCCTGTCTCCGAGCGTTGCAGGATTTATGCACCCGCTGTGCGACTGGCAAGCAGGTATCTGGGTTCCTGAGTTGAACAGTTTCGAGAAGCGGTCACCCCTGCACTGGCTTGTGTTGTGCATCAACCCGTATGAGAAGAGCATCTACGCAGGGACGAAGCAGATGAACGCTGCGTTGTCGAGCAGGTTCATCACGATAGACATACCGTATATGTCGCAAAGCTCGGAACAGAAGTTCCTGAAGGAGAAGTTCCCGAAGGCGGACAGTACGGTTGTCGGCAGATTCGTCGCGTTCGCAGACAAGTCGAGGAAGGCGTACAAGAAAGATTTCTTGTCCGTGCCAGTCACGCCGAGAAACCTGATGCAGTGGCTCGACGCTATGGAGAAGGGACAGTTCACCATAGACGACATCGAGCCTATGGTATTGGGAGTGTTCCCGCCTGACCAGCAGAACCAAGTGAAGGGCTTGCTCGAAGGGAAGAAGATTGACGAGGTGTTCAAGTCAATCGTGGGCGACTAAGCGGTGAAATGAATGAAACAACCAAAACCCGCAGTAAGGGTTAGACCAGTAGACTCGCTCGTAATCAACCTGCGCCTTCTCGACACAGGTGTTCCTGTTGATGTGATATTCAACGGTGAGCGCATTACTGTTGTGAGGACGCAGGACGACGTGATTGAGATACTGGCAGACATTCACAAGGAGGACAAGGAGGACTAGGAATGACGGACCTAAGCAAGAAAGCTATGGACGAGAGATACTGGATGTTCGGCTACGACCTTCCTGCAGAATCGCGTGCGGGAACCACCCCCGAGGACAAGACCTTTATGAACTCGATGCGAAAGGATGTGTGGCAACAGCTACGCAACTTCGGGTGTGTGCCAGTACAGATGTCGCTATGGAACATCCGCGAGCCTGACAAGTCGGTGCGGTACAACGGGGAGATGATGACTGCAATCGAAGCTGTCAAGGCCGCGATGAACGACTGGCGGAAGGAGTACGCCGACCGCGGAATCCCGAATGTGAATATGGACGTATGGCCTATGGCTACCGATAACGTCGGTGCGAACTACATCAAGACTTCGCAGATGCGATTCATATTCGAGGGTTTGCAGAAGGTCGAGAAAACCGTGGACGAGGGCATCAAGAAGGCGGTGTTCAAGACTCGCAAGTACAACGACATAGATTTGCGTGTAGAAGATATGCGCAATATGTTCGTTGAGGATTTCTCGACACGGCACAACAGATGGACCGAGTTCGAGCAAATCTATATGCGGGTCAAGAGGAAGATGGAGGACAATCTCAAGAAGGTGTTGACGTGAGCAAGGTGATGACTCGGAAGGATATACAGAGCGTGCTCAAGTATGAGAGGCTGTGTCTGGAGGCACACGTTGTAACGCACTTCTACGATATGGCGCACGACAACCAAGTCCGGATAAGATTGTTGCGTGTGATACTCGGGCAGATTGATTCCGAGGGAAACACTCCCGAGGATAAGGAGGAGAACAAATGATAGCAGACAATGACCCAATCAAAGAGATTGCGACAGTCGTAGGCGTGGTCGCTAACGACAACACGCTCAGCGTCAAGCTCGATGAGTCGGGCAAAGCGTGCATCGACTACAAGGCGAAGAAAGTCACCATAAGCGACAGGTGCATCCCGAAATGCTATC
>Ga0315296_10000165_pt1 | contig 63194 bp, 55 predicted proteins | sample YL17G14_18_MG_FD_203921 | JGI IMG/M metagenome (GOLD analysis project Ga0315296, IMG submission 203921) | Sediment microbial communities from Yellowstone Lake, YNP, Wyoming, USA - YL17G14_18 | ecosystem: Environmental > Aquatic > Freshwater > Lake > Sediment | place: USA: Wyoming | collected... | reverse complement strand
GTAATTCCATGAAAGGCTGTCTCCAATCGTGTACTCTGGTATGATTGAGGACAAAAAAGGAGACAGCTATGAAAAACATATATTCAAGTGTAGCGTGTAGCGGTATGGATGTCCATCACAAATTCAGCAATATAACTTTTCGTAATGCAACAGGCGATGTTGTTCGACGGGAACGCTTGGAGCATCCGCATCGAGAGAAACTCTTCGAACGATTTCGTCTCTGGCCAAAAGGCATGCCGGTAGTTATGGAAGCCTCTTTTGGCTGGGGCTGGCTAAGCGACCTAATGGAACAGGCCGGTCTGGATGTTAAACTGTCGAACTGCTACAAGGTTGAGCAGATGCGTAAGGCACGCGGCTGGGTGAAAACCAACAAGAAGGATGCCGATCTTATATCTCTTTTGCCGTTCGAGCTAAAGGACTGGTGGAAGGTTTGGCGTGCTCCTCGTGAGGTTCGCAATTGCCGTGAGAGGATGCGTTTTCGGGGCGATTTAGTCGGCCTGCAGACGATGGTTAAGAATCGCATCCATGCGATTTTTCACAGGCATGGGATATTTCATGAATTTTCCGACCTGTTCGGCGGCAAGGGTCGAAAGTTTCTCGCTGAGCTTTGCCTGAACGGCTCAGAGTATTTGCCGTATGAAGCGTTGTTAGCTCTCAGGGGGCAAGTAAAGCTGCTTTCTCATATTCGCAGTCAGCTTGCCGATGTTGGGCGAATTCTTCACAGGCAGTTGCAAACAACTCCGCTGATATGTCGGCTCAAGACGATTCCTGGTATCGGCCTGATTATTTCCCACGTTTTGGTAGCCGAGATAGGGATGATCGAACGCTTCAGAAATCACAAGGCATTGGCTTGTTATAGTCTGCTTGCGCCGTGTTCCAGAGACAGCGGCGAGGAGGATATGGAGTATTCTCCGCTTGGTCGTCATCTGGGTGACAGAGGCAACAGGACTCTTAAGTGGTCGTTTATTGAGGCTGCTCATGGAGCTGTTCGCTCCGGCGGCAGATGGCGTGCGATGTTTGACAGGGTGACTGACGGTGGAAAAAGGGATCGCAATCGAGGCTATATCAAGGTGGCTCGGGAGCTTGTTAAGGTTGTACACGCTGTTTGGCGTAAAGATGTTGATTACAGTGAAGATTATGCTGTTGGTTCAGGTCGCAGCAGGGGAAAAACTCGTTCGGGAAAGGGCCAGCTCTACCACCCTATGGTCCATGCTCAAATGGCATAGAGACCTTTTTGTATGTGGGCCGCCCGCACCGGACGAGATCGTGTTGTCGTCATTTATATGGCGGCAAACATGGTGAACTACCATGTGAACAGATGAATAGGTGGGCTGAACGAAAGTCCTGTTTCGGTGCACGAACGAAGATAAAATGGTTGTTTTAGAGAGGTTGTACAGTTGCGGGTTTAAGTTATGCGCGATGGTCAGTTAGAGAGTATGTTTTGATGTGGCGTTTTTAGAAAGCTTTCAGGATGTGATAAGCTTAATAATAACAAGGGCTTGACAGAATAAATAAAATGTGGAGAAAAAGAAAAAACTCATTTGACAATTGACAGCCTTTCATGAATAGGGTGGGCTTTAGCCCACCGAATAAAACTACCCGTATCATCTTGGTGGGGCAAGCCCCACCCTACCAGCTATATTTTTTTTCACGCTTTATATGCAAAGCACATCACCAATGATAAATTCGAATTTCGAATATCGAAATCTTCCGCAGTCCAAAGGATTCCTTTCGGGGGACACCTTGCGGAGAACTTCGGATTTCGGTTAGTCCCTAACCGTATCTAATATTTCTCTGACAGTTATATCTTTACTTAAACCCCTGAGTTTATCTTCGTGCTGCGGCTCAAGTGTGCTTCCAAGCTGCTGGAAGAATTTATTTTTCTCTGCGGTGCTTTTAAAGTTTTTCTTTGCCCAGTCGCTGGTATAGCCTAAGCCGCACTTTTGTTGAAGCACCGAATGGGCGTAAACAATATGGGCGCCTTTGAGAAATACCGGCACTAAGGGAGAAAGCTCCGCTGTCTCGAAGTTGTCCACGAATTTCTGTCCAGGGCTGTTCATCTCCGTTCCCTCTACAACGGGCAAATGCAGCTTTTGGGCTAATTCCACCACCTGGTAGAGGTTCTGAAGCTTTTCGCCTTTTGCGCCCGGGGTATAATTACGGTCGGGGATGACGTTGATGGCCGCTGCGCCGGAGCTCATAGCTACATCTAAAAGCTCTTCGATGTCCTTTTCACCTTCGCTGGTGCCGTCCAGCCAGGTCAAAGTCGGGATTGCCCCGGCCGCAAGCAAAAACCGGTTCGTATCAGCCATCAGTGGAAATGAGCCTTTATCGGGCAGCACATACCCGACGCCGCCGCGTTTCATAGTTTTTGCTCGAATCGCATCCAGCAATTCTCTGCTCTGGGGCAATGCCGACGATTCAATCTTAACTCCCAGCTTTTCAGACCAGAACTTTATGAGCTTATCTCCGTCGCCTAAGATTTCCTTTGCCTTACGCGCGTAGGCAAGACACATGTGTCTCTCTGTAGCGTTTCCGCCAGGCGTCAAAACAAGCACGTCTTTTTCGTAATCCAGCACCACCGGCTTTAAATGCTCATTCACCCGCCCCATTAAATCCTGATTCCTCTGCTGAGCGGTTTGACGAAGATTCAACAAAAACTCTTGCTGTTTACCATCTAATGTGGCTTTCGGGAACCCTACCCCCATATGGTACGTAATGCCCGGCTCGCCGGGCGATGTCATTACCCTGGTGGCAAATTCCGGCACAAAGACCCGTGTCTCCATGCCGGCACAGGCCTTTAGGCCGAGCATCCTTGCCGCAGCAAGGAATTCTTCCAGGGCATCCAGCACATCAAAATCCACCACTTCTGCAACGGCCAATCCGGCCTTGCGAGCCAGCCAGGCAAATTTGCTCGGTGAATAACCGTATGTATTGTAAGAGAAAAAGGTATGACAGTGCATGTTGACCCGCCCAGAACGGGTACCGGCTCCGGGCAAATCGATTTCACCCGCTCGGACTTTCTCGCAGAGTGTCATCAGAGCCAGCTTTCTTTCGCCGGGGTCGAAACTATCCAGTCTGCTTTCGAGTTCTGCAATCAACATAAATCTTTCTATTGTCGGTAATTTCCTTATGCACTTATGAGTTATGCACTTTTTTATATTGTTCATCCCAGAGTGAGGCATTCTGCGGCTGATATTCTATAAGGTCAAATGAGTTTCGGACAATTTCTCTGGCCTGGGCCAAGGTTTTTATCTGTCCTGTGGCTCTGGCCTGCATCAGGATATTGCCGCTGGCTGTCGCTTCAATCGGGCCGGTGATTATCTTCTTGCCGAGGGCGTTGGCTGCGAATTGACAAAGCAGCTCATTTTGTATCCCGCCGCCGACAATATGCAATATCTCAATCGTATCTCCTGTAGCATCTTCGATAGCTTCCATTATGGAACGATACTTTAAGGCGAGGCTTTCCAGTATCGTTCTTATCATTTGCCCCTTGTCGTCGATTGGCTTTTGGCCTGCATCGGTCAGGTAATCGTTTATTCTCTTCGGCATATCGCCGGGCGCAAGAAATCCGCTGTAATCAACGTCAATATGACTGGCGAACAGCTCGGCTTTTTCTGCCAAGTCTGCCAGGTCCGCATAGGACAGGTCGGTCCCCTCGCGCTGCCATTGCCTCCTGCATTCCTGCATCAGCCATAGTCCCATTATATTTTTGAGAAGCCGAATCGTATTTTCAACTCCGCCCTCATTTGTGAGCTCGTATTCAAAGGTTTTATCATTGACAATTGCCCGGGGCACTTCAACACCCATAAGGGACCAGGTCCCGGATGAAAGATACGCCCAGTTGGAGTCCCCGGCAGCAGGCACGGCAACGACCGCCGAAGCTGTGTCGTGTGAACCGATAGCTACAATCGGGATAGACCCGCAGCGGAGCTCTCTTCCAATCCCGGCGGTCAGCTGGCCCACAATTGTCCCAGGCTTGATGATTCTCGGCAGGATGTTAATCGGCAGAGATAGCCTATCCAGGACCTCTTTGGACCATTGGCCTGTTCTCATATTCATAAATTGTGATGTGCTGGCAAGGCTGTATTCTGCGAAAATCTTGCCGCACAAAAAATACGAGAACAAATCGGCAATGAAAATCAGATTCTTTGCTTTAGCTAAGGCAATCGAATTATTCAGGCGCATTGCAAGCAGCTGGTAAAGGCTGTTTAGCTGCATAAACTGCACGCCGGTATTTTCATAAATGTCGCGTTTGCTCATCAGCTCAAACGCCTTTTCCTTCATCCCGTTGGTCTGGCTGTCGCGATAGTGATAAGGGTTTTCAACAAGCTTCCCATCGACGTCGAGCAGGCCGAAATCGACACCCCAGCTATCGACGCCGATACCCCAGACTTGAGCGCCCGCCGCTTTTGCAGCTTTTCTTATACCGGCCTTAACTTCTGAAAACAGCCTGTTAAAATCCCAGCGCAGTGAGCCGTTCTCTTCAATCGGCCCATTACTGAAACGATGGATTTCCTCAAGAACAAGCTTATGTGCCGAAACCGAGCCGAGCATAACTCTGCCGCTCTCGGCGCCGAGGTCAACGGCGATATATTTTTTTATTTCCGCCATCGTTAGCTCCTTATTACAAGTGTTTAATTCTGAAGAAATGACTTTATAACCCAGATTCTCTTCTATTGCAAATCGAAAATCGAGGTATGGAAAAAGGAGATTGAGAATACACCTCGAGTTTTTAGCAGGTTCAGTTCCGCGTTGTCTTGCCGGCTTTGGGCGGTCTTTGGGCACTCACAATCTCAGCCTTGGGTAAAATAAAGACACGATGGGTGTAATATGAATATGTCCTTTGTTGCCAAGAATGGCTCGAATTTAACTTGCTGTAAGTGATTAGCTCTGCTGGAAGTGCACTTTTGCCTGGCCGATGAGATAGAAGCTTCCGGTAATGCAAATCAGGTCTTCTTTGCTGACGGCATTTTTGGCGAGCTGCAGCGCCTGAATCAAAGTGGGAGCGGTCTGGCACATCTTGCCGCATATCTCGGTGTACATCTCAGCCAAATCTTCCGGCGGCATTGCTCTGGGTGAGTTGCTGCGGGTAAAAATCACCTTGTCGGCGCCGTATTGTAATCTTTCCAGCATTCCTCTGACGTCTTTATCGCTGTTGCAGCCAAAGATTACCACCATAGAATCATAAGGGATATTCTGGCCTATCGCGTGAATCAAGGCCTGAATGCTTGCAGCGTTGTGAGCGGCGTCAATCATAACTCTGGGGTCGTTCCAAATCATCTCCATTCGGCCCGGCAAAGTAACTTTATGAAGTCCTTCAGCGGCCTTGCCGTTGTCTATCTTGTAGCCGACCGATTTGAGTTTATCCAGCATAGCTAAGGCCAGGCCGCAGTTGATTGCCTGATGTTTGCCGTGCAGCGGCACCCGAAGATGCTCAAATTTACTGGTCGGGGTTGTCAGGCAGATTCTCGTGTGCGGGCCGTGCTCGCGCGAGGTTTCAAATCGATGCGAAAAATCAATGTCATCGCTGCCGGTTACGCTCAAAGGCGCTTTGACAGCGATAGCCTGTGATTTTAGTACACGCATCGCCGAGGGTTCCTGCTGAACGGTAATAGCCGGGACACCACGCTTGAAAATGCCCGCTTTCTCCTTTGCGATGCTGTCAATAGTGTTCCCGAGCTGGTGCTGATGGTCGATGCTCAAACTGGTTATGCCGACGACTTCAGGCTTAATAACGTTCGTGCTGTCGAGTCTGCCGCCCAAACCGGTTTCAATCACGGCAATATCGACCGCTTTATCTACAAAATACATAAATGCCAAAGCCGTCATAATCTCGAAGAAGGTGGGGGGGTCGGTCTTTGACATCTTCTCAACCGGTACATAAACGCGATTCAGCAGGTCGCACATCTCCGAGTCGCTAATCATTTTTGAATTGACCGTAATCCGCTCGTGCAGGTGTACCAGGTGGGGCGATGTGTATAATCCGACGTTATATTGGTTCGCTTCGAGCATCCTGGCCAGCATCGTGGCTGTTGAGCCCTTTCCTTTTGTGCCGCCTATATGGACTGTATGGATTTTTTTGTGTGGATTGCCCAATAACGACAGCAGTTTATGCATCCTGTTGAGGTTGAACGTCGTTACGTTATAGCGCAGACGCTCCTGCTTTTCATAGTCGGTCCTCGAAAACAGGTAGTCAATGGCCTGCTGGTAGCTCTTAAAAGCCTTTTTGCTTTCAACCTTGGCAACCTTGGAGGAGGATTTTTTCTTTCGTTTCTTTCCGGTTGTCTTTATTGATTTTGCCATATAAATTTAACTATAATAATTATAACGGTCAAAACCACAACAGTCAAGTCAGAACCCAAAAAAAACACCGCAAGTATAGCTGAGCGAAGGAATATAGGACGTTGTAAATAAAGAGGTTATAAAAAACTTAGCTTTACATTGTTATCTTTTAAAAAGCTTGCTTACATCAGTATAGCTGAAAATATAATCACTTTTGCTTATAATAATGTGGTATTTGCTAAGTTTGGCCATTGGCAGGCCGACTTTTATAGTTTCTCGGTGGTTAATCCGAGTTACTATCTATATAATTGCCGGCGTGAATACGACAAAGCCAAAACGAGCTTTTAACTTTGCTCTACAGAGCTTAAACCAGCTCCTTTGGCCGGCAGTTTGTATCAATTGCGGCGAAAACATCTGTGAAACTGATAACAACCTATGCAAGAATTGCTGGGCTGAGCTTCAGGCCTGTGCGGACCCCGATTACTGCCGGCGCTGTGGACGGGATGCCAGTAAATTTGCTATCCTGGAAGGCGCCTGCCCCGATTGCCTGGGCAAAGAATTTCACTTTGACCGGATAGCCCGGAGTGGAGTTTATGGAGAGGCCCTGCAGAAAATGATATTGGCCTTTAAAAATGGCCGAACAGAGCTGGATTTGGCAGTGGGGTTTTTGGCCAATTCCGCTTTGCAGGGAAGCGGCTTTTATAATGATATAGAGCTTTTTGTTCCCGTGCCGCTGCACTGGTCGAGACGATTGCGTCGCGGCTACAATCAATCGCAGGTTTTGGCCAAAAAATTAAATCACCCCGCAGCCAAAATCAGCACAGCGCTTGTCCGAATCCGCCGAACCAAATTGCAGCCGGCAATGGCGAGTCCCGCCGCACGCGCTAAAAATGTCGCCGGTGCCTTTGCCGTTCGTTATGGACATAATTTTACCAATCGAAAGATTTGTCTTGTCGATGATATTAAAACAACCGGTGCAACGCTGAACGAGTGCGCGAAGACGTTAAAACAAGCCGGCGCTTTAAAAGTCTTCGCTTTAGTTTTAGCTGTCGCTGGCCAAAATCAATAAAACCGTTTAGCCGTCGCCGGAACGGCGACGTCCCGGCTTCTGTAGCAACGAAAACGATTTCGAGAGTAGCCGTGCCGGCTACACCTAAATACCCGAGATAATTAGAGTTTCTCGTGCTTTATTATGGCTCGATAGAGGCCGTTGATGCGTTTGCCGTCAACGATTGTGGGCGAATATTTCTCGTTTCTGGGCTGAAGGCGAATTTTATTATTCGACTCGAAGAACACCCTCTTGAAGGTCGTCTCGTGCGGCACTGCAAAACGAATAAAGCAGTCATCCCCATTATGCACCTCGGCTGCGGGTGAGAAGATCACTATATCGCCCTCACGGAACTTCGGCTCCATCGAATCGCCGACAACCCGGACGGCAAAGGCGTTCGGGTCGTGCAGGTCCGGACAGCGAATATAATCATCGGCTATGCCCACGGGATAGTCCAGGTCATTGAAATCGCTCGGATAGCCGGCTGAAACTTTGTTTATCACGGGCACTAATCGACCGGCCGCCAGAGGCAGCTTGTCACGCTCGATGTTCAAGTCACTTTCAGAAAGAAGCTCGCTGAGCCGGCTTGCATTAGCTTTTTTATCAATAAGGTTTTTGATAATCTGCCGCCATTTCTGACTTTCAGCCTCGGCGGATTCATATTCCTGACGAACATCGGCAGGAAGACCTTCTATATGAGCAATGTGCAGCAGCAAACCCGGTTCAAACTCAAGTGTCTTCTCAAGCCTGGTCAGCAGCTCGTCACTGGGCGGATTTTTTACCTTGCCGGTCTCAATAGTGGATAGGTACGGCTTGGAAAAACCGATGCGATTGCTGACCTCATCCAGAGTCAGATTTAACTGCCCACGTTTTTTTCTTATTATTTGCCCAAGGGACATACCGAATCCTCAAATTTTTCAATTGCTAATCAACTTCTATAAGCTCGTAATTACTGCTTCCCAGGCCGATGCGCTCAGCGTGCTCGATTTGGTAAAGCGGGTTTAGCTTATCATTCCCCAGCAGCTCCGCAAGTTTCCGGCCCGCTTTGTTTTCCACCAAATCCAGCGTTGCCTTATCGACAGCCACAGGGTCGGTCGATGCAGCTATGCCGATATCATCGACTATTTTATCCATATTCGGCGTATCAAAACAATCGCAATCTTTGGTAACCGACAGTAAAAAATTGAAGAATGCAGCCCTGTTTTCTTTGCCTTTCAGTGTGCCCAGTGCGTGCTCAGCGATACTTTTTTGCAATATTTCACTTTCCTCGCCCCAGTTGCATATAACGGCACCAAATCTGCACATCGCCATACATTCGGCACAGCCGATGCACTTGTCCTGGTCGATGTGGGCCTTGACATCGTCAAGTGTAATTGCGTCCGCCGGACAATGCTCATAACATACGCCGCAGCGTGTACAGTCGTCTGCGATTTCGAGCTTAAGAGCGGCGTGCTGTTTCATCTTGCCCTTTTTGCTCGCGCAACCCATCCCCAACGTCTTCAACGTAGCCGCGAGACACGCTGCGACATGGCCGGTAAGGTGGGCCACCGAGAAGATAGACTGGCACTGGACTATACCTGAGGCAATGAAAACTTGCTTATCTATTTCGCCGTTGATTTCAACCGCTATCTCATTTGTGCCAAACAATCCATCGGGCACAATAAATGGTATTCCTAAACCTTCCAGGCCAAAGCCGTGCTTTGCAGCCAAAACACTATGGTCGATGGCATTGTGTCTCTGGCCGACGTATAGGGTGGTTGTGTCGGTTACAAATGGCTTTGTTTTCAATGCAAGCAGCTCATTCACAAGCCCCTTGATGTATGAAGGCTTTATATATGTATTGTTACCATCTTCACCCACGTGAACCTTAACGGCCGTAAAATCATTTTCCTTAAAACGTTCTGCAAAACCGCCCGCCTTAAACAATTTTCGTGCCTTCCTGGAAATCACCTTCTCGCCGTTTTTAACTGAAGCTTTAATAAAATACACTTTAGAACCCATTAAAAAAACACCCCTTATGATTAAATGGAGCTGCCCACTATTTTACAATTTTTCAGCCTAATGAAACAGGCTAATTATATTGTTTTTTCTCCTGACTGCAAGGGTCGTTTAGAAAAACATGTGCCCCAGCAGTATTTTTACACCAAGACCAATAAGAATCAACCCGCCGAAAGCCTCAATCTTGTTTTCGAAAAAGTGCCCGAATCTTTTGCCGATGCAAACGCCAAGATATGACAACAAAAAGGTTACAAGGCCTATAATTATCACCGCAGTAACAATGGAGCTGGTGATAAGTGAAAGCGTAATGCCAATCGCCAGGGCGTCGATGCTGGTCGCGATGGACAGAACCAGCAGAACAAAGATATTCGACGGGTCAAAATTTTCCTCAACCGATTTTATCTTGAATGACTCGTAAATCATTTTGCCTCCGACGGCACTTAAAAGGCCAAAGGCCACCCAATGGTCATAATTTGCTATGTATTCTTTTACACTCAATCCCGCCAAAGAGCCTATCAACGGCATAAACGCTTGAAAACCGCCGAAAAAAACAGCTATTCGCAAGGCGTACTTTACGTGTAGCTGCTTGTATGCACTGCCGCTAACAATAGAGACTGCAAAGGCGTCTATTGCCAGTCCAACGGCTATTACTATGATTGTAACCAAATCCATAAAATGCCTTCAGAATACTGCTGCATCTATTCGGCCTTTATTATACCGTCGTTAGTCAGGTCTTCGCTAATCTTCCGGCCGGGTTCGACAACCAAAAACTCGCTGTTGTGCCAATCACCGTCAACAAGCTTTTGCATAAGGATAGGGCTGCCCTTAAGCTCGTCGTAGTTCCAGTGAAGATATTCGGCGCAGCGTTTCGTGTAATTTTTATACTCACCAGAATCGGTAAATCCCCAATCAATATACGCGGCCCAATTATACTCCTTTATCCACTTTTGCTCGACTTCCATTAGATATTGGGCATTATCATCCCCGTATTTTTCCTTATACTCTTTGAGCATTTTTTCATAGCGTTCCCTGCCGGGCTGTTTTCCGGATTCTATCCAGCCGGGGCTATACCAATAAACACCGCGGTGAGAGTCGAAATATTCCTGGTATTTGTCTTTCGAGCCGAGCAGAAGTGTAATGCAATCGTGGCCTCGCGGGGCAACAATGGGGATTTTCGCCGAAATTCCTACAATGCCGTTGCTGCAAAGGCCGTAGCCGAGCAGCGAAGCGTCATAGGCGCGCCCCTGAATATCGCAGGTATTATCGAGAGCCTTCCGAACTTCACTGCGAAGCTTTTCCGGCTCATCATGCAAACCCTGCTCCATCAAAACTACATCAACAACATTCTTAGAGCGGCAAGCACAAAAATATGCCTCCCTCTGCATTACTTTACAGGTTATAAACTGAAGTCTCATCTACGGTTTGCACGACTTGCAGGGTCTTTTGCCGGCATTTATCGCTTCGTCTCTGCTGTTATAAACCACGAGGTTTTTCGGCTTGATTCTCTTTGCCCAGCGGCACTCGGGCTTATGGAAGACCTCGCTGTTATCGGATGCGACATATCCGTATTTGGTTACTGCCGATTTGGCGGCTGGTTTGGTTCGTTCTTCTGAAGCCGTCAGCGAATCAGCTTTGCTTGTCCCTGCATCGGAGGGTTGCTTGGCCGCGGGATTATCTGCAAGATTATAGCTTACACCTAACGCCTTGTTTACTGCGTCCTTCATCTTGGCAAGGCCGGTCTTCGCCACCGTCAGCGGGTCCTGCTTCCAGTAAGTCGGATTGAACAGCTCCAGCGAGAGCACCGCCTTGTTGCCGTTGGCGTGCAGGTCACGCAGAATCTGAGTCAGCGGTGCGATGCCGTCACCGGGAAAGACACGGTCCCTGTCGGTTATCGTTTCTCGCGGCGGCTCGGCGGGATAATCGTTCAAATGAAAGACCTGGATGGCCCTGGGGCTGAGCATTTTCAGGCCGTTGAAGTCAGAGCCGCCTTTATAAATGTGATAAACGTCAGGCAACAGACAGGCCTTTGGGTGGCCGCTTTCAATCACTACGAACATCGCCTCGCCCAGTCGGTGAAGGTTCTTTGAAGAGCCCCATACCTCGACCTGCGGCACTACGCCCATTTCGTCGCCAAGCTCCAATAACGCCCGATACCGCTCGGCCGCCTTCATAAGGTCCAGCCCCGCCTCTTTGTTGGCACCCGCTGGGGGTGCTGCAATGCGCTTGCCGCCTATCTGGGCCAATGCGTCCATATCCTGTTTGTTTTGTTCAAGAGCTTTGGCACGCTCGGCATCATCGTCCACAATCCAGCGGGAAAAGGCGATGGCGCTCTCTACGGTCAGGCCAAGGTCCCTGATGCGTCTGCTCAGCTCACCGAGACTGCCGCCGCTGTCGGCATACTCGTGGATTTTGTCCACCCACGGCTCAATAGCGTCGTAGCCTGCTTTTGCCGTAATCTCGATTTCCTTGTCCAAACTGAGTTTTTGTCCGCGAATAGTGCTGGTATTGAAACAGTAGCTGAACGGCACTGTGCGTTTGGAGGATGTTTTATTTGCACCCTGAGCGGCTGTAACACCGCCAGCGGTTACTGCCGCGCCTATAGCAGCGCCGGCACCAGCTATAAATCGGCGACGAGAAAGGCGGTCTCTTTTCATAATCATCTCCTGTTTTTATATATTTTGCAGATGCCTTTGTATATTTCAAAGTGTCCAACAAGCTTATGCAATAAGGGCAAAGGCATCGCCGACTGTCATACCTTTTTTGATACCCAGTGCCTGAGCTTTTGCGTTTGCTTTTGTAACTTTGCGGTTCGGAAAACGCTCCAGGGTCCCTATGGGATTGTTCGGCGTGCTTTCCACTATCGCTGCGGCGACGCCGTATCCCTCGCAGGCCTCGACGTCAATCGCAGGACAGGCTAAAAAACCTTTAGAGCCGGTTACTAACAGGATGTTGAATCCCGCCCACTTAGTCTGCACGCCTTCAACCATACCATTTGGCGTTTGAAATGTTTTTGTATGCACTTCCATCATTCTTTCCTTTGTCATTGCTGCGAAAAGTTATCTCCATTTTGGAACCAGGCGCAGGCATTCACACGCAAGAGGCGATGCGGATATATCAAATTGGCTCACCGAGATGTTCGGCAATTTCGGCTAATTTCTCGTCAAGCAGCTCTTTGCTTGAGGCCTCTACGTTCAGTCGCAGCAGCGGTTCAGTGTTGCTCGGCCGACAATTAAACCACCAGTCTTTATACCCGATAGTAACACCATCCAGGTGGTCGATTTGGCCGTCGCTGTATCTTCTTGCAAGCTCATCCATTTTTGTCTGCTTATCTTCTACCTCGAAGTTTATTTCGCCGCTGCTGGAGTATCTTCGCAACGGCTCGATTAGCCCGCTCATCGGAACGCCGGCTTTACTGATGATATTCATCACGTGCACTAAGGTAATCATTCCTGAATCGGCATAGTAGTTGTCCGAATAATAGAAGTGTCCGGAAAGCTCGCCGCCGAATATGGCGTGCGAATCGCGCAGGGCCTTTTTCATAAAAGCATGTCCGACTCTTTCCCTTCGCGGGGTGCCGCCGTGCTTGATAATTTCTTCCATAACAACCCTGCTGCTGCGCAAATCATAGACTACCACCGACTTCGGCTTTTTCTCTAAAAAATACGGCACCATCAAAGCCGTCATCAAATCGCAGCCGATTGTATCACCTTTTTCATCAACCATCATCAACCTGTCAGCGTCACCATCGAAGCAGACCCCGAAATCACAGCCCATTTTCTTTACCGCCGCTTTTACCTCATCCAGATATTTTTCAACCAGTGGGTTCGGCTCATGTTTAAATTTACCGGTGTGCTCGAAGTTAAGAGACACGATTTCTACAGGCAGGTTGCTAAAAATGGCCGGAACAATCGCCCCTGCCATTCCATTGAAAGCGTCAACAGCAATCTTCATCTTTTTCATATTTGGCCTGAGAAACTTCAGCACGTGATTTCTGTATTCGGCGGTCAGGTCACATTTCTGCACCGAGCCGGTGGCTTTGCCCTTCGTATGAAGTAAAGCCATTGCGACATGTTTTATATCCTTTAAGCCGGTATCGACACCAATGGGCTTGGCGCCCAGACCGGATATCTTAAAGCCGTTATACTTGGCCGGGTTATGGGAAGCGGTAACCTGCACACCACCGCAGGTGCCAAGATGATTGATTGCAAAATACATCTGCGGCGTATCAACCATTCCAATATCAATCACGTTTGCACCGGTGGTATTCATCCCTTTAATAAGGGCCTTGGCTAACGCCTCGCTATGCGTCCTCATATCGCGACCGACGCACAGCGACTGAGCATTAGCTTGGCCCCGCTCATAACCGCTAAGCAGCGACCGCAAAAACCGGGCCGTGGCACAACCTATCTTCCACGCACCTTCTTCATCAATCTGGTCGGGATAAATGCCTCTTATATCGTATGACTTGAAAATCGCAGGGTCCATCTTATTGACTCCTATAACGTTTAGCATATAGCGGATAGTTTTTTCTCTGCATCCGCCATCTACTATCCGTTATACCAATTCTATTTATTGATTGCCGATTACCTGACCTTGTCATTCCTGCGAAAGCAGGAATCCAGACCCTCCCAGTAAGTATAGTGTATAATTTTTTCGGCAATTTTTAACTATAATTGGTATTATTTGTTACTATACACCCGCCCGGCTCGAAATGTCAACAACGAATATGCAGAACGTTGGGATACCGTCTAACTGGCAACGAAAATCAGGTAAAGCCCCCCGATTCGAACGAGGATACCGCAGACCTTCTTAAGAATTACTGCTCCTTTGGATTTCTCTTTCCAATTCATGTATCGCTGCACAAGTTCGGTTGGTTTTTGAGACCTTACGCCGTCATCGTTTCAACGCATGTTACACTTATTATCTGCTCGGCGCGGAAACCGTTTCAGGCGTAATCAAAACCTCGAAGACCTTTCCGCGGCGAATTCGGCGCACGTTAAACTCAAGGTGCTCAGTTTTTAGCCTGTGGTCAACAGCGGGGGTATGGCCGATTTGCTTTACAATCCAATCTGACAGGTTGCAGTCTGAAGAGAGGCCGGGTACTTTCAACCTATCGGCGAGGTTGTGCATCGGAACGCCTCCACCGACAATCCAGACGCCCTTGCTTAATGGGTGGACCATCTTTGGAAGTTTGTCGAATTCATCCTCGAGCTCACCGACAAGTTCCTCAACAAGATCCTCCAAAGTAATAAGCCCGACAGTACGCTTATTTGTATCCTGTACGAGGGCCATGTGTTCGTGTTCATCCACAAAGGCCTTCATAAGCTGCTGACATGACGTATCTTCGCATACAAACCGCAACGGGCGAATAATACCCTTAAGCGTCGGGTCGGCGGGGTTGGTTCGCATTCGATAGATAAGTTCCTTGAAGTTGACGTAGCCGATAACCTTGTCGCGGTCATCGCCTTCAATGATAGGAAAGCGGGTGTGGCAGTCCAGATGGGCTGTAATTATCGCCTCGCCGAGCGTCTGAGAGTTTGACAAAAAGGTTATCTGTTCGACCGGAATCATAAGGTCCTTCGCAGTTTTACGGGAAAGCAGTGTCACACCGGTAATAATATTTGCCTGATTTGCAGAAATCTGGTTCGCCAGCCGAGCATAACCAGCCAGGGCAATGATTTCATCAAGGGGGGCCGCATTACTTGCCGCGCGTTTTTTCTCAAACGGCCTGTTCAGGAATCGTAAAAGGTTTATGACGGGACGCAGGACAACAATAAGAATGCGAAGCGGCAGGGCGCCGCGTTCCATAATAGGTACGTTAAAATGCACGCCGACCGATTTGGGTAATATCTCGGTAAATTGCAGCATCAGATAGGTAAATACACCCGAACATACACCTACAAGCTTCTCGCCGAAAAGCAGGGCTACCTCAGCGCCGACTATCGTTGCCCCTGCCGTATGCGCTATAGTATTCAAGGTAAGAATAACAGTGACAGGTAACTCTATCTGTTCTTTGAAGCCGCGGATAATATTACCAATCTTTGGCTTGCGTCTTTCCAATGTCGCCAGTTCTCCAGGCGATAGACTCAACAGCGCAGCCTCCATCAGCGAACAAACAGATGATACGCTGAGTGCTGTTAGCGCTCCAATTATGAGGGCGACAATACTACCTTCCGAATTCATTTCTTAACCCACCAATCTAATCTATAGCAAGTTGCTTGAGATAATCTAAAAATTTTGGGCGACCGTATTTGCTGCGGTTTCTACTCTATCATATTTTTGAACAACAAGTTTGCAGTGCCACCTCAAAGTCGTATGGGGGGAAATGTACGGCACATTTCATAGAGAACCTTTCTGCTCATCTTTTTGGCCAGGACCGCTAACAGCTTTTTCTGATTATCATCTCTTAGGGGATGCGGTTTTCAATACTCAGCGGCAAACCATTCACACTCACCACCTTTACCGAACCCTGGAATACACGAGTTTGCCACTGGAGCGCGTTGGGGAATTCATCTCTGCATTCCGACAGATACGGGACAGGCAGAAAACCCTTGGCAAAAGTCTGGTAGAGTCCTTCAGGGGTACAAGCGTTCGGCACAACCTCACTAATCGCGCGAAGAACAGCCTTTGCATCATTCACGAGCTCTGCAGTCCGGCTCTTTACCTCTGAGTTCTCGGTCATATCGTCAACGTAGCCCTTGGCGCGCAGACGCCGGTACTCAGCCAAGGCGTGTCGCGTAATCTGGATGCTCTCGTTTACCACGACCGGGTCGGCCAGATGAAATGCCTCGGAGTAGCTGACCACGTGAATCAGCGGCGGGCTGGCAGGGTTGTGCGGCTCAATATCATCCATCAAGGCCGTAACAGCGGCAAGCTGTGCCTTGGCTTTGTCCGGATCCGGCGAGAAATAATCCAGGCCGCCTCGCGGCTGGAGGAACACCCGGAAATGACCATCCTCAAGCTCTCTGGCCAGTTGCAGCATTGCCCTCGATTTGGCCAAGTCCTGTACCCCCCATGTAGTCTTGGGCGTGTTGAGCATATTCTGCAGAATCAGATACCGGACACCCATCTTTTTCGCGGCTTGGGCAGCCAGTATCGCCGAGACAACGTATGTCACATCATCAGCCCCACGAAAAGCAAAATGGTGCTGCACATTTGGCTCGAATGGCTTACCCGTGCGTGCGATAATGCCTAAGGTCTCCACGTGCTGGCGCAGATTTTCCAGCAATGTATAGGGGCCCCGTCCATCGATACGGCAGAACCACCACAACGACAGAGCGTGCCATGCCGTATGAATGGCACGCTCGTACATCTCCGCCAGCGACGGGATGTCTTTCGTGCCTGCATACGTGCGAACGAGCATAGGTCGAGATGCTTGCCAAACTGCCGCGAACTCCTGCTCACTATTAATCGGAACACCCCCGCCGTTCGGAGCTGAACCCCAGTCCTCCCCAAAACGCGACTGCGTCAATTGTGAGGTGCCGATAGACAGCACATCTAATAAACCCGAATCAGCCAGCTCACGCGCCCACCTGAGAAATAGCTCGACGGCCTCTTGGCGGTTGTGCATATATGGCCCGAGGTGTGCCCTCATCAGAGGCGGCTGTCCATGCCTCAGACAGTGAGCAATGCGAGCCAGCACCGTATCGCGGCTTGTACCGAAAGTCTCATAGCCAGAGCGGTCAACAGGACCCACGGCTAAGTGTTGACCTGTATTAACGATATTCCGACCGAAGGCCAGCAGCGATTCGTCATAGCCTACGCTTTCGGACACACTTCTTGGAAAAAGAGAGGGATTAATTCCGAGCATACGAAGCGTCTGCAGCACCGTTTCATCCCCTTGGAATACACCACTAATCTCGGGATGACGGCTCTGCACCATCTGGCACGTCTGAGGCAGGCCGGCGAAGTACAAGGTCTTTAGCGGCCCGCCCTGCGAGGCCAGCAGGCGCTGGCTTTTCAACCCCCTCAGCAGTCGACCGACCAGGTCGGTTCCATCGGTCGGGTCTAGTCGGTAGCTCAAGCCCAAAACAGTGACGCCTTTTTCACGCACCCATCTGCCAATCACATAAAGAGACTGCTCATCTTCCAGCTTTTCCAAAGCTCTGCAGACAGCCGCATCAGCCACTATCGTTTTGAAACCACAGTCGGACAGAAGTTGCTCAACACAGCTTATCCCCAATGTATGCGCATCGATTGCCGGCCTCATCAGGCCGAAGCCATCGGTCTTTTTTAATGTTGCCGGCATCGCATGTCACTTTCTTTTGGTGTTGCGACAGATAACGTAGCTGAGCAGCATCCGCTCACAGCAAGTCCGGGCCGGGTAACCCGGATACACCCTGCCTCATTGGCTCAGCTCCGACCACCAAGAACCCGATATCCTTCACGGACATCCCTTGTATGCCCAGCTTATCCACTGTCCTGCCCTCGGCCCAATAGTCAACGCCGTGCATCACCGATGCCAGATGAATAATGGCTCGGGTTGCCGGCATTGGTATCTTTAGCATCTCACCAATAGAAGCGATCGGCACTAAGCTGGTCGGCACATCCTCGGTGATGTACCGATGTTCGATCGTGCCGGGAGCTTTGATACCGCAGTAGCCGGGGTTTGCTCGCATTGCTTGCAATAAGGTCTTGCCCGCTGCATCGTAGGCTAAGTAAAGCCACTCGCGGGCTGTGTTAGCTCGGATGCCCAGAGCACTTGCCACTTCCACTCGTTCGCGGTCAATCGCTTCGAGCACATGCGCGACGGATGGAGTGACCCCCTCGACATAGTACTCGAAATCCCCATGGGTATCTTCGATTCTCGCCGAATTCAGGACGGTTATGGTCGGATGAAATACAGCCCCGATATTGTCCAATCCTGTCTTCAATACATTGTCTCCGGGAACGAACTGCGGCAGCGCCTTGCGGAGCACAGGGAGAACATCGACCACCTGATATGCCGGCAGAGTCGCCAAAGGCACAGAATTCTTGATGCTGAAGATTCGCACCTGTCCGGGGTTGGTTACGCGGCAGGTGTACAGCAGGGTCTGCGTTTCTGCGAGGTAGGGGCGTACCGACGGGTTGTTTTTGCGGATTATCTGTGATATCTCCAATGTCCCGCCGGTACGGCCGGGGTTCAGAACGATAATCTGCCCGTCCCTGAGATGTGGGGCCACAATCTCGGCTATGGTACGATGGGCGGTCGCTGGGACGACCACCATTAAGATATCGGCATTAGTGATGGCTTCTGCAGGATCAGAGGTAATCGCGTTTAGAGAGGCGAATCCTTCTATCTCTCCCGTCACATCGATGCCGCCGCGAGTTTGGATGGGTAAGAGACGTTCGGTGCTCCGGTTGAACAGATTTACCTTCAGGCCGTTGATGGCCAGGTGGGCGGCCATCGCCATCCCGCCATGCCCGGCCCCAAGAACGCAGAACGTAGGCGACCCGCTGTCCTCTGATAGCTCACCCAACATCTCCTCTGCCAGCTTCAGCCTCTCGATGAGTTCTTGCGATGATGCTGCCTCCACCAATGATTCCACAAACGCCGGAGTCCCGCAAAGCCGCGCAATTCGGCTCAGAACGCGAAGATACAACGCGTGCGCCGGAGGCGGCATCATAAGAAGCACCACCAAATGTGCCTTGCCGGATAGACCCCATGGGATGCCGTCCCGCGAAGCGCCTATTGCTATGACCAGTTGTTTGCAGGCATTGGTACAGGCGTGCGGAACCGACACGTTATATGGCCCTACCGGCATCAATGTCACGCCGGCCCGCTCTCTGGCGGTAATATCCTTTAGCGCAAGCTCAATATCAATTCCCCGCACTGCTCCGACCGCCGACAGGAGTTGCCCAATGGCTGCCTCACGGTCGTGAGTTGACATATCAGCCAATGCACACGTTGAATGTAGTATAGCCGAAACCTTCAATCTCCATTTCCTTCTTACGGCAGCCTGGTTTACAGCCGGTGGCAAACATTTGGGAAAAACAAATGAAAATCAAAAGGCTTATCTTGCCGACTATGAAATTAGACATAAGCGACCTGATGTCTTCGTTATTTGGTGGGCAGCTATCCTATTTACAGCCACAACTGCCGTCTTGCGAATCTTGCATTTTGAAGCTACACCAACCCGATATTCTAAAAGAACGACAATCTTAATATAGCTTCATATTCTCATTCTGTAAAGACGTTGAATAAAATAGTTATGGAGCGGTGTAAATCAGCCAGACGCCGCCTAATAAAACCAGTACGCCGCAGATTTTCTTAAGAATTACTGCTCCTTTGGATTTTTCGTTCCAGTTCATATATCGCTGCACAAGTTCGGTGCAGGTGCCGGCAAAGACAATCACCGAGCAATGCCCAGCCCCATAAGCCAGAAGCAGAATAATGCCGAAGACTAAGCTTGTTGAAGCAACTTTGAAGGTAACGCCCAGCATGGGGGCCATATATGCAAAAGTGCAAGGCCCCAAAGCGATGCCGAAGACCAGGCCGAGTATCAATGCGGCTAAAAGTCCCTTTCGTTTCATACCAACCTGGCCCGGCCCACTCCAGGGCACAGGTATTACACCCAAAAGATGCAGGCCGACAAAAAAGAATACCAGGGCAACAAAGTAGCTGCCGTACCTGCCGACATCTCCCATCATTCTGCCGAGGGTCGCGGTAACGGCCCCTATAGCACCTATTGTAATTAAAATGCCCGCTGCAAAAAGGGTCGATATGATAAAGGCTCGTTTGGTTGACATTCTCCCCTGCTCATCAATAAATCCTACGATAAGAGGAATACTTGCCAGGTGGCACGGACTGAGCAGTATGCTCAGGATACCCCATACAAAGGCGGCGGTCAGAGCTATTGCGGGCGTTCCCTCAACAGCGTGTGTCAGCGTTGTAAAAAGTTTTTCCATCCGCTATTTGCCCCCCATTTCCGACAATTTCTTTTCAACCTCTTCCTGCGGGAAGAACCCGACGTGTCGGAAGAATTCCTTGCCATTCTTGTCAAAGAATATCTGCACTGGAATGGCCTGAATACCGTAGCGGGCTCCCAGTATCTGCTCCTGGCCCACATGAACGAAGATGATGTTGATTTTTTCTCCGTACTTCTTGCGCAAAGCCTCCAAAATCGGCTGCATCATATCGCAGGGAACGCAGCCGGATGCGCCGAGCTCTACGAGTGTTGGTTTGCCGCTCGCACGGGCTTTGTCAACGGGATTGTCCAGCGCCAAAGCCGCCTGAACTTTGAGCCAGGAGGCTGAAACTTCAATCCGCATTCTACGGCTCATGGTCCGGATGTGCTCATCGATGAGTTCTTGTTGTTTCTGCTGGAGCAGGAATTGCTCGATTTGCGGCTTGATTTGTACCGGAGAAGCGCCACCAAACATCTCCTTATTGCCGTTGTAGAAATCGAGAATTTCCGAATCAGCAACCTTTACCATTTTGACCAACGTTTGCAGATAATCCTGGATAATTGTCTTTTCGTCCTTTTGCGATATATCTGAACCGTTTTTGGCAGTTTCTGCTCTTGCCTCGGCCAGGATTAACTTGTACGTTGCGATTTGCTCCAAAACGAAAAAGGCGTTTTTTTTGAGCTGCGGGCGCATCTGCTCCGGAGCTTTTGCGATTTCCTCATTGACATCTTTTTCTTTAATAATTAGCTCACCAGCTCTAAGCAATAATCCTTCTGGAAGATCTGAGACCATGGCGTAGGTCAGGGCTCCTGTTGTCAAGCCCGGATACAGCTCATTTACTGTCCGGGGTTTTGATGATGACAAAGATGAGTCAAGGGTACCGCTCTTTTCGGCCCCTTGGAGGGGCAGCACCGGTATCAACAAAGAAAGATACACAACTGTTATAATGCCGAAGCGTTTCATTTTTTATACTCCTCATGCTCGACGCCGCAAACAGAAAGCAGCGGCTCAGTCTGACAATATCATTTCGGGGCACATTCGCCAATCTTGCACGCCTTCTGGATTTGCTCAGGTGACAGTTTCATTTTGTCGGCGAGGGCCTGACTAATGCTTATCAACCTGCCGGTCTCGTAAGGGTTCTGCTCGACCCATTTCTTAAGATTCTCTGCATTGACAAAAAATCCCTGGTGGAAGCAGCCGGCAGAGCCCCATGTACCATCGGGCTTCTGACGCTGGCCAAACCAGGCAACGGCTGTCGCCGGTTCCAGTGTGGCAACCTTGCCGTCAAGTGTCCTGACGACAATCTCCTGGCCTGTGAGCCGGTCTTTTTCGTGGACTTCTATGTCTTTGCCAGTTCTTGCAGCCACGCCCAGAGCGCAATGAGAACAGCAACCCCAGGTGTTTACCCCACCAACACGCACAACCGCCCCATCTTTCGGATATACCGCTCGGTCGCAGAAACCGCAGCGGGTGGCCAGTTCCTTGTTCTGGAGAACCGCCCATTCAATGACGCTACCGCCCGAGGCCTTTTGTTCTCCTTCGGCAGTTTGTTTGTCAGCGAAGGCCTTAATAATAGGCCGGCCTGTTTTATCAAGACCGTATAGATACACCGTTGAGGCAGTAGATATTGGGTTTACTGTTGCCCAGTCCGTTACCGAGACTTTTTTCTCGAAATCGGTCTTGTCTTCGGTCAGGCACGAATACATGATGAAATAGCAATGCGGGCTGCACAGCCGAACCGCCCCTTTTTCGGTCTCAACGGTCACAAGTGTCTTCGGATTTATATCACCGTCACACATATAGCAGATTTTGCCTTTGCTCCTGTTATCGACCCGAGCCGGCTTGAGTCTCTCAAAAGATGGCTGATTAAGGGACAGGTCAACGCCAAACTCTTTCCATTTTGAGAGGATGTCCTCTTTGGAGAAGAAGCCTTCGTGCCTGAACAATTCTTTGCCCGAAGCATCGAGGAATATTTGTGTTGGTATAAGCTTAATGCCATATTTTGTAGCCTCATCTGGTTTTTTCCAGACATCAATAAACTCTACTATTAGCGTGCTTTCATATTCGCTCTTTAATTCTTCAAGGATAGGAGCCATCATCTTACAGGGTATGCATTGACCGGCTCCGAGGTCAATCAGCACAGGTAGGCCCTTTCCTGTGATTTCATCCGGTCTGTATTCTGCCGGAATCTGCTGACCGGCAACCCCATTACCAGGTGTTGCGGTATCCCGGCCGGACTTGTTCTGCTTAAGAATAATCACAACAGCCACTGCAACAATTAAGACGATAACAGTTACTATTTTTCCTGCCTTGTTCATATTTGGCTGCCTTTCTTAATTCTTGCTTACTTAGCTTGAGACTACACAAGCATTTTCTTAATTTCATCCGGCGATAGCACTTTACCGACTACTTTGACCTCACCGTCCACCGCCAGGGCTGGTGTCATCATCACGCCGAACTTAATAATCTTATTGATGTCCGTAACCTTTTCTATCTCAAACTCGATTCCAAGCCCTTTGGCGGCAGCCTCTGCGTTTTCAGCCAGCTTCTTACACTTGGGACATCCCGTACCGAGAATCTGTATTTTTTTCATTTTGTGTCTCTTGCCTTCTTCTGATTATCGTAAAACCGATTATCTGATTTTATATTTCCTTTATCCGGAATATCAAGCCAGCCGTTGCGTTTGACTTTAAAACAATCAAATTTCCCGATGTACGGCTTAATATCCAGCAACGGCGTGCCGTCCAGAATATCAAGCTCAGAAATATGGATTATATTTGCCTTAACGGATAAAAGTTTCACACAGGATAGACCGATAGGATTTGGACGCGCTGGAGCACGGGTCGCAAACAAACCGTGCCATTTGTCATTCATATAAGGCTTGACCTTCGCCTTGAATTCCGACGCCCTGTCGAACCAGTATAACAACCAGATTCTTTCAAAGCCTTCAAGGTCAAGCAAGGCTTCTTGAAACTCACCATAAACCTCTACCGTCCCTTCGCAGCCCTTTGCGAAAACCGGCTGAATTGGTGCTCCATCCGTGTTGATAAGTGATGAATGAATAACACCGATAGGATTAATCCTTATCGACATATTGTGTTCAATAGTCATGCAAATACTCCTGAGTAGCTCCAAACCAATTTTGTGTTTTAAGGCATATTCGCACAAGCAAAAGCATTACTGGAACTTCTATAAGCACACCAACAACAGTTGCTAAAGCTGCCCCTGAAGATAGGCCGAATAACATCGTCGCCGTAGCTATCGCAACCTCAAAGTGATTGGACGCCCCTATCATCGCCGAAGGGGCTGCATCCTCATAGCTGAGCTTCAGTGGCTTGGATAGCAGATAACCGATCCAGAATATCAGGTTAGTCTGAATGAACAACGGAATGGCAATCCACAAGATGGTCAGCGGATTAGACAGGATGACCTCACCCTTGAATGAAAACAGCAAGACTAAGGTTACAAGCAATGCGATTATCGTTACAGGCGTCAGAAAATGTAGAAATTTTTCTTTGAACCAATCTTTACCTTTAGCCGCGATAATCCATTTTCTTGAAAAGTAACCCGCCACCAAAGGCAATGCGACGTAAATAGCAATTGATAACAACAACGCCTGCCAGGGAACCGGAAGCCGGCCCACGCCAAGTAAAAATCCGCCTAACGGGCCGTATAACAAGAGCATAGTCAGAGAGTTGATAGCCACCATTACGAGCGTATGCCCATCGTTTCCTTTTGCAAGGTATCCCCAGACAAGAACCATAGCCGTGCAAGGTGCTACTCCAAGAAGAATACAACCGGCCAGGTAGCTTCTCCAAAGGGGAACCTGCAGCATCTTGACGCCTTCAGCCTCAATAACTGTCCCGGCTCCGTATGCAGCACCAACGGGCAAATCAAGGCCGAAAGGCATCTTTACCCGGTCAACCGCATCCGGGCCGATTAAACCATAGAAAACCGTACCAAGAAAAAACAGCGATATCACATACATAGTAAATGGTTTGATTGCCCAATTCACAAAGAGAGTCAAGCCTACAGGCTTGATACTTTTACCTGCTTTAAGCACCTCGGCAAAATCGATTTTTACCATAATCGGATACATCATAAAAAACAGACACACCGCTATCGGAATGGAAACTACCGGGGCCTTATTGACATAAATGGCTAAACTATCGAGGTAGCTGGCAACTGCCGGTGCCAGCTTGCCTAAAATGATTCCACCGACAATACAAAGAGCCACCCAGACCGTCAGATACTTTTCAAAGATATTCAGGCCTTTGTCCTGCTTCTGTGATGAGTTGTCATTCGTCATATATTTCTCTCCGCTTATCGGTTATTTCTTAAATGCCGTTATATCAATACTGACAATGTAGTCGCTAATTTTCGCTCCTTGGGGTAGATAATCTTTTACCTGTCTGTAAAGCGGCTCGCTACAATCAGCCATCACATCGATATTGTTTGCTTTTTCAGTAACTTCGATATCACTCAGACCTGCCTTTTTTGCCATAGTTAGCGTCTCATCAATCAGAACCGCACCGGCTACGCAGCCGACCAGAGCCGAAGCAGATTTTAAGATTTGTTTGGGCAAAGGCTTTTTCAGGGCAATATCAGAAATGCACGCTTTGCCGCCCCCTCTTAATACACGCGCTACTTCCCGCCAGACCTGCTGTTTATCCGGCGAAAGATTAATCACACAATTTGAGATTACAACATCAACACTTGCATCCGCTGCGGGAATATGCTCTATCTCGCCCAGACGAAACTCGACGTTGGAAAGTCCCGTCTTTTCTGTAAATTTCGGAGTACTTGCCCTTGCCTTACTGACCATTTCAGGGGTCATATCAACCCCGATAGCTCGACCATTCGGGCCCAGTTTTTTTGCTGCGATAAAGACATCAAACCCACCGCCGCTGCCCAGGTCCAAGACGATCTGGCCGGGCTTGAGATTCGCGATGGCAGTTGGATTGCCGCAGGAAAGCCCCATGTTCGCCCCTTCAGGCAAAAGCTCAAGCTCTTTACTCGAATAACCTATCCCCGCGGCAAGCTTGTCCGGTGTCGATGAACCGCAGCAGCCTGAGCCGTCTTGTGCGATTTTTGTATATCCCTTACGAACCGTTTCTCTGATTTTCTTATCCGGCTGACGCGTAATAAAATTCCTCAAAATTTATTTTGATAATTCTTCAAGAAGCTCATCTATTTGGCCGGCAGCGCCTTTTCTGACCATTTTCCCAACGTCGATAGCCTGCTGAATTTCAGCCTCGGCGATTTTCATTTCACGTGCTTTTGTAATATGATACTTGACACAAGGATGACAATTCGCAGAAACCGAAGCCCCTACCGCAATGAGTTCTTTAACTTTAATATCAATCATCTAAACTCCTTCGATTAGCTGCTATCGGTTAAGAGGTGTATATGTAAACGCCGGAGATACTTTTCTGATAGCGCATATTACAATTATCCTCTAATGGCCGAGAGCCAGTCTGCCTGGCGGCTTCTATAAATAAGCCCATAGCCTTCTCAGGCTTTGTCACGCTTACTTTCAGCAAGATTAACCAATAATGCCAGTTCGGCCACCCTGCGACCAAGATTGCGAGCTGTTTTGAGCCCAAAGATGTCCGCCTCGATTCCGCCTTCACCGTTACTGACAAGCGTTGCACCAAAATGAGCCGTGTCCTTGCCTTCGCTGACACATATCATGTCCTGGCAGAGCAAAACCGTCCGGACCGCCTGTAAGGTGATTTCCTGCCCGCCGTTACGCATGCTCCCGACAGCCAGAGCGCCGCCAACTCGGTTACGGAAAATCCAATTATTAAAACGAAACATACCGCAACGGTCGAGAAAGGCCTTGCATTGAGCGGTCATCATCCCGAAGTAAACCGGCGTCCCGATAATCATCCCGGCAACTTCTTTATCCGCCAAAACTGGAATTAATTCGGCAAAATCATCTTGAATGTTACATTTGAGCTCTTTTCTGCATTCCATACAAGCGTTGCACGGCCGAATGTCTAAACCTGCCAGCTCGATGAGTCTGGTATCAATCTCTTTGCTCACATCCTTAGCGGCTTCCAGACATATCTCCAGGGCCTTGTAAGTTGTTTTACCTTTGCGGGGACTACAGCTTATGCCGATAATTTTTAACTTTCTTGGGCTCTGCCCCACAGCGGGCGGCGCTCCCACCGAAATAGCTACCGCTCCGGCAGCAAGCCCTGTCGTCAGAAATCCTCTGCGATCCATAATTTTTTCTCCTTTAAAGTCTGTGACAACTGAGCTTGCCAAAATACAGACTTGATTTCCATTGTTTTTCTGTGCTACCCCCAAAATACGCCGAAGAACATTCCCACAATCGTGGACATCACTACTACGAGCAAGACGAACACAATCGTCTTGCTGTTTCCCATAATTTTCCGAATGACAAGGATGCTCGGCAGCGACAGAGCAGGACCTGCCAGAAGCAACGCCAAAACCGGCCCTTTATGCATCCCAAGCTTCATCAGGGCCTGCGTGATGGGAATCTCTGTCAAAGTAGCGAAATACCAGAACGCACCAATGACGCTGGCGACTAGGTTGCTGCGTAAGCTGTTGTCACCCACCCATTGTGCGACCTGTTTTTCCGGCAGCAGAACGCTCACAAAACCAACGACAAAAACGCCGCCGAATAAAAGCGGTACCAGAAGCTTGGCAAACTCCCAGGTATTGTGCATCCATTCGCGAAGCTCATCCCGCTCAAACCATCGCCAGGCCATCAGCCCCACAAGCAGTCCCATCAGGCCCGCCAGATACCATTTTATGTGGTGGATGGCCATCACCCAGGTTTTTTGCTCCTGCATATCGGCTATTTCGGCTTTCTGTAATGCTATCTTGTCCCCGATTTTACTATCACCCAGGTCCTCTTCAAGCTGAAAGCGGATGGCATCCTTCGTCTCGTGAATGATAACAGCATTGAATTGGCGGCCGTCAGTAGTTTTCACAGCAACGTTGCCGGGATTGAACCAGTCACTGAACACAAGGAACAGAATCATGCAGGCAAGAAAAACAGCGGTTTTACCGATATGGCGACGAGGTTTTTCCGGCTCAGGCATTTGCAGGGCGGCCTCGGCCTTTGCCCGCTCGCCTCTGCGAAATACCGTTGCCATAAGCAATCCAATCGCTACTGCAAAAACCACAGCTCCGATGAACCTGCCCGCGCCGATTGAGAAACCCAGAACACGGGCGCTCAGGAAAATGGCAAGGACATTTATGGCGGGCCCGGAGTACAGAAAAGCCGTCGCAGGCCCCAGGCCGGCTCCAAGATTATATATTCCCGCAAACATCGGCAGCACACTACAGGAACAAACCGCTAATACGCATCCCGCCACCGACGCCACGGCATAGGCTAAGACCGGATTGGATTGCGGTCCGAGATATCGCATGACGGAGTTCTGGGATAGAAACGTGATAATCGCTCCGGCTATAAACAACGCCGGTACCACGCAGGCTAATGTGTGATTACGCGCATACCACTGAAGCAGCCGGAACGCCTCCTGTATCGCTGCCTGAATCTTAAGATTGCCCAGTGGCAGAAAATAAGCCACAAGAAAGATTCCGGCCAATGCAGCAAAAATTTTCAACTCCCGCTTCATATTTGTCCTTTTGTTAATGGCTCATAGTAAGAAATTAAACTAAAAGGTTTTGAGTAACTTTTCATTTTCTTTTGCCTGTTGTTTCAAAACCCCCTTTACACAAGCAAAGAAATCGAGAATACAGAGGCATTTGAGTTTGTAGATGACCATCAGACCTTCTTTGCGATATTCAAGGACACCTGCTTTAACCATTACGGAAAGATGATGGGAAACATTTGACTGCTCTGAGCCAATATGCACAGCAATATCACAGACGCATTGCTCACCATCTTTTAGAAAATCAATAATCGCAATCCGCAAAGGATGCGCTATCGCCTTTGCAATCTCTGCCTGCTTCTCAAATAACAATTGTTTTTTCAAATCCGGCATTTTTACTTTCCTTTGCTAATTGACTATATGATTATATACTCATATAGTAATATATTGTTCGGAAAGCTACAGCGAAATCATGAAAATTCCAGAAATTTTTTTGATTAAATTACTCACACAGATGAATTCTACTTTTCTTATTTCCTTGGGTCTTATCGAGATAAACAGCACATCTGGATTTAAGCGATCTTAGGGGTGTAACCCCCCCCTTTTTCCCAACCAAAGTTTAGAATGTGGCCAGGAAATAAAAGCCGGCAAGGATAAGCAAAGCTCCAGCTATGATTCTTATAGCAGTTTCAGCTCTTTTTGCCCTTATTGCCGATTTGCCAAGGGAGACGCCCAGCATAATGACAGCCAATGGCAAGCTGAACCCCACTGCGTAGGCAGCCGTTATCCCCATCGCCCACAAGGTGTAGCCCTGCAACACGGCGACTCCCAATATAATGAAAATTCCGGGATTACAAGCCAGCGAGGCCACACTAACGCCCCCTCCCATGACCAGTCCAAATGCTGCTGCACCAAGGAACCCTTTCGGTCGCGACTTACCTTTTGCCGTCTTTGCGGGCAGCTTAAATGGCAACAATTTAAGTGCAGCCAGACCAACAAAGATTGCTATCAGCCCGGCGAAGACCTTCCAGTATTTCCCCATAATGTCCTGCGCGACCTGGCCTATAAAGCCAGCTACAACCCCAAGAATAACAATCGCTATGGTTGTGCCCAGCATAAAAAAAAGGGCGGTAAGAAAATTTGCCCGACGGTCGCTGTCTTCTCGCGTGCCCGAATACCCGACTATTGCACCCAGTAGCGGCAGAGTACAGCAGGCACTTGCAACCGCACTGACCAATCCGAGAACAAATGCTAATGGCAAGGCCAACGGCCGGAATCCGGTTTGCTCAAGGATGGTCTTGACCCATTGCAATATCGACTGAATCCAATCCACCGATTTTTGCTTCCTCTACTTTTTGGGACCTGTAGGACCACAACCTGAAGCACCGGCGCCTGACGGACAGCAGCCTGAGGATGGTCTCGAGGCCATCACAAACGCCTGAACCAGCTTCGTCTCGGTAATCTCACCCGAAACAGCGCTCGCTCCACCACCCTTCACCATAGCAAGCACACAGGGGACGGAAATTTGCTTTGTCAACTGCGCATAATCGGGTGCATCCTTTGTAAGTCTGAAAGCAGAGATGCGCATTCCGCCAGCCTGGATCTTTTTGGCAACAGCTTCTATCTCGTTGGTGATAGTTTGGATACCTTGTTGGTCCTCGGCGGCAAGGAGGATGAAGACTGCATCTGTTTCTGCTGCCACTTTGCTGAGAGAAGCAAGCGAATCAAGTGGTTTGCCCCATAGGCTTGATGCAGGTTGATTTGATACTTCCGCTTCTATTTTGACGTTCACCACCGAAGGAGTGTCTACCGCACCTTCGGTCTCGGCGGTCGTCTCTGGCTTTGCCGTGGCGTTTGCCGTCGAAGGAGTTGCCAACTTGGCCTCAGGCTGGATTGTGGCAAATGACTGCTGTCCCTGATCAGTTGTAGAGTTTGTTTTTCTGATAAGTGACCGTGCCAGAACTACACCGGCTGCTACTACAATAATAAGAAGTACCACCATCTTCCAACTTTTGCTGCTGCTGGAACCAGGTGAACAACAATCTCCGCCGGCAGAAGCTGACGGACAACATGCTTGCGGACTGCCCAGGTTCTCTTGCCTGGTTTCATCAACATTATCATTCTCGATCATTTCATTTTCCTTTGCAATTTGCGTTTCTGTTTTTTCCCGAATTGCCGCAACAGCTTTTTCTGGTGTGGGATTGCCCATAGAAACGACCTCATCTTCCAGCGCAATTATCGGCAGAGCGGCAGGGCCAAAAGAGTGCAAAAGCTGGACAATTCGAGGATGGTTTCTCATGTCGTCGTCATTTTTTACGTTGAGGACTTCGACTTGGTAGCCGAGTTCGTTTTCAATGCTGCTTTTTAGGTCTTGAATCTCCTTCTCTGATTGTCCAATGGGACCACAACAGGAAGATTGTTCCCCACAAGGAAAATCCTGGGGCATCATAAAGATTTTTAAGATTTTCTTACTATTCATGATATTACCCTTTCTAAAAAAGATTAAATACATATCCGGCGATTACACAGCCAACAAAGCTTAAACCCACGTAAAGCCCCAAAAGTTTGGGCCTAAATACACCTGAAAGCATCATTATTGAGGGAAGACTCAACCCAGGGCCACCCAGTAAATAAGCTAAAGTCGCACCAGGGCCCATCCCTTTTTCAATCAAAGCCAACGCTGTGGGTACTTCTACGTAGGTGCACACATAGGCCAGAACTGCGACGACAGAGGCAATCAAAACCGAATTTAGTGCCTTTCCGCCCACAAAGTTGACAATTACGCTTGTGGGTATTAAAACTCTTATTGCACCGGCGATAATTACTGCCAGAACAAGGTAGTAGTTCAGGGCGAAGAATAACTGCCAGGATGTCTTCCATAATTGCACTAATTTCTGCCCAAAATTTAGCTCCGCATAGCCTTTGGGCAAGATAAAGCAACTGCTTTGATACTTGGAATCGCCTCTTTCTATCAGGTGCCATTTACCATTTTTGGATTGCTCAATTACCCCTATCTCATCAAGTTCGTTAATCTTTTCTTCGTGCTCTGTGCCGATTTCTTCCAGGGTAAGGCCTTGCGGTTTTGTGACTAATTTCATTGCAAGAGCATAGGCAAATTTCTGCAATTCAGCCGATAAATTTGGCTGAACATAAAGTTTGACAAAATGCCTTAAGCCTTTTTTCTTTTTCTGCCAATACGAAACAATTAATCCTACTGACATGGCAATCGCAAACACTGCAATAACCCTTGCAATTGCCATTTTTTTGCCCAGAAGGCCAGCGGTCATAAATACTGTCGGGACGTTTAGCATAGGTGCGGCGACTAAAAAGGCAAGTGTTGGCCCTAAAGGTACACCGGCTTCAACCATACCGGCTAATACCGGAACAATACCACAGGAGCAAATAGGAATAACCGCGCCTGCGGTCGTGGCCAGCAAATTTGAGCCGAAACCACCATAACCCATTCTGTGTTTTATCTTTTCCCAAGAAACCAGAACAACCAAAGCCGCAGCAATAAACATTCCCACAATCCAGTAAGGCAATAACTCTACTAAAAGCGCAGCTCCTTTAATAATGATGTACCAGATAACTAAAGGGATATTCCAACTTAAAGGGGTATCGATGTCTTTTACCCTCGCTTCCAAACCTGTTACACCTTTTTCCTGTAAAATGCCGGCCTTGAACATGGCGGACCAAGATAGATCATGCGAAGCTACATACCAGATTGCCAAAATATAAAGCACAACTACCCCAAAAAAATAGAAACATTCTTTTCTACTTGGCTTTCTGAACATTCAAATTATTCTCCTTCCTTAGTGCCAGAGCTATCGTTCTGTGAGTTGGCTTTTTTGTAACAAGCACATAATTCGTCCTTGTCCATTTTGAAGACACGTTTAACTTGTTTAGCATCTCGGACTATCTGTTTGTCCTTGCCTATGGAATCCTGGACCCATTTAATAGCTTCAAGGACAAACTCAGGTGCGTCCTCATCAGCAAGCCGATAATAGTTCCACCGCCCTTCCTTTCTTGCATCAACCAAACCGGCCTGATACAGAATGGACATATGCTTTGAGACCGTTGACGGAGCGAGTCCGAGCATTTGAATCAGTTGGCACACACAAAGCTCGCCCTGACGGAGCATCATTAAAGCCCGGACTCTGTTTTCCTCAGACAAAGCCTTTGTAATATTTATAATGTTACGCATAGCTACTTCCTTACTTCGCCATATATCGAACTATTGTAAACTAAAAGACCTTTTTAGTCAAACAAAAAATGCAGCGACCCTAATATTTTTTTCTAAATCTTGCTGCGGGTATGTTTAGCAGCTTGCGATACTTTGCAACGGTGCGTCTGGCTAATTTCTTAATCCCTAACTCTGCCAATTTCTTGCGTATCTGCTCGTCATTTAAGGGCTTGTTTTTGTCCTCGGCGTCGATAATCTGCTGTAATTTGGCCCTTATGGCTTCCCAGCTTAAACCTGTGCCGTTAATATCATCGGTGCCCCCGCTAAAGAATTTGCGCAGCGGTAATACCCCCCAGGGACACTGGATATATTTGCCTGCAACGGCTCTGGAGACAGTGGCCAGATGAACACCAACATCGTCTGCAATTTTTGACATCGGCAGCGGCCGAAGATACAGCTGCCCCTTTTCAAAAAAATCCCTTTGGAACTTGACTACCGCCTTCGTTACCCTCAGCAGCGTATTCTTTCGCTGCTCTATTGCATCTATAATCCATTGGGCGGAGCGCAGATTATTCTGCAAAAAATTCTTTGTTTTTTCACTAACCCCGTCATCCTTTGCCATTTTTGCATAATAGTCGTTTACCCTCAATCGCGGCAAATCATAATCAGCTAACCGCACGGAATATTCGCCCGAATTATCCGATGGCTCCATTATCACATCGGGAGTAATGGGATGGTTCCGGTCCCGCCCGACCTGCAAGCCGGGCGAGGTGTCAAGTTTACTCAGACGCGCGATGGCCCGGTTGAGCGCATCAACGCCGCAATTCATTTTTTTCGCGATATCCGGCAGACGATTTTCAAGCAGCTTATCCATATGCTCGGCAATCAGACGAGATTCAAAGCTCATATCTTCGCTGCTTTGCGCCATCTGGATAAGCAGACACTCCCGCAGGTCCCTTGCGCCGACACCGGCAGGCTCTAATTTCTGCACAAGCCCCAGCGCTTCCTTCAAATCGTCGATTGTGAAATCACCCCTGTCCTTGTTGTGCAGCTGTTCCAGCCTTACGGTCAGATACCCCCTGTCGTTGATATAATCTATAATCATATCACCGGCTTTTTTTACGGCCGGCTCGGCATCCACTAATCGCCATTGTTCTGCCAAATGTTCGTGCAGCGATTGAGGAGGAGCGGCGGTATTTTTTATCGCCTCAAGTTTTTTGTCCGGCTCGTCACTGTAAACCCGCCTCCGGAAGGGACCCGCCTCGTCCATATAGTCTTTGAAACCGTCGCTCAGACTCTCAAGGCGTTCGAAATCTCCAGCTTTATTTCTGTCTGTGTTAACGACTAAGTCTTTCTCGTTTATGTCTTCCTGAGGCTGTTGTTCGGCAGAGTCGGTATCTTCGGGATTCACAGGCTCGGCCATTTCCAAAACAGGATTGCTGTTGAGTTCCTGTTCTATTCTTTCCTGAAGGGCAAGGATTGGAAGCTGGAGAATCTCCATCGATTGTATCATATGCGGAGCGAGCTTCATTCTCTGCTCCATCCGCATCTGTCCTCTCATCTCCAGCTTCATAGAAACACCCGAAAAGATTCTTTATTTTAACTAATGCCGTACAGTAAATAGCTGCCGCTTTTAAAAAGCACGTAGCCCTCTGTCATTCCCGCGAAAGAGTCTGTTGAAAAAGTCGAGATTGCTTCGTCGCTCGTCCCTAAGGGGCAAGCTCCTCGCAATGACGCAAAAGGCGTTTTCAGGTCATTGCGAGCGATTTGAAAAATCGCGTGGCAATCTCAAAACGTTGCTCTTGGACCTTTTCAACAAGCCCGAAAGCGGGAATCCAGGAAAAACGCAAGGTCTGGATTCCGGTTCAAGTCCGGAATGACACGCCTGAAATATCAACCTGATTTTTAGAAACGGCACTCTTTATATCTTTACTATTATATCATAATCACAGGAGAATTTCGTCAATATTTGAGGAGTAATTGAGAAACTTTACAAACAGAGGAAAAAAATTACTCTAACTCCCGTCTGCCGATAATAGCATCGGTAAGCATTTTGCCGCTTGCGTATTCGATAGTGCTGCCGGTGGGCAGTCCCCGTGCCAGCCGGGTAATCTTCACGCCGGCTGCTCTAAGCAGCGAGCTTATATAAAGTGCAGTGCCGTCGCCGGCCATATTAGGATTGGTCGCCATTATTACCTCTTTTACATCACCTTCATACACCCTCTTGAGGAGCTGCTCAATAGTCAAATCGCCCGGCTCGATTCCTTCAAGCGGTGCGATATGACCGCCAAGGACATGATAAATCCATTTGCACGCCCCTGTTTTCTCAAGATTTACGATATCTTTTGACTGTTCGACAACGCAGATTAAGCTTTTATCCCTGCGTTCGTCTGAGCAGATTGAGCATATTTTCTGTTCCGAGAGATTGTTACAGATTTGGCAGTGCTTAATTTTATTCTTCGCATCCCGGATTGCCTCGGCAAGCGCCATAGCCTCTGTTGGCTCGACTTTGAGTATATGAAAAGCCAGTCGTTGGGCACTTTTAGGCCCAATCCCCGGCAGCTTCTCAAACTCCTCAATAAGTTTGTTCAAACTTTCAGTATAAACGCCCATAATTCGTAGATGCTTTCCTGTCATTCCTGCGCAAGCAGGAATCCAGTTTTGTAGTGTGGGGCTTGCCCCACCATAATTCCTATGTTTATTAGTCTTCTTCTATGCCGGTTATCGTTGCATCAAGGCCAAGAAGGACTGTTTTGACGGCGGGGTCGTTAATCAGCTCATTTCTTCTTTGGCCGCTGGTCTTCGGCTGGCTTGTAGTCGGCTCGCCTTGTGTCTGCTCGTCGGCAGTGGTTTCAAACACCAATCTCACAGGCGTTGAGAGCTGCTCACTCAGGAGGGCCTGGATTTGCTCCATTCGGCTATTACTTTCGCACATTCTTTTCTGCATTTGAGCCGATGCGCCGAACTCAAGCGTCAATACGCCAGCCTCAAATTGAGCCGGCACGGCGGAGCTTAACAACCCTCCCGTACCCGGCCCGAGTTTGGTGGTAATAACACTTAAGAGACCTTGCCAATTGTCTTGTATCGAGTGTATATCACTCAGTCCGGATAAATCCGACGGTTCGCTGATTTGCGATTTGGCTGGCTGGCCTATGGACTTTATGGGTATGTTAGGCTCTACCGGTCGCTTTTTTTTTATGTTAGGCGATGCACCTGATTGCAGTCGCGAAAGAAGCTCATCAACATTCAGGAAATGTTCGCTTAAGGCGAATCGCAACAGCGAAGCCTCTAAAAGTGCCCGGCTTGTATCGCTGTTTTTGATAGCCCATCGCAGCTTCTCCAGCGTCGAGATGTTGTAAACAAGCCCGGCAATATCAAATTTTTCAGCTAATTCGCAGGCTCGCTTTCGCTGCTGGCCGGTCAAAATCACAAGCTCGCTCTGCGGACCTATGGATTTAACAACCATCAAATCGCGCATATAATCAATAAGCGAATCGACGACCTGGACCTCGCTTATACCGGTACGGATTAAATCCTCTATCGCGGCAAGCGTCCCGGCTGGGTCGCTGTCGCTGATTTGCCCGATGAGATTCCAGATTTTTTCGCTGTTCGGGCAGCCTAAAAACTCCTCAAGTAACCGGCTGCCCAGCGGCTCGATACCGGTGCTTATTAGCCTGTCCAGCAGACTCAGGGCGTCTCTCATCGAGCCGTTTGCCATTTTCGCTAACGGCAGGACCAAATCCTCTTCGTACTTTATCTTTTCCTGCTCGAGTATGAACTTTAGCTGCCCGGCTATTGAGGCAGGCCCTATATTGTTAAAGTCGAATCTCTGGCATCTCGATTGAATTGTCGGGATGACCTTGTTCGGCTCGGTGGTGGCGAAAATAAACTTGATATGGCTGGGCGGCTCCTCCAATGTCTTTAGAAGCGCATTGAAAGCAGAAACGGTGAGCATATGCACTTCGTCGATAATATAAATCTTGAATCTTGAACGCGCAGGCCGATATATAACGTTCTCACGAAGCTCACGAATTTCATCAACTCTATTGTTTGACGCACCGTCTATCTCGATGACGTCGATATCTTCGCCGATATTTATCGCAATGCAGCTATCGCACTTACAGCACGGCTTTGTGGTAGGCTCATCGACGGCAAGGCAATTAAGCGCCTTTGCCAGCACCCGAGCCATAGTAGTTTTACCGACGCCGCGAGTACCTGTAAAAAGGTAAGCGTGCGCGACCCTGTCGGTCTTTATAGCGTTCTTGAGCGTCTGAGCGATAGGGTCCTGGCCGATGACGTCATCGAACGTTTGCGACCTGTATTTTCTTGCAAGAACAGTATAAGCCATTTGTAATTGACTATTGATTATTTACTACTGATTATTTATTGTGCTCCAGTATATTGTTAGTATAGTGGAAAAAATGGCAATTTCCATAAAAATTTTAAATTGACATTTTTCCCGGCAATGGTAAATTCCGTTTTCAGCTATCGGTCAGTATCGCAAATCCGCCGTTTTTTGGCGGAATAAATATGGATATATACGCTTCTCCGTAAGTCCACAGGACGCCTTACGGCGGAGTCCTTAGGGCTAACAGGCGTATCGAAAAGCCGCCTGTGGCGGAATCTATTACAAAGGGGATTCATTATGATAGTCAGAATTGAAGATACCTGCACCGCCTGCGGGCTTTGTGTGGATACCTGTCCGGAAGTCTTCGATATGGGCGACGATATGGCCCAGGTTATTGTCGATGATGTTCTTGAAGAGTATGAGGACGCCGTTCTGCAGGCCGCTGAAGAATGCCCGGTCGAGGCAATCATTGTCGAGTAATCGCTCACAGTGTACCTCGTATTTGGCCATCAACGCTAATGCCTATGGGCAGGATATTTGTGTGCCGCTTGCTTTACGGCAATATTCTCGGTTTTGACAGACCTTGCCGGTGATTCAAGCATCCTGTCTTCGCAGCATAACTACGCCTAACGAAAAGAACGTAACCCCGATTGCCGGCAACTCCCGTGAATATAATAGCACTGCACGTATTTTTCTATTTTGCAAGCTCTCTCCCCCGGTCGCGTGCCCTGGTAATAGCAGCAGATATCAATTCGCTAATCTTACCTTCTGCAAATACCTTCAGCGCTGCCTCTGTAGTCCCGCCTGGGGATGTAACCTTTTTACGAAGCTCAGCGGGACTTTCACCATTTTTATCAGCCTCGACCGCAAGCAGACCGGCCCCCTTAGCGGTCTGAAGTACTAAATCTTTCGCGACATCTTCGGGCAGACCTAATCCTACGCCTGCCTTTATCATTTCTTCCATTAAAAGAAAATAATAAGCAGGTCCGCTGCCGCTCACTGCTGTTACGGTGTCAATCAAATCTTCATCATCAACAACCACGGCTTTACCCACCGATGAGAAAATCGCCAAAGCCTTTTCCAGCATCGGCTTTGCCCTTTTGTTGGCGAATAATGCGCTGGCTCCTTCGCCAATCAGGGCCGGCGTATTGGGCATAACTCGTACTATTGCAATATCGCCCAAAACAGCGGCAATATTGGCGAGCTTTATACCTGCCGCGATGGATATGACAAGTTTGACTTTACCTGCATTGTTTTTTATGCTCCCTAAGGCCTCGGTCATATTCTGCGGCTTGACGCTTAAAACGAGTATTTGAACCTTTGCTGCTAAGTCACTGTTTTTTTCACAGGGAGCTGCACCATACTTTTTAGCAAGGAATTTAAGCCGTTCGGCCCGAATATCACTTATGAAAACATCTTCAGGGGCATAAACCTTGGCCGCTATCACGCCTTTTATAAGCGCTTCCGCCATATTTCCGCTGCCGATAAAGCCGATTGTGTCCATTTCTTTCTCCTTGTAAAAACTGATTATGGCGTTGAAACCATATTGAAATCGACCCGGGTGTTTCTTATTTGTTTAGCCCCCGGACCTGTGCCGGGGGTCTTGCTTAGCCGTCGCCGGCACGGCGACGGTTTTCTCTTTACGTTTCTCGTTTTTCTCCCTATCATATTTGCCATACGCTCAATTTTTCTATGGCAAATATAAGACAAGTTACGGAGAAAAGCAATGCAAAAAAAAGCTGGATATTCCGATGCTATTAAAACTAAATATCCCGAACAGGTCGTGATAGCCGTCGCAAAGGACAAAAAAGGCAAAGCCAACCCTATCACGTTAGGCTGGACAATGATTGTATCAGGCTCTCCGCCGATGATGGCGATAGCCGTCGCAAAGACGCACTATTCAATTAAAGCCATCACGCACTCAAAGTGCTTTACCATTGCGTTTCCGTCCTCGGAGATGGCCGATGCGGCTTTATTCTTCGGCTCGAAGTCCGGCCGCGACACCGATAAATTCGCCGAGTTCGACTGCAAGACCGAACCCGCCGAATTCATTGATTCGGTTCTGCTGACCGATGCTGTCGCCAATTTTGAATGCACGCTCGAATCGCAGATGCCCGCCGGCGACCATATCATCTTTGTCGGCAAGGTCGTTTCCTCCCACATCAACACCGAGCCGAAGAAACGGCTATATACCACCGCCCCCGGCCATAAATTGGGCTCGGCTTCTTGAAAAACCGTCTCTTACCGTTAATTGGTATCATTGCGTAAAGTTTGAATATGTAACTTGTCATTCCTGCGAAGTTTTATTTAGCCCCCACCCCTGTGGTGGGGGGTTTTTTTGTCCTTTTTGCCCACCCTGTGGTGGGGGGACAATCATCTCGCGACAAGGGAGTATTTTAGCCCCGCCACCTGGGGACGGGGCCGTTTAGAAAGGGTAGGGTGTGCACGTCTCGACTGAGCTCGCTGAAGTCTGCACACCGTTTGGCTTTGTGTCATTGCAAGGTGCTTGCCCCTTAGGGACGAGCGACGAAGCAATCTCGACTTTTTCAGCAAGCCCTTCTTCGGCAATGACAATTTCTGTTTCCGCAACTGGAACTATTTAGCAAATTCTTAATGATTCTGGTTGCGCATAGTTTGCACAGTCTTGTAAGAATATCCTCTTTTATTAGCAGAAGGAATGTTGCACTCGTGCAGGCAGTTGTTAAAATAATATGTTCATAGGTAGATTTACATTATTAAGGCGTAATCTGGGGCAATGGTTGCAAAAGCTAAATTGCATCCATTCTCCCAAATTAATATGCAGTTTATAATAGATGAATTGAAACAATACTTTTCGGAAGCATATGAGGGATTTTCATTTGTTCAAGAAAAAAAACAAAAATGAAATAGTAGATATAAAGACTGATGCTAAGAAGAAAAATTGTCTGAAATATCCAAAACCTAATATCCTTTTAATTGATATCAAAGACCAATCAAAAGAAAAGTTTTTAGCCGAAGGTTATAATATATCCACCGGCAGTTTTGGCTCTCCATACAAAATCCCACAGTCTGACAAGTTTTTACCAGTAATAACAAATCATACACTATGTGATTATTCGGAACAAGAAATTGTGATTATCGACCTTGTGCCAAACCACCCTCTGTCAAAGCCCATTGGCGAAAAGTGTGTTTCAGATGGTGAGGACGATTGGTGGGCAAAGTGTAGCCAGGGGATAATTGACCCTAGGATACGTACAATGTGCTACGTGCAGGATGATTTTGACAGAATTTTACAACATGGCGGATTATTTGTGATTTTTGCAGATTTTCGCAGGCAACAAGATCTTAAGATTGGGTGTATTGATAGAGGACTTTTCATTTATGCGCGTGACATAAATTTCGACAACTGGAGTTTCTTGTCAACGCTAACCAATGATTATATCAGAATCACTCCTGACCAAGGTACTGAATTTACTGTTAGTGACTCAAAATTATTTTCTAACATATTAAGTAAATATCTTTCAGACGCATTCTTCTCTTGCTATTTCGACCGCCAATACCGCATAAACGAAGAGAATTGGTTGATTTTGGCAAAAAATAAGTATGGTGCCTGTGTGGCAGGGGCGATCTATATAGACAATGGCCAGGAAAGAAAGGATGGTTTAATCTTAATTTTCCCTCAAATCAAAGATAAGGCGACCTTTCTATTAGATTTAATGAGGGAGACCTTGCCACTAATAGCACCACATCTTTTCCCTCACATTGAAGAGGCCAAGTGGATTTATCAGAAAGAGTATGAACTGCCTGAAGTAATTAACTTAAAAGAACAAATTATTGAAATACAACAACAAGCCTCGTCTGAGATAGAAAATATCAAGGGTGAAATTGAAAAGGTACATGAGGGGAAAAAATATCTATACGATTTGCTAAGAGAGACCGATCGGGCACTTGTCAAGGCTGTCATAAAGGCATTGGAAGTACTCGGTTTTTCCGATGTCGTGGATGTGGATGAGCAATTGAAGGAAGCAGATAATACTGGTTCGTTAAGGGAAGACATACAAATTAAAGACCGATCGCCTATTTTAATCTTAGATGTAAAAGGGCTTACAGGCAGCCCCTCGGATTCTGAAGCCATGCAATCCCATAAACATGCCACAATAAGAATGAAAGAGTGGGGTAGAACTGATGTAAACAGCGTGACAATAATAAACCACCAGCGTCATCTTCCACCGCTGGAACGAAATAACTCGATGCCATTCCGCCAGGAAATACTTGACTCAGCATCACAGGTGGATTTGGGTCTTATGACAACTTGGGATTTATTCCGGCTAGTCAGAAGTTTTACGAAGAATAATTGGAAGTCCGAACATGTTAAATCATTGCTCTATCACTCTGGGCGAATAAACATAATACCTATAAACTATAAATATATCGGCTATGTAAATCACATATGGAATAAGGCAAATGCTATCAGTATTCAGATTGAAGCAATAGGGCTAAAAAAAGGAGATAAAATTGGATTTGAACTTCCTGTTGAATTTGAAGAGCAGATAGCAGAATCTTTGCAATTGAACGATAATAATGTTGCGGAGGCTAATGTCGGAGACGAGGTCGGGATTAAGACTCTTTTAACCAAATGGCCAATGCGAGAGGGAACAAGGGTCTACATTGTACGTGAAAATGGCCATAAGTAGGCATTGACTTTTGTCGCATAGAATTTAAACAGAAACAATAGCTAAATCAGAACGTCCCTGCTCTTTTTTGTCTGGCAGTTGAATTGGTTCCTTTATCCTGCAACGGTGTACTCAACCGTTTTAATCCTTGGCGTATCACTTAATTTTGGGCAATTCGACAAACCAGTTGCATATAATTTGCGTTAAACAGAGCTTCTTCTTAAGTAACCATAATTTCAAATTATAAAATATGGTCAAATTATTAGATAATTGACATGTTCAAACCCCTTTTCTGGTCCTCCTTTTTGCTATTAAGGTAAATAGTGTGGAATATCGAAACATTCCTGACCAGCTTAGCAGAGACAGGAGATAGATTTCGAGCATCCAGTATCAAGCATCGAGTATCCAACTTTAGCTCACTTTAGGCACTTTAGTTCACTTTAGCTCACTCCTCACTAACGATAATCCAGAATTGAGCATCGAGCATCCAGCATCCAGAATCTAATATCAAGCAACCAGTTTTGTAACATGAAAAAGCCCGTAGTCATTTGACTATGGTTCATTTCCCAACCTTTCACCGGCCGGAGTGTGAAAAAGCCCGTAGTCATTTGATTATCCACCTGACACTTTGTAGCTGCTTAATATCTGTCGGTTTAAGCTGTTGGGTTAAGAAGAGGCTTCTGTAGATCAAAAACCCAAGTACCCGTAGTCATTTGACTATGGTTTATTTCACGACCTTTCGCTGGACGGAGCATGAAAAAGATCGTAGTCATTTGACTATGGTTTATTTCACGACCTTTCGCTGGACGGAGCATGAAAAAGATCGTAGTCATTTGACTATGGTTTATTTCACGACGGGTGGCAGCCACTGAGCGAACGTAGCGAGCGAAGTGGATGGTAGTTCTCGTAAAACAATAACCCGATTTATTGGGGACGTTTATCGATTTCCGAATATGTTGGCGGAGAAAAAAATCCTACGGCTTACGGGACTGATGGAGAATAAATGACACAGCGGACGAGATTCGAACATCGCTTGTCCGCCATAGCTTCAGCGACGGCGGGAGAATCTAATATCAAGAATCCAGCATCCAGAATCTAATATCAAGCAACCAGTTTTGTAACATGAAAAAGCCCGTAGTCATTTGACTATGGTTCGTTTCCCAACCTTTCACCGGCCGGAGTGTGAAAAAGCCCGTAGTCATTTGATTATCCACCTGACACTTTGTAGCTGCTTAATATCTGTCGGTTTAAGCTGTTGGGTTAAGAAGAGGCTTCTGTAGATCAAAACACCCAAATACCTGTAGTCATTTGACTATGGTTTATTTCACGACCTTTCGCTGGACGGAGCATGAAAAAGATCGTAGTCATTTGACTATGGTTTATTTCACGACCTTTCGCTGGACGGAGCATGAAAAAGATCGTAGTAATTTGACTATGGTTTATTTCACGACCTTTCGCTGGACGGAGCATGAAAAAGCTCGTAGTCATTTGACTATCCGCAGCCGGTATCTCACTTGGTAAACCTGTGCAATCTGTGGCTAAAAAATCCGTGTAATCCGTGGTTTAAATTTACTTGACGTTTAACTTATAATTTAGTATAATATATATCTAACTAATAGAATAAAATCATAAAAGTTAATAGTTCATAACCAATAGTCAATATTCAATATTGAAAATCCGGCCTTCCTTGGACGGAATCAATCAGAAAGGGGGGTTCCCAATGTCGAAGACCCGGCCTTCCTTGGACGGGGCCAGCGAAACCCAAATCATCGCTAACCGGCCCAACGTGCAAGAATCTGACAGCCCCCGGACTGCGCCGATGGAGAAATCGACTGCAAATACTGGCGCGCCGGCAGACTGTTTTATGCAAAACAAAGCCAATTTCCGCAACGCCAAAATGAACGAAAACTTATTTGCCGCAAAGGCTTATGAAAATGAAACCACCCTCAGGCTCGAACAAAACAAACCCAAACAAAGCCAATTTCGCCCCCCCCGCACTTCTCAAAGGAGTTGTAAAAAAGAGAAAAATCGTTCGGAGCTCCTGCTCATTAACCGGATGAAATGAAAAATGGAACGTTTCTCGCAGTTCGTCCGACTTCTATTATAGAACTATGCGAAAGAGCCGGGCACAAATATACGATGAGCTGCTTGTCATAAAATGCCGTCAGGGAGACAAAGACGCATTTGACGAGCTTGTCGGCAGATGGCAAAAACGCCTCTGGCATTATGCCTTCAAGGTAACCGGCTCTGAATCAGCCGCCTGGGACATTGTTCAGGAGACCTGGTACGGCATTATAAAAGGCATAAGAAAACTCGAGGATGTATCTGTTTTTCCCCGATGGGCCTTTGGAATCGCCAATAACAAATGCGCCGATTGGCTGCGCGGGCAGCGGCAACAACATCGGCTTAATAACGAGCTTACGAAGCGGACCCAAAGTGAACCCGACAAAAAACAAAACGGCGATGAAAAAACCGAATCTCTGCGGTCAGCTATTGAAAAACTTTCACCCGACCGACGGGCACTGCTTATATTGCGATACCATGAGGATTTTGATACAGGCCAAATCGCTGAAATTTTGAGTGTTCCTGAGGGAACGGTAAAATCACGGCTTCATCGCACAATGGACCAGTTAAGGAAAATAGTAGAGCGTTATTAAAATGGATAAGCTGGAAAAACAGTTAAAAAAGGTTTTAGAAAAAAACGGCGTTTTTGATGCCGCCAAGAGTGAAACATTGAGAAGGGAGCTAATACAAATGTGGTGCGATAAAAATTTGCTGAGGGCGAAATTAGTTTTTTGGATATTCTTTCTGTTAAGCCTGGGTATGATGGTCGGAGGTTATATCGGCTTACGCACAACCGGGGATACAAGAGGTATGGTTTCCTGGGCGATTTTTCTTATGATTGGCTTCAATTCTACAATCTTGATGAAACTGTGGTACTGGGTTGTAGATGCAAAACTTAACGTTCAAAAAGAGGTAAAGCAATTGCAGCTTCAAATCGCCGAGCTGGCCGGCAAGGAGCAACCTGTTGAAAATTAGCCGGTTAGCAGCTCAAATTCTTCGCTGCTCAGGGATTGTCTCAATTTTTGCAGAGCAATCAGCTCGACCTGGCGGACCCTTTCCTTGCTCAAGCCCAGCTCTTCGCCGATTTGCTTTAAGGTCTTTGTCTCTTTCCTTATTGGCGAGCCGACCAGGCCAAAACGGTTCAAGATTATATGCCGCTCGCGTTCGGTGAGATTGTCCTCGATAACCTGAGCCAGGCTTCGGTGAGCTCGTTCCATTGCCGCGAAATCGGCTGCATCTTCGGCTCTCAGCTCACGATGGATATTTGCCAGCGAAGCTGTTGTGGCTTTGTCGAGCCGGCCGGTCTGCGAAGGAATCTTACGGGCGAAATCCTTGGCTATTATCCAGGATGTGAAAGTGGCAAACCGAAAGCCCCTGGTATAATCGAATTTCTCAACCGCCTCCATCAGCGAAATATTACCCTCACCGACCAAATCGAGCAAACTTGCAACGCCGGCGGTATGTTTGCGTGCAACGCTGACCACAAGCCGCAGGTTCGCTTCAATTATTCTTCTTTTTATCTCTTCGGCCTGGGCTAAATAGTTTTCTATCTGACTTAGTGTTACGCCGGAGACGCGAGCTGGCTTTATGCCGGCGCGGGCTTGGCTGGCCAGGAATTTGAGGTAATTATATCTGCGGAACAGCTCGACCTCATGCTCTCTATTGAGCACAGGAGAAATTTTCAAGGTCTGCAAATACTCCAGAAGGGAGCCGCGGGCTAATTCGAGCGGCTCTCCGTAAGTCCCGTAAGGGACGCCTTGCGGCGGAGTCCCAAGGACAACATCCTTGCGGGCGGGCGGCTCTGTATCATCGATTGGCTTTGCCAAAATCTTCTCCTCGGCATCTTTTTCAAGAAATTCATCACTGGGGATGAATTCAATCTTTCTGGCCAGAAGTGTCTTTGTCCTTCGCTGATTTATAATCCGATATATCGAACTTTTATTCCTGTTGAATCGCCTCATCAGGTCCTTGACATTACAACCTTGTTTGAACAGCCTGTATATCTCGGCGGCCTGCGCCGGCTCAATCGCACCCGTGGATTGTGTAGAAATAGGTTTGTCAGGATTGGACTTTTCATAATTTAGCAGTGTGTATCTAATGGTCTCGTGGCACTTGCCCGTTTCAGCGCTTAGCCTGTTTATAATCTGGTGGCGGGAGAGGTTCGTCTCGGCGGCAAGTTTTGCTGCCTGCTTTATAATCTGCTGCTTTTGCTTATCTGTCAGTCGCGAAAAGCCTTTCGCCTTGGTGACAAGGTCCGGGTTTGCCTTGAGGAATTTATCGACCGTTGACTGCAAAAAGCCGAGACGTCTCTTGCCGTCATAAAAAATGAATTTTCTCGCAAGCAGACCTCGTTCTCGCCAGCGGTATATGGTTTTTGTCGAGACCCCTAAAGTCTCTGCAAGCTCTTCGATAGTGTATATTTTTTGGTCTTGCTCGGCAACGGGACGAGCGAGCCGGCCGCTTAGCCTGGAGAAGAAAATCTGCAGGTCATCCAACAGCTCATCGCCTTTTACGATTTCATCCGCACCCAAGCCTGTAGGGTGAAAACCCGTGATACGAAAGCATACAAACTCAAAAGGATATTCCTTATCCGGCTCGATAACCGCATAAAGCTCCTCCACGGCGTCAAGCTGTGCGCGACGCTTGTTTTCGGGTGTAAACCGAAGCTGCAGCAGCAACTGAGCTAAAATTTGACTCTTTATCTTTCGCATAACCAAGTGTCCATTTTACCAGATTAAGCGCAAAAAAACAGCCGTATAAAACGGCTGTTTTATGATTTTTCTCGCTCCCAAGAATATCAGAGAAAACCGCGAAGCAAAGACCGGGATGTAAAATAAAATTTAGAAAGCTCCCTTACTTTTGCCTTGTGCACTTGTGAGCTTATGCTCTTGTGTACTTCCTTTATGCGACGAGGCTTTTGGCCATATCGACAGCCGAAGCGGCATCGGCCGCGTAGCCGTCGGCGCCAATTTTGTCTGCGTAACCCTGTGTTACCGGTGCGCCGCCTATCATAACCTTGGCCGAGACACCGGCCTTTTTTAGTGCTTTTATAGTTTTTTCCATGCCGGGCATCGTCGTAGTTAAAAGAGCACTCATGCCGACAATCTGTACACTCTTAGTCTTTACCTGCTCAACAAACTTTTCAGGGCTGACATCCACGCCGAGGTCAATAACTTCAAAACCCGCTCCTTTGAGCATCATTGCTACTAAATTTTTGCCGATGTCGTGCAAATCGCCCTGGACGGTTGCTATAAGAAACTTTCCGACCGGCTCGACGCCGGCCTTGATAAGCTCCGGCTGAAGAATTTCCATCGCCATTTTCATTGCCCGTGCAGCAATAAGCACTTCGGGTATGTAAATCTCATTCTTTTTGAAACGAGTGCCAACAACATCCATACCTGCAATTAATCCCTCTTCGAGAACATCTTTAGCCGCTGTGCCCTCTTTGAGAGCCGCCTTGGTAATTTCTACTGCAGAGCCCTGGTCGCCTTTTATAACAGCTTCAGCTAACGCCTTCAAATCCGCCATCTCAGTTCACCTCAATAAAACAAGCCATCCTGCTTACAATTGTTTTTCCGACAACTAAAGCTGTGATTAAACATTATTTCACATTTTCAAACAAGTGCTAAATTAAACTTTTTGTTTGTAAAAAACTGCTTTTCAGAACAAACAACATCACAATAAAAGAAAAAATGCCCAATTTCTTTTGACAGGTGCCGGATAGTAATATATCTTTCCGGTCTTATTGTTTGCTTATGAAGCATCTTAATTGTAAAGAAGATTAATATGACTTTTTACCGTAGTTTCTCAGTGAGTTAAACAATTAAGTAGGCTGTACGAAATACGAGATATAAAATACGAGATATCGAAAATGAGCGATTATATAGTTTTGGTGAAACAGGTTCCTGATGTATCACAAATTACTGACAATGCGTTCGACCTCGAGACAGGCACACTCATCCGAACCCGATTGGCCAGTGTCATCAACGAGCTGGACACGCAGGCATTGGCTTTTGCAAACTATATGAAAAAAATCAGCAGCGATCGGTATGGCAGAATAATTGCCCTAACCATGGGGCCGCCGATGGCTGAGGAGGTCCTGCGGTACTGTTTGAGCAGATGCGCCGACAAAGTAGTGCTGCTTACCGACAAAGCACTTGGTGGAGCGGATACCGTAGCAACGGCGAATCCTTTAGCATTTACCGTTCGGAAAATAGTCAAAGATATCCTGGAAAATGACAGTGATTATTATGTAGTCTCCGGGATGCAATCGGTGGATGGCGATACTGCTCAGGTGCCGCCGCAAATGGCCGAGGAGCTGGGTCTGCCCTGCATAGCTTATGTTACCAATGCCGATTTCAAAAACAATCGTTTTGAATTCACACGCATTATCAGCGGAGGCAGCCAGGTGGTTGCCGCCAAGAAACTGCCTGCTGTAATAACTGTTGCCAAATATGAATATCCTCTGTTCGCAACATTTGCAAAAACCCGGTGGGCAAATGAAACGGAAGTTATTACATGGGGTAGTGAGGACATTAAAGCTACAAATATCGGTGTTAAAGGTTCCAAGACAGCCGTAATTCGAGTCTTTCCACCAGGCAAAAGCACCAGAAAATGTCAGCATCTCAGCGATGTGAAATCATTGGCCAAGTTGATTGTGGAAAGCTTCAAGAGCGGCGATGGTAAGGCGGGTGAAGGTTCTGATGCTCAAGAGAGTCGCTATGTTTTGCCTGATAAGCGAGCGAGTCTGCTCGACAGAGGCTTTGAGGAAACCAAAAAGGAACGAGAAGACTATGAAGTCTTAACAAACGCGCTCAAAGAGCTCGGCATAACACGCGTCGAGCAGATTAATGATGCGACCAAGGATAAGATTCTTGCCGCAGCAGGTGAGCGTTTCCATATGAACGCACTGGAGGATATGATAGACGGCTTCAAGTTGACCGAGCCGGTTTTTAAGGGCGAGGTTTGGGTCGTCGCCGAACACAGTGACGGTGTTGTACATCCGGCAACATTTGAGCTTACAGGCAAAGCTCGCGAGCTTGCCGATTCGCTCGAGACCAAAGTAGGCGTATGCTTAGCCGGCTACAAGGTCGAGCCAATGGCAAAAGAATTAATCGCCGCCGGTGCGGACAACGTCTATGTAATCGATGACAAACTGCTGGGCGTGTTTGATCCCACTGCCTATCGCAAAGCGGTTGCCGATGCTATAAATAAATACTGGCCGCAAATTGTACTATACGCCGCCACTCCGCAAGGTCGAATGCTTGCACCGATGGTTTCATACAGAGTCGAATGTGGTCTGACTGCCGATTGCACCGGACTGGATATCAGGGATAGTTCCCGAAAAGGCGATATCGGTCTTCTGTTGCAGACACGGCCGGCCCTCGGCGGCAATGTTATGGCTACCATCCGTACAAAAAACTCAAAGTCGCAGATGGCTACCGCAAGACCGGGCGTTATGAAGAGAATTCCCTCTGACCCATCAAGAAAAGGCAAAGTCATTAAACACCAAGTCCAGCTTTCCAACGATGACGTCAGTCTGGAAATTATAAAGACCGAATTGGGCAGGGGAGAAGTGAACTTCGGTGCTGATGTCATTGTCAGTGGCGGCAAAGGTATGCAGAGCAGAGACAACTATGAGCGGCTTGTGGGCGCACTTTGTGACAGCTTGGGTAAGAAGCTAAACACGCAGGTTGAAAGAGGCGCTTCGCGTGCTGCGGTCGAGCAGGGTTTCATTGAACGGGTACATCAGGTCGGACAAACCGGCACTTCTATCGGCCCGAAACTCTATTTTGCTTTGGGAATATCCGGCGCCATTCAGCACATGATAGGCATTGCTAACACCGAGACTATCGTTGCCATTAACAGCGACCCGAACGCACCAATATTTAAGCAATGTGATTATTATATCGTCGGGACAGTGGAAGATACGATACCCCAATTGGTTCGGGAATTGGAAACTTAGTATTTGCTATTGTCATTCCAGCCAAAGCCGGAATCTATCCCTTATACACTTATACGCTATGAGTTAGAGGTGGAATAAAAGGTGTCAAACAACAAAGACTACGACAAAGTATCAGTTTTAGTGGTTGGTGCAGGTCCGGCCGGTCTGGCGACTGCGATTGCGCTTAAAACAGAAAAGCCAGACATAGACGTTTGCGTCGTGGAAAAGTCGGCTGATTTGGGCAATCATAATCTCTCCGGTGCAGTCTTGGAACCTGAGCCTTTGCATACTCTGCTGGATTCAGCCGCTCCTCGATGGCGGGACACCGATGCCGCTAAAGAAGTGCTTGCGAGCAAGATAGATAAAGATGATATTATGTTCCTGCTCGGCAAAAAGCTGGCATTCAATATCTTCTTTGCAATTAAGCTTGGTGAAATATTCCACATGGGCTTCGGCCAAATGATACATAAAGGCGACTATTCCGTATCGATAAGCAAGCTCACCAAATGGATGGGGCAAATAGCAAAAGACGTCGGCGCCGAGGTTATCACCGGCTTTGCTGCCAAGGATATAATTATCGATGAATCATCCGGCAGGGCGACAGGAGTCAAACTCGTTGAACAGGGCCTCGATAAAGAAGGTAATAAGCAGCCCAACTACGTCGAAGGCGAAATGATAAATGCAGATTTTGTTGTGCTTGCCGAAGGATGCGATGGACTTTTAACCGAAAAATTTATAGAAAAGGCAAACCTCCAAAGGCAAAGCCCCCAGCTTTACTCGGTAGGCGTAAAGGAGCTTATAAAGGTAAGCACTGAACAATATAACAGGTTCACCTCTGGTCGTGTCGTTCACGCTATGGGCTATCCAATCTGGACTCCCGTTCTCGGCCCGGGAATGTTTGGCGGCGGCATTGTATATGCCGGTGTAAAGGAGCATCTGTCTGTCGGTATGATTGTCGGTGCCGACTGGAAATACTGCGACTTTAACGTGCAGGATGCGCTGACCAATTTCAAGAACCATAGCTTTGTCAAGCGGTTTATCGATGGCGGTGCGGTCGTAGAGGCCGGGGCGAAAATGATTCCCGAAGGCGGATACTACGCCATTCCAAGAGACCCGAAAACCAGCAGCATTGGCAAGGCCAATGTGATGATTTTGGGCGACAGTGCCGGCTTTGTGAATATGCTCAAAATCAAAGGCCTGCACAATGCTATAGACTCCGGTATGCAGGCGGCAAAAGCTATCGTGCAAAGTCTTGACAACCCTGAAAAAGCAGCGTCGAAATACACAGAATTAATTGAACACTCGAATGTTGCCAAAGAAATGAAATCAGCAAAGAACTTCCGGCAGACGATCGCAAAGTTCGGGCCCTTGCAGGGAATGCCGCTTTCAGTTTTAGGTGGATTGCTGCCAAAGTTCGGTATTGAAAAAGATTATGAGGCAATGACAATCGCCAAATACCGGTTAAAACCCAACCAGAATTTCGACAAAGACACCTTCACCGCAATGGCAGACACTAAGCATCGCGAAGAAGAACCCTCACATCTGACCATTCTGGACTCCGAGGTTTGCAGGACCAAATGTACGCCGACGTTCAAAAGCCCCTGCATTACTTTCTGCCCGGCGGGAGTATATGAAACCATCCACGATGAAGTCAAGCCGGCCAATCCATCCAACTGCCTGCACTGCAAGACCTGCCAGCGGAAGTGTCCGTTCGACAATATCAGGTGGACAGTTCCGGAAGGCGGCGGCGGACCACGCTATAAGCGGATGTAAAAAATAAATAGCACAAAACATAATAAAGAACCAGTCATTCTTTCAATAAACAGTGTATAACTGCATTCCGGCACTGGTTGCAGACACACAGGCACTTTTGCCCTTACACATTTATACTCCCACATATCTATATAGGACGTGGGAACTTGCCGGCTCCTATAAAAAAACCACAAATGGAGAGGTACTTCAGGTATGGTTTGTAAAAAAGAGAACTTGTCTAAAGCGGCTTTCCAGCATGGCCGATAGCAAATATATCTTACAGGAGGCAGGGAGCCAAGAGCTGGGTATCAGGAAATCAGGCTATCAGAAAATCAGGCAAGAGGACAAAGAGCAGAATTCAGGAAACAGAACGATATCTGACTTCTGTCATCTGACTTCTGGCCAACAAAGCAGGTTGAGGGTGAGTGATGATAAACCATTCAAGGGAAACAAAAGTTCTTGTAGTTCTGGGCATTTCAATCATACTCGGAGCAATAATCTTAAATGCACTGGGCCATAATCCTCCATCCGCCGGTGCATTTTGTCTTTCACGCTATTACCGTCTCGGCTCCGTGAAAAAAGCCATTCTTTTTCGTGCCGACCAATTGCCGGGACGCTGGAGCCGAATCGAGATTTACTACAGCGGCATCGAATCCGGCAATATTGAATCCGCCTACGGCGGATTGAGCGATGCGGGCGGGGATGAGCATATTAACCTCGTTAGAGACGCAAAGGAAAAAGTCTCTAACGGGATTAGCTGCCACTTCGTTATCTGCAATGGCCGTGTCGGCCACAATGGCCAAATACAACCAACCGAAAAATGGCAAAAACAATCATCGGTCGTACACTGCACCAAACAGACTATTAGTATCTGCGTTATAGTCGATGACAAAGCCAAAACCCCAACCGACTTCCAGATAAAAAGGACAGAAGCGCTGGTAGAAGAGCTGTGCAGAAAGTTCAACATTCAGCCTGAATCCATCCGGTACCCTGCCGACTGGCAGTAGCAAAGACAGAAGACGGAAAACGGAAAACAGAGGACAGAACTTCCGTCTTCGGTCTTCTGACCTCTGTCTTCTGTTCTCTATGACTATTATAGGACCTAATCGAGCTGACTGATAACTGGCGACTGGTGACTGGTGGCTGGTAATTGGTAAATGGAAAGTGTGAAATGGTAATAACCAATAGCCAATTACCAAAATAATATATTGAACGTCTAACCGCCCCATCTTATTATCAATAAAACAGTTATGGTCGTTATTTAGGCCGAATCAGCCGGTTTAAGAGCCTTAAAATTCGGCTGCTTTTATAAAAACGCCGCAATACGAAGTGCCTCGCAGCCCTGCCCAGAAGGGCAAATCCACCTAAAGTGGTTTTTTTGTAAAGCCGAACTATATATGGATTTAGCATCTTTGCAGGAATTTAAGGATGAACCAAAAATGCTAACGGACACAATATTAGGTTTGTTCAGTATGGATATGGGCATTGACCTTGGTACGTGCACTACCCTGGTTTGTGTCCGCGACAAAGGTATTGTCCTCAATGAGCCTTCCGTAGTTGCTGTTCGCAAAGGAACCAACATCGTCCTGAACAACGGTCAAGCTGTTGGCATGGTTGCACGCGAAATGTTAGGCAAAACGCCGGGCTCGATTAGTGCAATAAGACCTCTCAAAGACGGCGTAATCAGCGACTTCGAAATCACCGAGGCGATGCTGAGCTATTTTATCAGGAAAGCACACGGCAGAGGCGGACTTGTCAGGCCGCGAGTGGTAATCGCGGTACCTGGCGGAATAACCGATGTCGAGCGCCAGGCCGTCATTGATAGTGCCGAACGTGCGGGCGCACGCAAAGTCTATCTCGTTGATGAGCCAATGGCGGCGGGAATCGGTGCTGGACTGCCAATCGCGGAGCCTACCGCCTCGATGATTGTCGATATCGGCGGAGGAACCACCGAAGTGGCCATAATAAGCCTGGCCGATATTGCCGCCTCCGAATCAATCCGTGTAGGCGGCAACGCAATGGATGAAGCAGTAATCAACCATCTTAAGAGAACGTACAACCTGCTCATAGGCGAGGCAAGGGCTGAAAAAGTCAAGATACAAATCGGCTCCGCCGTCCCGCTCCAGGAGGAATTGACTATGGAAGTGGCCGGCAGAGATACCATCTCGGGCATGCCGAGAAAAATCGTTATAACGAGTGAGGAAGTTCGTGAGGCCCTGCGCGGCCCTATCGCTATGATTATAGATGCGGTTGCGGCAACGCTGGAAAAGGCCGAGCCGGAATTGTCCGCCGACCTCATCGACAACGGCATACACATCTGCGGCGGTGGCTCACTTCTGCGAGGAATGGATACAGCATTGGCAAATGCGACGGGCTTGAAAGTCGAAATAGTTGAGGACCCCCTCTGCTCGGTAGCCCTTGGTACCAGTGTGTATCTGGAAAATCTGAAGTTGTGGAAGGATACGATTAATCATAATGGGTATGGATGGGAATAATTCGCAGTGCGTCGCGCTTGATATAAAATACGCAGTACGATTATGGCGAAGAATGCGACCAAAGTCTCAGGGCGAATGCTCTTTACCTGGTTGATGTTAACCGGGCTTATTTTCCTCTTTGCTCCGCAAAAGCTGACAAATAAGCTCCAGTTCGCATTTGTTCGCATTTTTTGCCGGCCTTTAAGTATCGGCAGAAACATTTCGCTTTCCACATCTCGATTGATAGCATCGGAGCAGCGCTCGCCCGCAGACCTCGTCAGCCGCGAGAGATACAACAGGCTCCATAACCATCTTGCCAACGTTACAGAACGGTTAAAACAAGAACGTCAAAAGGTTGAAAAGCTCTCAGGGCTGCGAGATAGACCTGTTTGGGAGGGTGTGGATTTTGTGTTAGCCGACGTCATTGCGGCCTCTGTTAACGAATTGCGCTGCGAGCTTGTTATCAACCGCGGCCAACAAGACGGCCTGGCTCAGAACCAATACGTTTTGGCCAACGAGAGCATCATTGGAACCATATCCGAAGTGGACACTCGCACAGCTCAGGTCAGGGTAATTACCGACCCGGCATCCAGAATAGCTGTAAAAATAGCACAATTGAATATGGACAGGATAATGCAGGGCGACGGCAACAGCTCCGCCAAGGTCCAGCTGGTCTCGACAAAGTACGAAATCGAAATCGGCGACATCGTTTACGCCCAGAAAAGGCCCGGATTCCTGGGTACGCCTGTGATTGTGGGAACGGTGGCCCAGTACAAAAGCAATGACGAGAATCCCCTGGTCTGGGATATAACGGTTAAACCCGCCTGTGATATAGAGAGCCTGACCGATGTAGTTATTATCGTAATGAACCCTGAAAAGTAGCTGCCCCGTTATCTCCCGCATCCAATCCAAACGCTTGCTCAGGATTCTGTTGCAATACCGATGTGATTCGTGTAGAATAATCTTTGTGATGAACGTGTTATTTTTTTCCGAAGCGGCATCGGACAATAGACGTTCAGCAGCGGCACCGGAATTACGGGGTGTAGCTCAGCTTGGATAGAGCGCCTGCTTTGGGAGCAGGAGGCCGCTGGTTCGAATCCAGTCACCCCGATTCCTGTAAGGGATGAATCTATAAGCATTTACCTTTCAATAAACCTCCGTTTTGCTCACCTAATTTGGTGTGCTTGCTTTTCACGGACAATGACTTTTAAAACACCGATGGAGAGCAGCCGACCCGAACGACTTGGGTGAGTTCTGTTTTCGACAGGAGACATAGTAGTCTATCAAATTTGATTTAATAGCTTGGAGGGGTGGCAGCTTGGGGATGGCTTCTCCTGCATTCACCATCACCAAAGCCTTCGGCTTTGAGGCTGCCACCCAACCGCCCAGTCTATGGGCTGGGCATAGCAAGGAGATAACCAGATTGGAGAGATACTTTTCAAAAATATGCGCAACTTTCTTGACACTGCTGCATTATCGGCATAAAATTATTTGTTCATTTAATTTTTCAAAGAGCAATAGTTATTTTGGCCACTATAAAAAGAATAAAAGGTAAGATAAGAAATACCCAGCCCATAAATCTCAACATGAATCCTGAAGAAGGAGGATAAATTTGTATTCCCGGGATAATTCTTCTGCGTCCTCCTTTCTTGTTACCAAGCCAAATGCAAGCCAATCCAAACAAAGACATGGCAAGAATTCGCGGATTATCTAAAAAATCCTTAGCCCCCAAACAAGTGATAATTACATAAAGGCCAAACACAGCCAGTGAGATTATTATCGACTTGGATATCACTTCTCTACTCACAGCTGATCCTAATCACGTACTTTCCAATAGCCTATATTCTAATCAAAACTATCAGGATTTGTAAAATATTTTCGTTCCAATTACGTTCCATTCTTTCTTTGCCGTTTCTTTGTGTGGAAATACAATAAAAAGGCCGAGCATATTCTCTCGGCTTTTTTACCGATTATTTTTCATTACTTCAAAGATTGACTTTCGAGTTCAACTAACCGTTTAGCTGAAATGTTTTCGCTAACTCATGTTCGTCACTTGCGTTCGTAAGTCCTTGTAGAATAAGGACTCAATTTTCAGTTTGTCACTACATCTGTATTTTCGACCGTTCAGAGCCGCTGTTGTGAGGACATCCCGAGGTCCGCTGGAGCAATGTCTCTAATGCCCAAGGCAGCTACCAGCCGCCGGGCATCTCGCCCCCCGGCAGAAACCAAACGCTTTCTCTGGCCATGAAAGTCCAAATCAACTACCCCAACCGACTTCATGGCGGCAAAGGCCTCCGTAGCGCTTATCTCCGGCAGCTTCGAGACCAGCTGATGCTCCAGGACCCGCTTTAGGAACAACGCCAGCGAGGCCACAAAGATATGGGCCTCAATCCGCTCATCCGTCTTGTGATACATCGGACGCATCTCGATAACGTCCTTGAGGTCGCGAAAACCTCGTTCCACCGTGCTCAGCTCCTTATAACAGGCCACCGCATCGGCCGCCGTGATCTGCCGGTCATCGGTCTTGAGGATGTATTTGTCTTCGCTCAGAAACTGTAGATTCTCTTCACTAACCAGACCTCTGTCAGAGACGACCATGATGTGACCCAGTCCGAAGCGCTCCTGCAGGTCAGTCAGAACTTTCTTCAACGTGCTCTTATCGGCGGTGTTACCTGGGAAAACATGATGAGCAATCGGAAAACCATTCGCCATCACCACCCCCAGAACAACCTGCACCTGACGAGGCCTTTTATCCTTGGATTGGCCGTGTCGCCGCAGTGTCTGCTTGGGCTGTTTACGACAAAAATAACTGCTGGTCAGGTCATAAAACACCAGGTCCACCTTAACGCTGAACAAGTCTCGCACCCTCTGGTACAAGGCCTCTTCGATATTTTCCTTGGCGGCCAACAGGACATCCAGAGTACGATACCACCGGTTCAGCTGCCGATGTTCGACCTTGACCCGCTGCCGCCTGGTTATCTGCTTGGCCGGCAACCAGTCCGGCTGCCAGCGCCGGCCCCGGCTATCACACACAAAGGTATGCTCTAACCAACGAGCCAAACCGTGCTCGCTGGCCGGCTCACATAAGCGATTGGCGACCAGGACAAAAGAGGTCTCGGCGACATCGAATTGGAGCCGAGCGGATTGGCAGTGCTTGTGGATAATGTCCGAAAGCTCCATCCGGCGCCACAGATAACGGGCCAACAGCACTGGTCCCCAGGTAAGAGACTGTTTACATTCCAGGTGGTTGGCCGTGATGAACGTCTCTTTACAGTGCTTACTCAGGGCCGCCACCAATCGGTCCAGGTTATCGCCTAACAGGTCCAGCCGGCCTAAGTTTGCCACCACTCGCTGGTGGGCCCGTCCGTCTTTGCGGAACGACTCTAATATCTGCAGATAATGATAGGTTCTGTCGCCTTTTTTGATAGTGTTGACGCGAGGGTACATAGATACAAGCTCCCTTAAGGCCTCTAAAGTTGTCAGTATTATATAAGGAGATTATGCCTCAAACGAGATCTTTGTCGAGGGGAAAATACAAAAAAGGTGAAAAAGTTGTCACTACATTATAGGCGGTGGACACAGAAAACCGCCCCCGTTGGCCTGAAAACACGGATTTCACCTCATTCACAACCCGCGAAGTGACAAACATGAGCTAGAAGAAAATGAGACTTCTAATTTGGATTAGGATTAAATAAGTTAAATAGTCGGCAGTGAAAAAAACGCTCAGGTTAAATAGAAGATAAGTAGGGACGACCAGCTATTTTCATGTCTGGATTGCTTATTTAAAGCCAAACCACCTCACCGAGAACATGTCAAATTAAGGATTCATTCTGATTGGTCGTGACCACCAAAATGATGTATGGTAAAAAGCAAGTAGTGGGCTGAGCCTAAGTATCATCTTTTAACATTTTGATGATGTGTTTGGCAAGAATGTCTTTTATCTCTCTATGCCTTGTAATTGGTTGTGAAACTTTTGTTCTGGGATTCTGATACCAGTCATGCCTACCACCCTGCCTGATGAGCACACAACCTGTTTCCTCTAATTTCTTTATTAAATCCCTTCTTTTCACGATATTTCCAGCACAGCAACTTTACGAACGCATGGGATAGTACCACTGTTCAATTCATAATATATGTCTCTTAAGTTCTCTTTTAGCTGCTCAATTGTTTCACCCTGTGTCATATAATCTGGATATTCCTCCAGATATCCAATCCACATATTATCTTCTTGCCAGTATATAAATTTTTTTGTTTCCATTATCCAATCCTCTTTATTGGCTAACCTTCTTCCCTATACCATTATAATAGCTGTTCAAATTGTATATTAAAAGGGATATTTCGTCAAGATAAATATTGACCAAAGCCTTTATACTGAAATTTCAGACTCAAGGCCTGTGTGGCTTGTTAAATGGTCGGTTGAGCATATAATCTTGTGGTATGGCTATAGAGAGCGAAAAACTGACGCCTGCGATGAAGCAATTTCATCAGTTCAAGAAAAAGCATCCCGATTGTATTTTGTTTTTTCGCATGGGCGATTTCTATGAGACCTTTTACGAAGATGCCAAAATCTGCTCAAAGATCCTCGGTCTGACTTTGACCAGCCGAAGCAAAGGCGATAATCCCATCCCGCTGGCCGGCGTGCCGTATCATGCCGTTGACGGGTATCTGAAAAAGATGTTACAGGCCGGCTACAAAGTAGCGGTCTGCGAGCAGGTTGAAGACCCCAAAACCGCAAAGGGCGTCGTCAAGCGCGATGTCGTGCGAATCGTTACCCCCGGCACGCTGACCGACGATATGCTGCTGACCGCCAAAGAGGACAACTTCCTCTGTGCCGTCAGTCTGGGCACAAAACAAAGAGCTGCTATAAGCTGGGTAGATGTTTCAACCGGCCACTTTTTCGTCCAGGAGCTGCCCGAAGAAAAATTACTCGATGAGCTGCTGCGATTGTCGCCGGCTGAGTGTCTGCTTGCCGACAGACGCGGCGAGCTGTTCGAAGCCGAGACAAAAAAGCTCATCAGAGACATTACGCAATTAACCGACGCCGTCGTAACCGAACGTCCCGGCTGGTACTTCGACCCCTATCAGGCAAGACAGCGCCTGCTAAAACATTTCGGCACAGCTACGCTTGAGGGTTTCGGTATCAGTGACGATGACGATAGCCCTGTTTGTCCTGCCGGTGCGATTATCGAATACCTCAGCGAGACACAAAGGACCACGCTTGGCCACATCCGGAATCTGAAAAAAATCATTCGTCAGAACTTTCTGCAAATCGACCCGGCTTCTCTGCGCAGCCTGGAAATCCTGCGGACCATTCGCACCGAAAGCAAAAAAGGCTCACTGCTGGACTGCCTCGACGAAACAATAACCGGTATGGGCGGCAGAATGTTCAGGAGCTGGCTGTGTATGCCGTTGTGCGAGCTTGGTGCTATCGAGCTGCGACAGGATGCCATCGAAGAAATCAAAAACGCCGATGACAAATTAGCTGAGGTTCGCAGACTGCTCTCGAACATATCCGACACCGAGCGAATCGCCGCACGCATCAGCACCTTCCGGGCAAGTCCGAGGGATTTGGTTGCCCTTGCAGCCACGCTGCGGCAGATACCGCTGCTGCGAGGAATTCTGCAGCAATTCGGCTCCGACCTGCTCGTGCAGTTAGCCGGCCGGTGCGATAGTATGGACGAATTAGCCGACCTGCTCGAGGCCGCAATCAAGCCGGAACCGCCCACGCACCTTCGCGACGGCGGCGTAATAAGAGCGGGCTTTTCCGAAGAGCTCGACCGGCTGCGCTCCATCTCCAAAGACGGCCAAAGCTGGCTGAAAAATTATCAGAAAGAACAGATAGGGCGAACCGGCATCGCCAATCTTAAAATCGGCTACAATAAGGTCTTCGGCTATTATATCGAGGTAAACCGCTCCTCGGCGGATAAGGTCCCCGCCGATTTCGTTCGAAAGCAGACAATTAAAAACGCCGAGCGATATATAACTGAGAAGCTCAAAGCATACGAGACCCAGGCGCTGAACGCAGAGGAAAAGGCGCTCGAATTGGAGCAGCAGCTCTTTGAGCAGCTTCGCCGACAATCCGCCCAGTACGTGAGCCGACTGCAGGGGCTTGCCGATACTATTGCTCAATGCGATTGTTTGACGGCCCTGGCATATCTTGCCAGGCGGCGAAACTACATCCGCCCAAAAGTAACTGCCGGCAGCGAGCTTATTATTCACGAAGGCAAACATCCGGTCCTGGCTGAAACGCTCGGCCCGGAGTTTGTTCCGAACGACGTCGAGCTCGGCAACAGTGCCGGCGATATCCTCGTCATTACCGGCCCGAATATGAGCGGAAAGAGCACTTATATAAGACAAATGGCACTGCTGGTCCTGATGGCACAGACCGGCTCATTCATTCCCGCCAAAGAAGCCAGGATTGGTCTGGTTGATAGGATTTTTACTCGCGTAGGCGCTTCGGATGAATTGGTTCGCGGCCAATCAACATTTATGGTCGAGATGACCGAAACGGCTAACATTATCAACAACGCCACTGGTAAGTCCCTGGTAATTCTCGACGAGGTCGGCCGGGGGACGAGCACTTACGATGGTCTTTCTTTGGCCTGGGCGATTACCGAGCATATCGCAAATAATTTAAGGTGCCGAACGCTTTTTGCCACACACTTTCACGAGCTGACCGAATTAGCCGAGCTGTTTGCCAATGTCAAAAACTGCAACGTTGCCGTCCGCGAATGGATGGACGAAGTTGTATTTTTGCATAAGATTCTGCCCGGCGGAACCGACAAAAGCTACGGCATCCACGTTGCCAAGTTAGCCGGCGTCCCAAAAACTATCCTTGAACGCAGCAAAGAAATTCTGGAAGAGCTCGAAAGCACCTTCCAACAAGAAGCAACCGGCGAACATTTTTCCCGTCATAAAACAAAAGAGCCGGACAAAGACACCCTCTTCATTGAGAAACATAAATCCGTATTGGAAAAACTTGCTTCAACCGATGTGGATAATCTTACGCCTCTTGAAGCGATAAACTTGCTGAACAAAATAAAACAAGAAATTGATGAAGCATAAAAGTAAAACACCGGCAAAAAATGCAAAGTTATCCGACAAGGAGCTGTGCGAGGCGGCAAAGCAAAAATCCGGCGTCAGGGATGCCCGCATAATCTCGCCTTCGGATGTCGAAACCGCTGCCTGGGTTCGGCTCAAATGCCGGTTTGGATGCGATGGATATGGCCGCTGTTTGGTTTGCCCACCCTTTACGCCGGCACCGCAGCAGATGCGGGAGGTCCTGGATGCATACAGCCGGGCGGTGCTGGTACATTTTACTCCGGAGGCCGAGATAAAAGCGATAGTGGCTGACCTCGAGCGGGAATTTTTTCTCCGCGGTGCCTGGAAGACTTTTGGGCTTGGCGCCGGGCCGTGCTATTTCTGTGAAGAATGTAACATCGAAAAACAACAGTGTCGTTACCCGCAGCGCGCCCGACCGGCGATGGAGGCCTGTGGAATCGATGTTTTCTCCACGGTGAAAAAGGCCGGTTTTCCCATAGAGGTGGTGCGAACAACACGCCAGTGCCCAAATTATTATGGGCTGATACTTGTCGATTAGCTCGTTTCATTATATTATATCGTTGCATACGTGGACAAAATTATTGCCGTGCGTTCTATTTGATGCTGTTTCGAAACATCGATAAATTTCCTTTACAAAAAAGGGGAAAATGCTATGAAAAATTCTACAAAAACAAAACTGGTCGTTCTGTGCGGCCTTCTGTTATTGCTGTCCGGCTGCTCGGAGGTGGCAATCACCGGCAGAAAACAGCTCAATCTCGTTCCCGACTCAATGATAAATTCGATGGCTTTCCAGTCCTACAGCGAGCTTCTGGCCCAAAGCAGGCTCAGTAAAGATTTCAGCAGCACCCAGATGGTCAAGCGCGTCGGGGGCGGAATTCAAAAGGCGGTAGAGCAGTATTGCATTCAAAACAGCCTGGAAGACCGATTAACAGGATACCAGTGGGAATTTAATCTCATCGAAGATGATGCGTTAAACGCCTGGGCAATGCCGGGCGGAAAGATGGTCGTCTATACCGGCCTGCTGAAGGTAACGCAGACGGAGGCCGGCCTGGCAACGGTTATCGGCCATGAAATCGGACACGTTTTTGCTAAGCACGGCGCCGAAAGAATGACGCAGGGCCTTCTTGTAGATTTAGGGGGAATGGCTTTATCGGAGGCCCTGGCAAACAGACCCGCGCAGACAAAGAATCTGTTCACGCAGTCCTACGGCATAGGCACGCAGCTCGGCGTATTGCTCCCGTACAGCAGGGTGCACGAAAACGAGGCGGACCATCTGGGACTGATATTTATGGCGATGGCCGGCTACAACCCGAACGAGGCCTTGAGCTTCTGGCAGAGGATGGCCCTGGCAAAACAAGGCCCTCAACCGCTGGAGATATTGAGCACACACCCGGCTGATTCAACAAGACTCAGTAACATTCAGAGATTGATTCCCGAAGCAATGCAGTATTACCGCCAGCCGTAAACAAAAAATTGAATAATAATTCTTGTTTTCTTGTTTGTCCAGACAGCAAATAGTCAATTGTAAATATCGTAGAGCCGCCGTCTTTTGGCGGAATAAATTGAAAGGCCGGCCTCGACCGATATCAACCGTTTAACGCCAATCGAAGCGTTAAATCTGCTCGTGGAAATCAGAGAGGAAATCGAAACCGGTAATTGTAATCCGTAAATCTTTTTTATATAATAAATTGTTCTTTTGAAAAGTTTCTTTGTCATTCTGAGCGCAGCGAAGAATCTCGCTGTTTCCAGGCCATAAAGAGATTCTTCACCTCGCTGCGCGGAGCCTGTCCTCGAGCGCAGTGAAGGATTCAGAATGACATTCAGTATCAGTTTTTCAATATAGTAATAATAAAACAAGAATACTGACTTATGATAAGTAATGAAACATTAATTAAGGTCAGGGAACGGCTGGTCGAGGGTTTTGCCCCCAGCCGAATTATCCTTTTCGGCTCGCAGGCAAGGGGCACAGCCGATGACCGCAGCGACGTTGACATCCTGGTCGTGTGCTCATTCAAGGGCAAACGCCGTCATTTAATGCTCGAAATGGATAGGGTCTTGAGCGGCTTGGATAATGCGTTTGACGTACTAATTTTAACCCCTGAGGAATTCCAGCGGGATTCTGTCATTCCGGGAACTGTAGGAAGATACGCTTACAAGGAAGGGAAAGTCCTTTATGAGCGAAATTGAGCAGGAAATCCTGAAAAAGGTGATGCAATGGCTGAATCTCGCCGACGAAGACCTGAATTTAGCTTCTCACGCATTTGGACTTGGTGCTCAGAGCCCTTATCGTTTAATCGCCTATCACGCTCAGCAATGTGCCGAAAAGTGCCTTAAAGCTTTCCTGGTTTATCATAATGTGGACTTCCCGTACACCCATAATATCAGAAGGCTGCTGATATTCTGCGCAGAACATGCAGAGTGGACAGATACCGTCAAAGGTGCGGAAGAACTGACTCCTTATGCCATTACGGCTCGTTATCCTGGAGAGGATGAGCAGGTATCAGAAGCCGAGGCGAAAAGAGCAATCGAACTTGCCCGGCAAGTCCGCACACAGGTAAGGAATGCGCTCGACCAGCTCGGCCTGAAATTGCCAGAATAGACACCAGAGAAAAACTCGCCTGTACTGACATCAACAATTTAACAAAGGTTGAAGAAATCAGTCTGCTCGGACAGATCAAGAATGAAATCGATCAAAAGTAAAGATAAGGGCACAGCCCCTAAAAACCCAAAGAAATTTAGAATACCTTATGGATTGAAATATCTGCTACCACTACAGCGCTAACCCAAGTTACGCTGTTGCGAGAAAATAAAAAATTTTTTCGATATCAGATCAGCAATTGGGACCCACCAGTTAGGCTGGCAATCGCCAAAGGCGATGTAGTGAAGACCTACCCACTTGCATAGC
>Ga0315296_10000164_pt1 | contig 63264 bp, 53 predicted proteins | sample YL17G14_18_MG_FD_203921 | JGI IMG/M metagenome (GOLD analysis project Ga0315296, IMG submission 203921) | Sediment microbial communities from Yellowstone Lake, YNP, Wyoming, USA - YL17G14_18 | ecosystem: Environmental > Aquatic > Freshwater > Lake > Sediment | place: USA: Wyoming | collected... | reverse complement strand
TGCAAGGTTAAACTGGTGAGCCGCAAAGCCTATGGCTTCCGGAATCCCTACAACTTTGTTGTAGCTGTTTTCCATGGCTGTGCTCATCTCCCTATGCCCTCATGATCACAAATGGGACAAGAGCCAATAATAAAAGGAGAAGTTGAAAATGGCAGGCCCCCCTTCAACACCCACACCTCCCCTTCGGGAAGAGGCGCAGTCCATGGATACCCACTTGCGAGAAGATCGTCAATCCCGTCCCCGTCCATATCTACATCTCCTTCAAGGGTGCTTCCCAGGAACTCATCGTCCTCTATCCCTTCGACAACCCATGGGATACCACCTGAGAAAAGTGTGGCACCGGAGTATATGTGAACTTCGCCTCGCCGTATCCCCCCTGCTCCCGTCGCAGGCACTCCAATGGCAACATCCACTATGCTATCTCCATCCACATCCCCTGCTGACGCCACTGCATATCCCAAGCGCGCGCAACTCGTACCAGAAGTTACCCAGGCCGCAATGGTTCCTGAGGTAAAGGTTGGCCCCCCGATATACAAATATGCCTTCCCCCGAGATACCCCCGGCGACCCACAATTGAGCGCATACGGTGCGCCCACCAGGAGATCCCCATACCCATCCCCGTTCACATCCGGAAGCCAAGCCATGCTGTAGCCAAATTGATCCCCGTTATTTTCTCCGCTGACGACCACCGAAGCTGTGGTCGTCAACCCCAGTCCTCCCCAGTAGCAATACACCATTCCTGGCCCATTGTTCGGCTCTCCAATGCAGAAGTCCGGCCATCCATCCCCATTCAAATCCCCCGCAGCCTTCCCCAACTCCACCCTCCTCACAAGACTCGTGGTTATCCAGCCTACTCTATCCGTGGCTGTGACTCGCCAGTAAAGCCTGCCTGAAAGCAGAGGAGTCGTAGGATTCCAGGTGGTTCCGGTGAGTCCTGCCACCGTCATGACAATATTTGCCGGGGCGAAGTCCTGTGCTGTGGCCACTTCAATGGTGCTGGTGATAACATCTGCATCCATCACCCACTTGAACGAGGGCTGCAAGAGCCTCACCCACTTCCCATTCTCCGGCAGCACCAGCCTCACCCACGGTGGGGTCGTGTCCCTGATCGTCTGTGCCGTTGATGAGAGACTCACATTGCCTGCCAAGTCCGTGGCCGTGAAGCTCAGGGTATTGATCCCCTCGGTGAAGAGGGTGACAAGCCCTGCCCATCCCAGAGAGCCATCATTCCCCCAAAGCAGTCCCGTAGAACCCCAGATGGCACAACCAGGCTCCTTGCTTCCAGAGACAATGATGGTGGTGGTGCTCACCGCCTCAGGGAGGACATCCAATGTTGGGGCCTGAGGAGGGATGGTGTCCAGCTCCACCCACACCACAACAGCCCCACTCTCCACCCCCTGGGTATCCTCAGCATTAAATTGCATCCAGTTAAACCCTTCCGTGAGAGTGGTCGTCATGGACCAATTGGTGGCGTCATCGAGAGGAACAACCACACTCCCGTTGAGCAGGATGGCTGTGTCAGGAGATTTTCTGCCCGTGACCAGAAGCTGAGGCTGATTGGTAAGGGAAGGAAGGGGATAGATAAAAGGGGGTGGGGGTGGCTCAAGGAGCCGCTCCTCCACTTTGGTGCACGGGCCGCAGCCCGTCACAAGAAGAAGGATGATGCCACACTCTCTATAGCGCCTCTTCACCCCATGTGCTTCATACCTCCGTAAATATCCGTAGTTTTAACCTTACTCCCCCATCCTAATCCTGTCAAGAGTATGGGGGCAGAGGAACTATATCAAAGGCCACAGTCAACAAAGTGGGATCTTGAGGGTCAAGGCGGTCGGTAAAATTTAGGGTAGACTAAAGGGGAGAGGCGTTGAAAAGGTCGGCGGGGTGATCTCTGTAGAACGTGTTTGAGGCTGACTTGTTTGGGGCGGGTGGGCTACTATGCGGCCTTCTTCACCCGTCCCGATAAGATGCATCGGGTGCAGACCCGCACTCTCCTTATTCCCTTATCAGTCTGAACCCTCACCTGCTGAAGGTTGGCGTTCCACTTCCTTTTGGTCTTGTTATTGGCATGGCTCACATTGTGGCCAAAAACCGGGCCCTTCCCGCATATCTCGCATACTCGCGCCATTGTTTTACCTCTGGTGATATTATAGGATCAAAGCAGAAAATACAACAAAATGAGGAGGCCGTAATATATTGATTGAAGAAAAAGAGAGAATGCTGCGAGAGATACTTACGGACATAGGCTCCGGGATCGTGGCCTTCTCCGGCGGGGTGGATTCAACCCTTCTTCTCAGGGTCGCTTATGATGTCCTGAAGGACAATGTTGTGGCTGCCACAGCCGTCTCCCCGTCCTATCCCTCAACCGAACTTGAGGATGCCAAACTCCTGGCAGGGCAGATAGGGGCAAAGCACATTATCGTTAAATCTCACGAGCTGGAGAACGAGGAATACGCAAAAAACCCACCGGATCGATGTTATTTCTGCAAGGGAGAGCTATTTTCGCTATTAAGAGCCAGGGCACAAGAGTTGGGTCTCAGGACAGTAATGGACGGAACGAACAGGGATGACCTCAATGACTTACGGCCAGGACGAAGGGCCGCAGAGGAGAACGGTGTCCGGGCACCGCTGCTTGAGGCTGGATTCACCAAGGCGGAGGTCCGCGAGATCTCAAGGACCAAAGGCCTTCCTACCTGGAACAAGCCTTCCTATGCCTGTCTATCCTCCAGATTTCCCTATGGAACACGGATCACAGTTGACAGGCTCAGACAGGTTGAGAAGGCAGAGGAGATACTGAAGAGCCTGGGTTTTCGCACCCTGAGAGTCAGGTATCACACGGAGATTGCCAGGATCGAGGTAGGGTGTGACGAGATGGATAAGTTCCTTAAAGACGGGCTCCGTGAGCAGGCGGTAGAAAGGCTGAAGGCCCTGGGCTTCAAGTTCATCGCCCTCGACCTCCAGGGGTATCGTCCAGGCTCTTTGAACGAACCTCTTATTTAAACGCCTCAAATCCCTTCAGGTAGTCCTCAAACTCTATTGGTGCTTTTATCCCAACCTCGGCAAGCAAATCAATGGCCTCACTCATTGAGATATCAAGCTTCTTTGCCAGACCCTCAAGCGAAAGTTTTCCATCCTTGTAATACCTGAGCATCAGAAAGTCCCACCCATATTCAAGGAGTTCGCGGGCCATGGCCGATTTTTCTTTATGTTCCATTCTGGAGAGTTCCTTAAGCCTCTCCACATCCCTATCTTTCAATCGAAGGCTTATTACACCCATTAGTTTCCTCCTTTTAGGCGTTTCTTGGCATCCTCAATGATCTTCTCACTGTATCTGCCATATGTAGATAGTTTCTCGAGTTTCGCCATAGCTATCGGCAGCCCCAACCTATTCTGCGACGCAAGGTCTAAAAGAAAATGAATCGCGGTAGTAAATCTCTGACCGAGAATCTTACATGCCTTTATCGTTGGCCCGTCATCCACAGCTATCGGACAATGAAGTCTCTTTGCTAACCAGATGGCTTCTGCTTCTCCGTTCCCGAGCCTGAAATCCCGCTTGATCTTTTCGATTGCCCTTGTACTACCAGCTTTCTTTACTTCGATTTTCTTTTCCCTTATAAGGGTCGAAATCAATCTGGCATCCGTCCCCTCTTTGACAAGGCATTCCGCCCTCACCCTCTCTGGAATAATGATTTTTACCTCTTTGATGACTTCTCTTAAAAGCTCTATTTTGGCTAAAAGGATTGGGGTTGAGGCATCAAAGACGATCTCCATGTTTACAATATACTACAATCGTAATCGTTCGTCAAATAAATTCAGCAATGGGGAGTCGTTATCTCACATCCTCAATCCGCAATAAGATCGCGATGCCCATGAAGAAGGCGGAAGAGGGAATATTTATTGATTATCGGCCGTATTGGCGGATCATCCCGCGGGCCTCCCCGGCATAGGGCCCCTTCGGGGAATGCGCAAGGTATTCTTTGAATTCCTTGACTGCGAGCTTTATCTTGCCGTTGGCAAAATAGACATCACCCAGGTGGTAGCAGACATCCTCATATCTGGGATTGAGCTCCTTGGCCCTCTTGAGCTCCTTGATAGCAAGCTCATTATCCCCCACCTTGAAGGCTGCCAAACCCAGCCCGTAGTGGGCCTTTAGATGCCTTGGATCGTAATGGATGGTGCTCTTGAATTCCTCTATGGACTCATAGGTCAGGCCCCTTTGAGAATAATAGCTACCGAGGATGTAATGGGCTTCAGAAGAAGAAGGGTCAATGGCCAGGGCTGCTTTGTATTCCTCAATGGCCAGGTCAAGCCTGCCGAACTTCCCCAGGACATTGCCCAGGCTCACATGCGAGCGTGCAGAGCGAGGATCGATCTGGATGACCGTCCTGAACTCCTTCTCAGCATCGTGGAACTTCTCGCTCCTGTAATAGGCCTCTCCGAGATAGTAATGAGCATCAGAGTTCTTGGGGTCCTGGGTGATGACCGCCTCAAGCTCTTTAATCGCAGCATCGGGCCTGTTAGTCTCAAGGTATATCCTCCCAAGTGTCCCCCTGTAAGTATTGACCTGCTGTGGAGTGATACGATCTGAATAATGGGACAGCAGCGCCTCCAGATGTTCCTGGGCTTCACGGGGCTTCTTTTTCACATCAAGGAGAAGCCCTACAAGCTCTATCCGTGCAGTCACATTGTCCGGAATAATCTCCACGCACTTTCCAAGAAGCCTGATAGCCTCCTCCTTCAGCTCGTTCTTGATGAGTGAATCAGCCAGGCCGCACTGCCACTCACCTTTCGTTGAATCTAAGGACACCAGGCTCCGCCATTGGGAAAGGGCTGACCTCTGATCTCCTGTCTTGGCATAGATCGCCGCAAGGTCAAGGTGGGTCTGAACGAATTCAGGCTTCGCCTTCGCCACCTTCTCAAGATAAGGCACAGCCTCGGCCTCCCTGTTCTCCTTGATCATTAGACTACCGAGAAAATAATTCGATCCGATGTCATTCGGCCTAATTTCAATAGCTTTCATGGCCTTTTTCGTTGCCTCCTCCTTCTCACCCTGAAGATCGTGAAGATAGGCCTGAACCATGTATCCGTCCGCAAGTTTGGGGTCTATGGTTGTTGAGAGTGCGGCAAGCTCTGTGGCCTCGGCAAGATGCTTGGAATCCTCCTTGAGATCCCTGCCCCTCAGGTAGGTCTCCGCGAGTGTTGCCAGGGCCTGGGGATACTGGGGTTTGAGGACGAGGGATTTCTTAAGCTCCTCCTCGGCCATGAGGAATCCCTCCTTCGTGTTCATTTCAAAATACTTGACACCCTTCTGAAAATGCTCCTCCGGGGTTCCCTCAACAGGGCCTATGGCGCGGGAATATGAAGATACGAGGTCTCCCTTCATCAAATCTATTTTTCCTACCATCTTGACCATTGACTTGGCCCTGGGTGCAATAACTCGCACCAACTTATAGCCGGCGTAGCCGGCGATAACCACTATGACGATGACACCAAGGTATTTAATCGCAGGGATAAGGGAAGTCAGATCAATCTGTGGAAGGGAGATACCAGGCATTTTGACTTTCGGCAGGGCTATATCTATCTTGGGAATGGCTCTCTTCACTCCTGCCCACACCTCATTTAGTCCTGCCACCACCTCTTTTTGTCCTGCCACCACATCCCTTTGTTCTTCTTGAACGGGTTGAACGGGCGGTTTGGATGCGACTGCCTCCTCCACAACAGGAGGAGGGGGTGGGGACTGTGGGGCTCTCTGGGTGGCCGGCCTTCTGAAATGCGTTGATAGTTCTGGGACCGTGAATGCCTTTTCCCAGGGACCTCCGGCCTTCGAGACCCTGTCCAGGCCGTCCAGCCTCTTTTCCTGGATTAGATAGAATAGGTTATCAATACTATAGGGGCCGAATATCTTTCCCTGCGACGACATGACCTTCCAGTTTTTCTCCTCCTTTTTCTCCTCCACGACAGGCTCTTCCTTGGGCTTTCCGGCCTCCCCGATGTGTTCCTCGGATAAAGTCCTGGCATCAAACACGACGGGCGCCCCTTCAGGCACTTTCTTGGGTTCTTCTTCCACTATGGCGGTAAGCTCTATTGGAGTTTCTTCTTTGTCAACCTGGATCTCCTCCTCAGGCTTCGGTTCCTCTATGAAATGACCGCCAAGTTCCTCAATTGGCACACCGAAAGACCCTTGTTTCCCAGGCTCTGCTGGTTTCCTTATAGTGATGACATTGGAGCACTTCGGACACTTCTTATGGATTAGATCCTTCTTGAGCTTTGCTTCATCAACGAAGAAGCGAGCCCCGCATTTCTCACAAGTTATATTCATCGGTCAAGCGCCTGTGGTTCGAGGAAAATCATTGTAATCCAATATGTCCCCTCTTTGTCTTGAATCGCAGCAACCCCTGCATTCTTAGCCATCACTGAACCTATGCCTGCCTCTTTTACTTCATCCAGATTTACTGTCTGAAAAACCTCAACCTGGATGTGCTTGTATTGTAGTCCCTCCCTTTTTATCCGGTCAAGAGCGCCAGATGGTGAAAGCCTTCCCTTCCTGAGCATAGCCAAGCTTTGTTCTCTGGCAATATTGTCAAGATTTTTATCGGCAGCGAGCACGGGGAGTCCCCTTTTCCTCCTCTCCCCGTTGACAAGGTCGCGGACCTCTGACGCGGCGATATTGGGATCCTTCCAGTCAACTGCCTTGATGAAATCCTGTGTTATATAGGCCTCTTTCCCCGCAGGGCCATCAGTAAACACTACCCCTGTTCCTGCATGTGTGAACTCAGGATCCAATATATTCGCCCGGTGTCCTGGACTCATCATAAGGGACTCCTGTGCCGACTCCAGTGACTGGCCCAGGGCTATATTCTCCGAAATACGCACATAAGGAATTTGGGACGCCCGCGCTCTTTCCTCCGGGCCCCCTTCTCCGGGTATGATGTGAGCAAGCCTGCCCATATCCCTCATTCTTTCGCTGTGTCCTCTTGCCATGCGGCTGAGGTCGATCTTCTCCTTAAGGGACGGAAGCCCATGGGCCCTCCTGTCCCTATTTATCAGGCGAAGAGCCTCCTCCTCAGCCTCCCTGGACGAACTTGGCAATATTGATGTATGCAGTTTTGTAGGTTGGGGCGAGGATGGGGGTGGAATCCCTGCAAAAATGTGCGTGAGAACGGCAGGCCTCGGCCCCCACTCATCCTCAACTACCACTTCCAGGATCATGCTCCCTTTCTCATTGGGAATGCGGAGTGACGCAGTAAATGCCTGTTCCCCTTTTTTTACATCAACTGCGGTTTCAGTCAGAGCCCCTGATGGCGAAAGAAGAAATATCTCCGATGGCCGGATCCCTTCAAGGGCCCTCCCTGACAGTATAACAACCTCCCCCGGCTTCACCCGTGAAGGAAAATCGTCCATGACGATCTCCCGTTTTGTGACGATGAGGCATGCAAACCTTTTCCCAAGCCCGACCGCGCTCCCCTGCCCGTAATGCGTGAAACCCCTTTTCCCCGCATCATCCTTGAAACTGACATTCCACTTGTCATCGGCCTGTGAAGAAGATGGGATAACCATAAAGGAAGAGATGGTAAATGCATCATGAATACCGGCGCGCTCGAGAAAAAAATTCACATCCACTTTTCCCAGAGAAGACGCCCTCCTCTTTACAAGCTCCTCACAACACTCTTGTGCCGCAGAAGAAATGCGCTCATCAAGAATAAGGGCTTCCGAGGGTAACTGTGGAAGGGGCTGGCGGGGTGTACAATAAAATCCAAGACAGAAGATAAGGAGGGCCTTAGAGGTTGACCTCAATGATGGCCTTCCTCCTCAAATCGTCCAGGAGATTCCCTATCAAGCTCTTCTGTTTGGCGCTCAGAAGTTCATTCACAACTTCCTCTTTAACCTCGGCAAATGTCGCAGGGCCCGCTCCTCTGAAATCCTCAACCTTGATGATGTTGAATCCCCCGGGTCCCTCAATGATATCGCTCACCTCACCGGGCTTGATGGAAAAAGCCACATCCTCCACCTCCCGGAGCATCTCTCCCCTGGCACGATATCCCCAAAGACCGCCTGAGGCGGCATATAATGCCTCCATGGTCCTCCTGCGGGCAACATCGGCAAAGTCAGCACCGCCTGTAATCTCCTTCAAACATTCCTCTGCATCTTTCCTCGTCTGCAGGAGAATATTACGCACCTTAACCTTTTCCTTTCTCTCAAACTTCCGGTGATATTTTCCATAATACTCGCGAGCATCTTTTTCCTTCACTACAATGTCCCTGATAAGATCATCAAGGAATGCCTCTGCAACAAGCTGGACCTTTACATCCTCTCTAATGTCTCTCTCCTTGAGTCCCTTCTGCTTCAGAAGTAAACGGAAATTTTTCTCTCCGGCCTGGGCTCTGAGAACATTGATCTGGGCATTAACCCTGTCATCAGATACAGAGATCCCCCTGGATTGAGCTTCCTGAAAGAGCAGTAGATTATTGACCTGCTGCTCCACAAGGGAGTTCCGGATGTTGGTAATAATTTGAGCCCCCATGGGGGACTTTGGGTCAAAGGGAATCCCTTGATTGGCGAGGTTCTGCTGGGTCTGGAGTATTATATCCTGCAGCAGAGTCTGGAAGCGTACTTTAGAAATACCCTGCCCATTGACCTTGATGGCCGCAGGGGAGCGGAGAAAAAGGACATATATAAAGACGATGACAAGAAGGCCCCCAAGGCCGGCATATATGAGCTCCCGATTAGTGAGCTGCCTGGCCCTCTTTATGATCCTATCAATGAGCTTCTCATTAACCACAACAGCGACCTGTTTTTTAGCCGGCATATTTCCCTCCTAAGTCACTCAATCATAAAACATCTCAACTATGCCTGTCAAAGTCCCTTTTTATCGTAACATATTGACTTTTCAGAATACGAGATTGCTTCTCCGCCTGAAGCGGCTCGCAATGACCCCTATATAATTAGAAAAGGTCGGTCCAGAGGATTGTCTCCAGGTATCGGTTCTCCTCTGACCCGCCAGGGGCAAGGGCAAGGGCTTTCTCATGCAGAATACTCCTCCTCTCCTGCCTTGACAGTGAGGGAGCGGACAGGCCTGGGTCTTCCATCACCCATGGGCCCATCAGAATAAACCCCCCTTGTGCAAATGTTGTGAACCCAAAGGCCCCTGTTGTGAAGGAGATTGGAGCGCTGGTGATGGGGTCCTGGATGGGATCGCATCCCACATAGTTTCCGGACCTCGCTGCCCTTGGATCATTCCTGCCAGTAATAGCGGACTGACCGTCAAAGACAATGTCAAAGAAATTCCCGGTCATCATAGGATTAATGTTGTAAAGGATGGAGTATGGTTCCTGGAGAGAGCCCAGGGTGGAGCCCAGCCAGTCCTCGGGCTGCCAGTAGGGATAATGCTCCGCCCACATCCCTGGGTTGGCATCAGGCTGGAGGAGGATAGTGCATCCCTGTGAGCTTACCCTGCTCAGAAAACTGTCCATAAAAGCGTCTTTACTGATTCCGGTGCATACCGTAATGGTCGTTCCCGGTATAGTATAGGATGTTACCTCGGTGATGGACCCCGGAGTAAGCTGCAGTAGATTCTCCTCCAGGTCAACAAGGTTCACCTTCTTTGTCCTGTGGACGATATTCCCGTCCGGAGAGAAGAGGAAGGCCGTGTTCCACACCCCCCCGTCAACCGGAAGATAGACCGTGTTCCGCTCGGGATGCTCCGGGTCACCGAAAAAGGAAACATCCTGGGGATCTGCAGATTCCCTCACTTCTGCTACATTTGTGCATGCCAAGACATATACTCCGTAGCGCCTCGCCAGGGAGGAGAATGTGTCATAGAACGGGCGCCAGATTGTATCCGTTAGGGCCAGCAAAAGAGCCCTGGCAAAAAAGGCGGCCCCGTATTTAGCGAGATAACGGTTATACGGTTCGCTGTAGGTCTTGGCAAGTTCCAACATTGCAGTAAAGGAGTCTTTACCCTTCCTTGCCTCAATACCCCTTGACCCAATGAAGGCCGTGACCAGTCCTGCATCCTCTGTGAAGACTACAAGATTGGGTTTGTCTTTTGAAAATACAGGGGCAATTGCTTCCATCAGGCACCTGAACTTCTCCCTGTATGATTCCTCGCTTGCTGCATAAGCAAGATCCTGCCTGTTGCTCACTGCAAATACCCTCATGGCTGCCCCTGCCCTCTCGCTTCCCATAATAATGTCGGGCTGCTGGCATCTCTGCACCGTTGACCTCGAGCACCCACATATGGTTAACAACAAAAGGAAGATGAAGACGATCCTTGTCCTCATATTGATCTTTTAATATCACGGCCTACCAACGGTATCAACCGTAAAATTGTCAAGACGCAGGCCGTGTGATACGTTGAAAAATATGAGGATCAACCTCTTTGATAAAGAAGGCGTCCGGATCGTTGAAATCATCTCGCAGGCTGTGGGTGAGCTGGGCTTGGATGCCTATCTCGTGGGCGGATTTCTAAGGGATGCAATTCTCAAAAAAGATTGCAAGGACATAGACATCCTGGTTATGGATCAGGCACAAGCCCTTGCACAATACCTCCACACAAACAAGGGATTTTATCCCCCGATCCTCTTCAAGAGTTTCGGGACTTATCGCACACACTATGAGGGATGGGAAATAGAGATCGTCCCCCCGCGGGCTAAAACACTGAAAGAAGACCTCTTGCTCAGGGACTTCACCATAAATACACTCACAGCGAGGCTTGGAAGGGATTTTGGCGGTGGCCCCACAATAGAGGCAGAGGACAATCTCGGCTCATCCATCAGGGACCTGGACAAAAAAATAGTCCGGACACCAATTAATCCGGAGAAGTCTATTGCCGACGATCCAATCAGGGCCCTTCGGGCTGTGAGGTTCTCATGCTCTCTGAATTTCGCCATTGATGAGGAACTGTCCAATGCCATCAGGAACGCCTCTGGACTGCTAAAGGATGCCGCCGTAGAGAGGATCAGGGATGAACTCGTCCGTGCCATCCTTTTAACCCCTCCCTCCCAATGTCTCAAGCTCATGCACGACCTTGGGCTCCTGGGAACTATTGCTCCTGAGCTTCTACCGGCAGTGGGACACAAGCAGAAGTCCCCGTATCATTACCAGGATGTCTTTGACCACTGCCTTTCGGTAATGGACGCCTGTGAGCCGGAGCTCATCCTGCGCCTCTCTGCGCTATTCCATGACATTGGAAAAACGGAGTCCGAGGCAGTGGTTGACGGGCGGTATGTATATTACGGACATCAGAAGGTCAGCTCTGAGAAGGCACGCTCCTTCCTCGATCGGCTTAGGTTCTCAAAGGAGGTCCGTGACTCTGTCATGAAATTGGTGGAGAACCACATGGTCTGCTATACGGAGGATTGGAAGGATTCCACAGTGAAGAGGTTCATGAGGAAGATGGGGCCTCTATGGGACAGGCTTATGTTACTGCTCAAAGCAGATGCCTCGTCCCTCCGGCCCGAGGTCCACACACACCTGAAGAATTACGAGGAGCTCCTTCGCAGGGCTGATTCCATACGGATCAATGAAGTCCAGTCCTTGACCTCGCCCCTGAACGGCATTGAAATCCAGGAGCTCCTTGGAATACCGCCCGGTCCCCTGGTTGGAGAGATCAAGGAGAAGATCGTCTCAGCGATCATGGATGGACAAATTCCAAACACCAAAGAGGCCGCCCGGGAATGGGTAAAGAGCGCTTTCCTCCAAAAATGGCAGAGAGGCGGGGGTGGTCAGGGCCCAGTTGCTGCAAAGCATTGCAAGGGGAGAGGGAGGCCCATTCAGGGCGGTAAATAACCATCATGATCCCTGCAATATTTGATATTGACCGGACCCTCCTTGAGGGAATGTCTGGCGGATATTTTGTCAGGTATCTGTGGAGGAAGAATGTCTACGGCATTATTGCCAAGCTCAGGATCCTCCGGGGCCTTTACCTTCATAGAATTAACTTATTGAACGAGGCCGGCATCGTTAATATGGGGGCAACATCCTACAGGGGGATCAAAGCCGAGGAACTCAAGCGCTGGGGGGAAAGGTGCTTCGAGGAAGTGGTGAAGGAGAAAATCTTTGCCGACGCCTTCAAAGAGGTGAAGAAGCATATTCGTCAGGGTCATCATGTTGTCTTTGCCAGCGGCTCCTCTAACTACATCGCAGATCCCGTCGGAAGATATTTCGGCGCCCACAGGACAATCGGGACAACGGCAGTTGTCCTTTTCGGAACATCCACAAACAAGATAGACGGACACCTCTGCTATGGAGAGGGAAAGCTGCGCCTCGTAGAGGAGCATCTGCGCTCAATCGGGCTTGACCTATCTGAAGCCTATTTCTATTCGGACGGTGTGGCGGACCTGCCGCTGCTGGAGAGAGTGCGGCATAAGGTGGCAGTAAACCCTTCTATTGAACTTGAGGAGATCGCCATAGAGAAGGGCTGGCCTGTTCTCCGATGGCAGGACTATTTAAAAGAAAAGTAAAGAAACGACTCGGCGGGACTGTTCCGGAAGAATCGCTCAAACTTTGCCTGGACCCACACCTCCTCACTGGCGGGAACGATGTTACGCTCCTTAAGAATGGCAGCGAGGCCTTCCCGGCCATGATCAGCGCCATTAGAGAAGCGCGTGAGACGATCTGCATGGAGTCCTACATATTCAGGTCAGACAAGACAGGCCGGAACTTTGCCGAGGCCCTTGTTTCCAAGGCCAGGCAGGGGATCGAGGTACTATTAATCTACGACTCAGTTGGATCGCGAGGATCAGACAGCAGTATGTTTTCCGATCTCAGGGCGGCCGGAGTAAGGACCCTGGAATACCACCCTGTTTTGCCCTGGCATGGCTCCGTTACCTCAAGGCACCGCAGGGGGACCGGATGGGACTGGTGGAATAGGGACCACAGAAAGCTCCTTGTTGTGGACACCAGCATCGGATTCACGGGCGGGATCAACATCTGCGATGACCACGCAGACCCCTCTGAGGGGGGCGGCGGGTGGAGGGACACGGACATCAGGATACAGGGCCCAGCCGTCAGAGAGATGCAGAGGCTTTTTCTCTCCACATGGCGGGATGAAGGCAGTGATAAGGTGAACGAGCACAAATTTCTCACTCATGCCGAACCAGCCGGCAATGCCGTGGTCGCAGTCCTGGGCACGAGGGAGCTTCGCAACCGCAGGGCCATCAGGAGGGCCTACCTCCATGCCATCAAGTCCTCAAGAAAATCGGTTTGTATCGCAAATGCCTATTTTGTCCCTGACAGGGGGATACTACGCGCCATGAAAAATGCCGTGAGGCGTGGGGTATCCGTCAGGATCCTCCTGTCATCTAAAAGCGACTCCCCGCCCGTGCAATTTGCAGGGCGAGCCCTATATGACCGCCTCCTAAAATGGGGGGTGAGGATCTGGGAGTGGCAGGGCCCAATCCTCCATGCCAAGACCGCTGTAGTGGATGGGCTCTGGAGCACCATCGGTTCTTACAATATGGACCACCGAAGCGTGTTCCATAACCTGGAGCTCAATGTAAATGTCCTCGGCGCAGGTTTCGGAGTCAAGATGGAGGAGATGTTTGAAGAGGACCTCAAGCACAGCAAAGAGATTACAATGGGTGAGTGGCGAGCCAGACCCTGGACCGAGAGGCTCCTTGAGCGGTTTTTTTACACCTTCCGCCACTTGCTCTGATTTGCAATTTTTTGCCCACGACACAATTAAGGGGACCGGATATTAAAAGAACCGTCTCTATTTTTTTACGGCGGGATCCTTCTTCCGAATATGGATGATCTTGTCCACAACAGTATGCACTATACCTGTGGCGTCGGCAAGTTCAATATGGTAGCTGCGGTCTACAGAGGGCTGAGTGCCCAGCGCAGCGCGGATCTCATCGAGCTCGGCGGGCGTAAGCAGAAAGCGGGCATAGAGGGTATCGCGGCCGGGCTTCAAGAACCGGATTTCAGCGCTCTTGTCCCACACATCATAGCCCTGACCAAGGTTCTTGATGAGCATCACCATGTATATGGGATCCACTGCACCGTAGATGCTGCCTCCGTAGATCGTGCCGACATAATTCCGCGTTCACCAGGAGAGCGGAAGCCTAATCCGGATCTCCCGGAAGTCTGAGGCAATATACTCAATGCGGGCACCCGTCCCCCGGTAGGCAGGGAAGAAGTTGTATGCGATACGCAGAAGCATTGTCGTGAGCGATTCAGGCACGGCGGATATTAGATCTCAATTGTGGCGCCTTTTTGGGGGAGGATGACCTTTTTCCCCTTGATGTGCTCCTGAAAGAATTTTGGGTTCTCTGTGTGAACCGGCATGACGATCTCGGGGTTTATTGTCTCTACAAGCGAGAGAAGGTCTTTGCCGCTCATGTGGCCTGAGGCATGAAATCCCTTCTCCTCCTCCCTGATCTTCCCTGTATTTATATCAGGAAATCCGTATGCCTTTAGATTGAAATGTTCGAGCCACTGTTTCCATCTCAGGAGGTCGATCCTCTGCTCCTCATCAAACGCCTCGCTGGTGGAGTATATGTAAATCCCTTTCTTGGGCTGGATGTCAATCAGCTCATTGAAGTCCCAGAAGCTGAAACACAAGATGAACGAAGCCGGGTCTTTATGGATGTCCACATATGAGACAAGCCGATCTTCGTATGAACTGTAGACCTCCTCCTCCCAGCCCTCTTTCTTGGCCCGCTCCTCCTGATAGATCAGAAGCCCCTCGCCTTCCATGGCGTCTTTGAGATCCTTCACAATTGGTGCAAGGGAACCCATGATATAGGCATCCTTTGCCGTGACCACAAGTCGCCGGCCGCTCTCCCTGGCGATCCCAAAAAATGTGATGAGGCGTTCCAGGTTTCTCGGCCCGAAGTCAGCCATGACAAGCCCTTGTCCTTTTTTGACCACGCTCATACACCTCTCTCCAACAGCATCTTCGGTAATATGCTCGGTGAATGCAGTATTGGTCCCCTCCATAATAAGGACACAAGGCTTGAGCTTGGATGCCTCATGGACGAACCTCTCGGTGAACTCTCCCATCTTTCCATGCCTGCGCAGGTCGCCTGTATAGACAATCCATCCTGAGGATGTCTCAATGGCATAGGCCGTGGCTCCAAAGATGGAATGGTCTACAGTAAAGGCCTTAACAGGAAGGCCACCAATTTTGTCCGCAAACTTGATTGGTTGAGTTTCCAACTCCTTGGATTTCATTGGGGTCCGTTGGAAAAATCCCTCAACCTTCTTCAGAGACATGCCCGAAGCAGGAATCTCTTCTTTGATGATCCGCAGGGGCCTTCCAAGATAAGGAGCTTTGCTGACGGCCTTTGATACACCTCCTTCCATGATCCTGGAAGAGATGTAGCAAACCTCCCCTTCAAATCCTGGCCGCCCCGAGTCCTGAATGGCCTTGGCTATCACGGCAGTGGGGAGCCTCATGAAAATTGGAATGTCTTCACGGAGAAGGGAGATGTGACCCGAGTGGTCCATATGGGCATGGGAGAGGAGGACGCCGTCAATTGCCTCAATGGTATGGTAAGGGAATCTCTTCCACAATCCCTTGGGCTCCAGTTCCGGACGATAGAGCCCCTTCAGAGGAGGAATAATCCCGGTCTCCAGAAGGTCAAGCAGGCCCTTTGCGGGGCGGGGCTGCAGGAAGTCCTCAAAATAAAGCCCTTTCTGGGCATAATTGATCCCGAAGTCCAGAAAGATAGCTGTGCCGGCATCTTCCAGGAGGATCTTGTTGCCGCCAATGATCCCAGCCCCGTCATGGACAGTGATCTTCATACCTTATGTACACGATCAATGGAAACAGTGGAGCAAACCTGACGGACCACCTCTACGAGCTTTTCGGGCATCTGGCTTCCGATGATCACCCTCTTCGTCTTGATAAACCACATACTCGTATAATCTGAGAGCACAACAAGGACTCCTTTGCTCCCTCTCATGGAATAGCATACGGTCCTTTCTCCGTGAAACCGCCCGCACCTGATCCCCCACCCTCCGAATTGTCGCAGAGGACGATAGGTTACGACTTCAACCTGCTCGATGTCCGATATTGGGATCTTTTTCTCCATCCACCTCAGGTAACCGAACCTAATATTTATATTATGACTATCGATGTCCGTGACCATGCGGCCAAAAAGGATAGGGATGAGCGCGATAATCACGCCAACGAAAGCTGGTATTTCCGCTTCTCTCGTTTGGACAGCGCCAAAGACAGCTATCAGCACAAGCCCAATGATCAACAGGGTGATTATCCAGTAAACGCCCTGAACCTCTTCCCGAAAGAGCGCTGAAGAATCCTCCTTCATTTCTTCACCGTCAACCACTCCAGGTAGAGCAGGATGGACCACCCTGCCAGGAGGACAAACCATCCTGCAACAAGCACCATATCCAGCGCCCTGGCAAATGAGAAGCTCAGGTTTTCCGAGGTCATTGTATAGACATCCTCAAGGGTCTCCAGCTTGCGCATGATGCTCTTTCGCCAGCTATCGAGATAGAACTTTCTGCTGGCAAGGTCATAGAGCTTCGCCGAATACCAGTCTCCGATGAGCTTGATGTTCTTTTCAATTGCCTCGGACTCAAGGATGGACTCCGTCCTGATCTGGATTACGTCCTTGATCATCCCCCTGAGATTCCTGGAGGGAAAAATCCACCGCCTCCTTGTAGCCGAGAGCATCTCTGCCATCTTCTCAAGGCGGGTGTCGAGGACAGAGTCCAGGGCCCTGGACTTGAGGAGCTGAAGGTTCGCAATCTCCAGAAGCTCAATGTTGGAGTCAAAGTCGGCATGGGGGTCGAAGATAAAGGCGCCGTCCCAGTCCACGATAGTAGCGTCATCCTTGGCATACTTGAGGGTAAAAGACAGGGTGCTCTTGATCTCCTCCTCGTCAAGGGCAAGCTTCTCATCCTTGAGCAAGCTCACGATCTTCTCCCTGGACTCTGTAATGATATCCTCGGGGTCGCCCTGGTAGTCAGAGACACAATAGACGGTGTATTCCTCCCGGAAGTCCTTGTTGCATTGGTATTCGTCCAGGAGCTTATAGGCCTCCTCCTCGATCCTGTCCTCAAGTTGCGACACAGAGGGGTCCAAAATGTCAGGGAGTTCCAGGCTGGCCTCTACAATAACGATCCCCGGGATGTAGGCCTTGACAAGGAAGCCGACCTCCCTTTCCGAGATAGGCTTTCTCTCCAGCTTGATGACCTTCTGCTTGGGAATGGCCTCAGGATAGTTGGGGGCGCGTCTGAGGGCCTTGCTCTCTACAACTGCTGTGGTCTCAAGATCAAGGGCAGTCTGGCCGATGACAAAGTAAACGAGCTTGCCATTGAGTACCACAGGAATATGACCGGATGTAGAGACTTCGGGTTCCATATCATCCTACCTGATTATAATCCCGGACCCGGAACTTCACTCCAAGCTCCTTTTCTGCAATGGCCCGGCAGGCCTCCACGTCTATGCCCGGCATGGACACGACTGTTGCAATGATCTCAGGGATACAGGCCTTGGCATCCCGGATGAAATCCTTGACCGTATTATAAGCACTCTCTCCATATTTGGAGGGGCAGATCTTTGCATAAGTCTTCGCATCAGCGGCGTTGAGGCTCACGGAGACGCAGTCAATAAGGCCGCGAAGCTCAGGGAGGACATTGCGCCCATGAACAAGGTTGGCCAAGCCGTCTGTGTCCAGGCGCACCCTCATATTTTTCTCCTTGAGATGCCTCGCTACTTCTTTTAAGACATCCAGCCTCAGGGTGGCCTCGCCGAATCCACAGAATACAATCTCCTTGTAGGAGGAAAGGTCAGGAAGGGCACTAATGATCTCATTTAGAGAGGGCTCTGGCCCGAGCCTGAGGTAATGCCCCTTCACCATATAATCCGTGAGCTTCGGACAGAACACACAGGCATTGGTACACTTGTTCGTGATGTTCAGGTAGAGAGAATTCCTGATGGCATAGACAACCTTCCCGGCTTTTTCAGGCCCGCCGATCCTGAAGAGCTTCCTGGCGTTGTAGCTCGTGATCCTGGCCACATCCTCAATTGATAGGCCCTTTGTCTCGGCAATCCTCTCGGCAGTGAACCGGAGGAAGGATGGTTCGTTGCGCTTTCCTCTCATAGGCTCAGGAGTCAGGTATGGGGAGTCCGTCTCCAAGAGGACCCTTTCTATGGGAACCGTCTTAAGGGCCTCACGCAGGGTGCCAGACTTCTTAAAGGTCACATTGCCGGCGAAAGACAGGTAGAATCCCAGGTCAAGGCAGTGCCCGGCAATCTCAACATCGCCGGAGAAGCAGTGGAACACGCCCCCCGTATCCCTGCCCCCCTCACGGACAAGGATGTTAATGACCTCGCTGAACGAATCCCTCATATGTATGACAAGGGGAAGACGAAGCTCTTTGGCCATGTGGATCTGCTCTACAAATGCCTTGATCTGATCCTCTTTTGAGGATTTCATCCGGTAGAAATCCAGGCCGGTTTCACCGATTGCGACAATTCTTTTCCCCTGGACCATGTTCCTCAGCCCGTCTCCCTTCGTCTCAGTGAATACCTTTGCATCGTGTGGATGGACGCCTATTGTTGCAAAGACGAAATCATACCTCTCTGCAAGCTCCAGGGCCCTTGCATTTCCTGAGAGATCATCCCCTGCCCCGACAGCAATCAGATAATCTACGCCGGAATCCCTTGCCCTCTGGATGACCCCTGCCCTCTCCTCCTCTGGAAAGAAGTCAATGTGACTGTGGGTGTCAATGAACATATTATCAATCTTAATAAATGGGCGCTGTCCCTATTTAATCAGGGTGCCGGGGGGTAGATCGCCGTCAAGGGTAACGATCTTGAGGCTGTCCTCGCCTCCTCCGGCAAGGAGCATACCCCTTGACTCAACCCCCATGAGCTTGGCTGGTGCAAGGTTGGCAATGACAACAATATTCCTTCCGACAAGGGATTCAGGGGTATATGCCCGCCCGATCCCTGCCACAATCTGTCTCTGCTCTGTGCCGAGGTCAACGATCAATTTGACGAGCTTCTGCGAACCCTGGACCCTCTCGGCAGACAGGACCCGGGCGCTGCGAAGCTCTGTTTTCTTGAACTCATCAATGCTTACCAAGCCGGTTTGCGGCAAGGGTTTGACAGCGGTTGAAGCAATGGCAGGAACCTTGTCCTCCTTCTTGTCAATCCTTGGGAATAGGGGGTCGGGCTTCCCCGCTGTGATACCCGGCCTCATCCCTCCCCAGGTCTCGACATCCTCACGCCCCTGTTCTTCCAAAGCCTCCCGTATCCCGAGCTGGGCCCACATCTTCCGTGCCGTGTCCGGCATGAACGGAGCAACAAGAATGGTGATGATCCTCAGGGCCTCCATGCAGTTATACATTATTGAGGCAACCCTCTCTTTACGCCCTTCTTTGTCATGGGTCCAGGGGGCTGCCTCATCAATATATTTATTGGTCCGTGAGACGATCTCCCATATTGCAGTGAGGGCCTTGCTGAAGGCGATCTCTTCCATAACTGTCTCAACTTCTTTAACGGCCTTCAAAGAAGCCTCTTCAAGCTCCCTGTCAGGTACATCCTGGTGGCTTGGCTTCTCCACCCTGCCTTTCTGATACCTATACAGCATCCCAAGGGTGCGGTTCAGGAGGTTCCCGAGGTCATTTGCCAGGTCGCCGTTAAATCGGGCGACCATGGAAGAATGTGAGAAATCTCCATCGAGTCCAAATGGAACATCTCTCAGGAGGAAATACCGCACAGGGTCAGCTCCGTATTTCTCAACAAGCTCATTAGGGTCCACAACATTACCCAGGGACTTGCTCATCTTCTGCCCTTCAACAGTCCACCAACCGTGGGCAAAGATCTTTCTGGGAAGGGGGAGGCCTGCCGAGAGAAGGAATGTGGGCCAATACACAGCATGGAAACGGAGGATGTCCTTGCCGATGAAATGCACATCAGCGGGCCATCTCTCGAGAAATTTCTCATCTTCAAAAATGCGCCCCGCCTCCTCAATGGCGCCAGTGAGGTAGTTGGCCAGGGCATCGAACCAAACATAGATGACATGCTTGGAATCTCCGGGAACTGGAATTCCCCAGGAGAAACCCGTCCGGCTCACGCTCAGATCCCTAAGACCCTCTTTTACGAAAGCAACGATCTCGTTCCTCCTGGATATGGGCTGGATGAACTCGGGGTTCTCTTCTATATGGCGAAGCAGCGGCTCCTGATACCTGGACATCCTGAAGAAATAACTCTCCTCCTTAAGCTTCTCAACAGGCCTTTTGCACTGTGGGCATGCCCCCTCCACAAGCTCTTTGTCAGGCCAGTAGGACTCGCAAGGGACGCAATACCAATCCTCATAGACCCCGAGGTAAATATCATCCCGGGCTGCAACCCTCTTCCATAGTTCCTCAACGACCGCCCGATGCCTGTCCTCTGTGGTCCTGATGAAACCGTCATGAGAGATGTTAAGTTTCTGCCAGAGATCCTGAAATCTGCTCACATGGCGATTCGCAAGCTCAAGTGGGCTGATCCCGGCCTCGCTCGCCGCCTTTTCCACCTTCCGGCCGTGCTCATCCGTGCCTGTCAGGAAAAATACCTTCTCTCCATTGAACCTGTGAAACCGTGCGAGAACATCCGCTGCGATGGTGGTATATGCATGGCCGATGTGAGCGACATCGTTCACATAATAAATAGGTGTTGTGATGTAGCAGGTTTTATTGGACATCTTTCTCCTTTTGCGGATGGGCGTAGGAGTCAAATTCATATGCGAGACAGCACTTCAGCCTGCCGCAGTATCCTGACGCCTTCTGGGGATTGAACACGAGACTCTGCACCTTCGCCATCTTCACGGTGACCGGCATAAACTCCCTCAGGTAGAGGGAACAACAGAGATCTCTCCCGCAGATTCCTATACCCCCGACCCTCTTGGCTTCGTCTCTAACACCGATCTGGCGCATCTCAATCCGGGCATGATATTTCTGGACAAGAGTTTTTACCAGCTCCCTGAAATCCACCTTCCCCTCAGCAGTGAAGGTGAAGATGATCTTGATTCCATCAAAGCAATACAGGACATCCGTAAGCTTCATGGGAAGTCCCTTCTCACTGATGGCCTCTTTGCAGAAACGATGCGCCTCTTTCTCCCTCATCTTGTTCTGCTCATTCCTCTTCAGATCCTCCGTGGTGGCCTTCCGCATCACCCTTCTCATGGATGCGGGCACGTCTGATGCCTCATGTGGCTCCACCATGACAATTCCCATGTCTATCCCCCGCTCCGCCTCTCCAATCACAATGTCCCTCCAGCGAAGCTTCAAGTCGCCCGTGTTGCACTCCTCGAGCTTTTCAGAACATCGGAATTTTATCGCGGCTATGTTCGTCATTTATTTACTCCCTGAGGCAGTGCACTAAGAAGCACCGTCTCCGCTGCAAGCTGCGGGTTGACATTCCTGACCAGGGCATTCCTAACTGTCCCGATAGTCTCATAAGCCCTCACGATGCCAGGAATCCCATCCCCTATTGCCGCATCTGCAAGCTCCCGGACAAAGTCCCTGTTTTTCACCCTCTCCTCCCTCCGAAGCCAGACCCAGATAAGATCTGTCAGAAGGCCCTCCACAATCCTTAGGAATTCCTCAATATCCTTTTTCTTAAATCCCTTTGCGATATCAAAGATTTTTGCCACTCTATCCCGCGCATGGAGCACTTGTTCAAAGATCTTCCTGCGCCTCTCAAGGAATTTATCATCAACCATTGCCGCCCTCCCCAGGCTCCCCTCCGACATCGCTGAGATTAGGGAGGCTTTTTCCGCCGGTATCTCCTTATGTTTCATCAACCATCCGACGATGTCCTCCGTCTTCAGGGGTGCGAACTTCACCCTCTGGCACCGCGACAAGATCGTTGAAGGAAGCGCATCCTGTCTTGTGGCAAGCAGGATGAGTAGCGTCTTTGGAGGCGGCTCCTCAAGAACCTTGAGCAGGGCATTGCCCGCCGACCAGGTCATCTTCTCAGCCCTATCAATGATAGCAACCTTCATCTTCCCCTCAAACGGGACAAATGATAGGGCACTGACGAGCTCCTTGGCCTGTTCAATTTTAATATATTCCCCTTTACCTTTTTCCCCCTGTGGGGCGATTATGTTTTCCTCTTGTGGAGAATCAAGGCTTTCACTCTGTGGATAGACATGGATGACATCCGGGTGAGTTCCCCTTTCAACTTTCAGGCACGAGGGACATGTCATGCACCCATCCCCGGGACCGGCCTCGGTGCAATTCAGCGCAGACGCCAATGTAAGCGCTGTCTTCATCTTCCCCACCCCCTCCATCCCCAGAAAGAGGAAGGCGTTCGGCACTCTTCCTCCTTTTAGGGTTGCGGTGATGACGGAAAGGGCCCTATCCTGTCCAATGATGTCTTTGAAGGAAGGCATCAACGATCCTCCGGATATCTTTTTGAACCTTTTCAATCGATCCCCTCACATCCACAACCTTAATTCTCCCGGCCTCTTTTCTGGCAATGGCGCGGAAGGCTTTTCTCACCCTCCTGTGAAAATTCAGGTCTTCCACCTCAAAACGGTCTAAGTTCCGGGCACGGATATGTGCCCGAACCCTCCTTAAGCCGATCTCGGGGGGGCAATCAAGAAGGATCGTAAGCGAGGGCTTTAGCCCGCCTGTCGCTATACTATTGAAGCCCTCCACCCATACCCTCCTGATGCCACGCGCGCAGCTCTGGTAGGCAAAGGTGGAGTCAGAAAACCTGTCGCACAGGACGACCCTTCCCTTTCTCAGGGCGGGCACGATGATCTCTTCAATGTGTTGTGCACGGCTTGCAAGATAGAGGAGAAGCTCTGCGAGCGGGACCATCTCCACATGAGAAGGATCCAGAAGAACCTCCCTTATCATTCCCCCTATCTCTGTCCCGCCTGGCTCGTGTGTTGTCACAACACTGTATCCTTGAGATAAGAGGTATTCCTTTAATAACCTAACATGGGTGGTCTTACCGCATCCCTCTCCTCCCTCCAGTGTAATAAAAATCCCTTTGGGCTTCTTTTTCTTCATTTTTTTCCATCATATAGGAATTCCCAAAAAATATAAAGTTCTATTCAGCGTTTTCAGTATTTGGTTCGTAAACAATTACGCTATAATATATCCACATAAGCCCGTGGACACACATAGGAGACGAACCCTTTTCATATTCCTGCTGATCTTCTCCCTTTCGCTTCTCCTCCGTTTCTCCTCCCTCTTTACCTCTCAGAGATACGGAGACAGCGATGAGGCAGTCCTCGGGCTCATGGCAATTCGTATAATTGAAAGGGGAGAGCGCCCAATCTTCTGGTATTCCCTCGCATACAATGGCGCAGGACCCTTTGAAGCCTACCTCACAATCCCTTTCTTCAAGGCATTCGGCATATCATACATCTCCCTTAAGCTCTTGAGCTTGATCCTCTTTCATACCCTTTTGCTTACCAACTATGTATTCGCAAAAAAATGGTTTGGAGATAAGGTGGCCTGCTTGAGCTCGCTCTTGCTCGCCCTTGCAGGTCCTTTTGTGGTATGGAGCACCAAGGCCAGGGGTGGTTATATAGAGACTTTAATCGTGGGGATCCTGCTTGCATCCCTTGCATTTTCCCACCTCTCCAACAAAGAAAAATGGAGGCATCTTTCCATCGCCGGATTTATATCGGGATTTTCTCTTTATCTGCAGCCCCTTACCATACCTGCACTTCTCCTATTTTTTGTCTTTATTGTCATAAATGACAAAAGGTTCATAAGGAGCGCGAAGATACTCGTCTATATTATTTTCCTATTAATTGGATATTCGCCTGCAATCTATTTCAATTTGACGCACAATTTTGAAAATTTCGCCTTTATCATAAAATTATTAACCGAGCCCGTAGGGATCGGCGCCGGGGGGGCCCCCGATTATATTTACTTCCTACGACATCTATTTTCCCAGATTCTCCCACGATTCTTCATCCTCGATATGGAGCAACCCGAGGGATGGGAGTTCTCTGATCAAAAGGGCCTGTCCGCCCCCGCCCCCCCTCTGGAAGCATGGGTCCAGTTCTCCATCTTTCTTTTCGTTGTTTTATACTGCGCCTTCAGGTGGAGAGGCTCCATCAAGAAACTATTCTATCCTCCCTCCAATATGCCGGTTCTATTAAGCAGCAGAGACAGGGGCGCCTATCTTTTCTCATATGTCCTCATCTACCTCATTGCATATCTGGTCCTCAATACAAACATGCTGCTGCCCAATGAGAGATTTTTTCTCCCCATATATCCTTCTATATCAATACTCACTTCTCTTGTGGTATTGGAACTTTCAGGAAAAACCGCTATTCGGAAAGGGCTATCCTATGGTTTAATATCCGTCCTTTTACTGGTTGGACTTATACTCAATATAAGCAACATTGGAAAGGAGTCCCGGATCTCCGGATACAATTACAAGGATAGATTGACCTACAAAGGCTACACAATAAAGGGGGAGACCGTAGATAAGATAGTATCATTTCTTGAAGAGAACGGGATTCAATTTGCCTATTCAACATACTATTTAAAATATCATCTCATTTTCCTAAGCGGTGAGAGAATTTTGGTATCGTCGCATCTGGCCCCGCCGCAGGACAAAAAATGGTATCCCCCCTATGACATGTCTATATATTTGGCTGACAAAATTGCATTGGTTTTCCATAAGGACTCTTATCTCAATCAAACCTGGAGATCGAAGCTCACAAAAGGAAATATCAGCTTCAAGAGCGTATCTATAGACGAAATAAACATCTATTACCCGATAGATGCAAAGACCTTCAGGAGATTACTCTCCGGGATCTAAAGCAATCTCCATATCACCCCCGTCTATTCCCTTGACATCCAGTATAATATGTGATTAATTTCCTTAATATGACACCAAAAATTGCAATAAATGGCTTTGGAAGGGTAGGACGGTTGATCTTACGGGCCTCTGTTGACAGAAATGCCCTGGATATTGTCGCCATCAATGAGGTTGCCAGCGACCCACGGACAATGGCACATCTTCTGAAATACGACTCCACCCACGGCATCTGGAAGCCGGAGGTGAGGGCGGCGGACGGGAATCTGGTTATCCAGGGGAAGACCTTCCCCCTCCTGTCTGAGAAAAATCCTGCGGCCCTGCCCTGGAAAAAGCTCGGCGTAGATATAGTCTTGGAATGCACAGGGCATTTCACGGAAAAGGAGAAGGCATCAGAGCACCTCAAGGCCGGGGCCAAGAAGGTGATCATTTCGGCTCCTGCAAAGAATCCCGATACAACCATATGCATGGGTGTGAACGAGGCAACCTACAAGCCGCAATCGCAACACATCATCTCCAATGCCTCCTGCACAACGAACTGCCTGGCGCCTGTGGCCAAGGTTCTCAATGATAAATTCGGGATTGAACGGGGATTCATGACCACGATTCACGCTTATACGAACGATCAGAGGATCCTGGACCTGCATCACAAGGATCTCAGGAGGGCGAGGGCAGCCGCTCTCTCCATGATTATCACCACCACAGGGGCGGCCAAGGCTGTAGGCCTTGTCCTGCCGGAACTTAAGGGAAGGCTCGACGGGGTCTCCATCAGGGTTCCGACGCCAAATGTATCTCTTGTTGACCTTACTGCGGAGCTTAAGAAGACCGCAACGAAGGAAGAAATCAATAAAGCATTTCTGGAGGCTTCACAAGGGCCACTCGCCGGGATACTTGATTATTGCACTGATGAGCTTGTCTCGGTGGACTTCAACAGGAACGCCCACTCTGCCATCGTCGACGCCCCATCCACAATGGTGATGGAGGGACGATCGGCCAAGGTTTTCGCCTGGTATGATAACGAGTGGGGTTTCTCCAACAGAATGGTTGATGTCGCCCTCTATATCTCCAGAAATGGACTTTAAAGACGATATCCCATACATTGACGAGATTGACATCAAGGGGAAGAAGATCCTGATCCGGGTCGACTTCAATGTCCCCCTGGATGAATACGGCAACATTACAGATGACGCACGGATCAGGGCGGTGCTCCCTACCATTAACTACTGTCTTGATGAAGAGGCACGCATCATCCTTATCTCGCACATGGGAAGGCCGAATGGGAAAAAAGTGGAGATGCTCTCCCTGGAGCCTGTAGCCAGAAGGCTTTCGCGGCTGTTGGGATTAGATGTTAGATTTCTTTATGACAGCACAGGTCCAAGTGTGGAGCAGGCCGTGAACGAGATGAAGACCGGAGACATTGCCCTCCTTGAAAACCTCCGGTTTGATCCCCGGGAAGAGACCGATGACGATGAATTCTCCTCGGCCCTTGCCAAATTGTGCGATGTCTATATTGACGACGCCTTTGCCGTAGCTCACAGAAAGCACGCCAGCATTCACGGAATTGTGCGGCATGTCAATAAATCCGCCGCAGGATTCCTCATGAGGAAAGAGCTCACATATTTTACAAGAGCCATCCAGAACCCCCTGCGCCCCTTTGCCGCCGTCATTGGTGGGGCAAAGGTTTCAGACAAGCTTGTTGCCATCAAGAATCTTCTGGACAGGGTGGACAAGCTTGTCATCGGAGGCGGGATGGCCTATACCTTCATCAAGGCATGGGGATACGATGTGGGAAAATCCCTGGTTGAGGACAACATGATGGACATTGCAAAAGACATCTTCAGGGGCGCCCGTGAAAAGGGGATCAAGATCTATCTCCCTGTTGACTGCGTGGTTGCAGACAGGTTCGACCCAAAGGCAGAGACAAAGGTAGTCTCAATCTACGAGATTCCAAAATACTGGATTGCAATGGACATTGGACCAGCCACAAACATCCTGTTCGGGGAGGTACTGAGGGATGCAAGGACCATAATCTGGAACGGCCCCATGGGGGTATTTGAAATGGATGCCTTTGCCAGGGGGACATACGCCATGGTCTCCCATCTGGTCAACTCCCATGCCCTCACCATAGTTGGGGGCGGAGACACTGATATCGCCGTGCATAAGGCCGGAGAAACAGCCAATATCTCATATGTATCCACTGGGGGGGGCGCATTCCTTAAGCTGTTGGAAGGAAAAGAGCTCCCAGCCCTTGATGCGTTGATGAACAGCAAAAAAAAGGAGTGATCCCATGAGACGCCTAATCATCGCTGGAAACTGGAAGATGAACAAAAACATTGAAGAGACGCGGAAGTTCATCAGGGAGCTGATTCCTCTTATCGGCGATATTAAAGACATAGATATTGTCATTGCTCCCTCCTATCCGGCCCTTTCTGCCGCCGCAGAAGAGATCAAGGGGAAAAAGATTGGCCTTGCAGCGCAGGATGTCCACTGGGAGGACAAAGGGGCTTACACCGGGGAGGTCTCAGCGGTAATGATCAAGGAAGCCGGCGTCAGCCATTGCATCATCGGCCATTCGGAGAGGAGGCAGTTCTTCGGCGAGACCGACATGAGTGTAAACCAGAAGCTCGCTGCACTCCTCAAATGGAATATCAAGCCCATTCTTTGTGTTGGAGAGACCCTTCAGGAACGCGCCGCAGGACAAACTTTTTCGGTGCTGGAGAATCAACTCCAGGGAGCATTGAAAGGAGTAACACTGAAGGAGCAGGAGGAGATCATCTTGGCCTACGAGCCTGTCTGGGCCATCGGGACCGGCGTTGCCGCTAACCCTCAACAGGTTCAGGAAGCTCACTCCCATATCAGGAAAATCCTCAAAAAGCTCCTGGTGGGGGGAAGGGAAGAAGAGACGAGAATACAGTATGGGGGCAGCGTCACCCCAGGCAACGCCCGGGCTTTACTAACGCTTCCTGATGTTGACGGCTCGCTTGTTGGGGGCGCAAGCCTTAACCCTGCTTCCTTTGTCGAGATCGTCAAGTCAGCCAGTGAAGCAATGAAGGAGAAGAGCAAATGACCGCCATAATCATCATAGTCCATGTAATAGTCTGCCTGCTTCTCATCCTGATCGTGCTGCTCCAGGTAGGAAAGGGGTCAGAGATGGGAGCGGCCTTCGGGGGATCCTCACAGACAATCTTCGGCCCTACCGGACCACGCAACCTCCTTGAAAAATTGACCGCAGGAGCAGCTATCATCTTCATGGTAACATCCCTTTCCCTGGCGTATATCGCGGCAAAAAAGCCGCAGACCTCTATATTTACCGGAGCCCCGGGATCGGCACCAGTAGGGCTACCCCAGGCCCCAGAAGGGGCGCCGGCGACTCCTCAGCCAGCAGCTCCCCAGGGGCAACCCCAGCCGCCTCCCTTGGGCCAGCCCCAGCCGGCCCTGCCCCCTCAGCGCTGACATAGAGGGGCCGTCTGCCTTCCTATCGGAAGGGCTGTAAGGATGGCGGTTGACATTCAAAGGAGGGTTGGAGAGCTTTAACCAATAGAGCGATGAGAAAAAAAGAGATTATTGGCCTGAAAGATCGTAAGAAAAAAACCGGCAGGGGAGAAATTCCCCGGAGGGATTTCCTGGTCTTTTCCGGAACTACGGTTATTGGAATAGGAACCGGCATTCTTCATGCGGCAAATACGCAGCCCCAAAAGCCATTAGTATCAAGGGATGGAAGTGCAGGTATTCCAGCCTCCTCAGGATACCTACTCGTTGATCCAAAGAAATGCCAGGGCTGCATGACCTGCATGCTTGCTTGCTCATTAGTGCATGAAGGGAGAGAAAATCTTTCGCTCTCCAGGATACAGATCATTCAAAACCCATTTGCCGGTTTCCCTGGCGATATACTCTTGGAGCAATGCAGACAGTGCGTGTCTCCTGCATGTGTCAAAGCCTGTCCAACGGGTGCACTTCACGCCGACACTAAGAATGGAAATGTGAGGTGGGTGGATGTCAAGAAGTGTATCGGCTGCATGAGATGCATTAACGCATGCCCTTTTGAGCCAGGCAGGGCAATATGGAATTTCGAGGAAAAGCACTCCCAGTTGTGCGACCTTTGTTCCCACGCCCCATTCTGGAACGAATCGGGTGGGCCGGGTGGAAAGCAGGCCTGTGTGGAGGTGTGCCCGGTGAATGCAATCAAGTTCACGAAAGACATACCTGTCCAGGAAGGAGATGCCGGATACACGGTTAATTTAAGGGGAGAGGCCTGGAAAAAATTGGGTTATCCCACGGATTAAAATGAACGGATACCTGGGTAAGATCCTGCGTATGAACCTGACCGAGAGAAAGATCTCAAGCCTCAACACAAAGGACTATGAGCATTGGGTGGGCGGGCACGGGATTGGCTCAGCCATTTTCTGGGACCTTGTCAAGGACAAGGCGATCAGCGGGTTTGACCCGAGAAATGTGGTGACCATCATGACATCTCCCCTGACCGGGACCCTGGCCCCGGGCGCATCCGGCAGGACAGAGCTGCAGGGGATCGGTGTGCAGTCGTATCCCATCGAGTGGTTCACCAGAAGCAACTTCGGGGGACGATTCGGGTCCATGCTGAAGTATGCCGGGTGGGATGGAATTGTCATTGAGGGGAAGGCAGATAAACCGGTCTGGATTGATATCAGGGATGGAGATGTCCGTATCAAGGACGCCAAACGGTTATGGGGCCTGGATACCTGGAAGACCCAGGAGGAGATCTGGCAGGAGGTTAGTGGGGGGGGAAAATACGGGAAATGGATTGAATCAGGTGCAACGGACAAAGGAGGGAGGACAACCCAAAGGCCAGCGGTCCTGGCAATAGGTCCGGCAGGGGAGAATTTATGCCGGATTGCCTGCCTCATCCATGATGCAGGAAATGCATCGGGCCAGGGTGGATTTGGGGCCGTGTGGGGGTCTAAAAACTTAAAAGCGATAAGCGTGGTGGGAACGGGCAGTATCACGATCGCTGACCCGAAAGCCTTGATGGATGCCCGGCTTTGGGCAAAGACGCACTACGCAATGACTCCTGATGATATCACCATGGATCCGCAATATTTTGGAATGCCCAGTATACCGATTGTATTTTGGCCGAGACCGAAAGAGCACAGGCCCCAGGCGTGCCTTGGCTGTCACTCGGGCTGCCGGGCACGATATGCCACCGGGCAAGGAAACGAATCAAGCTGCGCGGAAAGTGCTTTTTACTCCCAGTTCGATCTCAAGCGGCACAGCGGATTGATCACCAGTGCCATATCATCCCTACTCGAACGTTTCGGTCAGGAGGCTACTGCATTCCTTGTTAGAATCTTTGGGGGCAAACAATCTCCCCCTTCATATATTGCCACTGATCTGGCCCAGAAGTATGGGATAAACGCCTTTGAATTATTTGTAGGGCTCCCCTATCTGAGAGACCTCAATAAAATGGGGGTCCTGGGGCCAGGCAAGTCCATTAACTGCGATCTCCCCTTTGACAGGATCGGAGAAATTGAATTCGCCGAGAAATTACTGCGAATGATCGCCTTTCGCGAGGGCATAGGCGATGATATCGCCGAAGGATTTTTCAGGGCCTCCAAGAGATGGGGACGATTGGAAGAGGATATAGACACCGGCTTGCTTCCGTATCCGCAGTGGGGATTGCCCAATCATTACGATCCCAGGGCTCAGTTAGAATGGGGGTATGGCTCTCTCCTGGGGGATAGAGATGTCAACGAGCATGACTTTATCATTTTAACTTTCATTGCAACCCTTCCAATATGGGCGAGGAAAAAGCTGCCGTTCTCAGCAGAAGAGCTCGCAAAGATATTTTCCGAGAAATTGGTCCCTTATGAGGGCGATCCCCTGATGCTTGATTACAGCACTGAAAACATGTATTCGGAGCACATCGTGAAGCTTGTGGCCTGGCACAGGCATTACACCCGGTTCTGGAAGCAATCCGTCCTCTATTGTGATTTCCGGTTTCCTGACTTTATAAATTCCCACACCCCTGACAGACGGGGGATTACGGGGGAAGGAGAGCCCAAATTCCTCAATGCAGTTACAGGAAAGAACTACAGTTTCATTGACGGAATGGAGATCGGAAAAAAAATATGGACACTGGACAATGCGATCTGGACGCTGCAGGGGCGGCATCGGGATATGGTCCAATTCGCCGAGTATATTTATAAGACCCCCTGCTGCAAATCTGCCGGGTGGTCTGGTCTCTACTATCTCCCCGCGAGAGAAAACGGAAAATGGAAATTCATCCCTATGAATGACAGGCACATTGACAGGGCCCAATTTGAGGGATGGAAGACAAAATTCTACCAGTTTGAGGGATGGGACCCGGGCACTGGATGGCCCATGAGAAGGACATTGCAGACCCTCGGCATGGGACGCGTTGCCGATGAGCTTGAGAAAAAAGGGAGGTTGGGGAAGGGATGATGGGGAAGCTGCCAAGGCCCTCTCAAGGGCTGGCCGCGAGGATCCTGACCGAAGTCGGCTTTGAGGACCGCCTGATCGGGTACCGGTTTCATATGCGGCTGGGGGCAATATCCACAAGCCTTTACAGCTTTGAAGAGGTCCTGAATCTTCTAAACGATCAACATCCCAGGATGGATTTCGTCCTCCTGGAAAAGTGGATCCGGGAGGTCATGGGGGATGTAGAGCTGGCAGAGAGAATAAAAGCGATTGCCAGGAAAGACTTCAGTGACCAGGGAAAAACCTATCGGATCAGGGATCTCATGGCTGAAAGACTGGGCCAATGCAAATAAGCCGGATTGCTCTAAATCCTCTATACATATCTGAAGTTGGCCATTCATCAATTCATAAATAAATGGGCGCTGTCCCTATTTATGGTGTATAGTGTTAAGCCGGAAGGGGGAACACATGGCAAAGACAACAGAAAAGAACAAATTTGACGCAATAATCATAGGCTCAGGTCCCGGGGGTGCAACGGTTGCAAGAGAGTTGAGCAAAAACAAGAAAAAGGTGCTCATTCTTGAGTGGGGCGGCAACGCACCTATAAGAGGCTCAGTTGTCCAGACAGCCCAATTTGGGATATTCCCCGGGCGCAGTCTCCTCTTCACGGACATAACACTTATGGCCATGTTCAGGGCGATAATAACCGGCGGCAGCTCCATAATGTATTACGGCACCGCATTTGATCCCCCCTTAACTATGCTTAAATCCTACGGGGTGGACATCAGCAAAGAAGTTGAGGAGCTAAAAAAGGAGCTGCCCATTGCCCCCCTCGCCGACGAACTGATCGGACCCATGGCAAAGAGGATAATGGCAAGCGCCAAGGATCTTGGCTTTAACTGGCAAAAATTGCCCAAGTTCGTGTATCAGGACAAGTGCCGTCCCAACTGCGACAAATGCAACCTGGGGTGCCCTTATGGGGCCAAATGGAATGCCCGCATGTATATTGACGAGGCAGTGCAAAACGGCGCCGAGCTGAGAACCCGGGCAAAAGTTTCAAGGGTCCTTATAGAGAAAAACAGGGCAATTGGAGTTGAATATAAAAAGTATGGCATAACCCATACGGAAGAAGCACCGCTAATTGTAGTTTCTGCAGGAGGCATTGGATCCCCGATAATACTCAGGGCAAGCGGGATAAAAAACGCCGGGTATAATTTCTTCATTGACCCGCTTATCTGCGTCATGGGCACGGTGGATGACATCAAGGGTGGAAAAGAGTTCCCAATGGCAGCAGGGTCTCATTTTAAAGAAGACGGGTATCTGATGACCGACATGACTGTTCCGAATCCTGTTTACATGTCTTTCACCGCAGAGGTGTTCAGGTTCGACAGACTCTTCTCGCACTCGCGAACGCTGCAAATTATGATCAAAGAGAAAGACGACCTAAGGGGCAGAATTACCGACAGGGGAGGGGTGAGAAAATCTCTTTCCGATAGCGACAAGGGGAAGCTCGCAAATGGATATGAAAGAGCAAAGAAGATCCTTCAGCACGCCGGCGCGCGCAACATTTTCAAAACCTGGTATTTTGCAGCACACCCGGGCGGGACTGCCAAGATAAAAGATGCGGTAGATTCCAACCTGAAGACACAATATGATAATCTCTATGTGTGCGATTGTTCTGTCATCCCGGAAGAGTGGGGCCTGCCGCCAACCCTGACGATTCTCGCACTCGGGAAACGGCTGGCAAAACATCTTTCCGGAGCAAAATAATAAATTTCTATCTGTAGGAGGTGACACATAATGGATGCGAGTTCTGGAGGCCGGGATCTTCTTTCAAGGCTCGTCGCTGAACTGTTCCGAACGAGGACGGCCCAGGACGTAATTGATAAACTTATCCCTGAGGTTATACGTCTTTGGGCAGGGCAAAATTATCTTAAAAAGACCCTGTCACAGCGCATTGAGAAACGGATCAGGAAAGGTTTTGAGCGAATAAAGCAAAGCCCTGAATTCTCTCAATATACCGCCTCTGTGTTTGAGGAGCCTGAATTTATCAGCGCCTTTGCCGGACAGTTCCTCACATTGCTCAACGATGCAACTGATGCGGCCGGTGTATTGAGCAAAACAATCGAAAAGCTCCCTTCCGGCGAAAAAGAGCGTTTGGTTGGGGAAATCCTTGCCAAAATGAATTATGCCCGGTCAGGAGAGCTCCTGACCACCTATGCCCGCATAATTAATGAAATACACAAAAGCAACCCTACATTCTTTGCGGATAGAATAGACGACCGTTTCACCAAACTGATTGAGCAGATAGATTTTGGCGAATTAAAAGACCTCGCAGACAATTCGGCACACGATGCCGAGGCCGCATTGAAGAAGATCAATGCCGTGATGTGGCAGTATCCTGCCAAGGCAGTGTGTCTCATCTCCATCCTTCCAACCATGCTTAATTTATTCGTTACCTCTCTTAAGGAGTCAACAAAACAGTTCAATAACATCTCCCCAGACCTTCTCACAGATGTAATGCTCTCGTTGATGCGGCATATTGACGGCAAGGCTATTGGGGAATTCATCAATGAGCTTTCCGAGCTGGTCCGGAAACTGCACACCGGCAGCGCCCTTCTGGGGGATCCCAACATGCCGCAATTCCCACGGGAGCTTTCAAAAATACTTGAAGAGCTTGCAGGAACAGTTGACGGCAGGCTCCTGTGGAAGGCGCGGGTTGCTGTCGCTGAAGGTAAAGAATCGCTTGAAAATACATGGGTTGAAACTCTGAAGAAGTCCCCGGAACTTTTAACACAAATGATCAACAACTACCCGTCTATTCGCAATGCGCACATAAGGGCATTGAGCAAAAAATTGGCTTTTATAGAGGGCCTCCCCGAAAAGGAGTCAGCGGAAGCCGTCGCACTGGCAGCATCGGAGCTTGACATGGTGGAATTGGCCGAAACATTCAACCTATTCTGTGCCCTGACAAATCGTATCCATGCATTAAAACCCGACATCGTCTCATCCATGGCTGCACAATTTACAAATTCAATTGATGCGCACGAGTTCCAAAAGACCGTGAAATGGCTGGCAGGGGACATTGCCAAATCGTTCAAACCTTTGGTGCGTGCGGCCTGGCCCCAAATTATGAATGCAATATGCGACTGCCTGAAACCGGACAACGACGAACATCAAAAAGATATTGAGGATGCACTTGCATCCCTCAGAAAGCTCCTGGAGGCGAAATAACAAGACAATGAACGCCGCAATCATTGAGGCCGCAACAAGCATACAGAACGCCTCCATCAAGGACTGGAAGAAAAAAGGGAAAAAAGTGGCAGGATACAACTGCTCTTTTTTGCCCGTTGAGATATTTCATGCCGGAGGCATTCTTCCTATCCGCATGAGAGGCATTGAAACATCAAGCCTGGAAATCGGCGATACATATTTTGGGCCATTTATTTGCACCTTTCCAAAATGCATATTGCAGCTTGCAGGCAGGGGGCTATATTCATTTCTGGACGGCGTTGTAATATTACCCGGCTGCGACTCAATGCGCCGGTTGGATGAATGCTGGAGAAAAGCCGGTGACGATTACAAAGGAATCGTGCCCTCATTTTTCTTCCATTTTGGTGTCCCTCACAAAGCAGCATCATACAGTCTTAAGTGGTTTATCGATGAGACAAAACGATTGATAGACGCTGTCAATATGCACTTCAATGTGAAAATTACCGATGACAGGTTGGCAAAATCCATCCGGGAGTATAACGAGGGAAGAAGGCTGTCATTAAAATTGGAGGAATTCAGAAAGAAGGGCAATGTCAAAATTTCCGGGACGGACAGCTTCGCCGCTGTAGTGGCAGGAACAACACTTCCGCGCAACGAATATAATGCACTTTTAAAAGAAACGATCAAAGAGCTGGAAAATAAAAAGGAAGTTATCCCTGACAGGAAACGGCTGATGGTTGCGGGAAGCGTGAGTGATGATATTTCTTTTATAAAACTGATTGAGGAGACCGGCTGCGTGGTGGTTGCAGAAAATCTCTGTTTTGGCCTGAGACATGAAATGGATGAGGTAGAAGAGACGGGAGACCCGGTTTCAGCCCTTGCACGGAGGTATCTGTCCCAATCCATATGCCCCAGGATGTTTGGTGGCTACAAACAACGGCTTTCAATCATCAAAGATAAAATAGAAAAAACCGGGGCGGACGGTGTCATCCTGCAAAATATCAGGTTCTGCGACCTTCATGGCTCTGAGAACGGGCTTTTTGAGCATGACCTCGAGGCATCCGGCATCCCGTGCCTAAGACTGGAACGGGAATACGGTCCAATGGTTGAAAGGGAAAGGATAAAGATGAGACTGGATGCCTTCTGGGAACGAATCTCCTGACCGGAGAGGGCTGCAATGAGGCCGGAATTAAAAGAATACAACCTTGACTGGATGCTGTGGAAGGTTCTTGAAATAGCTTCCAAAACAAAATACGGAACGGACAAGGAATTCGATAGACTGCTCGATTATATCCCCCACTTCAAAGGAAGTATTGGGCCCTTCATGGCCCAGGGTAAGGTTGGAGAAACCCTTCTGCACATATTTAAAAAATATATGGAGAATATCATCACTGCACATGAAAAGGGGAAGAAACTTGCCATGACAACGTTTTGTTTTTGCCCGGCGATATTTTACGCCATGGATGTGGTGCCTGTCACATTGGAGGTCCTGACAGTCGCATCAATTCTCATCTGGAAACGGGGGACATCCGATTTCCTCGATTACTGTGTTGAGGCGGGCTTTACTGAAACCTCGTGCTCGGCCCAGCGGGGCTCCCTGGGCGCATACCTTGCCGGCCTCTGTGAAAATATTGATTTTATTGTCTGTGACAGCGCTGGAGTGTGCGATACAAATGCGAATGCCTATGCTTTTACTTCTGCATATCTGAACAAGCCAATGTTTCAGCTTAATTACCCGCCCACGCTCGCTGACGAGAGGGCGCGGACCTATCATCTAAATGATTATAAGGGGTTGATCTCGTTCATAGAAAACCAAACAGGGAAAAAGCTGGAACCCGAAAGGCTCAGAGGCGTGCTTGAAGAAATCCGCAAACAGGACGAGCTGATCGCGGAGCTTGAGGAGATACAGCGTATCATTCCGAATCCTCTGCCGACATTATATAACTTCTTTAACTACGCCGGTCGATTTACATTCGCCGGTCTGTCCGAGTGTACTGAATTGCTGAACGACCTATTGGAAACAGCAAAGAAGAACGCCGAGGCAGGCGTCTCAGGATTAAGCTCCGGGAATGAGAAGGCTCGGGCGCTTTTCTGCTATGTTGACCATTACACAATAGGCTTTAAACTCTGGGACTGGCTGGACAAACACGGGGTGTCTCACCTCGGAAGCATGCTGAGCCGTTTCTGTGCAAAGGATTCCCCGTATTTAGGTGGCGATAATGACGGTGCATACGGCATTGATACCAGCACGATGGATTCAATGATCTACAGTATTGCCGACCTCAATGCGAAAATGCCGATGGTGCGCTCCATTCGCGGTCCCTACGATGCCCCGCATATGTGGCTGGACGGCGTGCTTTCCACGGCAAAAATATTAAAGGCCAACTGCGTTATTTATAATGGCACCCCCGGATGCCGGAATACCTGGGGAATGGTCAAGATTTTTGCGCGCGACACCGAAAAGCACGGCCTCCCTACCCTTATAATGTATGCAGACGCCTTTGATGACAGGGTCCAATCATGGGAATCCACTGCTGAACGGCTGGATGAATTCTTCAGGGTCAGGAAATTAATATGAGACCGGAGATGAAGGAATACAATTTCGACTGGATGCTGTGGAGTCTCACCACTATAGCCTCCAACACAATGAACGGAACGGAGAAGGAATTAACACATCTACTCCCGTATGCCCCTTACTTTAGGGGTATTCTCGAGGTATTTATCTCACATGGCAAAGCAGGATCGACCCTATTAGACATAATGAAAAAATACATGGAGAATATCATCACAGCACACAGCAGGGGAAAGAAAATTGCCATCTCTACCTTCTGTTTTTCTCCTGCAATTTTTTATGCGATGGATGTTGTGCCAATTACGCTTGAGCTGTTGACAGTCATGGCCACAACAATGTTTAAACGGGGAACAAGCGATTACCTGGATTACTGCTGCGAGGTTGGATTCACTGAGACCTCGTGTTCATCCCAGCGCGGTTCCCTCGGCGCTTATCTTGCCGGTCTCGGTGAAGAAATTGATTTTGTTGTCTGTGACAGCGCCGGGATTTGCGATACAAACGCCAATGCCTTTGCCTTCGCCTCATCATATCTGGACAAGCCGTTATTCCAGCTCAACTACCCCCCTACCCTGGTTGATGCGAGGACCAAAGCCTATCACCGTGAGGATTATAAAGGCTTGATCTCCTTCATTGAAGCCCAAACAGGTAAAAAGCTCGACCCAGACAGATTAAGGATGGTGCTTGAAGAAATCCGCAAACAGGACGAGCTGATTGCGGAGTTGGAGGAGATGCAGCGCCTTGTCCCGAATCCCTTGCCGGGCATTTATAACTTTTTTATCCACGCAGGAAGATTTCTATTTGCCGGTCTGCCTGATTACACCGTCCAGCTAAAAGAAATGCTGCGGGTAGGAGAGAAAAACGCCAAAGACGGCCTGTCCGGCTTACATTCGGGCAGCGAAAAAGTGCGCGCCCTTTTCTGCTATATTGACCACTATTCATTGCACATGAAACTCTGGGACTGGCTGGACATACATGGTGTGTCCCATATGGGAAACATCCTGAGCCGTTTCTATGCCGGCACCGCCCCTTATTTGGAGGAGAGGACAGAAGAAGGTTACGACATTGATACCAGCACAGTGGATTCAATGATTGACAGCATTGCGGAGATTAATGCAAATATGCCGATGGTGCGCACAATCCGCGGTCCCTATGATGCCCCGCACTTGTGGCTGGATGATGTTCTTTTTCTTTCAAAAATGTATAAAACCGACTGCATTATATACAACGGCACCCCCGGATGCCGGAATACCTGGGGAATGGTAAAGCTTCTCGCACGCGATACCGAAAAACACGGCCTGCCTACCCTTATATTGTATGCCGATGCCTTTGATGAGAGGGTTCAATCGTGGGACGCCACTGCCGAACGACTGGGGGAATTTTTCAGGGTCAGGGGGCTTATATGAGCATAGTGATCGGATGCGATATCGGATCGCTGGCCTCAAAAGCCGTCATTATGAAAGACAATGCGATTCTTGGCTTCGCAATAATAAAATCCAAGCCCAAACCCCAGGATTCCGCCAAAGAAGTCGTGGAGACGGCACTTTCCCGGGCAGGCCTGACATTTAAGGACATTGCGTTCTGTGTCGGAACAGGCTATGGAAGGGCGAAAATTCCATTCGCCCATGATTCCATCTCGGAAATCAGCTGCCATGGGAAAGCTGCGCGATGGCTGGTCCCAACGGCAAAAACGGAGATAGATATCGGGGGGCAGGATTGCAAAATAATGAAGCTGGATGCTGAAGGAAAGGTCCTGAAATTTATTACAAATGACAAGTGCGCATCGGGGACCGGCCGTTTTCTCGAGGTAATGGCGCGGGCATTGGGAATAAGCCTGGATGACCTGGGCGCGCACTCCGCCACTTCTCGCTCCCCTATCACCCTGGCATCTGCCTGCACGGTATGGGCACAAGCTGATGTTATCAAGCACCTTAATTCCGGGATTCCGATCGAAGATATCAGCGCCGGCATAAATAACGCCATGGCTGCAAGGATAGCGATCCTGGTGAACTCAATAGGGATAGAGCCTGATGTAGTCATAACAGGAGGGGTGGCAAAGAACTTAGGGGTGGTAAGCGCACTGACAAAGATCACCGGTCACAGAATAATATCGCCAAGAAAGACAGACCCCCAGCTCGCCGGAGCGATCGGAGGGGCCTTGTTTGCAAAAGAAAGGGCATCGGGGAGGGCATAAATGGCAGTCGCAGGATGTGATATCGGTTCTCTAACCGCCAAAGCAGTCATCCTTAACGAGGGAAAAATCATCTCCCAGACGGTCATTCGTGCGAACCCAAAACCCAGCAAGTCTGCAGAGGAGGTTATGCAGCTTGCCCTGAAAGGGGCCGGCCTGTCCATGAAGGATATTTCCTGCACTGTCGGAACCGGATACGGGAGAAACCAGATTCCCTTTGCAAACAGTGTGGAATCCGAAATAGTCTGTGCTGTTAGGGGGGCCCGAAAGACAATGCCGTCAGTCCGCACAATCATAGATATTGGCGGCCAGGATGCAAAGGCGATCAGAATTGACGAAAGCGGGAATGTGGCACGATACATCTATAATGACAAGTGCGCCTCAGGGACGGGGAGATTCCTTGAAATCGTGGCTGAGCTCCTGAATGTGAAGATAGCCGACATGGGTGACATTGCACTTGGTTCACAAGAGCCGGTGAGCATATCCAACCAGTGCGTGATCTTTGCAGAAACCGAGATTATTTCCCTGGTGAACGAAGGAAAGGAAGTTGCCGATATCGTCAACGGCCTCCATCACGCAATGGCAAATCGTGCGGCTTCGCTTGCACGGAGCATCGGCGTTGAGAAAGAAGTGGTTTTGGTTGGCGGGGTTGCAAAAAACAGCGGCATGCTCCGCGCGATGGGAGAGGCGCTTGGGGTCTCACTTCAGGATTTAAAAATTGACCCTCAAATCATCGGCGCGCTTGGCGCAGCCTGTTTTGCAGAAGAGACCTCAAAGAGCACGCCTAATGGATAGCAAACATCTAACTTCTCATTATGCTTATATGTCATTGCGAGCCCGCAATCTTGTCATTGCGATCCGCCCGCCTAAGGCGGGCAGGAGAAGCAATCTCATTTTTAGGGATGAGGGTAAACTCTGTGAGGAATCTCCGGGATTGCGGAGCCTGTTCCGAACGAAGAGAGGAATCTCCTGGTTTGCTTCGGCATTGCCTCGCAACCGCTTCGCTCCTCGCAATGACAGCATCGAGTAGGTCTGAATGGCTCAACTCTTTGATGAAACCATTCGCGAGCTAAGAAGCTATATCAAAGAAAACCTTTCAAAAGGAATCGGGCGCGAGACGAGATACAGCGGCAATTCGTCCTGGCCTGCGTCCGGCAGCCGTGATATTGTTTTGCGGGCGGATTTGGGAATAGAGCTGGGCAGCCCGGGTGGCGAATCGGTGTCTTTCCTGATGTGGACCGGGGATCGCTCCCTTGTCGCAGACGGCATCATCACTCTTCTCGGGCCGGACATCAATGAATGTGCCCCAAAAAATGTCCCCTTCGGCAGGGTCGTGCTTGTCAAGGGAAGCGGTTTCAACGCGGAAAATATTTATGAACGTTATTGCGAGATGGATCACCTTCGCTATGATGTATCCCTCAAGGGCTATATGATGCGGGCAGTCTCGCAATACATGCGTGAATGGAGCAGGGTCAGCAAGGAGGCAATCAACAGGGGGTTCTCCCTGGTTACTTTGGGCGGCGCCCTGATTGATAAATACAGGGAATTGAATTACATAGATGCTGTTGAGATAATTTTCGTTACATCATCAAAAAAAGAGGTAAGGGAACTGCGTGGGATGGGTGAGCGGGTGATGAAATACATAAACGCCATGAGGAAGATGGAGGAAGAGATCTCAATTGACTGCGATAATTGTGAGTATCAAACAGTGTGCGGGGAAGTGGATGATCTGCGAAAAATGAGAAATTCGCTCAAAAAGACTGAAAAATGCCGAAATCCACAGTAATAGCGGTATGCGGCAAGGGCGGTTCAGGCAAAACCTGTGTCAGCGCCCTCCTGACGAGGATACTGACAGAGGACGGAAAGAAAAAACTGCTCGCAATAGATGCTGACCCCTCCGCAGGCCTCGCATCTGCCCTGGGAATCAGGGTGGATAAAACCGTTGACGACATAAGGAACCGCATAATTAAAAATATCAAGAACGAAAATGACCAAAAGGAATTGATCGCGCATTTGGACTATGAGGTATTTGAAGCGATTGTGGAACGAGGAAACCTTGCCTTCCTTGCAATCGGCCGGCCTGAAAAGGAGGGATGCTACTGCAAGGTAAACAATTTTCTGAAGGACATCATCAAGGAAATTGCCGGCCGCTTTGATTATGTAATAATAGACGGCGAGGCTGGAATAGAGCAGGTAAACCGCCGCGTGATGGAAAATGTAACCAATCTCCTTCTGATCACAGACACCTCGGCAAGGGGACGCTCCGTTGCTGAGACCATTGCACATGTGGCGAGGCGCACGGTAAAACATAAGAAACTGGGCCTTTTGATAAACAAGGTGAGAAACAGCGATGAAGCGGATTCATTCCGTTCCATGACCAAATTGCCCGTCATCGGCTGGATACCGGATGACGATATTATACGCAAATTCGATCAAGAGGGGAGGACGGCCTTTGACATTCCATCCTGTGCTGCCCTGAAGGCCGTGCGAAAGCTGAAGAAATACTTCTGACATGTCTCCTGATAACACAGGAAAAAAATCAGTGACGATCCTCTTCTCCCTCATCTGCCTCTGTTTTGTGGTTTTCTCCGGATGCTCCCGCATCAATATATGCAGCCCTCAATCCTGGACCCTCTCGGCACCCGGAATCACTGTGAAGATCCAGAGCTGCCCCTATCGTTATCAGGTCTTTGACTCCTCCAATAAGGCTGTCCTTAGCAGCATGAGCCAGGGTTCCCAGGATGGCTATGGCAGTATTGGGTATGCTGACGGTTCTATCAAATGGAGCACTATCGGCTCTCCAGGATACTTCAGATTCACACCCAAGCTGGAGCCCTGGCATGATCGCTGGACTGTTGTCCATGCAGCAATAAAGGGGCACACCGAGCTGGAGCTCACGCTCCGGGCAAATGACAAGGCCCGCTATGCCCATGTTGTCCACAAAGTCCGTGAGTCCACATTGAGAGTTGAAGTCACCATAGATGGGGATAACCCCAGGGCCTGGGAGGCTGCGTTCTCAAGCCCTTCGGACGAGGCTTTCCTCGGCTTCGGGGAGCGTTATAATAGAACGAACCAACGGGGCATGGATTTATACTCATGGGCTGAGGAGGGCGGGCTTGCCAAGGGAGAGAACTCTCTGCCCGGGCCGGAGAACCCCTTCCCCAACGGCGAAACCATGACCTATTATCCTGTCCCCTTCTTCATATCCTCCAAAGGGTACGGATTCTGGCTCGACTCAACATGGAGAAACGAGTTCAACCTTGCCACCCATCGCAATGACGCATGGCGTGTCTGGCATATCGGTCCAAGTCTTGCCTATGAAATCTATGTTCCTCTTGCCAGCGATCCCAGACCGTGGCCGTATCATCTCATTGACCTTTTCACCGAAGCGACGGGCCGTCCCATGATTCCCCCTGCATGGAGCTTTGGCCCACGGCGCAGAATCAATGCCGGAGACACAGAGGGTGGCAAGCCTGAAATCCAGGCGATGCGCGACCTCCATCTTGCTTTAACAACGGCTGACGATGCCACGCACATCCTTCCACACGGAAGCGAAATGGGACGCGAGGCAGAGCTGCTATCATGGACAACGGACGCGAAAGACCTCGAGTGCTATGTCATTGCATACTACAACCCTTATCTGACAGCGAAAACGGACTCTCCCATATACCCCGACACGCAGACTGCCCTCAATAACGGTTGGTTTCTAATCGACAAAAACGGAGATCCCATAACAACATGGCTCATAAGCGGCGGCGGCCAGAGCGTCTATACAATAGATTTTACCAATCCGGACGCCCTGTCCTGGTATCAATCGCTGTTCGATCGCGGCCTGGACCTCGGCTACATCGGCTGGATGTATGACTTTGGCGAGTATGTCCAGCCCGAGACTGTAGCTTTCAATGGGATGACCGGAGAGGAGCTCCACAACCTGTTTCCTGTCCTTTACCAGAAGGCTGCCTATGATTACCTGGAGAAGACATCAGTCAAAGGTCAGTGGTATACATTTGTCCGCAGCGGTTACACCGGCGCATCACAATGGTCACCCATGGTGTGGTCAGGCGACCCGGATGCATCTTTCGGAAGTGTCATGGGGCTTTATTCCACAGTCAGGGCCGGGATCAATATCGGGATCTCAGGGGTCCCAAACTGGGGAAGCGATATCGGAGGATTCAAATGCCTGCCTCCGGACGGCTACGAGCTTGCCAACGGAGAGCTTCTCACAAGATGGATCCAGGCAGGGTCCATGCAATCCAACATGCACGATGAGGATGCATGCTCGGGCGGAGAGGGGCCAAAAGCTACAATCTGGAGCTCATCAGACGCACAGGATGCCTGGAAGACCTATGCAGGCATCCATACCCGCCTGTTCCCCTATTTCTACAGCCTTGCATATGACGCCCATGCCACAGGCGCACCGGTTATCCGCCACGTATTTCTTGAGCACCCGGATCGGGTCGATCTCGTTGGGGTAGATGATGCCTATTACCTGGGACCTGCCCTGCTTGTCGTCCCTGTTGTTACACGCGGCAGCAGGAGCCGGGACATAGAGCTCCCAGAGGGATATTACCTGGATTGGAAAGACCGCATCCTCTTTAGCGGTGGGAAAAAGGTTACTCTGGATGCACCATTAAACAAACTTCCGCTTCTCCTCAGGGACGGCTTTCTGATTCCCATGCTCGATCCGGGCATAGAAACACTCATTGATGGCGATCGTCCGGATATCCTTGGCCCCAGCGATGTCTCAGATGTCTATGATGTAGTGGGCCTGCTGTCCACAGACAAGGGGGAAGCGGCCTTTACATTCACGGACGGCGGGATGCTCCGGGCGACATGGGCAGGCGGGTTTTCCGATCCGACCTTTGCCATGGCCTTCAGCGAGACAGACCTGACCACATGCGATCAGTGCTGGCTTCGCGAGGATTTGAGTGATGGCCTTTCGCGAGTCCGTGTGACAAGCTCAGCATCCGAAGTTGCAGCGGGCGGTCTTAACCTGGTTTCGTATGTCAATAGAAAGCTCCGCTGGGATCTCTATCTTGTTGAATAGCCCGGAGAAACCTCTCCGCATATCGTCATGGTGGACCCTTGCAGCCATCATCGGCCTCCTTTGCTCATGCCGGGATTTCGATCAACAAGAATCAGGACTTGCCGCATTTGCCAGCAGGGCTAAGGTCCGCGTGGGTGTGGCAGCCGCCCCTGGTGACGCACGCCGCGAGCAGCTTGTTATCAGAGAGTTCAATGCAATCACAAACGAAAATGAGTTTATATGGAAGGTGATACACCCGGCACGCGATACTTGGGACTTCACTCGAGCCGATAAGTTTATTGCCTTTGCCGAACAGCACAACCTGAGAACGACCATCACCCATTTCGTATGGGATCAGAAGGACCCATGGTCCCAGCCGCCGCAGTGGGTGCACGACATCAATGACCCTGACGAGCTGAAATCCGTGATGCGGCAGCACATAAGAACGATCACCCAGAGATACGGAAACAAAATCAAGAGATGGATAACGGTGAACGAGCCCTTCAATTATTTAGAAAGCTCCGCTCTGTATGAAAATCACTTCTACAAAGTCCTTGGTCAATCTTATATCAAAGAGGTTTTCCTCATCGCTAATGAAGAGGCTCCGGAAAGCGAGCTTTGGTTGAACGAGATCTTCACCGAGACAAACCCTGACAAATCCAAGGCGCTGGTCCAGCTGGCGACAGAACTCGTCTCAGATGGAGTGCCCATTGACGGCGTGGGATTACAGGGCCATCTGTTCTCCGGCGACCCGGATATCCCGCTCATGGAGGACACAATGCACCGCCTCGGAGCGCTCGGCTTGAAGGTCGCAATAACCGAGCTTGATGCGCCAATAGGAATAGGGCTGCACGACCGCCTGAATATCCAAGCCAAACGGATGGCCTCCATGGTCCTGGTCTGCCTTGCTGTCCCTGAGTGCGAATCAATCACCTGGTGGGGGGTGGACGACAGCATCTCATGGATAGATTGGATACTCGGTCCAGGGCTTTCTCCCCTGTTGTTTGACGAATTCCTCAGGCCCAAACCCGCTTACTTTGCAGTGCGCGAAGCTCTAAGGAACGGCCGTCCGTAATGGGATGTAGGTTGGAAATAAATGGTGCCGCAGGTGGGATTCGAACCCACATGCCGTAGGCGCCACCCCCTCAAGATGGTGTGTCTGCCAATTCCACCACTGCGGCACAAAATCTATTATAGCGCTTCAGGCCGAGGGTTCCACCCCCTCAAGATGGTGTGTCTGCCAATGGCCGACCCGCCACAGGCGGGTGCCCGGCCCAAGAAGCGCATGGAAGGAAAGCACAGCTTTCCTCAATCTATTGGAAGCGGAGCGCTTTCCACCACTGCGGCACGAAATTAATTATAGCGCAATATTACTTTATTTTCCCTCTGAAACCGTGTCGCCTTGAGTCATCCTCTGCTCGTCAAGCCTTCTCAAACCCTCCAGGATCAGGGCCTCGTTGGGTTTTTTGATCGCTTCGCGCCCTATCTCAGCATCCGGATCCACCTTGAAGTCCCCCTCGTTCCACCCGATCATCTCGTAAAATGCCTCCTCCCCCTCCTTGTCACCGCAATACGCATTCACGATCTGTCCATCCCTGATGTGGATCTGTCCCGATTGGCCCCTATTTTCAAGAGAGACCACCGCGCTCTTCCTTCCCGCCGCAAGCACCTGGACGATGTCATGGAGGGGCATATCCGGAAGAGAACCGGAGACACCCTGGCTTGTGTGCTTTTTCTCCCCGTGGTCCTCAATAAACTGTTCAAGGGCTGGACGCCCGAATATCCCCGGAAACGCCTCCGTGTCGTTCTCTGCACCGATAAACTGGGCGCCAAAATCCACAGATGGAGACTCATCTGAAGCCAGCGAATCCATCAACCGGTTGTAGTTTTCCTGTATTGCCTTCATGACTGCGCTGCGAAACCCGTAGTAGACCTTTACCGCCTTGATGCCGGTATAAAACTGCACCTCCTCTAAAATGGAGGAATTGTTGGGATCAGCCACAGCAACAAGCAAAGCCCCATCCTCAGCGAATCCTATGGGTAGAATCCCCATGCCCTCCGCCACAGTCCTCGGAATCATGCGGATGACATCCTTCGGAATAGCAAGGGTCTTCAGGTCTTCAACCCCTATATATCCCAATTCGTGGTCCATATTACAATTATACCGCATCGCTGGCCGTCATCCAACAGCCCTCCGAACACATGTAAATTTTCTCATTTTCTGCGATAAACAGCGGGCAAAATGCTGGTGAGCCGGGCGGGACTCGGACCCGCGGCCCTCGGCTTAAAAGGCCGATGCTCTGCCGCCTGAGCTACCGGCTCACACCTCTAATTTCAATATGTTACACGATATTTTTTGTCATTGCGAGCCCGTCCGCCTCAGGCGGACTCCTCGCATTGACCCAGAAACAGGATGCTTGACAGATTATGAGATAATATTTACATTATAAATAGTTTATGATATAAACTATTTTTGACGCACATGAGAGTGAAAAAGCAAGAGATAGAAAAGATATCCGAGTTGGCACACGCCATGGCGTTCCGGACCAAGGCCATAGACCTATGGGAAAAACTTGACGAACTGGGCATAACCTTCATACAGGCCCAGGTCCTTCGCTTCATCTCCAAGAACGAAGGGTGCCTGATGAAAGAGCTCGCGGAAGAGTTCAGCGTCACTCTGCCTAACATCACAGGGATTGCGGACCGATTGGAGGAGAAGGGCATCCTGAAAAGGACAGAGGACCCTAAGGACAGGAGGACATCACGGTTGAAGCTCACCCACAGGGCGCGTTCCCTTATGAGAAGGATGAACGAGGCGAGCCAAAGAACCATGGCAGAAATACTGAAGAACCTCTCAAAAAAAGAGAGGGCCCAGCTCATGAAGGGCTTTGAGATCTTCCTAAAGGCAGCAACTGATTTTCTGGCAAAGGGAAATGGCTGAGGGCATAGGGAAAGGGAACCCATGATGGCGATCGCCTTAATGCTGATCACGATGGCGCAGGGCGAGGGAGCGAAGAGCATGACCGAATGCATCGGCTATGCCCTAACCCACAGCCCCCAAATAAAGATCGCAGAGGAAGCAGCAGCCTCTGCCAGGGGACAAGTCATCTCCACGATGGGAGACTACCTCCCCCATGTCGGCCTCTACAATACCTATACACAGACTGAAAACCCTTCTCTGGGAGGGAGGATCTCTATGCCCGGTATACGGCCGTCTTTAATTTCCGTGGAATATTACGACATCTCCCTCCAGGCGACCCAGGCCATTTTTTCCTGGAAGATGATCCCCTCTGTGAAGGCGTCCAGGGCAGCGCTGCGCCTTGCAGAAGTCCAGGTCATGGGGGCAAAGAATGACCTCATTTCCCAGGTATCCAGGGGATTTTACGCCGTTCTATTCTCCAGACAGGGCCTCGAGATCTCCAAGGAGGCCGAGTCCGTGGCAAGAGAAAATTATGATACCGCCAGGGCCTTGTATAGAGAGGGCAAGGCCTCGTCCTTTGATGTCTCCAGAGCAAAAGTCCAGTGGACCAACAGCCAGACCGATACATTGCGGGCTTCCAATGCCGTGAAACTCTCCTTAGAATCTCTGCGGACTGTAATGTTCGCCCAGGAAGAGCCGGTGGAGATCGGGGGGGAATTAGAGGAGAAACCTGTCTCCCTAACACTTGATGATGCTCTGAACCTGGCAGTGAAAAACAGGCCCGAGCTCAGGGCCCTGAACGAGAGCGAATCGCTCTACGAGAGCCAAGTGGAGGTGGCCCGTTCCAGTGCAATTCCCACGCTCAACGCCTCATACAATTACCTCCTTGAAGGGAGAAGGCTGACAACGGAGTGGGACGATTACTATAAGACCTGGACCTTTCTCGTGAGCCTGAACATCCCGCTCTTCGATGGGCTGACGACCCTGGGCAAGGTCAGGTCTGCCAAGGCAGTCCTGGGACAGGTTCGCTCCCTCAGGAATGGAACAGAGGAGCAGTTCCGCCTGGAGGTTAGATCCGCATGGCTCTCCCTTCAGGAGGCACACGAGAGAATCACGGCACAGAGGGAAAATGTAAGCACGGCCAGGGAGAACCTCAGGATCGCCAGGGAACGCTACGGCATGGGCCTCCTATCCTTTCTGGAGCTGAAGGATGCGGAGCTGTCCCTTACCCAGGCCAGGACAAATCTCGCCCAGGCCCTATACGATTACTCTGTGGCCCGCTCTGCCCTTGAGCGCGCCGTGGGCGGAGGAGGAAATGTAGCCCCCGAACTCAATCCTTCGGGCGAAACAAAGGAGGGTTCACCCCGATGATCACCAGAAGAAGACTGATTGTTGCAATCATCGCACTTGCCCTGATCGCAGGCACTGTTTTTCGCCTCACCAGGTTAGGAAAGGGGAAAGCGAGCGTTGAGGAAAGATCTGCTGCAATTCCTGTCACTGTCTCTCCGGCAATTCAGGAAGATGTGGAGGACATCCTATCCTATACAGGGAATATACGGGGGGCCAACGAGGCCAGGGTGTATCCCAGGGTCCCCGGGAAGCTCCTGAGAAAGGTCAAAGATGCCGGGGACACCGTGAAAAAGGATGAGGTTATCGCCCTTGTTGACAGGGATGAACCCGCTCTCAAGTTCTCTCCATCTGATGTCCGCTCCCCCCTTAACGGTATTCTCACACGCTACTATGTGGACATCGGTGAGGCCGTTCTTCCCCAGGCCCCAATCGCCCAGGTTGCGGAGGTTGAGAAGGTCAAGGTTGTCATTGATATTCCGGAGCAGGACATCCCCAGGGTTAAACTCGGACAGACTGCGCGAATCAAGGTGGATGCATTCCCCCTCCTGAAGCTCCAGGGGATAGTCTCCAGGATAAGCCAGGCCGTGGATATGGCCTCGCGGACGGCCGAGGTTGAGGTTTCACTTGACAACCCTGACAAGAGCCTTAAGCCCGGCCTTTTCGCCCGTGTGGAGCTGATCATCTCCGTGCACAGGGGGGCCATCACCATCCCCAGGGAGGCCCTGTCCGAGACCATGGAGAAAGAACCCTATGTTTTCGTCGTGAATGACGGGAAGGCCGAGAGACGACCAATTATAACTGGAGTGATCCTCACGGACAAGGTTGAGGTCACCAACGGCCTTTCCGAAGGCCTTCAGGTTGTGACCGTCGGTCGTCACCTCCTGACGAATGGTTCAAGGATAGAGATCTACAAGGATTCCGGAGGATCCAGATGAAACTTTGGGAATTCGCAGTCAGGCGCCCTGTCACTGTTGTTATGATCTATGTAGGGCTCCTTGCCCTGGCCGGGGTGGCCTTCACCCGGCTCCGTATAGACCTCCTTCCTGATATCTCTTTCCCTACCATTGGAATAGCCACCACCTATGAGGGCGCAGGGGCAGAGGAGATAGAACAAAAGGTCACAAGGATCATCGAGTCCACTGTGGCCATCACAACGAACCTCAAGGAGATCCAGTCCGTATCCAAGGAGGGCATATCTGTTGTCCGTCTCATGTTTGAGTGGGGGACAGACCTTGATGCCGCCGCTAACGATGTGAGGGACAAGCTGGGCGTCCTGGAGAGATACCTTCCCGAAGGGACAGAGAAGCCGCAGATCTTCCGCTTTGATCTTAAGGATATGCCGGTCGTCTTCCTGGGAGCCAGGGCCAATGAATCCTACCCCAGGCTCTATGATCTCCTGAATAATGAGGTCTCTGACGCCCTGAAACGGGTGCCCGGTGTAGGAAATGTCTTCGTCAGGGGCGGCTTCATGAGGCAGGTCAATATCAAGATTGACCGTCAGAAGCTTGAGGCACGAAACCTCACTGCAAGCGATGTGGTCCGGGCATTGGCATCAAACAACGTGACCCTCCCAAGCGGAACAATGAAGATTGCAAGGACCGAATATCTCCTGAGAGCCCTGGGAGAATTCACCAGTATAGATCAGATGTCTACAGTGCCCCTGGGACAGTGGGAGGGCCGGACGGTCTATCTCAAGGATGTGGCTGAGGTAGAGGATGGCCATTATGACGAGACAGAGAGGGTTAGGATCAATGGCGAGCCGGGGGCCATGGTTCTCGTCCAGAAGCGTTCCGAGGCAAACACGGTGGATGTGGTCAGGTCCATCCGTGAGAGGCTCCCGCAGATCCAGAAGACACTCCCGGCCGATGTCCGCATTGATATCCTCAGGGACAATGCTCTGGATATCCAGAGGAACATCGATAACCTTGCGCGTGCTCTGAGGGACGGCGCTCTCTTTGTCATGCTGGTAATCGTATTCTTCCTGAGGAAGTTCCGCCCTGCCTTCATCGTTCTCCTCTCTATCCCGGTTTCATTGATTGACTCTTTCCTGTTCCAGTATCTGTTCGGCTACACCATCAATACCATCTCTCTTATGTCCCTTACCATTGTCGTTGGAATGGTGGTGGACGACGCCATCGTAGTCATGGAGAATCAGGTTAGGCACCAGGAGGAGCTGAAGGAATCCCCGATGGAGGCGGCAGTCCGTGCCACAGGGGAGGTGGGCCGGGCTGTCATAGCCTCCACTCTGACCTCGGTTATTGTCTTCCTTCCCATTATCTTTGCCAGGGGTGTGGCCGGCGTCCTCTTCCGTCAGCTCGGGGTGGTTATTATCATTACCCTGCTCCTTTCCCTCTTTGATTCCTTCACCCTTAACCCCATGCTCTCCTCCAGATTCCTTATCCTACACCGTCTGGAGAAACGGAGGTCATCGCTGGAGAGGTTCTATGAGTGGAGCGAATCTTTCTTCAAGGGGATAGAACAGAGGTATCAAAATCTCATCACCTACTCCCTCGGCCATAAAAAAATCGTTCTCCTCACTGCCGGGGGACTCCTGGTTTTCAGCCTCGCCCTTGCCCCCCTTGTCGGCACCGAGTTCATGCCGGAGCAGGATGCGGGGAATATCCAGGCACAGATCGAGCTTCCGGTGGGAACCAGGATAGAGGCGACCAATGCGGTCTTTGAAGAGGCCGATATGATCATGAGGAAGGACATTGCAGAATCCGAAAGAAATTTCATATTCTGGAGGGACGGAACCAACCCGAAGAATGCCTTCGGGAGCATGATGGGCTCGAAAAGCGGCTCCCATGTCGGCTCCCTCAATGCCAGGCTCGTGGAAAAAGACAAGAGGGAACGCGGTATCAAGGAGATCAACGAGGTCTTGAGAAAGGACCTCTCCCGTATCCCGGGAATCTACAGGGTTGGCCTCTACACCGGAGATCTCATGACCCACCTAATCACCGGGCATGACAAGCCGCTGTCCGTTGACATCGTCGGGTATGATATGGATGCCTCAAACAGGATTGCAGAGCAGGTCAGTAGCATCCTGGAATCAGAGCCTGGGGTCAGGGATGTGGAGATCTCCAGGGACATAAGTCAGCCAGAGATCCAGGTGAGCATGGACAGGGAGAAGGCCGGAGCGCTCGGGGTCCCTGTCCAGACTGTTGCAGATACCATGGACATCGCCTTCGGTGGCAAGGTCGCAGGAATATACAGGGAGAAGGGGAACGACTACGATATCTTTGTCAGATTCAGGGACGAAGACCGTCACGATACCTCGGATATAAATGAAACTTGGGTCCGCTCCACATCCGGAAAGCTCATACCCCTTCAGAATCTTGTCAGGATCGGGGTGGGCAAGGGGCCCGTGCAGATAGAAAGGGACGAGCAGCAGCGGATCGTCCGGGTAATGGCCAATACCTATGGTAAGAGCCTGGGAAAGATCGCGCAGAGCCTTGAGCCCAAGATCAAAAAAGTCCCCCTGCCCCCGGCCTTTCATATTGAGATGGGAGGATTCGTCAAGGAGCAGCGGGAGGCATTTAACGACCTGATCCTGGTCTTCCTACTGGCCGGTATGCTGACCTATATGATTATGGCCTCCCAGTTCGAGTCCCTCCGTGATCCCTTCATCATCATGTTCTCCGTCCCATTTGGCATCGTGGGTGTCATCTGGGCCCTGTTCCTCACGGGAAGGACCGTAAATGTCAACTCTTTCATCGGGATCATCATGATGGTGGGGATCGTGGTTAAAAACGCCATCGTTTACCTGGATTATGCCCTTCAGCTGAGGAGGAAGGGTATTGGAGTGACCGAGGCCCTCAAGGAGGCAGGAAGGGTGAGGCTGCGGCCCATCCTTATGACAACCTCGGCCATGCTGCTTGGCCTCCTGCCCATGGCCCTTTCACAAGGCCAGGGTTCCGAGCAGTGGCAGGCCATGTCTATCGCGGTAATAGGCGGCCTCATTGTCTCCACGCTGGTGACCCTGGTTCTGGTCCCTGTGCTCTACGCCTTCTTTGAGTCACGCTGGCCTGCTGATTATTCGTGATTTTTCACACTTATTTCAGAAATAAAGAAAGGCCCCTTAGGGTGCTGTTAATTTTACTGATTCGCTCCTTGTTAAATTGTGACGATTCCATCTCTTCATAATTATTATCATAGACAATAATATGCGGAATCCTATACAGCTCAAGGGGCATAACCACAGTCTCTTTAGAATCAATGATTGCCATGTCAGACCAGGAGGAGCTTACAACATATTTCCTTTCAACATTCTTATCAAAAAGCGGATGACCCTGGCTGTATGAGCCTGGGTTGGTCCGACACCCTATCAATTGAAGGATTGTCGGGGCAACATCCAGATGGCTTGTCATATATGTGAAGCTCTCCGGACGGCGTCCGGGGACATACAATACCAGGGGAACACTTACTACTTCGGTGGAATATCCTTCATTATGCCCGGTAAGACCTTTTTCGAAAAATGCCTCACCGTGATCGCCGGTTATCAATACTATCGTGTTCTCAAGAAACCCCTTGTTCCTGAGTTTGTTAAGGATTTTTCCAACCAGATAGTCGTCATAATAGATTGAATTGCGGTACCTGTTGAAGACCGGGACGATATTTTTCTTGTTAAGAAAAAGGTAGTTGAATTCACCCGTTGTTCCCGTGAACCTTTCAAACTCCCGAGGGTATTGGTATGAGCCGTGCGGGGCATCGTAAAACAGGAAGGCGAAGTAGGGCTGCTTGAATTCAGGCGCGTCGAGCCACTTCATAAAAACCTCGGTAATCTCTTTGTCTCTTCCGGTCTTTGTTTCTGAGGGAAGGGTGTTATCGTCAATGATGTCATGCGCTGGTATTTTTGCAAAACAGGTCTTGTCAAATTCAGGAAATGTCACCTTGCTGCTCAGTAAGATCCTCAACTCGTATCCAAGATCCGAGAGCGCATCAAGGAAAACCGGCCCACGCCTCTCCCCCAACATGGGGAACCAGTAATAGCCGTAAATCCCGTAAAACAATGTAAAAATGCCGAATCGCGACGCATTCCCGCCGCTGTAGTGGTTCTTGAAAATGAGGGCCTTTTTCCCGAAGTTATAGATGTTCGGAGTCAGGTCCTTGGTAATCATGTCGTATCTCCAGGAATCAATCACGATCCAGATAATGTTGGGGCGGTTCTGAATTTTGTCAAATTGCAGTGTCTCTTTGGGATAATCAAGGATGGATTTGTTCTTATCAATTGCCATCATGACAGGATGTTCAAGGCTCATATGAAGACGTCTCTCGGCAAACCTCTTGATTGTCAGTGGTTGATAGAGCGGCAGCACCCTGTCATTCCTCGTTATATATGTAATGTTAAATAAGTCCGCATACGCATAGATGCTCTTGTCAACAATGACAATACATAAAAGGCATATCATTATATAAAGCGGAAATTTTATTGGGTGTCGTATGCTTACTGCATAAAAAATAAATTCTATAAAGATAACAAGCAAAGCCATCAAAGCCGTCATGACCATAAGCGATGAACTGAATTCCAATGTTTCCAACCCGCCCTTGGTAAGAATCAGATTTACAACAAGGCTGTTGAAATGCAGCTTCAATACTTTGTAAATGCAGGCATCATACAATATAAAGATTGTAAATAAAGAATAAGCTGCGATAGACATATATTTTTTCAATAATCTGCCGGTCTTCAAAAATACCAGGGCTATCGTAAAGGGAACAAGGGAAAGCATGAAAAAGTTTGAGATGTCGGCGATGATCAACGAAATTAACTCACCGAAGTAATGTTTTGAATGTATAAAATAAAGAAGAGAAATGGATAAAATCAATAAAAAATTCAATCCTGAGAACATGAAAAGCGATCCGATATTCCCAAACTTTTTATCGGAATCATTCACAGGCATTTCGCTTTCTTTACAATATCATAATCCGGGGGACACTACACATGCTTGAAGGGATTTTCAACGATTATGGCCTGCTTCCGTTCTGCGCCCATGGATATGAGGACGATCCTTACGCCCGTCATGTGCTCGATCGCTGCAAGATACCTCAGCATGTTCCCCGGAAGGTCTACTGAACGCTTTGCCTCTTTTCCATCCCTATCCCATCCATCAAATTCCCTGAACACAGGGCGGCACCCCTCCAGAATATCAACCCTGGAGGGAACATCTCTCAGGACCCTTCCGGCGATTTTATAGCCCACGCAGACCTTGATCTTCTTAAGGCCGGTGAGCACATCAAGCTTTGTGATGGCGAGCCCGCTCATGCCATTCACCCTCACCGCACGCCTTAAAGCTACTGCATCAAGCCATCCGCATCTCCTCGGCCTTCCTGTTGTGGCCCCGTATTCCCCTCCGGTCTCCCTGAGCTGATCACCCAATGGCCCTGAAATCTCCGTGGGGAAGGGCCCCTCTCCCACCCTTGTGGCATATGCCTTTGAGATCCCGATGACGGAACTTATTGATATAGGGCCGACCCCGGCCCCGGTGCATGCTCCTCCCGAGACCGTGTTTGAAGAGGTAACATAAGGATATGTTCCATGGTCCACATCAAGGAGAGCGCCCTGGGCCCCCTCGAAAAGGATGTTCTTCCCCTTTTTTAATGCACCCTCCAGGAATATCGGCACACTACCCACATACCTCCTGAGTTTCTTTGCATATCCCATGTATTCCCTGAAGATCTTATCAAATGAAAGACCCGGTGCGTTCAGGACTTTCCTGAGATATGCATTTTTATCCTTCAGGACAGAACCAAGTTTTTTCCTGAATACATCCTCATCCATGAGGTCGATCACCCGGATGCCCGACCTGGCAACCTTGTCTTCATAGGCCGGACCAATGCCTCTTCCGGTCGTTCCAATCCTTACCCTTCTTTTCTCCCTGAATATGTCTATATCCCTGTGGTAGGGCATAATTAGGTGGGCGGTCTCGCTGACAATCAGCCGCCGATCGTCTCTGAAAAATCCCCTGGACTTGACCGAGGCGATCTCCTCCAAGAGAACGTGTGGATCGACCACGACCCCGTTTCCGATCAAGCATGTCTTTCCACGGTGGAGAATACCGGAAGGAATGAGATGCAGGATAAAGGTGTCTTTGCCCACCACGACAGTATGGCCGGCGTTATTCCCCCCCTGAAATCTCACCACTACATCCGCGAAGTCAGCGAGGATGTCAACAACCTTGCCCTTGCCTTCGTCTCCCCACTGAGCCCCTACGACTATGACATTGGGCATAGATACTCTGTTGGCTAAATAATGACCTGCTTTGCAGAAATGATGTTAGGGAGGGCGAGGATCTCCTTGAGAAAAGTCTCTGAGACCTGCTGGTCAATGTGGAGGAGCGAGATTGTTTTCCCCCCCGGTTTCTCCCGTCCAAGCTGCATGCCGGCGATATTGATCCCCTTGCTCGCCAGAAAGTTCCCTATAGAGCCGATGACACCGGGCCTATCCCAGTTGCTCAAAACAAGCATGCATCCCTCCGGCGAGGTTTCAAGGGGGAAATCGTCTATCCTGACAATCCTGCCCTCTTCCTTGCCGAACAAAGCACCGGCAATGATATTCTGCCCGACATCCCTTTTGACCTTCAAAGTAATCAAGCTGGCAAAATCCTCGTGCTTAAGGGTCTTTACTTCAACAACCTTTATTCCCCTTTCTCTGGCAATGATCGGTGCGTTGACAAAATTCACATCTTCTCCCAGGGCCGGAGTCAGCAGCCCCTTAAGCGCAGCGATCGTGATGGGGGCCACCTCGTAGTTGGCCACATCGCCGCTGTATTCCACGGTCACATCTTCTATCGCGCCCGGTTGGAACTGGGACTGGAACCCCCCCATCCTCTCAGCAAGGACGAGATATGGCTTCAGGACAGAATATGACTCCGGGCTAAGGGACGGAACATTGACCCCGTTCCGGATGACGCCGTTGAGGAGGTAATCCTTTATCTGCTCGGAAATGGCCACAGAGACATTGATTTGGGCCTCCTCAGTGGAGGCCCCGAGATGGGGCGTGCAGATGACCTGCTCAAGCCCAAGGAGAGGATTCTCGCCCGGGGGCTCTTTCTCAAACACATCCAGCGCTGCGCCTGCAACCTTCTTGCTCACTATGGCATCATAGAGGGCCTTTTCATCCACGATCCCTCCCCGTGCGCAGTTGATGATGATGACGCCGTCCCTCATCTTCTCAATGGCTTCCCGGCCTATGATTCCCCGGGTCTCCTTTGTCATAGGGACATGGACGGTTATGATATCCGCCCTCTTAAAAAGATCGTCAAGCGGGACAAGCTCTATCCCCATCTTCCTGGCCTTTTCAGGGGCGATGAATGGGTCATAGGCAATGACATGCATCTTGAGTGCGATCGCCCTTTCTACCACAATGCTGCCGATGTTTCCGGTCCCAATGACCCCCAGGGTCTTGTTGTAGAGCTCCATCCCCATGAATTTGCCCTTCTCCCATTTTCCCCCCTTCATGGAGCTGGTGGCCTGGGGAATCTTCCTTGCCAGCGAGAATATAAGGGCGATCGTGTGCTCTGCCGTGGTGATGGTGTTCCCTCCCGGGGTATTCATCACCACTACCCCTTTCTTGCTTGCGGCTTCAATGTCAACATTGTCCAGGCCGATCCCTGCCCTGCCGATTGCCTTGAGCTTGGAGGCAGCACCAATGACCTCTTTTGTCATCTTTGTTGCACTCCGTATTGTAATGGCTTCGTATTCAGGAATGATCTTTTTGAGTTCCTCGGGAGGGAGCTTGTCCTTGATCACTACCTCAAGGCCCTTTGCACTCTTCAGGATGTCCATACCTTCCTTGGCCATCCCGTCGCATACGAGCACTTTCACGGAGAGCTTAAAACCTCTTGGGCGGCCCCGACACCCTTGCCGTAATCCACCTTGTAGCCCAGGTTGTTCAATACCCTCTCCAGGGCTGAGAGCGCTATTATGATGTCCGAGTCAACAAAGTATCCCAGGTGGGCTATGCGGAAGATCTTTCCCTTGGCCTGATCCTGTCCGCCTGCAATAGTGATCCCATGCTGATCCCTGAGGCTCTTCACAACTGCCCCCCCGTCAACACCCGCAGGAGCCTTGATTGCCGTGACCGCATTGCTCGGGCTCTTCGGTGCATAGAGTTCAAGCCCCATGGCCTTAACTCCTGCCCGGACGGCGCGGGCGAGCCTGTCGTGCCTGATAAATATATTATCCAACCCCTCTGCCTTGAGCATCTTCAGGGATTCCCTCAATCCCACGATCAACGATACCGCAGGTGTATAAGCGGTCTGGTTCTTCTGTAGGTTTTTGAGCTCCTTCCTGAAATTGAAATAGTATTTCGGCAGGTCCGACTTCTCGGTCAAAGACCAGGCCCTATCAGACAGGGCAACAAAGGCCAACCCAGGGGGCAGCATCAAAGCCTTCTGAGACCCGCCGACAACTATATCCAGCCCCCATTTGTCCATTGGGATGTCAAATACCCCGAGTGCTGTTATGGCGTCCACAACGAGGATCGTATTCTCATAGTGCCTTACGATCTCGGCAATCTCCTTGACAGGATGCATCACGCCCGTGGAGGTCTCAGTGGCCTGCAGGAACACTGCCCTGTAAGAAGGATCGGACTTGAGTGCGCCTTCAATGAGCGCCGGGTCAACGGCCTGACCCCAGGTCACATCAATGTTGGTCGCCCTGATGCCATATGCCTCGCAAAGCTCAGACCATCTCTCCCCGAATTTACCCCCTCTTACCACAACGGCCTTATCGCCCCTACACATGGTGTTGCATACCGCCCCCTCCATGGCCCCTGTGCCCGAGGATGCAAAGATAAGGACTTCGTTCTTGGTCTGGAAGATCCATTTCAAGCCTTCCCTTACCTCCTCCAGCACTGGGAGGAACTCCGGCGCACGGTGATGGAGTATCGGCTGCGCCATGGCAAGCATGACAGACTCTGGTATGGGTGTTGGTCCAGGTGCAAGCAGTAATGGCTTTTTCATATCTTTGGTATGTTATTGTGATAGGAGAATGATGTCAAGAAAATTCGTTTTCTATATGCTTCGCAAGGAGGCTCAGAAGGCCATTGAGATGCCGAGGCCCGGGAATAAAATATCGCCGCTCTCCTTAAAAGTATATTCAACGCGCCCACCTGACCAGGAGTATTCATAAGTATATCGGATGGTATAACTGAAGAAGCTAATTTCGGGCATATATACCACCTTTCCTTTTTTGACAGCAACGCCAAAAAATCCGCCAATGAATGTTGTCCTCATATCCTTCGGATACCCTGAACTGTCGGCGGAGAACATGTATTGGAACTTTGGGCCAAAGTACACCACATTTCCACCCTGAATAGGGATGCTTATGATAAGGGGAAGGCTCCCGAGAATTCCCCAGGACATTTCATAATACTCATTGCCGGTGGACTCCATGCGGGAATATCCGCATCCGGGGGCAAGGGCCAAGCTCGGCTTTTCCGGACCTCCTTCAATAAGGAGCATCTTTGCCTCGGCGCTGATCCCAAAGGGATATGCCCTAAACCCGACCTCAACCCGCTCGGCAACCCCATAGCGAAGCCAGCCCTCAGGAGAGAAGGCAAGGAAAACATGGCCGTCCATCGGAAGAGAGGCACTCAAGGCTCCTATCCCAATCCCTGTGGCAGTCTTGCCCTTTGGAAGGGTCTGCGCAGTCTGATAGGTATTATAGTGCCCGGCGGTCATGGAAGCACAGGCCGGCAATAGAAAGACAAGGAGCAGGATGTATCTTTCAACCTTCATTAAAATAGGATGGAAACCCCAACCCCTGGGAAGATCACTGTCCCCTCAGAATGGGAGGAGTACCCGTCGCTCTTGCTCCGGTTCATAGTGTGATACAAGCCGATCTCAGGGATTACGGACAGATCTCCGGATCCCAATATGAATCCAAGGGACCCCCCTATGGAAATCATCTCAGAGTAGCCATGGTACGACTCATTTCCATCTTCGTATACAGACTCTTCTTCGTGAGTGAAACTTATATCATAGAGCACCTTTGCGCTGAAGACAACCTCGGAGCGCTCACCCGCTTTCGCCCCAAGCATAAGGGAAATGGCAGTAAATAGCCCAAACACGTTTGAAGAATAGTCTCCGCTGCTGCCGTAGTACTCGTAAGAAAGGCCCAAATGGGGGGCAAAGGCCAGGGACATCTTCTCGTTTGAAAAAATCTGCGTCTTTATATCTATCCCGGCCTCAAAAGGCACTGCACTGACCCCTATCTCAACCCCATTTCTGACCCCGTAATGGGCCCACACATCCGGGACAAAATAGAGATTTTCGTAGTAGCCGCCCTCTTCGTCCATATGAAGGAGGCCAGTGCCGAAACCTATGGAGACCTGTCCTTTGTCCAAAACCCGTGCGGACTGATAACTACCGACAGAATATCCCAGTGCGCCTGCAGGAAGGGCCGTGAGAACCACGGAAGAAAGCAAGCATATAAATGACTTCATCCATAGCAAGTATAGGCCGCAAGACAATATGAAGTCAACGCAAAATCTGCAATAATCTATCCGGGGGGTGATAATAAAAATGAACAAACCAAAAAGCTCTGTCCTGTTCTCGGATGAATACCAGCCCATGGGCCTGATCCGGGGAGGCATACTGAAGGGCCTGGGCATTGACGAATCTGAGATGCGGAGCAAACCATTCATCGGTATTGCAAACTCATGGACAGAGTTCAATCCCGGCCACGCCCACCTACGGCGGATCGCCGAGAGTGTAAAAAGGGGCGTCCGCTCGGCCGGAGGGCTTCCATTTGAATTCAATGTCCCTGCCCCGTGCGACAGCATCGCAATGGGAAACGACGGCATGAGGTTCATCCTCGCACAGCGCGAGCTAATCGCGGACATCATTGAGACCTATATGCGATCCCAATGGCTTGACGGCCTTGTAATGATCTCCTCGTGCGACAAGATCAATCCCGGGATGATGCTTGCCGCTGCACGGCTCGATATCCCTTCCATCTTTGTCCCGGGCGGCACTAACCTATGGCAGGTTCGGCTCGCGCCCGGGTTCGCCGGAAGCATCAACAACAAGGATTACTCTGACCTCAGGATGAAGCTTCTGACAGCAACATCCGCCTCGTGCGGTGCATGCGAGATCATGGGGACAGCCAACACCATGCAGTGCCTCATAGAAGGGATGGGCATGGCCCTTCCTGGTTCCGCCTCCCTGCCCTCGTTTTCATCAACGATCATGCGAATGGCCCATGAGGCCGGCGTAAGATCCGTGGAGCTCGTCAGGGATGGGCTCGCTCCATCCAGGATCCTCACACAGAAGTCTCTTGAAAATGCTGTCATGCTGGACCTCGCCATCGGAGGCTCGACGAACGCAACCCTGCATCTGCCCGCGCTCGCGCACACGCTTGGGATTGAACTCCCCATCTCAATCTTCAACCGCTTCAACACGAAGATCCCCACGCTGCTTGGCGTGTATCCAAATGGTCCCCACGGCATGCTGGACTTTCAATCCGCCGGCGGCGTCCCCGGTGTCCTGAAAAGACTCGCATCGCATCTTAATTGCGATTGTGTCACCGTCTCAGGAAAAACAATCGGCGACATCGCACGCGATGCAAATGATCCAGATGAGAGGATCATCAAGCCGCTCGAGCGCCCCCACTTCCCTGAAGGGGGGACCGTTATCCTGTCCGGCAACCTGGCCCCTGAGGGCGCTGTCATAAAACAGTCTGCCGTTGACGAAAAGATGAGGGTCTTCAAGGGAAAAGCAGTGGTCTGCAACAACGAGGCCGAAGCGCTCAATGCCCTCAACAAAAGAATGGTTGCATCGGGAAGCGTCCTCATCATCCGCTATGAGGGCCCCAGGGGGGCGCCGGGAATGCCGGAGATGCTCGCTGTAACCTCGCTTATAGACCTGCTTGGATTAGAAAAAGTCGCTCTTGTGACAGACGGAAGGTTTTCAGGGGCAACAAATGGCCCCTGCGTTGGACATGTATCCCCTGAGGCATACAGCGGCGGCCCCATTGGTATCATCCGGGATGGAGACGAAGTGTCCATAGACATCCCTGGGCGCAAGATAGGGGTCTCGCTCAGCGACGCTGAGATTGCCAAACGGCTAAAGTCTTTTACGCCCATTGAAAGGCCTGTCCCCCGCGGATATATGGAGAGATACAGGAAGCTGGTATCCTCGGCATCTTTGGGTGCTGTCTTGTGAGCATCCGATTTGAGGGTGTATTTCCGGTATTGCCCACGCCCCTCAGGGAAGACCAATCCCCAGACCTGGACGGGATCTGTTCCCTTGCAGAGCATTGTTTGAAAAAGAATGTTCACGGACTGGTGTGCCTCGGGAGCGGAGGCGAGTTTCCCTACTTCTCCATTGAGGAGAAGCGAGAGATCGTCAAGGCAATCATGTCCGTAGCAAAGGACCGGATTCCGGTAATCGTGGGAAACGGATGCATGAGCGCCCAAGAGACGATCGCATTCAGCGAGCACGCTGCCAAGTGCGGGGCAGCAGGATTTCTAATGGCAGTCCCCACCTATTATCCCGTCGGCTTCAAGGATGTCCTCTCGCATTTTACCATGGTGTCCAAAGCCGTGCCGACGCCCATCCTGTATTATCACTACCCTGAAAACACGAGATTAAAACTTTCGCCCGTGGAGATCGTCAGGATATGCGAGATTGCCACAGTTGTTGGAATCAAAGAGACAACACTGAACCTGCGCGAGGTTCGCAGGCACATACTGCTGGCCGGCAGAAAGCCATTCTCTGTCCTGAGCGGGACATCCTTCCTGTTCCTTGAGATCATGAAGATGGGCGGAAAAGGGGTGATCTGTCCGCTGCCCCTCGTTATCCCGGAAACAGTTGTTGGAATGTATGAGCGCTTTATGAAGGGGGATCTCAAGGGAGCCGAAGACCTGGAGAGAAAAATCTTCAAGGCACTGCCGTTGTTCTCAGAGATCCCTTTGCCTCCCGGCATTGCGAGGCATGCCCTCAAGCTCCTCGCCCGCCTCGGCTTTCCCCTCGGAGCAAGCGGGATTGCCATCCAGGCGACCTTCAAGGAGGCTTTAAGTCAGATGGGCCTTAAAATTAGCCCGCTTGTAAGGACCCCTTTGGAACAAATTGACGAGAGAAGAAAAAAGGTTATTGAGAAAGTCCTGAAGGAACTCTACTGCATCTCCATAGATTCGAAACTAACTTAAGAAGTGGTACAATTAATGGGGGCTGGTCACAAAGAGCGCGAGGTTACGAGGTAATTGACCGTTGGTCTGAGATAGAAGGGGAGGTACGATAATTTATGGTTGTTAATCAATTGCCTTTTAAAGAACATATTATAAATCAAATTAACAGCAGATTTGAGCAGGGAATTACTCAATGACATCATGTTAAGACATGCTAAAGAGATACGAATAATGAGTTTGCTGAGATTGCAACCCGTTTTCTTTTCATTCAATCTGTCATTTCTCATTCTTATTATCTTCTCTCTTTACCAATGTTCTCGTTATGGAAAGGATCGGGATACACAGATGATTGAAGAAACCATCTGTAACTGGTCAAAATTTCTCATGAACCAAAGATTCGAAGATATGTGGTCTTCGCTATCTAATGAAGCTAAGAAAACAGAGAGCAAGAAAGAATTTATAAATGACTGGGAGGATGTGTATAAATCCATTTCAGAAGGTACACGGCCTTCACAATTTAAAATTATATGTAAGATTCAGGAAATAATTAAGTTTAATGATAATCATTGGATTGTTAGATATAAGGAAATAACAAAGATAAAATTGAGTCAATCCCATATTTAGTTGATCTTTCTGAAGCACCCGCACCCCTCCGTGATGAACCCTCCTCGTCTCTATAAACGCTTCCTATGCGTTCCCTAC
>Ga0315296_10000163_pt1 | contig 63323 bp, 67 predicted proteins | sample YL17G14_18_MG_FD_203921 | JGI IMG/M metagenome (GOLD analysis project Ga0315296, IMG submission 203921) | Sediment microbial communities from Yellowstone Lake, YNP, Wyoming, USA - YL17G14_18 | ecosystem: Environmental > Aquatic > Freshwater > Lake > Sediment | place: USA: Wyoming | collected... | reverse complement strand
CGGTGTTGCCGACGAAGCCTTTCGCCTTCAGGTACTCCGAACCGCCCATCTCGTTGTAGGTCGCGCCGACGACGTAGATGAGGTCGCCGGGCTGTTTGAAGTCCATCGAGACAGCTTTGTTGACGTCATCCATCACGCCCATCGCCGAGATGAGCAGAGTATGGGGAATAGCGATGGTCTTGCCTTCATACTCAAACTCGTTGTTCAGGCTGTCCTTACCAGAGATGAACGGCGTGCCGTATGCCATTGCCATATCGTAGCAAGCCTGCGCCGCTTTAACCAGCGCTCCCAGCATCTCAGGCCGACTGGTGCGGCCCCAGCAGAAGTTATCGAGCAAAGCGACTCTGTTCAAATTCCCGCCCACGGCGATGATTTGCCGCAGAGCCTCGTCAATGGCCGAAGCCGCCATCCAGTAGGGGTCGATATCGCTGTAGTTCGGATTGATGCCGTTCGAGACAATCACACCTATATCGGAATCAAGGAGCGGGCGGACAATCGTCGCATCGCCGGGACCGTCGTTTGCCTGTCCGACCAGCGGCTTGAGCACGCTGGCGCCCTGCACCTCGTGGTCGTACTGGCGGATGACCCACTCTTTACTGCACACGTTCCACGCCCCGAGAATCTCAAGCAACGACCGACTGAGGTCGGCGGGTGGGGTGAAGTCGGGCTCGGGATGGTGAGGCCGGGTCCAGACAGCCTCGCGGTTGATTTGCGGGTAGCCGTGGTGCAGGAACTCCATCTCGAGGTCGCCAACGTGGTTGTCCTGATAGTAGAGGCGCAGGCGATGGTCGTCACTGAACTCGCCGATGACGTTGGCTTCCACATCCTCGCCGGTAAAAAGGCAGAGGAGCGCGTCGACCTTGTCCGGCGGGACGGCGAGCACCATTCTCTCCTGCGACTCGGAAATCCAGATTTCGGAGCAGGTAAGGCCGGCGTATTTCAGCGGCACCCGGTCGAGCCAGACATGGACGCCGGTCTCCGACCCCATCTCCCCCACCGCCGAGGACAGGCCGCCGCCGCCGCAATCGGTAATCCGGGAATAGAGCCCTTTGTCACGGGCCTGCAGGATGACGTCAAGCATCTTCTTCTCGACGATGGCGTTGCCAATCTGGACAGCGCTGAAGGACTTGGTCGCCGATTCATCGGTCAGCTGTTCCGAGGCGAAGGTCACGCCGTGGATGCCGTCGCGACCCGTCCGCCCGCCGACCACCACTACCCGGTCGCCCGGTTTCTGCTGTCCGCGCTGGGCAAGCGCTTTGGGCATCAAGCCCATCGTGCCGCAGTAGACCAGCGGATTGGCGACGTACCTTTCATCAAATAAGATTGCCCCGTTCAACGTGGGAATACCCAGCCGGTTAGCGTAGTCGGCAACGCCGGCCCGCACCCCCTTGAACATGCGGCGCGGATGCAGGACACCCTGGAGCAGTTTATCATAGGGCAAATCGGGAGGGCCGAAGCAGAAGACGTCGGTGTTCAAAATCGGCTTGGCGCCCAGGCCGGTGCCGAGAGGGTCGCGCACCACGCCGCCGATGCCCGTCGCCGCGCCGCCGTAAGGCTCGACGGCGGAGGGATGGTTGTGGGTCTCCACCTTGAAGCAGAGCGCCCAGCGACCGTCAAAATCGATGACGCCGGCATTATCGACAAACACGGAGAGGCACCAGGGCTTGTTCAGTTCGCGGGTCGCTTTGATGACCGTACTCTTGAGCAGGTTATCGACAACGGTATCGCCGAGCTTGATGCGGCCCTTGAAGGTCTTGTGGACGCAGTGCTCCGACCAGGTTTGCGCGAGGGTCTCCAGCTCGACATCGGTTGGGTTGCGCTTCTGCTTCTGGTAGTAGTTGACGATTGCCTCGAACTCTTCAATGGTGAAGCCGTACTTGCGGGCAAGCTCCGCCTTGTTACCTGAAACGATATCGATGACTTCCAGTCTGAACTCGTACTGCGGGTTCTCCGGAAAGACGATGTGCTCGCCTTTGACGACGTGCTGGATAATGGGGTTAACCAGAAGACGAAGCGAAATGGTATCAAGCTGTTTCTTGCTCAGATTGCCTTCGATTATGTAAAGCTTGGAGGTCTTGACCTGCTTGACACCTGGGACACTGAGGTCGCTGATGGCTTTGAGGACGGAGGCTTCGACGGGGTCGGTGACGCCGGGCCGGTAAGCGACCTCGACGGTGTGCGTCAGCGCGCCTGCCGCCCGGGACGGCTTTTCGTGGGAGACGGTCGAAAATTTCTCGGTGATGGGGTCGGTCAGCGCCTGCCGGCAGACCAGGTCGAGGTCTTCAGGGCTGAGACTGGCATTCAGCCAGTAGATATCGGCCACGCGGGCGCCGGTAACGGTGGTGATGCCGAGGTCCTGGATGTCTTTGACCAGGCCCTGACCGCGGGCATCAGGCAAATGGCTCTTGAGACGGACTTCAACTCGGTGCATTGACTAACCTATCGCAGAGATAGAAAGAGGGGCTGGTGTGCCCCTCTCGTTTGCGACTGCTCCATTTCACTAGTAACCGCATTATGACGGTGTGGAAAGCAACTCGGTGACGACGGCATTAATTTCGCGGCCGTCCGCCTTACCCTTGAGCGCGGCGATGAGCTTGGGCATTACTTTGCCCTTATCGCCCGGACCGGCGGCGCCGACTTCAGCGATGATTTTGCGCGCCTCGGCGATGATTTCATCCCGGCCCATCTGTTTGGGCAAATACGACTGGAGGACAGCCATTTCGGCTTCTTCCTGCGATACCAGGTCGGCGCGGTTGCCCTTCTTAAAAGCCTCAATGCTTTCCTGGCGCTGTCTCACCTCTTTGGCAATGACGCCAAAGATATCGGCTTCTTCCAGAGTGCCAATACGGGCAATCTCGGCGTTCTTAATCGCCGATAAGAGAAGACGGATGGCCGAAACCTTAGGCTTGTTGCCCTCCCTCAGCGCCTGCCTGAGGTCGTCATTTAGCTTTTGTTTCAGTTCTGCTCCATTTGCCATTCGTTAAAAGTCCCTGTTTCCCCGCTACTACCACTTCTCCGGAGGTCTACCCTCTACTGCCTTTGGCGATACTGCGCCGACTGGCTGCGCTCTTGCGCTTTCTTCGGGCGCTGGGCTTTTCATAGTGCTCGCGGCGGCGCAACTCGGACAAGATGCCGGCCTGCTGGACTCTTTTGTTGAACCGCTTGAGCAAACTTTCAAAGCTTTCGTTGTTGCCAGCCAATACCTCTGCCAAATAGCATCATCCTCCTTCTGTACCCCTCCCCACCCAAGCACCACCCCAACATTATAGCCACCTGAGGCGACAACGTCAAGACTAATTTTTAGTTTTTTGTCAACGTGTTGACAGGCACGGCTTTTCTGTTTTGGGTGCCCTATCCCCTGTGTCCCCTTTCCCAATTGGATTAGTGTGGGTCTTGCCTCAAATGTCATTCTGAGGAACGAAGTGACGAAGAATCTGTGGGTGGGGCTGGCGGTGCACAGATAGTCCTCACCACCCCCAGACCCTTCGCTACGCTCAGGGTGACATGAATACAGTTCTTTTGGGGCAAAGCCATTAGTGCGGGAAAGGGGATAATGAAATGAGAGAGGGGTTAGCACCCCTCCTGGACGCCCCGCTTCTTGAGAGTCCTTTGGGGAGAAACTCAAAATCCTAAATTCGAAATCCTAAATGGAAAAAGGGATGGGAGCGTAAGTGGTAGTTCATTCAAATCTATAGAACACCAGTCCCGAAGGCGCTTTGGGGTAGAAGTAAGTGGATTTGCGCGGCATGCGGTCGCCGGCGTCCGCGATGGCTTTGATGGTCTCCGCCCGGACCGGCCTCAGCAGAATGGCTAGCTGGTACTCGCCGTCCAGCACTCTACGGACCGCATCATGGCTCTCATGGCTGTAAGCCAGCAACGCTTTCTCCTCGTCACCCATCCCGAGAAGCTTTTCGACAATGACATGGTCAACGATGCTGACATCCAGTCGCCGGTAGAGCCCGGAATGAGAGGCGGGCATAAGAGGGTCGGTGGCGGCAAAGTCCGTCAGTCGCAGGAGGAACAGGTGCTCCTTGCCCGGCCCGAAGAGCACCATCCGCACCTCCCCCGCACCTCCCGCCAGAAAGTCCCCTACCCTCTGCCCGGCATCAGGGGTATTGCGGGAAAGTCCGCCGACTTCAAAGAACGCCTTCAATCTGGCCATCAGACCATCAAGGGTGGGCTTGGGGATGCCGCGGACGAGGCGGTGGGTCGGCAGAATGACCAGGCCGGGGTCGGCGAAGTCCACCAGTGCCATCATGACGAAGTCGAAGCCGGCGCCGGGCGGGGCGTCCGGGAAGCGGATAAGCTGTTCCCAACGGTAAGCCAGGGCACTCTCGTAGCGGTGGTGGCCATCGGCGATGTAGAGCGGCTGACTTGCCAGACTACTACGGACTTGGTCGATGACTTCACTTTCGGTGATGGTCCAGACTTCGTGCCTCTCGCCGTCAGCGGCAATGCTCATTTCCGGTCGGCACCTGGCGCTGGCGACGAGCAGGGATGAGACGTAGCGTTTCGTGTCTTCATAGAGGGCAAGGACAGGGCTGGTGTTGCCCTGGAGTGCCCGCATCAGGCTGAGGCGGTCGCTCTTTGGCCGAGACAGCGTGCCCTCGTGGGGGTGGACAACTCTTTTTTCCCATTCCTCCAGCCGGACACGGACTATCATACCTCGGCGCCTGTATTCCTTTCCTCCGCAACTAAAATAGTGGTCGTGCAGGTACAGGGCAGGCGCTTCTTCAACCCTGAGCACACCCTGCGTCAGCCACTCGCGGAGGGTGGTGGCGGCGCGGGTGTACCGGTTGTCCTGCGGCGTGTCCTGGGGCAGCCCGCGACCGTACTCCAGCCGGACGAAGTTGAACTCGCTGCGCCGGTACAACTCATCCTGCATTTCCGGCGGGATGATATCATACGGCGGGCAAATCACCGAAGCCAAATCGCCAGCGTTAGACGGGTCATAACGCACGCTGCGGAAAGGACGGATTTCAGCCATATATTGCAGTTTAGCGTATGCTCAGGCAGAGACGCAAGGGAAAGACCTCTGAGTGTCATTCTGAGTGAAGCGGAGAACCCGCCTGAGGCGGATTGCTTCGGGCTTCGCCCTCGCAATGACAATCCGCCTCGTTTTGACTTTGCCGTAATGACGCGCTACAATCAGTTTACTGCCAATTAAAGGAGGCTAAATGGCGAAACAAGTTTTCCAGGGATGGGAATTCCCCTTTGCCAAGACACCGGCTCCGGGCGAGAGGTCACTCCGGCTCATCGCCAGCGCCGAGACCAACGGCTATGATAAAGCCACGGTCCTGCTCGTCCACCTGCCGCCACTGGGCACCACCGGACTGCACACCCACCCGGACAGCGACGAGATAATCTTCGTCAATGGCCGCGGTGAAGGCAGTGTCGCCGGCGAGAAGTCCAAACTGGAAGTCGACTCCATCATCATCGCCCCGAAGGGCGTCGAGCACGAGTGCCGCAACACCAGCGAGACCGAGAGCCTCAAGCTCTACTGCGTCTTCATCCCGCCGATGAAACTCAGCCCCACGCTCCAGACCATTGCGCAACCGACCAAGGAATACCTCGCCAAGAGGAAATAGTAGTCTTCCCGTAGTTGCATTCAAGCAAGGAGGTGGACTATGGCGCTAAGTCATCGGGAAAGAGTGCTCCGGGCTTTAAGCCACAAAGAGACTGACCGCGTGCCCTTCGACCTGGGCAGCACGCGCAACAGCAGTATTCACCTGGCCGCCTACGAGAAGCTGAAGGCGCACTTCGGCATCAAGACCGAGACCACGCTGCTGCACAAGTTTATGCAGATTGCCCTCCCCGACGAGGAGGTGCTGAAGGCGCTTGATATCGACCTACGGTTTGCTGGCCCGGGACATCCGGACGCCACGCCGGACAAGCCCTACGGCGCGGACGGCTACATCGATGAATACGGCGTGACCCGCCGCAAGCCGCGCGGCTCGATGTACTACGATATGGTCAAATCGCCTCTGTCCGGGCCGATTACGATTAATGACATCAAGAAGTACAAGCTTCCCAATGGCAATGACCCCGGCTATACCCGCGGCCTGCGCGAGCGAATGCTCAGTCTGCGCAACAATACTGACTACGCCATCGTGCTGAACCTGCCCTCCGCCTTTGTCCACCTCTCCCAGTTCCTGCGCGGCTTCGAGGACTGGTTCATCGACCTGGCGGCCGACCAGAAGCTGGCTGCCGCCCTGTTTGACGCTGCTTTGGAACAGACCTCCTCGGTCTGCGAAGCCGTCCTGAAAGCGGGTGGCGACCTAGCGGACATCGTCGCCACGGGCGATGACCTGGGCACGCAGAGCGGCCCTATCATCTCGCCGGAGCTTTACCGCAAGCTGTTCAAACCGCGCCACAAGAAGTTCATCGCCACGCTAAAAAAACACACCAAAGCCCCCATCCACTTCCACTCCTGCGGGTCGATTTACAAGCTCTTGGGCGACCTGATTGAGTGCGGCGTGGACGTTATCCACCCGGTGCAGGTGGCAGCGCGCGATATGGACTCGGCCAAGCTGAAGAAGGAGTTTGGCGATAGGCTGAGCTTCTGGGGCGGGGTTGATACCCAACGCGTCCTGCCCAACGGCACCACCGCCGAGGTGAAGGAAGAAGTCAAGCGCCGCCTGCGCGACTTTGCGCCGGGCGGTGGGTATGTCCTGGGCGCGGTGCACAATATCCAGGCGGACGTGCCGGTGGAGAACATCCTCGCTCTGTACGAGGCAGGCAAAGAGTACGGCAAGTATCCTGTCAAACCGCAAGAGGCCTGCCTTTGATTCTGCGCAAACTGGTCGTCGGCGAGCTGGCGACCAACTGCTATATCGTCGGCTCGGAGACGACCAGAGAGGGCATGATAATCGACCCGGCTGACGAAGCCAGCCAAATTCTGAAGTCGGTCAAAGCGGCCGACCTGAAAGTTAAGTACATCGTGCTCACCCACAGCCACCCCGACCATTTTGGCGCGCTGGCTGAACTGAAAAAAGCCACCGGCGCCCAGGTCCTCGTTCACCGCGAGGACGCTGAAATCCTGGAACTACCGCCGATGGTCTTCTTCGGCGCCACCTTTCCCCAGCCCCCGCCCGCCGACCGGCAACTCGAAGATGGGGACACCATCGAACTGGGCGACCTGAAGTTCAAGGTGATTCACACGCCGGGGCACACGCCGGGGGGCATCTGCCTGCTGGCGGACAGCGTTCTGTTCAGCGGGGACACGCTCTTCAATAACGGCATCGGCCGATATGATTTGCCCGGCGGCAACTACGAAAAGCTGATGGACAGCCTTCACCGGAGAGTGCTGACTCTGCCGGAAAAGACGGTGGTCTACCCCGGGCACGGCCCCGAGACGACAATCGGCGAGGAGAAGCGGTCTAACCTGTTCCTGGAGGGTTAGCGGACGTTCTGTTCGAACTTCTTGATGCGGTCTTCGAGGTCTTTCTGGCGCATCGCCAGCGTCAGGTCGGAGCGGGTCCTTTCCAGCACGCCGCGCACCATATCGGTGGTATGACGCAAGCCGCCGGTGATGGCATCGGGGAAGTCCATCGTCACCAGGACGCTGTAAATATCGTCCATCGCCGATAGAATTTCCTCGCCGCGGGAGAGGTCGCCCTTGCGCATACTATCGAGGAGGAAGCGACGCAGTTCGCCCACCGCCTCCCCCATCCCGTTCAGGTAGGCGGCGATATCCACCCGGAGGTCGGTGTGGGAGGGAATGCCTTTGCCGGTCACCAGCGCCAGGACAATACTGCCCTCGGCGAACTCCTTCTGGGCATCGCGGATGAAGCCGGCGAAGCGGAACTCGCCGTGGGGGGCGACTGCCTGCTCCCCTTCGTCCATCTGGCTGCGGGCTGACTTTAATAGCTCCGCCGACTGCTCGTACTCGAGGCGGTGCACGGCGCGGATGGCCTGGCTGGAAAGGCGGATGACCTCGCGGCAGAGCGGCAGGACTCTTTCCCGGGCAATGTCCTTTTCGGTCAGAGTCTGCCTGATTTGCTCAGCGATTGAGTCCAGGTTATCGGTTAATCCGCTCATTTCTTACCTCGTCTCTGGTTACTCATCTTGGCAAGCAGCTCTTTTTCAATCGTGTAGAGGGCGAAGCGGGCGTGCTTGTGTTTGTCCGAGTCGAGGTTGATGCCCGGCAGTTTTGCCATTTCTTCCAGGACCCGGAGGGACTCCTGCGCCCGGCGGGAGTTTGCCACGACCATGCGGGGTAGTCCTTTTTCTTTACTCTCGCCCGGCACTTCGAGGTCGATGCCGACGTCGCCCTCGGAATCGCGCGCCCCAAGCAATTTACGGTCAAGGTCGATATCGGTGCGCACCAGGTCGTGGCGCAGGTTTTTTAGCTGCTGGGTGAGCGCCGTATCATCGAGGATGAAGCGGCTGACCTCTTCAAGAAAGCGGAGGCCCTCCCCCAGCCGGTTGAGGTTGACATCGAGGATGCGGAGTATTTTCTTCTGGTCGTCCATACGTAGTGAATTCTAACACAGGGAGGATAAGGGGTAAAGGTGGTTAGCTAGGAACCCTATCCCCTTAGTCCCCTTTCCCAATTAGATTGGTGTGGGAAAGGGGAAACAAAATGAAAGAGGGGTTAGCACCCCTCTTAGACGCCCCGCTTCTTGTTCTTCGGCTATGGTCTTTCGCTCCCTCGCTCCGTTTGTCATTGCGAGCGAAGCGAAGCAATCTCCACAGATTGTTCCTTGATTCATTGAGATTGCCACGAGCACTGACGTGCTCTCGCAGTGACTTTAGTGGGGTTAGCGCCCCTCTTAGACGCCCCGCTTCTTATTCCCCGCTGACGGCGTTTTCGATGAGGCTGATGCGCTGGACTTTGCCCCTTTTGTCCATCACAACGGCCACAACATCGATACGCCACGAAGGAGGGAGATTCTCGTGGGTCTGGCGGTAGTGTTCCGCCACCAGTCTCAGCCGCCCCATCTTGGTTGGCGTGATGGATTCTTCCGGAGTGCCAAAGTTGAGGCTTTTTTTGGCGCGCACCTCAATAAAGACCAGGGTGTCCTTCTGCCTGGCGACGATATCGACTTCGCCGTCAGGAGTGCGGTAGTTAGTCTCCAGAACGTGGTAGCCGCGCTTCTTGAGGAAGTCCTTTGCCAGCTTCTCGCCGAGGAGGCCGGTGTCTCTACGTGTCATATTGAGTCTTTAACCTATCCCCTTCAGGGTGAACCCTTCTGGGTGAACCCCTGACCCCCTTCCCTTGCGAAGGGAAGGGGGAGGTATTTTTCCAAGAGGGGCTAGCGCCCCTCTTAACGCCCCGCTTCTTGGACCATCGAGACCGGCACTATCAATTCAGCAACGGGCTGAAAGTACGTGCGGTGGATGGGAGAAGGCCCGAGTCGCTGGAGGCAGGCCACGTGTTCCGGTGTGCCGTAGCCTTTATGTTCCGCCAGCCCATAGCCGGGGTAGTAGCCGTCCATCTCCACCATCATCCTGTCGCGGGCAACCTTGGCCACGATGGAGGCGCAGGCAATGGAAAAACACCGCCCATCGCCGTCAATGACGCCCTTCTGGGGCAGGCGCACTTCCGGCAGCCTCACAAAGTCGATGAGCAGCCATTCCGGCCTCGGGGCAAGCTGCTCGATGGCGCGTTTCATCGCCAGTCGGGTGGCTCTGGCGATGCCGTCGCTGTTGATAATCTCACACGCCACAGTTCCGACCCCGAAGGACACCGCCACCTCGCGGATATGCTTCGAGAGGACTTCGCGGCGGGCAGGGGTCAGAAGTTTGCTATCGCGGACTTGCTTAAGCCAGTTGCCTTTGAGTCGGGCGGGCAGGATGACGGCGGCGGCCACGACCGGTCCCGCCAGGGCTCCCCGCCCCACCTCATCCACCCCGGCAATGAACTCAAAACCCTGAGCGCGAAGGAGCTTTTCTTCGGCGAAGGTGGGAATGAAGCGCCCGTTTAACAACCTACCCCCTGACCCCCTCCCTTGCCAAGGGAGGGGGAAATTTATTTTTCAAGAGGGGTTAGCACCCCTCTTAACGCCCCGCTTCTGATATTGGCCGAGGCAGCACCGCCTCTTAGACGCCCCTGTTTCCTGATTTAGCCAGCAGGTCACCGACTTTCTTCCAGATAATATCGGCAATCTTCGCTTTGGACTGAGTGGCGTCGACGATAAGCCAGCGCCTTGGCTCGCTCTTTGCCAGCGCCAGATAGCCCCCTCTGACCCGGCGGTGAAACGCCAGGTTCTCCTGCTCAAATCGGTCGGGCCGCCTGCCCTTCTTGCGGGTCAATCCCACCTCCACCGGAATGTCCATCAGGATGGTGAGGTTGGGAAGGGAGCCCTGAGTGGCGGCGCTGTTGACTACCAGCACGCGGGCTAAGTCCAGACCCCGACCGTAGCTCTGGTAGGCGGCGGTCGAGTCGGCATAGCGGTCGCAGATGACCATCTTGCCGGCGGCTAGGGCGGGGCGGATGACCTCGGCGACGAGTTGGGCACGCGAGGCGTTGAAGAGGAGAAGCTCAGCCATCGGGGAGATATTGATGTCCCGACCCCACTTCAGCCAGCGCGTAATCTTCTCGCCGAGGGGGGTGGCGCCGGGTTCGTGGGTCAGGACGGCGGGGATGTCAAGCTCCATCAGCCTTCTGTGCAGGACTTTCGCCTGGTAGCTCTTGCCGCTCCCCTCCCCACCCTCAAAAGTAATAAAGAGGGACATAAATGTCTCCCATTTTTACTGAACTGGCTATTGCATTAATGTGCGGACAAGCCATACTATTAAGCCTATCACTACTGTAATTGACCAAAAGCCTATGAACATTAACCCCATGCCAAATATTGCATGTCTTCTAATTCCTAGTGTCATGACAAATACGATACCGCCACCAATAATCCCACCCCACATCGCGCTCGAGCCTATATCGTGGCCCAGAGCTAGACCCCATACAACACCTGCTATCGCCGATAGAACACCAAGGGTAACAGTTGCGCCAATAATACGTCCCCAATATTCAGGCCAACCCTCTCTCTGCATATGCCTTTCCTTCTACTACGGCTCTCCCCGGAAAATCTTGACCCTTCTATGTGGCTCTTTGCCATAGCTCTGGGAAGCCAGCGAGTTTTTCTCCGCAATAACATGTTGCAGGCGGCGGATGTAGGAGCTTTGCGGACCCAGTTCCACAGAGTCGCGCCCGTTCTGGACTTGCTGGACAGCGGACTCGGCTTCAGTGAGGGCAACCTGGAGCGACTCGGTGGCATTGCGGCCCACCACCGGCATCGTATCGTGCAGGAACTGGCGCACCTGCGCCGGGCTGTTGCTCTTCAACACGTAGACCGGCAGGCTGATGGCTTCCGCCTCGCGGACAATCTGCGGCTTGCGGCGGTAGTAGTGCTTGGACGTGATAAACAAATCAGCTTCGTTCACGTTGTTGACAACATTGATTCGCAAGCCCGTCTCTCGCCCGATTTGCTCCATCCGCGAGCGGTTGACCCCAAAGAGGTAAAGCTTCTGCTGGGCGATGCCCGCCAGCGGTCTCTCCGTGGGTTTCTTGCCCTCGACGGCGGTGCCCACGGCCGGTTTCTCGATTTTGACCTTGCCGCTCTTATCCGTGTACCTCGTCTCGACGGTAGCCAGCTGGCCGCGGAGCAGGGCATCAACGGCGGTGGCGACATCGGGGTGAATCGCCATGCGGTCGCGGTCCTGAATCTCCACCACAATCTCGAAGGTGGGCGGGGACATCCGTTCGAGAATCGATTTCTGCGTGCCCCGCCGCCGCGCCTCCTCGTCGCCCAAAGTCACCGACTGGATGCCGCCGATGAGGTCGGCTAACGTGGGATTCATCATCAGATTTTCCAGCGTGTTGCCATGGGCGGTGCCGACCAGCTGGACGCCGCGTTCGGCGATGGTGCGGGCGGCCTGGGCTTCCAGCTCGGTGCCAATCTCATCGATGACGATGACCTCGGGCATGTGGTTTTCCACGGCTTCAATCATCACGGCGTGCTGGAGAGTGGGGGTAGTCACCTGCATCCGGCGGGCGTGTCCGATGGCGGGGTGGGGAATATCGCCATCGCCGGCAATTTCATTCGAGGTGTCAACGATGACCACCCGTTTCTTCAAATCGACGGCCAGGACGCGGGCAACTTCGCGGAGCATCGTCGTCTTACCGACACCGGGTCGGCCAAGGAGAAGGACACTCTTGCCCGTCTGGATGAGGTCCTCAATAATCTTGATGGTGCCGAAAACGGCGCGGCCGACGCGGCAGGTCAGCCCGACGATACGCCCCTTGCGGTTGCGGATGGCGGAGATGCGGTGCAAAGTACGCGGAATGCCAGCTCGATTGTCATCGCCAAAATTGCCGATGCGCGCCACCACGTAGTCGATATCGGACTCATCGACCTCTTTCTGCGCCACAACCATCTCGTGGGTGGGGAAACGGGCTTCCGGCGTGCGGCCTAAATCGAGGACGACTTCAATGAGGTCGTGGATGTCCGGCTGTTCCGCCAGGGGCTGGCGGATGTGGGGTGGCAGGATGTTGAGCAAAGCATCGAGGTCATCGGTGATTACTTTCTGCAAAACACCATCCTCCTATCTTAGCGCTTGGCAATTACTCTTACAATAAAGCAAATAGTACGATTATCAGAGCTATGAAGTAACCCCGTAGACATGCTCGGCTATCTTTTTTCTTAGTCCTTCCAACTGCTCTTTATCCACTTTCCACATAGTCATCTCTGGAAAGCCACGGCTTTCAACAATAATCTTGTCTACCTCGTCATTAAACAAAGGATTCATCTTGAGATAATCACTTGGCTCTACAGGTCGAAAGTCTATGACTTCTCCGTCGAACAGGGTGATGATGCCCCATCCATAGATGCCAGGACGGTCAGTCGCATAAGACTTTACATAGAAGAGAATTATCATATCGCCAGGCGTCACTTTTTTAGGTCTTCCCTTAGCCTCACCAATAGACCAATTTGTTACGAGGTTCCCCTCCCAGACTTCAGTCCTGTATCGCTCATGGGAATACACCTCCTTGGCATTCATCTGGTATATCCAGCAAGCCATATCTGCCTCCTTAACGTTTGCCAGCTACTACGTCCAGAAAATACTTATGGAAACGGGTATCGTCGGTCAGCTCCGGATGGAAAGCGGCGGCGAGCACCTTGCCCTGCCGCGCCGCGACAATGGTGCCATCGGCGAGCTTGGCCAGGACCTCGACCTTGCCATTGGCCACGTTCTCGATGAGCGGGGCGCGGATGAAGACGGCGGGGAAGGGCTTTTTGCCCAGGACCGGAATGGCCAGGTCGGTCTCGAAGCTGTCCACCTGCCGTCCGAAGGCATTGCGCCGAACACAGATGTCCATCACGCCCAGAGGCTCCGGATTAGCGCTGCAGTTCTTCTGCGCGAGCAGAATAGCGCCGGCGCAGGTGCCGAAAACAGGCAGACCTTTCTTGATGAGGTCTCTCAGTTTTTCGGTGATTCTGTAGTCGAGCATCAGCTTGGCGATGGAAGTGCTCTCCCCACCCGGGATAATTAGCCCGTCCAGGCCATCGAGTTCGCCGGGAAGACGGACCTCGACTGCTTCCACCCTCAGCTTACGCAGGACGACAATATGTTCGGCAAAAGCTCCTTGCGCGGCAAGGACGCCTATTTTCATTATTACCAGCCCCTTGGCGCCAGCAGCTCCTTCTCGGGAATCTGCTTGATGTCCAGGCCACGCATCGCTTCACCGATGCCCTTGGAGACCTCGGCGATGATGGCGGCATCCTTGAAGTGAGTCGTGGCTTTGACGATGGCTTTGGCTCTCGCCGAGGGATTATTGGACTTGAAGATGCCCGACCCGACGAAGACGCCTTCGGCGCCCAATTGCATCATCAGCGCGGCATCGGCCGGAGTGGCTATGCCGCCGGCGGCGAAGTTGACGACAGGCAAGCGGCCAGTATTGTGCATTAGCTCGACCAGCTCGAACGGCGCGCCAAACTCCTTGGACTTCGTCATCAGCTCTTCTTGGGGCGTGCAGACCAGCTTGTGAATTTCGTCCATCACGGCGCGCATGTGGCGGACGGCTTCGACGACATTGCCAGTGCCGGCTTCGCCCTTGGTGCGAATCATCGCCGCGCCTTCGCCGATGCGACGCAGAGCTTCACCGAGGTTGCGGCAACCGCAGACGAAGGGGACTTTAAAATCGTGTTTCCAGACGTGATAGGCTTCATCGGCCGGCGTGAGCACCTCGGATTCATCGATGTAGTCGACGCCCATCGCTTCCAGAGCCTGCGCCTCGACGAAGTGCCCGATGCGGCATTTGGCCATAACGGGAATGGTGACGGCCTTCATAATGGCTTCAATGACGAGCGGGTCAGCCATGCGGGCGACGCCCCCCGCCGCCCGGATATCCGCCGGGACTCTTTCCAGAGCCATCACAGCACAGGCGCCGGCATCCTCGGCAATCTTGGCGTGCTCGGCGTTGACGACATCCATTATGACACCGCCCTTTAACATCTGGGCGAGTCCGACTTTTACTTTCCAGGTCCCGGTTTCGGTAGCCATAGTGCGCCTCCTTGGTCAAGAGTGGAGATGAAAAGAATCTTGCATAGGTATTCTGATACTTTTTGTATGGTTTGTCAACTTAGAAACGGGGGATTTAGCTTTGAGAGGAGCGACTATGAGCCTTCATGACCTCACCCCTCTGCCCTGCTAACAAGGGGGTCGGAAACGCCATTGACCAGTAGTGGAAGTTGGAGACCATTGAGTTGGCTAGATATGGTATACTGGGCAGTAGTAACAGGGGGTAATGATGCGGATATTCTTTGCTGGACATGATACAGGCAAGTTTTCTGATGGGCGCACAGAACTCCAGATTAAGTTTGCAAGGAAATTCGCGGGGGAAAAGGTGAAACCTTATGCAGGAAACACGGGCAAGTACACGTGGTCTCCATGCTGGGATGACCTGCAATTAATATTTCTTTTGGCTTATACAGTTGAGCGGCTGAACCGAGGCAACGATTTCAAGCCGCTCGTTCAAGTTGCAGAAGAGGTTTATACGCATTACAAGGAATACATAGAGAACCCGAAACCTGGTCACGATAGATGGGGATTCAAAACGTGAGTTAAAGAATGCGAGAATACTTAGCGTCACTCATACTGGCAATTGTGGTATTGGCTTCGGTACAGGTGGTGAGGTGTAACCAAGAGAGCAGCTCTACTGAGGTCTATCAAAACGAACAGTATGGCTACTCACTAAAGATCCCCAAGACATGGAATGTCAAAGAAGAGAGAAATAGGGATTCTATTACTTTCAGTTCACCAAATAACCAGATGGAGATTAGGGTCGTAGTAGATAGTGAGGAGTCGCTGAATAGGTTTTTTTCAGAAGCAAAGAGTAAAGGGGTCGACGTGAAAGGCTTGACGCCTTTGGAGCTTCTAGTTCGCTTCACTGGAACTGAGCAGATGGAACTAGGGGCAGAAGGTAAGCGTATTGATTGGAATGAACATGCGGTTACAACTTTTGCCCTAGTTAAGGGAAGCGGATGGAAAAGCTGGGTAAAGACGCTCTGTATCTTGGATAGAGGCAAAGTATACTTGATATCGTTCAAAGTACTCGGCTATTCGGATTCCGAATTTGAAGAGTATCGAAGTCAAGTAAATCAAATATGTAAGACTGTACATACTGTACATGTTGAAGGTTCGACCGTGATTAGCCTTCCCGAGGGAAAGACAGTCTTTGACTTCTAAAGTAGTGTTCATGGAACGCACTGTGGAATTTCGCTGAACAAGTTATTGACCCTTTTACCCCTTAACGGGGCCGCCCCCTCCTAGACTACCCTAGAAATGTGATTAACCTTGTCTTAACCGCCCATTAAGTTCTTCTCTTGAGATATTATTCCAGAGACTTACCTTGCCGATGATGTCGCTGAGAGTGCCTTTGGCTACGATTTTGTGGGCGGGAACCGTGATAGCGTGCTCACCTAAAGGAGTAACCTTCTTCAGACGGATATGGCTACCGCGTTGTCTTACAACTTCGTAGCCCAGAGACTGGAGGAGTTTGACCAACTCACCGCCACTAACTTGAGGGAGCTTTGGCATCCGCCAGTTTCACCTCAGACAAGGTCAAGATAGTAAGCGGCTCATCCAACTCACCGAAATGAGCGGATACCGCTTCCTTGATGTTTTGATATAGCTCGTCCAGAGTCTTGCCCTGGGTGAATATATCTTCTCCAATTCCACGGGCACACCAGAACTCGCCATCAAAGTAGGTTTCCATCTTTACCAGCATGTCTAATCTCCCCTCAAGATCTGTCCTATTATAGCATAAAATACGGGGCTTAAGCCTCTTTGACGCCCGCCTTCCTATTTGCACTCTCCTCTGTGATAGCAGTAAAATTAGTCCGGTTGCAGAACAAGTAATAGAAGGTCTTGAACTAGAATGAAAGCGGAAATTATTTCCATCGGCACGGAACTGCTCCTCGGGGAGATTACGGATACCAATACCCCTTATATCGCCAGCCAGCTGGCCACTCTCGGCATCGACCTGTTCTATACATCGTCGGTGGGGGATAACCGCGCCCGTTTGTGCGGGATGCTGGAGCAGGCATGGAATCGCTCCGATATTATCTTCACCACCGGCGGGCTGGGACCTACGGCGGGCGATATCACCCGCGAGTGCATCGCCCGATTCCTCGGCGAGGAACAGTGCGTTGACGAGGCCATCAAACGGCACCTCATCAATTTCTTTGCCCAGCGCGGTCTGGAAATGCCGCAGAACAACCTCAAGCAGGCGATGCTTATTCCCTCCTGCACTCCCCTCCCTAATCCCAACGGCACCGCCCCGGGGTGGTGGGTGGAGAAGGACGAGCGCATCATCGTGACGATGCCGGGACCACCCCACGAGATGCAATCGATGTGGAAAAACCAGGTCCTGCCGCGACTCCAGAGAAAAGCCGGCGCCATCATTGTGTCGCGGGTGGTCAAGACCTTCGGCGTATCCGAATCGAAAATTGACGAGCTACTCGCCACCTACATCGCCGCGTCCAATCCCACGCTGGCAACCTACGCCAAGCTCGATGGCATCTATATCCGCATCACGGCCAAAGCCAATACTCCCGAAGAAGCGAAGCAGACGATAGACCAGCGTGAAGCCGACGTCAAAGCCATCCTGAGCGACGCGATGTGGGGCTACGATGAGGACACCCAGGGCGGAGTGGTGGGCAAGCTGCTTGCCGATAAGAAGCTGACGCTGGCGGTGGCGGAGTCGTTCACGGCGGGCTACCTGACGCACACCCTGGCCACGACGCCGCAGAGCCAAAAGTTCTTCCGCGGCGGGGTTACCGGCACGTCGAATGAGGTCAAGCTGACGCTGGGCCTCGATAAGAAGCTGGTCACCGGCAAAGCGAGCGAGGCGATGGCAGCGTCAATGGCCACCCTCGTGCGCGAGAAGCTGGGCGCGGACGTCGGCATCGCCATCGAGGGCAACGTGGAGTCGACCAGCGCCGACCTGACCGAGGTCTTCATCGGCATCGATTCGCCGTACAGCCGGTCGCCCAGAGTGCAGACGTACTCCGGCAAGCTCTACCAGATGAAGACGCGGGCGGCCTACTACGCCCTCTTCGAGCTGATGAAAGTCCTGCGGGGCTGCTGATTCTGGATTCCCAATCAAGTCCCGATTTCTTCGGGATGGCGATAAAGTCGCTCATTGGGAATGACAAGGGACAATTGGTCAGCCCCCATTCTCGCCAAGACTAAAGTCCCTCAATCCCGACAAACTAATGCGGGATTGACATTTGCCATTTGGCAAACTATAATACCACCAATAGGAGAGTAGTATGCAAGCCGATGCTGCCAATCTGGGCCGAATACTCAAACAGCAACGTATCTCAATCCCTCTGACGCTTCAGAGGCTGGCGGCTGTGTCTGGAGTGTCTTCCTCGCACCTGGGTCGAATTGAGCGAGGAGAACGCTTCCCTTCCGCCCACATCCTCCGCCGCCTGGCCGAGCCGCTGGGTTTTGACGAGGACGAGCTGTTCACGCTGGCCGGCTTCCTTTCCCCCACCCCGGAAACCGCCGACCTGAGAGGCGCGGGCTACGGCGGCAAGTACCTCGACCCGCTGGTGGGCAAGACCCTCGCCGAAGAGCCAATCGAGATACAGCGCGCGGTGCTGGGTATTCTGGCCGTCCTGAAGAGCATTGCCAGGACAATGACAAAGCACGAACCGAGTGAGTGAGCTAGAACGAACGGTGTAGACTGGACAGTCCGGGCCGAAGCGCCAGGTAAAGGCTATTCCTGGGAGTGCCGCATCGCCAATCCCCTGTCGGACCACCCGCCACCACAGGACCCCCGCATCTTCATCCCACGCAACCCGCTGTCCCAGCTTCTCTGGATGACCCGGCGCTTTTCCTTCTATTACTCCCCCAATTTTTACGGAATTTCGATGCCATTTTAGTGGTGGTTTAACCGTTGACCGTTTATGATGAAGATGACTAAGACGATAGTAGTATTGCGCATACTGGAATGACGGACTAGAATTAGGGTAAGGAATCCGGAGATGCAAGATGATAGATTGGGAAGACTGCTGAAACATAAGAGAGTCGCCATGCTGGTGACTCTCGAGGAGCTGGCGATGGCTTCCGGCGTGTCCGAGGTGGACCTGGAACAAATCGAGGCCGGCGAGTGCGTTCCCCAGAACGGCTGCCTGGAGCGGATTGCCCGGGCGCTTGGCATCGAGACGGGCAAGCTATCGAGCCGGAGCGAGGGCATTGGACCGCCGCTCGTTCTCGCCCGAACCCTCGCGTTACCGTTACCCGAGCGTGAATGCGACAAAAGTCGCTTACAACGGCTATATCTTGGCTTAGGATAGGTGTGAATACTATGAGAGGTGGCAGACGAGTAAGCGCTAAGGAGCAGAGCTCCTGAATTCTTATCTGGAATAAAGACGTGGACGAACAACTAACCACCAGAACAGAGCTGATTGAAGAGTCGAAAGTTGTTAGGGGGGTGGGGAAAGGGCAGCTTTGGCTCATTCTTGGCATCCTGGCGGCAATCACCGTCAGCGAGTACCTTTTTGCCTACACTGACGCCGCCTACGGTATCGGCGTGGCACTGTTCCTGGCGCTGGGGATATACGTGACGGTCTTCGTGATAAACCTGAACCAGTTGGTGTCCGCCTGCGCGGAGTCGCTGGCGCTGATTCCGCTGTACATCCTGTTCACGTCGTCCCTGCCCTGGTTCTTCATCAGCCAGCAGTACCTCCTGCCGGCGGTCTACTCCATCATCATCGGCCTGTGCCTGTGGCATATCTACCAGAATAAGTTGAGCATCAACGGCATTATGAACCTGAAAAAAGCCGGACTTACCCGCAACATTGCCCTCGGGCTGGGCATCGGGATGACGCTGGGAACGATGGAGTACTTCATTCTGCGCCCCGCGCCGTCCTTCCCCACCTTCGAGTTCCGGTACTTGTTCCGCGACACGGTTTATATGCTCCTGTTCGTCGGCTTCGGCGAGGAGCTTCTTTTCCGCGGCCTCATCCAGGTAGACCTGATGAAGGTCTTCGGCAGCAGTTGGGGACTGGTGCTGGCGGCGGCGATGTTCGCCGTGATGCACCTGACCTGGCGCTCCATCCCGGAGTTGTTCTTCGTCTTCGCCGCCGGGTTGGTTCTCGGCTATGTCTACTGGAAGACGAAGAGCCTGACCCTGCCCATCATCATCCACGCCGCCAACAACGTGATGCTCGTGGCAATTCTGCCCTACTCGACAAGGTAAAAATGCAAAATGAAAACGGCGAAATGAAGAACTCAAGATTTAATTTTGCTCTTTGCTCTTTGAATTCTAGATTGGCGTTGTGGCTCGTCGTGTCGCTGGCGCTTTCGCTCATTTTCTTCCGCGAGTTCTGGGCGAGCCTGCTGACGATGCTCACCCCCGCCTGGATATTCGGGGAGCACCACGCGGTGCCGTGAGGTGTGCTCGGGTTGTGCGTTATCTGGCTCTGGCTCAAGCGCCGGCAAATCGGGGCGGAGATGGAAACGGGGTTCCAGCCGGTCTTCGTCCTGCTCGGGCTGGCGATGGTAGTGGCCGCCATCCTGATACCGGAATCGGAGCACTTCATCGTTTTCAGCGTCTTGCTGGCATCGGCGGGCGTTTACGCCGCCTTAATGGGTAGAGGCATCCGCATCCCAGCGATTTTGCTCGGCATCTACGGCTTCGTCGTCGCTTTCCCGCGGTTTGTGGAACGCTTCATCGAGATACCGTACGCGATGACCGCCATCAAGCCGCTCCTCTAGCTCCTGACGGTGTCCGGCTACCGGTTCGATAACCAGGTGCAGTGGGTGCATTTCACCAGCGCCTCGGGCGAGCCGGTCTCCGTGGCAATTACCGCCGCCTGCGCCGGTCCGACGACGATGGCGGTTTTCCTGGCGATTTTCGCCCTGATGATGCTCGATATGCCCCTCCCCCCGAAGAAAACCATCTGGCTGCTGGTGTTCGGAGTGGTGGGGACGTGGGCGCAATCGATTGTGCGGTTGGTATTCCTGATGCTGGTGGGCTACCAGAGGGGACGGGACGCGCTGTTCACGGCACACAGCTGGTCGATTTACGTCCTCTTCCCGCTGTGGTACCTGCTCTTCGTCTATGTTTACTTCCGGCAGGCGGGACCGCGCGGCGGAGGCAGGATGGAGCTTAAAGAGGCACAGGCGGTGGCAGTGCGATGACAGGTAAGAACCACAGCCTGACAATCAAAATCGCCCTGCTGTGGCTGGCAATTCTGCTGATGGGCAGCTTCTGGCTGACGACGCGGGTGAGCCTCGACCCGGTCAGCCTGGTGGTGTTGCCCAAGGTGCCGCGCGCCGGCGAACCAATAGTTGTCACCATCAAGTTGAACAACCCGTCCGGCGAGGCGCTCAGCTTCAACTATGAGCTTTATGTCAACGGCGAGATGATGAAGGAGGGGACTACCTCCCTGCCGCCGCGCACCGCCAAGATCTACCAGTATGCCTACGAGAACCGGCTGAAACCGGGCGAGCAGGTCAACTTCGTGGTACGGACGATTTCACGGCTGGGCCGGCACGAAAAGATAGCGTCCCTGCCCTCCTATCCGCCGCAAGTGCTATCGAGCTTTGTCTCCTTTGCGTCGTTCTCGACATCCCTGATGAGCTCGATGACCTACTACTAGACGACATTCGGCAAACACCTGGACTTCAACCTCGGTGTGCTGTTTACCGTCGTCCTGGTAACACTGCTTGTCTTCCTGGAAATGAGCCAGCCCATCCTCCGCGCGAGGACAATCAACGTGCTGGGGCGACTGCAAATCAGGTTCAGCGTGGTGACCTGGATACTTTTCATCATCTTCATGGGTATCTTCTACACCAGTATCCTCATGATAATCTCGGCAGTCTAGCGGCTAGTCTCATAAATAGGCATAATAATCTTTTCGCTAACTCTGGCTCCCAAACCGGACGAGCCGGAACCAAATCTTTGCCAGATTTGAACCACCATGTCATTCTGGCGGAGGCCAGAATCCAGACGAATAAGCAGCATCCTGGATTCCCGCTCCCGTATCAAGTACGGGACAAGCTTTGCTGGAATGACAAGAGAAATGAAACGATAAGAAGGTTGTTCTTTCCACTACGCGCAAGACTTCACTTTTGAAGTACTAAAGAACGATGCGTTGTTAAAATAATTTCAGAGACTTTACACTAGGTGTAGACGGCGATGACAACGGCCTCTTTGGGATTGTTCTCATCGAAGAAGACGACCGCCACCTTCCTGCCGGCGGTCATCTCCGCCGCGGGCAAATTCCGAGCCACAGCGATATCCTCCAGGTAGACCTTGTAGCTACTAGCAAGCTGGACAACTGCCGTGTAGTTGCCGGAGTTAAAGCTCTTTAGAACACCCTTTCTCAATCTCAATGACCTCACCCCCTGTCCCCTCTCCTCGAAGGAGAGGGGAAGATAGTTTGAGAGGGGTTTCACCCCTCTCGTTTGCATGACTCCCCTTAAACAGGCGCGCCGTTATCCTTTGCTGATGATTGGGCTGATGTCTTCTCAGACACCTGAAACGGGCACGTCTTCATCTACACCACCCCCAGGTACAGGCGCTGGGTGTATTCCCCACGACCGGTGTCGTAAATCAGCTTTATGCCCAGCACCCGCCTTTTGGCAGCGGTCAGCCCCGCCCGGCTGTCAGTAATATCGATGACGTCATAGAGCTGTTGGCCGCAGTTCACCGGCACCAGGACCGACCCACCAGCCGACTCCATCTCTGCTTCCCTGAGATAAGCATCGCCTCTCTGCTGGGCTTTGGTCACCGTATCGATGTTGCGGTCCTCCATCTGGCGCAGGCGGTCGTAGACGCGGTCAATCTCGTCCCAGGCAAAGCGCTCCATCAGGATCGGGACGCCGACGTTATCACCGACCACCTGGACGCGGTTAAGCTCCCAAGCGCCTTGCCGGTACCTGCCTTCCAGTATAGAATGGCCAGTGCCATAGCTGTAGACGGAGCTATCGGACGATTGCGGGTTCACCAGGTAGGCTTTGCCGCCTTCGATGAAGAGGACATCCGGGACGAAGGACAGGAGCTTCGGCACAGTCGTATCGCCGCGGTCGCCGGGGCTGAGGGTGAAGTCGGGGTAGAAGCCGGTGATAACCGCCGATTGGGAGACAACTTCCAGCTTCAGCCCGACTCTGGCCAGGATGAAAGCGAGGATATCCTTGACGCTCATCTGGTTGGACGACTTATTCCAGCGGAACTGGTGGCGGGCACGCCAGTCGGCGATTGCCTTCCCGCCGCCGTGAGCGTGCAGGATAAGAGATGCTTTGCCGCCCGAACTGGTATGCTCGAAAACTTCAAGGCCGAACGACAGTCCGGAGCTGACCTCGTTGCCGGAAGCGGTGCGATAGCCCGGGCTGAAATCGACCTGGCAGCCGGTGTCCAGTACCGTCAGACTCCCCATCCCCGGCGACGCGTACTGCCCGTTGTCATTCCTCAATTCAATGGCCAGCTTCCCGGAGCTTTGCTCCAGCTCCGCCCGCACCGAGAGCACGTCGGCGGTCAGGTCGATGGTCTGGGGAGTCAGGCTGGCGCGCCAGACGCTCGCCGGACTCGATAGCCAGCAGTAGTCGCCGTAGTGGGCAATCGCCAGTCCGTACTCCGACGTAAGGTTGAAAGGCACCGGCTCGCGCCAGAGGCTATCGATGAATCTCGTGTCGAGAACGGTGTGCAACCAGAAAGGCCGGCTGGAGGCTTCACTTCCGGAGTACTTCTCAATGAAGAAAGCACGGCAGACGTCTGGCCTGTCCAGGAACGGCTGGCGGTACTCGAAATTGCCATCGGAGGGGGCGGAAGCCAGCTCTTTCAGCTCCGACCACGTTCCCGCCGCCACGTCGCCGCCGTCCCCGTAGACCAGGCTCCACAGCTTAAAATTACCAGCGCTGTCCTTTCCCGTGACCAACAAATTCCAGTCGCCGGAATAGACCGTCGCCACGCCGGAGAGGTTGCCGGTGGTCTTGTCCCAGGCCGATTTCGCCTGCCATGCCCCGGCCACATGTTTCTTGACGTAGAGGGTGGACTGGTCGGCGAAGAAGATGGCAAGGTCGCCGTTGGGCTTGTAGGCAGCGGCCAGTCCGTAGACAGAGGTCGTCGGCGAGTAGTCAATCAGCTCCGGACTGCCCCAGGTAGCGCCATGGTCGGTGCTCTTGAGGCGCTGGATTTTGCGATTGGAACCGTCTATCCAGAAGATAGAGACCTCGGCGCCCAGGGAAGCGCAGGCAACGGCGACAGCATTGTACTGACTGGTATATGTCCACTGGCTGAAGTCGCTGCCCGGACCCGGGCTGGCCACCCGCTGACGGTAGAGCTTGTTGGAGTCGGCGGGCGGCGTGATTCTAACACGGATGAGGGAGCCATCGCCGGCAATGGTCAGGGCGTGATAGTAATCGTCTTCCGACCCGGTATAGAGTCGCGACCAGTCGTGCCTGACCACGCCGGCGATTTTGTTCTTCGCTTCCACCCTGACATAGGGCGTCGCTGACGCCTGTTTCTGAGCCGCGAGGAGTGTTGCCGAAAGAGTCCGCATCGCTAGTCCCTACCGCCTTTCTGGCCGGGAATATACCTCGTGCCCCAGAAGAGGTGCCCGGTGATGTAGCCCAGCGCAAAGACGAGGAGAAACCAGAATATCATCTCCCACAGCCAGTGCCCGAGCAGTGCGCCGATGGCCACCAGCCCGATAATCCACAAGCCTTCCAGCTTGTGCCAGGCGTCCCGTAGAATATATGTCCACGGTCGACCGCCAATCCTGGACCAGAGCGCTTTGTAGACATTCTGTGCCACAGATTCACCTCACCCTCTACAAGGGAAATCCTAAATCCGAAATCCTAAACAGGCCCTCCACTAGCTCGGACCGAAATCGGTCGTTTTGGAAACGATAGGAAAGTAGGGCTTGTACAGGGAGCGTATTCTCACCCGGTTCCGCCGGCCCAGGCGACTGATTTCCTGGCGGAAGTACCTGAGCTTGTCCCGCCCCCAGTCGAGAAACTGCCTAGGGGTCATCCCCCCACCCACATTGACGCGGTTGACGGCATAGACCGCCCACTCCACGGCGGCGTAGCCGCAGGCGCCGATGGCAACCAGATTCTCATACTGGGCGGGAATGGTGGAGGTGCTGGCATCAAGGGTGTGGAGTTTGCCGTAGTAGACGTAGGCATTCGAGCCATCCGGCACCTCTTCACCAAGAATTGTTAAAGCATCACCCCACAGGGCGAAGGGCTGGTACCTTTTGGGGAACTTGCCGGTGGGGTATTCCACGGCCTCCACCATCACCCGACTGGTGATAGTCGCGATGTCCACCTCCCGCGACCCGGCCGTCGTGGCTTTGGTCGCCTTCTGCTCCAGGGGGAGGTGTTCGGAAAAGTCTTTGACCGCGTGGGCGATATGGCGGTCCAGCTCGTCGTTCGTCCAGCGGTAGCTAGCGGCGTCTTCATCGTGCAGGTCGCGGCGGACCAGGGTCCGCATTTCAGCTAAGTTCATATTATGCTCACCTCCAGATTGAGTGGGCAGAGCCCACCTCCTTTTCCCCTCCCTGAGGGAGGGGAAAAGGATTTGAAAGAGGGGGCTTCGCCCCTCTTAGACGCCCCGAACCTCAATTCGTTCCAGCTTTTCGCAGGGCAAGCCTTCCTCGTGGCGGCAAATCTCCAGGTCGCAGAAGGACATTTCCGCGTTGTCCGCGCCTTCGTTGATGCTGGCGGCCTTGCCGGAAAGCTGTTTGGCATAGGTCATCAGCGCCTGCGCGTCTGCCTCGCTGGTAAAACTTAAGTCCAGTCTTACTCGATACTTCATTTTCACCACACTCCAAAGAAATGCTTTTCTCGATTAAACCTGTTCTGTATCTCAAGAGCGCTCAAAGCTCGGTTGTAGATACGAGGTAGAGCAATTTCCCCTTTGTGAAAGTCCGCAGGACTACCAATATTCTGGTAAGCTCCTATAAAAAGAGGTAGAGTGCCATTATAAACATTTCCTGTTTGAGCGACGGGCGTGGCATCGCTCAGAGCATTGACAAAGAGCCTCAGATTAACTCCATCGTAGACCCCAGCAATTTGGTAATATGCACCTGCAGGGATAGAGGTAGACCCTGTAATACTCTTCGCTTCAGGTCCAGTCCCGCCCCCAGTCCCCACACTGAAAGAGGCTTTATTGGTAGAAGAAATGTTGATGTAGTAAGCCCTGCCCGTAGCATCCCAAAAGTTTCCTATGAGAGTATGGTAACTTCCCACAACATCTCTTAACGCCCAGATGATGACAGTTAGCTGACTGCCAGGATTTGAGAAGCTCTCGTGGTCTGGAACGCTAACATAGTCATCTGTTCCGTCAAACCTCAGCACCCACAGCCCGCTAGGCAGGCGCTTCCAAGTTGCTCCTATGAGCGCGCCGTGATTACCATACGGGCTCCTGTCGTGTATTTTGCTACCCCCGCCCGGTAGCCCCGTCAGCGCCAGATTTGTCCCCAGAGTGGGCGGCGTAAATAAAACACTTGCCATCATCCCTCCTTACGAGGTCGCGTACTTGACCCGCGCGTAGCTGGAGTTCTTGATTTTAGCCCGACCCTGGTTGGCTTCGTTGCACTGGATGATGAGCCTCACTTCGAAGGGAAGCGAGTTGAAGTTGGCCTGCAGAGCGAAGCGTCCGCTCCGCGTCTCTTCCACATAGGTCGTGCCGATGTCGGTCTTGGTGACGGCGGTGTGCAAATCGACCCAGGTGCCGCCGGCGTTCCTCGCCTGCCACTTGTAGGTCACGTCCGCCGTGCCCGAGGACACCGCCCGCAAGGCGGCGGTCAAGCCGAACTCAACCTCCAGGAGCTTGCCCAGCGCCGGCGGCTTGACCGTGACCGTCTCCACCGCCACGTCCACCCCCGCCGTGCCAGTATCCTGCTCCGCTGACCACTGGATGCCGTCCGCGGTCAGCGCCCCCTTGGCGAAGGGGTATTCCACATGTTCAATCACTGCCATTACCATTCTTTTACCTCCGATTCACTTGTTCTTGACCCATCCCCTGACCCCCTTCCCTTGAGGCCGGTGGAAGTCGTTCCATCATTGCGAGAGCGCTGAAGGCGCTCGAAGCAACTTCATCGCCTTCTGTCATTCCCAATGAGCGACTTTGTCGCCATCCCGAAGAAATCGGGACTTGATTGGGAATCCAGAGGAGGAAAGGGAGTGGGTCTGGATTCCCGCTTCCGCAGGAATGACGGCATGATTGAGATTGCCACGGGGCTAAAGCCCCTCGCAATGACACTAAGCCAAGGATTAGTCCTTCACTCCGATGAGCGCGGCCGCTTTGACCGAGCTGAAGAGCGCCAGGGAAACATACCATTTGACCCGGGTGCGGCTGGCGTCCTTGCTCTCCATCGAGCCGAGCGGTTCTACGGTGAGATGCCCCGGGCTGGTCAGCCCACAGAGCGCCCACTCGCCGAACTGCACAGCGTAAATCGTGGAGCTATCGCCGCCGGTAGTTGCCGTCTCCACCCCACCCACCACCAGGTGGGTATCCAGCACCCAGTCGTTCACGCCGACGGGTATGCCGTCCCAGAACTGGATGAAGTTGCCCCACTTATCGCGGTCGGTCTCCATCATCCCGCCGGCGGCCCTTACCAGGGCATTGAACTTGCGACGCGAGCGGCGGCTCATAACGAGCATATCGGGCTTGCCGCCCTTGACGGCATCGATGAGTTCATCCAGCTTGGCAAGGGTGAGAGTAGCGCCAGCATCCGCCATCGCAATGACCTGCGGCCCCGCCGCGCCGGTATTGATGAGCTTCTTCAGCCCATCGAACGCCTTGGGGTTCGCCGTGGCGTCGCCGTAAATGAAGATGTCCTCGAACTTACTCTTGACCGCCTTCGCCTTCAGCTCGACCACCGCCGCCTCGAGGTCCTGGATGTTACTGCGGGTGGATTTGAGGAAATTGTCCACGTCAGCATCACCACCCATAATCTTGAGCTGGGCGGTCTTCTGCGTGAAGGTGGGTGTGGACTCCACCCAGGTATCGCCCACATCGTAGAAGTCGATGGTGGGCAGGACATTCTCCTGGTTGTAGGTCAGCCCGTTGCCGACAATCTCGATGAAAGGAAGCCTCTGCAGGATGGGCGATTCCTTGACGATGGTCTCCACCACCCCCTGCATCAGCATATCGTTGGAAAGCTTGGCCGCTTCTGCCAGTGTCAGTGCCATTACTTCTTACCTCCTATTGCGTATTGAATTTTCTCCCGCGCCGATAGCGCTGAAAGGTCGATTGGCGCCCGCGGCGGCGCCCCGAAGGGCACTTTGGCCTTCGAGATTTCCGCCTCGATGCCCTGCTTCACTTTGTCGACCAGGGCGCGGGCGTTTTCCAGCGACTGATTGATTGACTCGATGGTGTCGCCGGTCACCAGTTCCGCCGGAATGTCCGGGTTTGCCCGCGCGATGAGAGCCTTATGGCTGGCGATTGCCTTCCCCAGCACGTCGCCCGTTTCCGCCAGCTTCTTCTCGGACTCAACGACAGTCTGCTTCAGGATGGCTATCTCGCTGTCTTTGCCGGTGAGCGACTGCTTTAGCTCAGCAATCGCCGCGTCTCGGGCTTCAAGCTCCCGGGCAATGTCTGCCTTTTCCCGTTTCACCCGTTCCAGGTCGCCGCGGGTGGCTTCCAGCTCAACCGCTATTTGTTCCGCCTGTTCCATGATGGTGCCTCCTATTCCTCAACGCCTTCCGTCCCGAAAGCCCTCTCTCTCACGCCGCTTTTCGCGGACCTGGCGTTAAGCTCTTTGTTCATCTTGAGGATGACTTCCCTCTCCTCCAGCCAGCGCTTGAACTCGAACTCGGGGTCGCGGATGCCCATATCGTCCATCGCCCGACGTCGCGAGTGGATGCCCGTCTGGACGAGCACCTGCTCGTTGCTGACCTGCCGACTGATGTCCTGCGGCAAGACGGCCCCCCACACCACCCTCAGCCGGTTCTCCCCGAATATCTCGCCTGCATACTTCTACAGGAGCCTCAGAATCATCTGGTTGCGACGGTTATAGGCCGCGGTGCGGATGATTCTCTTACGCCGGACCTTCTGCAGTAGCGGGTGAAGCTCAATCTCCAGCGCGATGCCGGACAGGTCTCTCTCCACGCCGCCGAAAGCCGACCGCGGCGACTCCGAGATATCGTGCAGGGTGCGGTAAAGCAAATCGATGTAGTTGATGTGCAAGTTGACGCCGCCGCCCTGAAGTAAATCGAGGAGGTAGGCTTTGGCGTCCTCGGGGATGTTCCATACCGCTCCGGGGCGGACGGCAATGTCTTCCGATTCCTCGACATTTTCCAGCACCGCAATGGGGTTGCCGGACAGCTCCAGGATGCGGGAAAGCTGGCTCAGCGCCCGGTTCAGCTCCCGCTGGGACTCCATAATCTGAGGCAGGTCGGAGACGCCCCAGAACTTCTTCGGCTCGCGCAGGTTGGGATAGATAATGAAGGGAATGAAGCCGTAGGGGTTGGGCTTTTTCTCAATCAGGTTACTGTCCAGGTAAAGCTCAAAGTCCGATGCCGTCCAGACTTCGACGACCGTGGCCGTCTTGCCTTTGGGCTTAACCTGGTAGAGAAGCTGGGTTTCCTCCGCCGATAGACTGTACTTCGAAGCTACCCGCCAGACCCGCGAAATATCATCGCCCCACCACCAGGCATAAATCCCCTGGCTGTCCGGGGCGGTTACCCTCACCTTGCGCCCGGCGGCGTCCCAGACGACCTTAAAACAGGCATCGCCTAGAATGGCGCAGTCGATTTCCGTCTCCATGTCGAGTTGCTCCAGGTTGTTGTCCTCATATACCCGGTAAAGGGCTTTTTCCGCCTTCTGAGCTCTGGCTCTCGCCTCATCGGAGTCCTCGATGGCGTCCACGGCACAGCTGACGCCAGACATCAAATAGGACGTTACCTTGTCGATGAAGACACGGGCGTAGTTGAAGATGAGCCGCCTTTCGCCCCGCCGCTCCCGTCCCTCCCACTGCTTGCCCTGGTAGAAATCGAGGAGGTCTTTGTAACCCCGCACCCGCTCTAAGTCCAGTCGGGACAACTGCGTCGCTATGTTTTCATTCATCACGGTTCGCTCCTTTGCCCAGATTCACCGGCAATAATGGCTGCGGCAAATTGGACGGACTTATCTTCAACGCCCGCTGAATTGTCCTCTCACTCACGCCGAACATCTGCGCCAGCTCCCTGACGCTCTTCCGTTTGCTGTTGTACAGCCTCACGATTTCACGGTCCCGCGCCTTCTTCAGCCAGCTCTGCTTGCCTCTCGGCTGTTCGTAGAGGCACTGCGGGAAGGGACAACTGAGGCAGGACTCCGCCAGCTCACAGCCCTCGTCCCGGTAACGGCAGAACTCCGGTGGCAAATCGATTTCGGCAACACTCTCGGCATTCAATAACCCTCTCTCCAGCTCACTCATCGCCATCAACTCCGTATTAGTCTATTTGCGACACATCAATGCACTGAGATATTAGAACAATCGTTCTAATTAGTCAATGGGGTTTTGTCATCAGGTGGGGCAAAGACCTCACCCCCTACTAAATCCCCCTCCCCTTTCAAGGAGAGGGGGAAAAAGAAAGAGGGGTAGTGACCCCCTCTTAGACGCCTCAGCTTCCTTGACATCCCTGAGGCTGGCTAGTACGATATAACTGGATATTTGTGGAACGCTCCAGACTTCCCATTAGACTATGGCAACAAAACGCGATTACTATGAGGTCCTCGGCATCGCGAGAGACGCTAGCAACGAGGATGTAAAGAAGGCTTTCCGCCAACTGGCGATGCAGTACCACCCCGACCGCAACCGGGAGGATGGCGCCGAAGCCAGGTTCAAGGAAATCAACGAAGCCTACGAGGTCCTCGCCGACCCCGATAAGCGCGCCGCCTACAACCGCTTCGGCCACGTTGGTGCCGAGAGCGCCTATGCCCGGGGCTTCGAGGGGTTCGACTTCGGCGGCTTTGGCGATATTTTCGATGCCTTCTTCGGCGGGATGACGACCGCCGCCCGCAAAGCGCCCCAGCGCGGCGCCGACCTGCGTGCCGAGGTAACCATCACCCTCGAAGACGCCGCCTTTGGCGTGGAAAAAGAAATTGAAATCGTCAGGACAGAGCTCTGTTCTCAGTGTCGCGGCACCGGCGCCAGGCCCGGCACCCAGCCCACTCAATGCCCTAACTGCAACGGCTCAGGGCAAATACGGCGCGTCCAGCAAAGCCTCTTCGGCCGCTTCATCAATACCACGGTTTGCAGTCGTTGCCAGGGCGAAGGCAAAATCATCGCCGACCCCTGCCCGCAGTGCCGCGGCGCCGGCCGGGAAAGATACCACCGGCGTCTCAAGGTGAACATTCCGGCGGGGATTGGGGACGGCTCGCAAATGCGGCTAACAAGTGAGGGCGAGGCGGGGCTGAGGGGCGGCTCATCCGGCGACCTCTACATCAGCGTCTCCGTCCGCAAGCACGACCTCTTTGTCCGTGAGGACGATAGTATTCTTTACGAGCTACCGGTCAACTTCGCCCAGGCAGCGCTGGGCGTGGAGCTTGAGGTCCCCACCCTTTATGGGAAAGCTAAGCTCCATATTCCGCCCGGCAGTCAGACAGGCAAAATCTTCAAGCTGAAGAACCAGGGAATGCCCCACCTCCACCGCAACGGCCGCGGCGACCAGCTCGTCAGGCTGTTCGTGGCCACGCCCGATTCCCTGACCAAAGAACAGCGCCAGCTATTCGAGGAGCTGGCCAAGACACTGTCACCAGCGAAGAAAACTGCAAAGGAGAAAGAAGGGTAACCGACTCGCGTCAGGCGGTGTGTTCAAGGCGGGCTGTGCTCCTGCCGTCTTCGAACTCCCTTCCTCGGACACGAGGGCAATCCCGGCTTTGCGAGCGGCCGGTTATTTAGAGATTAGAGATTTCGGATTCTTCCCCAAACACTCCGAATCAGATGGGGCGTCTAAGAGGGGTGTTGGCAATCAGTTGAGATTGCCACGTTCCGCTCCTCGCAATGACAACGGGAACAAGAAGCGGAGCGTTAAGAGGGGCGCTAGCAATCAGTTGAGATTGCCACGTTCCGCTCCTCGCAATGACAACGGGAACAAGAAGCGGGGCGTTAAGAGGGGCGCTAGCCCCTCTTCAAATACCTCCTCCCCCTTCCCTTCTCAAGGGAAGGGGGTCAGGGGTTCACCCTGAAGGGGATAGGTTCTTCGGCCAGCACTAACTACTTTGCGGTCTTTTCCTTCTTCTGAAGAAAGAGAACAGCTTCCACTTCCGCCCCACCAGCTCGTGGGTCACGTTTGCCCCCATCATCTCCGCCGCCCCCCGGCGTGGCTCGAGGTTCTCATACAGGACCTGGTAGACCTTCTCGGTAATCGGCATCTCCAGCCCGAGCTTCTCGGCAACATTGCGCGCCACCAGCGTTGTGCTCACGCCCTCTGCCACCGCGTCCATCGAGCTCAGGATTTCGGTCAGCTTCCGCCCCTTCGCCAGCTCACAGCCGACGTAGTGGTTGCGGCTCAGCGGGCTGGCGCAGGTCGCCACCAGGTCGCCCAGCCCCGCCAGCCCGGAAAAAGTCAGCGGGTGCGCCCCCAGCGCCACCCCCAGCGCCGAAATCTCGGTCAGGCCGCGGGTCACAAAGGCCGCCTTGGCATTATCGCCATAGCCCAAGCCATCGGCGATACCCGCCCCCAGGGCAATGATATTCTTCAGCGCCCCACCCAGCTCCACCCCGATAACGTCCGTGTTGGTGAAAACGCACAGGTTGGGCGTGGTCAGGAGCCTCTGCACTTTCCGCGCCACTTCGATGTCCTCCGCCGCCACTACCGTCGCCGCCGGCAGACCGCACCGGACCTCGCGAGCCAGGTTAGGACCCGAAACCACGCAGATGTTCGGGCGGAAACGCGGGTTTATCTCCTCGGCGATAATCTGGGACATCCGCTTGCCCGTGCCAATCTCCAGTCCCTTCGCCGCGCTGACAATCGTCATCGGCTTGGTGAGATAAGGAGACACCTGCTTGATGTTCTCCCGCATCGACTGTGATGGCACGGCCAAAATGACGGCTTTGACGCCAGCCATCGCTTCCTTCAAGTTAGTGGTAACCACGACATTGGAGGTGAAGGGAATAAAATCGGGTTCGCCGTTGCCATTGCTCCGGGCTTTTGCCGCCTCTTCCTCGGTGCGCGCCCACAACCGCACCTGCAAGTTCTTCTGCGCGGTGATAGCCGCCAGAGTCGTGCCCCAACTGGTGACACCAATAACGGCAATACTGAGCATGGCTTAGCCTATCATAGCTGAAGTCGATGGGAAAATCCAGCTAGGAGTTGGTGGAGGAGACGGAGTCGCCTACCGGGACACGCTCGCCAAGGCGGCGCTCCGTGCCGGCCAGCAATCGGGAGATGTTATCGCGATGCCAGATGATAATGAAGATGGCGCCGATGAAGGCATAAATCAAATACTCGACCGGGAACCCGGCGAAGATGGTTAACGGGATTAAGATGACGTAAACCCCGACCACGCCGGCAATGGCACCAAGCGACATATAGCGCGTCAGTCCCGCCCCGATAATCAGCACCTCCGCCCCGAAAAGCGCCACCGCCGGCGATAGCGCCGCCAGCCCGCCGAAGAAGGTGGCCACCCCCCGTCCCCCCCTGAACTTGAGGAATATCGACCACTTGTGGCCGCAGACGGCGACAATAGCGCCGAGTACCTGGGCGCTCTTCTCCAGCCAGATGGTATGGTTACCGGCGACCATGTAGTCTCCGTTGAGGATGAGACCGGCAAAGAGGACTGCCAGGGTGCCTTTGAGCAAATCCAGGACTAAGGAGAGTACCGCCGCCTTCTTCCCAGCCACCCGCAGGACATTGGTGGCGCCAATCTTGCCGCTACCGATGGTTCTGACGTCTACCCCGCTCGCCTGCCGGGTAATCATCAGCCCGAAGGGAATTGAGCCGAGCAGGTAGCTGGCTATCACCACGCCAACGAACTTGGCAATAATCATCGCTCTACCCTTGCCTTAAACACCAGACGGATGGGCGTCCCGTTAAAACCGAAGGCCTGGCGTAGCTTGTTTTCCAGGAACCGCTTGTAGGAGAAGTGGATTAGTTTAGCATCATTAACGGAAAATGTAAAGACGGGCGGGTTCGTTGCCGTCTGGGCCACTTTGAACAGTTTGAGCACTTTCTTCCCCCTCCGCGGGATAACGTGAGACATTACGGCCCCTCTGACAACGTCGTCCAGCTCCGCAGTCTCTATCTTCCTCTGCCTCTCCTGGAACGCTTCGTATGCCTGGGGCAGGAGTTTATCGACTCCCTCGCCGGTCAGCGCCGAGGTGAACAATACCGGGGCGTAGTCCAGGAACTTCATCTCGCCCCGGACGTAATCCGTCCACTTCGCTTTGCTTTTCGGCTCGACCAGGTCCCATTTATTGACGATGACCACTACCCCCTTCACCGCCTGCTCGATGTAGCCGGCGACGTGCATATCCTGGGCAGTCACCGTCTCACCGGCGTCCATCACCAGCAGGACCACGTCCGCCCGGTCGATGGCACGCAGGGCACGGATGACGCTGTACTTCTCCACCCCCACCTCGACGCGTCCCCGCCGGCGGATGCCTGCGGTATCAATAAGTAACACACTTCTTCCGTCAAAGTCAACCAGCGTATCAATCGCGTCACGCGTCGTTCCGGGAATATCGCCCACGATGACGCGTTCGCGGCCCACCATCACGTTCAACAGCATTGATTTCCCCACCCCCGGCCGCCCCACGATGGCTATCTTCATCACCTCCGGCTTGACTTCATCTTCCGAAGGCGGCGGCAGGAGCGCGATGATTTTATCCAGCAACTCAGCGGTGCCCTTGCCGTGGTAGGCGCTGATGGGCACGGGCTCGCCCAAGCCGAGCTGGTAGAAATCGACGGCCTGGTTCTCCAGCTTGAGGTTATCGGCTTTGTTTACCGCCAGCACAATCGGCTTGTTGGTCTTGCGGAGCCGGCCGGCAATCTGCAGGTCGAGCGGGACCACGCCATCCTGCACGTCCGCGAGAAAGAGAATGACATCAGCCTCAGCGATGGCCGTTCCCACCTGCGCTTGCACGCGCTGGGAAATAGTGCTGCGCGGTTCCATCTCCAGGCCGCCGGTGTCAACGAGAACAAACTCAACCCCACCCCACGATACGTTGGCAAAAAGGCGGTCGCGGGTGGTGCCGGGCAGGTCTTCCACGATTGCCAGAGGCTTACCGACGACCCGGTTGAGGAGGGTGGACTTACCCACATTCTGCCGCCCGACAATGGCTACCATCGGCTTGCTCACGGCATTCTCCCCGGGGGTTAGCCCAGTATCTCCAGACCGCCGAGCATCTCCGCCAGCAGGGCTTTCTGAGCGTGAAGCCGGTTCTCCGCCTGGTCGAACACTACGGACTGCTCCGTGTCCAGTATATCCGCCGAGACTTCCTCGCCGCGATGCGCCGGCAGAGGGTGCATTATGATGGCGTCTCCCCGGGCCAGCGCCAGCAGGTCGCTGTTTACCTGGTAATTGGCAAAGACCTCGCGGCGTTTCGGCGCCTCCGCTTCCTGCCCCATACTTGTCCAGACATCGGTGTAGACCACGTCCGCCCCCCGCACCGCCACCTTCGGGTCTTCCGTCAGCAGTATCCCTGAGCCGGAGTTATCGGCATATTCCTGCGCCAGGCTGAGCACCTTCTCCTGGACCTCGTAGCCTTTGGGGGAAGCGATGCGGAAGTTCACACCGGCAAGAGCGGATGCCAGCATCAGGCTGTTTGCCACGTTGTTGCCGTCACCGGTGTAAGCCACCGTCAATCCTTCCAGGTCGCCCTTCCTCTCATATATAGTCATCAGGTCGGCGAGCGCCTGGCAGGGATGCTCGAAATCGGAAAGGGCGTTGATGACCGGCACGGAGGCAAAGGCCGCCAGCGACTCCACCGTGCTATGGGCAAAGGTGCGCGCCGCAATGACGTCCACGTAGCGACAAAGGACACGAGCGACATCGGGGATGGACTCGCGCCGGCCCAATCCAACCTCTTCCGGCGAAAGGTAAAGCGATTCCCCGCCCAGCTGGCGCATCGCCAGCTCAAAGCTCACCCTGGTCCGCAGGGATGGTTTTTCAAAGACGAGCACCAGCGACTTCCCGCTGAGGGTGGTCGTCCAGCCGCCCTGCTTCATATCAACGGCGGTCTGAATCAGCGCCTTTATTTTTTCACTGGAAAGATCGGATATGGAAAGGAAATCTTTACCCTTCATATTGGACTCCTGAAGCTTGTTCTAAAGTATACCACAAATAATAACCAATCAGTAGGCATTGGGGCAACGGGCTCCGTTTGGTGTCAGTTGAGTTTCACCTCACCCCCTTAATCCCTTTCTCCTTAAAAGGCGAGGGGAAGAGTTTTCTAGAGAGAGGGGGGAGAAAGAAGCCTCCATCTCTTTCTTTCACTCCCCCTTCTCTTACCCAAGGGAAGGGGGTAAGAAGGGGGATAGGTTGATTCGCGTCAACCAAATGAGAACTATACCCGGCGACGTTCCGGCTAGAAGTCCCTGAGCGGGACTTTGCGCAGGGGTTCCAGGTATGAAGTGTCGTTGTGTTTGGTCAGAACAAACCTGCCCTTGTCATAGTCGAAGATAGTGATGCCGGCGGTATCCACCTTGACGCTCCAGAACCGCGAGTTGTCCAGCCCCAGTAGCGCCAGAATCAGCACCTTGTTCACCACCCGGTGGGAGACAAGCACTACCGGCGCCTGGTGCTTCTTGACTACCTCCGTCACTACGGACATCGCCCTTTCCGTCACGCCATCCAGCGTCTCCCCGCCCGGTATCCTCGCCTCTTGCGGACGCTCCGCCCACACGGCAAAGACTTCGCTGTACCTGCCCTTGACGTCTTGAAGCGATAGCCCGTTCCACTCGCCGAAGTCAAAATCAATCAGTCCGGGCGCGGTTTGAACATCCAGCTTGTGGCGGGCGGCGATAATCTCGGCGGTCTTCAGCGCGCGTTTCAAGGGACTGGAGTAGACCGCCTCTATCTTCCGTCCGTCCAGGAACTGCGCCAGCAATTCTGCCTGTTTTATTCCCGTCTGGTTGAGCGGGATGTCGGCCCGGCCGCGGAAGACCTCGGAGACGTTCCACTCGGTCTCGCCGTGCCGCGCCAGGATAATTTCGGTCATCTATTTCTTCGGCTCCACCTTCTCAACCTCGATGGCGCACTCGGAAACCAGAGCGGCGAAAGCCTCCAGCGCGGCGAGGACCGGCGCCGCCATAATCCCCACCGCCACCACCGGCGCGCCGATAGTCAGCGGCAGTTCCAGCACCGTCTTTCCGTCGTGCACAATACGCACCCGCCGGACGTTCCCCTCGCGGATAAGCTGTTTCACCTTCTCCACCAGCTGGCTTCCGGAAATCGTGAATTTCTCTGTCGTCATGGACACCTCCTCCTATCCGCATATTAAGGAAGTCAGCGATAAGGTGTCAAGGTGTGCCCTTTTGAGGGGCTCCGTTCGTCATTGGTTGGATTTTGCCTCACCCAATTAATCGCCCCCTACCATGAGTTTGTTGAGTTGATTGGGTTTGTTGAGTTGGTTCCAACCTAAAACATGACTCTATGACTCCATAAACTCTACAGACTCTAAAAACTGGAAGGAGCAAGGGGATAGGTTGGTTACCCAGCCAAATCCGAACGATACCTTTTGAGACTACCTAACAAATGTAAGATACACCTCTTGAGGCCCCTTATGCTATAATTCAATTAGCACGGAGGGATTGAGACTGAAAGCAATCGAAGTCGCGCGGAAGGCAGTTGAAGCCTGCAGCGAAAAGCAAGCCACGAATATCGTTTTGCTGGACGCCCAGGAAGTCTGCAGTTTCGCCGATTATTTTGTCATTTGCTCCGGCGAAAGCACACCGCAACTCAAGGCGATTATTGAAGAAGTCGAGAAGACCCTCAAAGCCAAGGATGTTGTCCCCGGCCACCACGAGGGGACGGCCGATTCCGGCTGGATGCTGCTCGATTACGGCGACGTCATCGTCCACGTCTTTGGCAAACCAGAGCGCGAGTACTACCAGCTGGACGAGCTCTGGGCGGATGCCAGCCCCGTCATCCGCATTCAGTAGACTATTTCTTCCGGGGAAATAGCTCATTCTCTCTGAAGAAGAGCCTGATTTCTTCCTCCGTCGTGTCCACTGAATCCGAGCCGTGGATAGCATTGTGAGTAACGTCGACCCCAAAATCCCTCCGGATTGTTCCCTTTTCTGCCTTGCCCGGGTCGGTGGCGCCCATCGCCTCGCGGATGACCTGCACGGCGTTCTCCCCGTCAAAAACGATGGCCATAATTGGCGCCGAGGTAATAAAGTCCATCAGCTCTTCAAAGAAAGCCTTGCCCCGGTGCATGCCGTAGTGCCTTTCGGCCATAGCGCGGTCCATATGCACCAGCTTGATTCCGGCGACTCTCAGCCCCTTCGCCTCGAGCCGGCTGATAATGGCGCCACCCAGTCCGGTGTGCATCGCATCAGGCTTGATAATAACCAGCGACCGCTCCATCGACAACCTCCTTACGTCTGAGCATTGAACAACCGGGCTAAGCTGTCAACATTCGCCTTTTCCAGCGAATCGACGACAACGTCCGCTTCGCTGAGCTTTTCTCTCGGGTTAGTATTGGTCACGGCAACGCATTTCATCCCGGCTCTTTTGGCGGCGGCGACTCCGGCCACGGCATCCTCAATGACCACGCAGTTCTCAGGTGTCACACCCAGCTTCTGCGCCGCGAGGAGAAACGCCTGGGGGCTGGGTTTACCTTCGGTGACTTCCCGGCCCCAGACAATAGCCTCGAAGTACGGCTCTATTCCCAGGCTGCCGATAATGAGGTGGATGTTCTCGGGCGGGGCGGAGGAAGCGATTGCCATCTTTATCCGGTGTTGCCGGAGTGATTTGATAAGCTCGATGGCGCCCGGAAGCGCCTTGACGTTGGCCGCCACCCGGTCGCGGTAGTTGGCTTCTTTCTCGCGGGCAACCGCGTCCAGTTCCTCGGGCGAGATGTTGCCTTTGCAGGCATACCTGATGATGGTATCATTCCTCTGCCCGAAGTGACGCTTGAACTCCTCCAGCGTGAACTGAATCCCTCGCTTCTGGAAAACATCCTGCCACGCCTGGAAGTGGTACTTGCCGGTATCGGCAATGACGCCATCCATATCCCAGATGACCGCCTCAAGCCTGCCGGACATTTAGGACTCCGGCTCCTTCGGAGCAATAATGGCGTGCGTGCCGAAGCCTTCCGCCATCAAGGTGCCGTCAGGCAGAGTCATCTTGGCCTCGGTCTCAACGTATTTGGCGCTTTGTTTGGTGATGGTGGCGGTGATAATGAGACGCTCGCCGACGGCGACCGGGCGTTTGAAGTTGACCCGCAGGCGGGCGGTGACGCAGTCGAGTCCGGCCAGCTTGGTTGCCCAGCCCATCCCCTCATCGAGGGCGCTGGCGATGATGCCACCGTGCAGGACGCCCGCCCAGCCCTGGTACAGTTTGGCCGGTGTGAACTCCGCCCGGACGATGCCGTCTTCCTTCTTGAAATTCAGCTTGAGGCCGATGGGGTTGTTCTGGCCGCAGCCAAAGCAGAGGCCGTCAGTCATATCGAAATTGAACTTGATGCGGGGTCGCTCGGACATAGGAATCCTTTCTACAGTCATTTGGTTGTTGTCATTGCGACCTTTCCAAAGAAAGGGAAGCAATCCCTGTGTCATTAATTTGTTGAGATTGCCATCCTTCACTGTGTGAAGGACAATGACAGCAGGTGTCAGGCGCAACCAGAATCAAATAGTTTCCTTTCTCGCTAAGGAATGAATGCACTACTTGAGGCGGAAGTGCTCCCAGCCCGGCTTGTGCAGGTGGTAAGGCTTGCCGTGCGAGTCCACGATATAGGCTTTGCCCCAGCGGTCCTCCTCGGCAATCTCACCGATGACCGTCACCGGGCAGGACAGGGCGGTCTTCACCTTCTCCATCACCGTGTCCGGGGCGGCGAAGAGAAGCTCGTAGTCCTCACCGCCGGAGAGCGCCAGGTCGATGGCTTCTTTCTTGAACTTTGACTTGACGACGGGGTGAATGGGCAGCTTATCGGCATTGACACGGGCGCTGACGTGGCTGGCTTTGCAGATGTGGTTCAGGTCGGAGATAAGGCCGTCACTGACGTCCATCCCCACTTTGACGCCGTTCCTGACCAGTATCAGACCTTCCGAGACGCGGGGCAGAGGTTTGCAGAAGGCATCGCGCAGGTAGCTGGTGCTCGCGTCATCGAATTTGAGCTTCTCGCTGAGCATTCTGAAGCCGGCGGCCGCGGAACCCAGATAGCCGGTAATGGCGATTTTGTCGCCGGGCCGGGCGCTATTGCGGGTCAGGAGGTTCGCCTTGTCACGGTCGATAGTCGTGCCGAGAACGGTAACCGTGATGGAGACCACCGGCGCGCGACTGGTATCGCCGCCGATGATGGCGATGCCGTAGCGCTTGGCCAGCTCAATCATACCGCGGTACATCGTGGTCACGTCATCGACCTCGTTGTCGTCGAGAAGGGTCAGGGAGACGAGGGCGTAGGTGGGTATGCCGCCCATCGCGGCGATATCGCTCACCGTGACCGCCAGCGATTTCCAGCCCAGGTCGTGCCAGGAAGTCAGGTCCAAGCGGAAATGGATGTCCTGAAACAAGGAGTCGACGTGGGCGAGCTGGATTGAGCTATCGCTGTACCAGGCGGCGGCATCGTCGCCGATGCCGAGGATGAGCTGGCGCCAGGAGTTGAACTGGAGGTCCTGGGAGTTCTCCACCATCTTGCCGAGGAGGTCGACCAGGCCGAATTCACCAAGCTCTGAGACTTTCATCGGGAAAATTATAGCACGGTGCAGGTAGGGGGACAAATGGGAGACTCACGAGGTGGCCAAGCGACCGAACAAGGGCGCACTAATCACCAATTCGATTTGGGAATTAAGAATTTTCTGGAGGGAAACGAATCGAAGCTGATTGGCGCCGTTTAGCTTCGATTCGTTTTTAGAGTTATGTAATCTGTTTTTGGTGTTATGTAAAGGAAGAATTGTTACTGATGTTAGTCAAGAATAACCTCTGGCGCGAGCCTTCCGGCAGAGGTAGGACACTCATCTACAAACTGGATCCCGACTTTCGTCGGGATGGCTGCTATGCATGATTCAGTTTATTGAGATTGCCACGTCGCTTCGCTCCTCGCAATGACAATTTATATTATACCCTCTTGTATTCTTGGGAAAAACCTGCTATGTTTTTAGGCAAATGCGCTACGCCATTATTGCCGATATCCACTCCAACCTTGAGGCGTTCACTGCCGTCCTCAAGGACATTGGCAAGCAGGGCAAGGTGGAGGAGGTCTGGTGCCTCGGAGACGTGGTTGGCTACGGACCCGACCCGCACGCCTGCATCGAGCTTCTGAAGCAATGCAACCACGTCTGCGTGGCCGGCAACCACGACTGGGGAGCCATCGGCAAGATTGATATTGCCCGGTTCAACCCGGACGCGCAGACCGCCTGCCGCTGGACGGAGAGACAGTTAAATCCGGTCGATACCGACTTTCTCCAGCGCCTACCGAAGGTCGAGGCGAGGGAGGCTTTCACCCTGGTCCACGGCAGCCCGCGGGAGCCAATCTGGGAGTACACGCTTTCCAGCAGCATTGCCGGCCAGAACTTCCCGTTCTTCACCTCCAAGTACTGCTTTGTTGGCCACACGCACGTGCCGATGGTCTTCAAGCAGGAGGACGATGGCCACTGCTCTTCCGGACAGCTATCGATGAACGTGGGCCTGGCGCTGGGGAAGAACCGGCTTATCATCAACCCGGGCGGGGTGGGCCAGCCCCGCGATGGCGACCCGCGCGCCAGCTACGCCATCTACGATAGCGAGGCCAACCTGGTCAAGCTCTACCGCCTCCCCTACGATTTCAAGGTCACCCAGGACAAGATGATGCGGGCCGGTCTGCCGGTGCGCCTCGCCGCCCGCCTGAGCTACGGACGTTAGACAAAGCCGAGATTGCCACGCCCCGATTTCATCGGCACCCCAAAGTACGAAAATAGCACTCTTTGTCATAGCCTTCACCCCATCCCCATCTGGATTCCAGCTTTCGCTGGAATGACAAAACAGTAATTGAATAACAAGGATATTTTTCCCCATTTTGCGCAAGATTTTATTATTAAGGGACCAGAGGCTCAGGCTCTGTTGTTCCGGAGGTACTCCGCCACGCGAAGCTCGATGCCTTTCACCCGCTCGATGTCGTTATCGAACGAGCCGCCCTGCTCCGGGATGCCGCGCAGGACTTCGATGGTTACCATTATGTCCGAGTTGCTGGCGGAGAAGACATCGTGCATCAGATTCAGATGGCGGTAGTAAGTCATCTGGAAAGAGATGAAGGCATTGTTCAACTGGTCGCGCCGCTTGCCCCACACCCCGTAGATGTCGTCGTCCAGCGACCTGATTAGCTGGCTTTTGCGACTCAGCGTCTCCGCTTCCGTGACTTTGCCGCTGCGGTGTTCGGCGTAGAGAGCGGCCAGCTTCTCGTAGTAGGACTGAAAAACCCGGCTTTCCTTGAGCTTGTTGGTCAGCTCGCGGTCCAGCGTGGCGTAGACTTCCGAATCGCGGCCGAACCTCTCCTCGGTGAAGAGCAACGAAGAGACGTAGCCCATAAGCTCGCCGGAGGCTTCCTCGATACCCAGCGGCGATTTGATTTGCTCGTGCCAGTCCTCGTGGAAGACGATGAAAATGAAGCGGTGCAGCGGTGATTCGAGGAGTGATTTAGTGATGGGCGTGCTGATGCCCGCCAGCGCCGGTATTGAGTAGTAGAAGACGTCATACTTCCGGGTGTCGATGGACGATGTCCGTGCCGTGCCCTCCCCGTACTTCAGGGCGGGGTCGTCGAGTGAGTAAGGAAGGTCGGCGACCGGCACGTAGAAATAGTAGTCGTAGGCTTCCTTCTTATCGGAGTAGCTGGCGAAGTTTTCCGTCGGGTCGAAGCCGAGCTTCTTCTGAAACGCCTTGATTTCCTTGACCAGCTCCAGCCTTTCGTTTTCCGAGAGCGATGTCGAAGTAGCCGCCGGTTTGCAGGCGGAAACAACGACGGCCAGCGCGAAGAGCCAGCTCAGGACTATCAGTAGTAGCTTAATCACCAAAGTCCCCCGGCTTCTATTTTAGCTTTTTCGAAGGACTAATGGAAAGTTTGCCTGGAACGGGGTCATGGCGAGCGCAGCAAAGCAGTCTCAAAACCCCAGACTGTCACTGCGAGCCCTTCACCCTGTCACTCTGAGCGAAGCGAAGAGTCTCGGGGCGCTCAGGGCAGGCGCAGCGAAGCAGTCCCAAAACCCCAGACTGTCACTGCGAGCCCTTCGCCCTGTCACTCTGAGCGAAGCGAAGAGTCTCGGGGCGCTCAGGGCAGGCGCAGCGAAGCAGTCCCAAAACCCCAGACTGTCACTGCGAGCCCTTCGCCCTGTCACTCTGAGCGAAGCGAAGAGTCTCGGGGCGCTCAGGGCAGGCGCAGCGAAGCAGTCTCAAAAGATTATTCGATTCATTGAGATTGCCACGTCACTCCGTTCCTCGCAATGACAAATAGGATATTAACGCCCCGCTTGATTATCTTGAATCGTGGTGCTATCATTTTCCACAAGACTGACGCAACGACTTGAGTGAATTCAGGAGGACGCGATGCCAGCTAAAGCCAACAAAGTCAAAGTACCGGTCATGCCCTACTATGGCGACGAGGATATGGAGCTGGATTTCCCTGCCGCCTGGGACGTCCATTTGTGCCAGATGAAGGGGTGGAATACCCCCCGTCTGACCGCCACCCAGATGAGGAAAGCCTTCGCCAAGCCCATCGGCACCAGGACCATCCGGGAGATGGCCAAGGGCAAGAAGGAAGTCGTCATCCTCTTTGACGATTTGTCCCGCGGCACGCCGGCTGATGTCATCGTCCCCTTTGTCCTGGAAGAGCTCAAGGCCGGCGGCATCAAAGATGACAATATCCGCTTCATCGCCGCGTTCGGCGCGCACGGGGCGATGAACAACCTGGAGCTCGCCAAAAAGCTGGGACCGGATATCCTGCGCCGTTATCTCGTCTACCAGCACAATCCCTATGAGAACTGCGTTCCCCTCGGCCAGACGAGCTGGGGCACGCCTGTGGCCGTGAACGCCGAATATATGGCCTGCGACCTGCGCATCGGCATTGGCGCCATCGTGCCCCACCCCTTCGGTTTCGGCGGCGGCAGTAAAATCATCCTGCCCGGCATCGTGTCAATGGACACCATCGATGCCAACCACACCCGCCTCGGCCTGTGCGATAAAGTCTGCATATGCAATCTGGCGGGCAACATCCTCAAGGCGGATATCGATGAAGCAGCGAGAATGGCCCGGCTGGATGTGAAAGTGGACGCCATCCTGAACCAGAAGCGAGAAGTTGCCGCGCTCTTTGTCGGCGACTTCATTGAAGAGTACAAAGCCGGCGTGAAAGTGGCCCGCGAGCACTATGCTACTGAGATGGTCACCGATTGCAATATCGTCGTCGCCAACTGCTATCAGAAAGCCAACGAGATTACTCTGGCGCCTTTCATCGCCTCCCCACTCCTGACCAAAAAGGGCGGCGATATGGTCCTGATGTCCGTCTATCCCGCCGGACAGATTCTCCACTACTTCGGGCGGAGCTTTGGCAAGAAGTTCGGCGGCAGGGGCTGGAATGTGCCGGGGCCTGAGGGCCGGCATGCCGGATTACCAGAGAACGCCAAAAAGCTGACCGTCTTCATGCCCTACCCGGACAGGGTGGGCGTTGACTGGCTGGCGCCTTACGAGCTGGTGAACTTTGCCTCCAGCTGGGACGAGGTGCTCACCGACCTGAAGAGCCGCTACGACGACAAAGCCAAAGTCGCCGTCATCCCGGACGCCACTGTGCAGTACTTCCCGGACGCCTGCGCTCTGCAAGGGGATTACTAGAGCCGCTCCTGCAGTTCAGAAAACAAAAGAAAAGGGGGGCTTGATGCCTCACATTCCTAACTCCTTCATTACTGAGGTGGAGTGAACCCAACTGCTTTTGACTTCTTTTCAGCGCAATATTTCGAACCAGATACCACATATGGGAGAGCGGTCAGGATATTGAAAAAGAAAAGATTGATATCTCCCTTAAGACTTGCCTTCGGGGCTTTGATTAGAATTATGAAGCAGATAGACCCGCCATTCAATTCCATTACCAACCATTTTAAGAAGGGAAGCTATGTTAGGGTCTACTGTAGAAAGTAGGCCAGCTTTGACGTGTAGCGGTAGACTTGTTTATGTTGACGTTGAGCTCAGGCATTGTTAACATAAGACTGGAGGCTGATTATGACGACCAGGCAGGATATTCCCAGACTATCGCTTTTCCCGCTTACGGCTGAGGTCAACCGCCAGGGCCACCTGGTCATCGGCGGGTGTGATTGCCTCGACTTAGTCCGGGAGTTTGGCACGCCGCTCTACGTCTTTGACAAGTATACCCTCCGCAGTAAGTGCGCCGAGTACAAGAAAGAGTTTGGCAGTCGCTACGCTGACACAGTCATACTCTATGCGGGCAAAGCCTTTATGAACCGGGCATTGGTGAATATGTTCAAGGAGGAGGGGCTGGGGCTGGACGTGGTCTCTAAAGGCGAGATGTACATTGCTCATTCCGTGGACTTCCCGATGGTAAAGGTCTATTTCCACGGCAATAATAAGTCGAAAGAAGAACTAAATCAGGCGCTGGAGTGGAAGGTCGGCAAAATCGTCGTCGATAACTTTCATGAGCTGGAAATGCTCAGCGCTCTTGCCCGAGAGAAAGGCGTCAAGCAGGATATTTTGCTGAGGCTCACCCCTGGCGTCGACCCCCACACCCATAAGTTCATCAGCACCGGCATCACCGATAGCAAGTTCGGCTTCCCACTGGTCACTGCCGAAGACGCCATCAGTAGGGCGATGAGAGCCGCCAATCTCAACCTGGTCGGGCTTCATTTCCACCTCGGCTCGCAAATCTTTGAGGCTGAGCCGTACGTGGAGGCGATTGGCGTCGTCCTCGACCTGGCGGCGAAGATGAAGTCGAAGGTGGGCTTCGTGCTTAAGGAACTCGACATCGGGGGCGGCATAGGCGTCCAGTATACGCTCGATAACCCGGCGCCGCCGGTCTCCCATTACGCCGAAAAAATAGTCGCCAAATTCACCGGCAAGTGCCAAGAATTGAAGCTGGCTCCGCCGCAACTGGTCATCGAGCCGGGCCGGGCGATGGTCTGCCAGGCCGGTGTGGCGCTCTACACGGTGGGGGTGGTCAAGGACATCCCCGGCGTTAGGCACTACGTGTCGGTGGACGGCGGGATGGGCGATAACATCCGGCCGGCCATCTATGGCGCAAAGTATGAGGCGCTTCTGGCGAACCGGGCCATGGCCAAGGATGAAAAGAAAGTGACCATCGCCGGGAAATTTTGCGAATCGGGCGATATTCTCATCCGCGACATCGTCCTGCCCGAGATGAGCGCCGGCGATATCCTGGCGATACCCGACTCCGGCGCCTACTGCCTGGCAATGGCGAGCAACTACAACGCCTCGCTGAGGCCGGCGGTGGTGCTCGTCCAGAAGGGCAAGCCGTACCTCATCCGGCGCCGCGAGACATTCGAAGACATAGTCCGCTGCGACGTGGCGTAGAGGCAAGTATAATGTGGGACGTCATCGGACAGGCTCGAGCAGTCACCCTGCTCCAGAAGGGGCTGGAACGGGATACGCTCGCTCACGCCTATCTCTTTGTCGGGCCGCCGCACGTGGGTAAGATGACGCTGGCAACCAACCTGGCGCAGGCGCTCAACTGCGCGGAAAAAGAGCGACCCTGCGGGAATTGCCCGTCCTGCCGCAAAATCGCCGCCAGCAATCACTCCGATGTCCAGGTAATCCGCCTATCGAAAGATGAGAAAGCGGCGGATGGCAAGCTAAGGACGGAAATCAGCATCGAGCAGATAAAGGAGATGAAGCACGCCGCCAATTTGCCTCCCTTTGAGGGGAAGTATAAAATATTTATAGTTGAGGGTGCGGAGTCCCTCTCGTCGGAAGCGGCAAATCGACTGCTCAAGACACTGGAGGAGCCGGTGGGCAAGGTGGTCTTCGTCCTGCTGACGGAGAACGATAAACTACTACTTTCAACCGTAGTCTCCCGATGTCAGAAGGTCGAGCTGATGCCTCTCCCGACCCAGGACATAGAGGCGGCGCTCATCGGCCGCTGGCAGATTGAAGCGGAGCGGGCGAAGCTGTTAGCGCGGCTATCGCACGGCTGTCTGGGCTGGGCGGTTGCCGCCGCCGCGGATGGGGGGCTGGTCCAGCAGATGGGTGAGAAACTCGACCGCCTGCTCGATGTTATTAGCTCGGACCTGGAGGGGCGCTTCGCTTATGCCAGCCAGCTCGCGGCCCAGTTCGGACAGAACCGCGAGGGGGTGCAGGAGGCGCTTGACCTCTGGCTCGACTGGTGGCGGGACCTGATGCTGGTCAAGGCAGGCCATGGGGAAATGACAACGAATATCGACCGGACCAAAGAACTGGATGAAATGGCAAAGAGGTATCAACTGGCACAAATCAGGACATTCATCAACAGTGTCCAGGAGGCAGGGGCACAGCTCAGGCTGAATGCCAACCCGAGGCTCGTCCTGGAAGTGCTGATGCTGGATATGCCGGAAAAGGAGGGGCGTGGTGAGGGCAAACTCACTACCACAGTTTAAGATATGGCTAATGTTGTTGGTGTTCGATTCCGCAGGGCCGGTAAGGTCTATTATTTCGACTCAGCCGAGTTTGAGATTAAGATAGGCGAGCACGTCATCGTGGAGACGGCGCGGGGCCTGGAAATCGGGCGGGTGGTCATCGCGCCGCGACAGGTGCTGGCAAATGAAATCACCGAGCCGCTCAAACCGGTAGTCCGTCTCGCTTCACCCGAGGACGTCAAACACGGCGAGGAGCTGGACGCCAAAGCTGAAGAGGCGCTCATCGAGTGCGGCAAGATGATTAACGAGCTTCAGCTGCCGATGAAACTGCTCACCGCCGAGTATAATCTCGATGGCAACCGGCTGACCTTTATGTTCAGCGCCGAGGACCGGGTGGACTTCCGCGAGTTGCTCAGACGATTGATCCGGCAGTTCCGGGTCAGGATTGAGCTGCGGCAGGTAGGCGCGCGTGACGAGGCAAAGCTCATAGGCGGCTTCGGGCGGTGCGGCCGCCATCTCTGCTGCGCCAGCTTCATCGATGAGTTCCAGCCGGTGACCATCAAGATGGCGAAGGAGCAGGACCTGCCCCTTAACCCGATGAAGATTTCCGGGTCGTGCGGCCGTCTGATGTGCTGTCTCAGCTACGAAAACGAACAGTACCGTGACCTCAAGGACCAGATGCCCAGGTTGGGCCAGTACGTCACCACCCACATGGGTGAGGCTAAAGTGGTGGGTGTCAATGCGCTCAAGGGGACGGTGCTCGTCGCGCCGCAAGATGCCGAAGCCGCCGTCGAACTGCCGCTGAAGGACATCACCTTCCAGAGAATCGATAAGGGCTAATTCAAGCGCACCCAATCATAATGAGTGAATTGTCATTGCGAGGAGCACATTCGCTTCGCTCAGTGTAAACTAAGTGACGAAGCAATCCGTCCAAGACGGCACAGCTACGGATTGCTTCGCCCCCGATTCCATCGGGGCTCGCAATGACGGGTACGTTTCATCTTAAGAGGATGCATCGGGGCTTAATACGCTTGAATTAACCTACTGCGGCAGGTACTTCTGCCACTCCATCCGGCTGTTCCGGTAATGATAAGGGATGGTAAATGGCAGGCGGCTGGCGGGGCGGGCGGGGATGTGGACCAGCTTCATTCCGGCTTCTGACGGGGTTCTTCCCGCTTTCTTCCGATTGCACGGCACGCACGCGCTGACGACGTTTTCCCAGGTGTGCTTGCCGCCGCGGAACCTCGGCATGACGTGGTCGAGGGTAAGCTGTTTAGTCTCTTTGCCGCAGTACTGGCAGGCGTAGTGGTCGCGACTGAAAATCTCATATCGCGTGAGCTTACGTTCCCGGAATGGGCGCCTTATCAGGTACCCAAGTCGAATTACTGAGGGGATAGCGAACTTCTCCCGGGACGTACGAACAAAGCCAAGTCCATCTTCCACCATTTCCGCCTTGCCGCAATGCACTAAAACAACGGCACGGCGGGCACGGCAAATGGTCAGGGCTTCGTAGCTCTGGTTCAGGACCAAGACGGGAAGGTTTATTATTTCTTTAAGGCTATTCATACGCTGAGGTCTAGTTCATTTTACCCGAAAAAAAGTGGCTATGCAAATTGGGCGAATTCCTCTGCATTAGAATTACCCAGGATTGTCATTGTGAGCGAAGCGAATCAATTACAAGACCACTGTCACTGCGGTCCTTCCAAAGAAGGAGAGGCAGTCTCGTAGGGTGGGTGCAGTCGAGATAAAATCGAGACGAAACCCACCTTTATATTATGTTTATGGTGGTGGGTTTCACCCACCCTACATTCTGTGGGCTCTATTCCTTCGCCTTAACCTCAATTCCCGCCATATCCTCGAAAAGGGTGATGATGGCGGAGTGGTCAAGCTCGCCTCGACCCTTAGCCTTGAGCGCCCCGAAGAGCTGGTGAACGAGGGCGGTGACGGGGAGGGGCACGTTGAACTCCTTCGCTAGGTCGAGGCTGATGCCTAAATCCTTGTGGTGAAAGCGCGACTTGAATTTGGTGGTGAAGTCGCGCCGAATCATCGTCGGGGCGCGGTTTTCGAGCATCCAGCAGCGGGCGGTGCCGTCCTTGATAACATCGAGCATCAGGCGCGGGTCGGCGCCGGCTTTCGTCCCCAGCACCAGCGCCTCCGATATGGCGCAGAGCGTCGTCGCCGTGATGAGCTGGTGGCAGGCTTTGACCACCTGTCCCATCCCGATGTCCCCCAGGTAGACGATTTTCTTGCCTAGCGCCCGGAAAATGTCCAGGCACTCCTCGAAGACCGTCTTCTTGCCCCCCACCATGACGGCGAGGGTGGCATTGATGGCGCCTTCCTCTCCGCCGCTCACCGGCGCATCGAGCATCTCCAGTCCTTTAGCTTCGGCGGCGGCGGCCACCTTTTTCACCGTCTTGTAGGTCACGGTGCTCATATCGATAATTGTGGCACCGCGTTTGGCGCTGGCAATCACTTCGCCCAACCCTAAGTAGACATTCTCGACGTCCGGGGAATCGGGGAGCATGGTGATGATGACGTCCGATTGTGCCGCGACCTCTTTGGGCGAGCCGGCGCCCCGGCCGCCTGCCTTCTCGACGTCTTTGACCGCATCCTTGTTGATATCGTAGCCGGTGACGGCGAAGCCCGCCTTAAGGAGGTTCTTCGCCATCGGCTTGCCCATCGTGCCCAGACCGATAAAACCGATTTTCTTTGCCATTTACTTGCCCTTCTTGCTCAAGCCCGCCGGGTCTTATTTCTTGCTTCTCACGCCGCACATGAAGAGTCGCATCGCGTTCTCCGCGGCATTGATGACCAGCTTCTCCGCCTCTTTCATCGATTCTTCCAGTGTGATGGGTCCCGGGGCAATGGTCAGGACAGCGTCAATACCCTGCTCGAAGACAAGCTGGTAGTCCTTGCCCATTTCGCCGACCAGGGCGATGACCGGGATACCGAACTTCTTGGCGCTCAGGGCGACGCCGGTGGGCACCTTGCCGCAGACCGACTGAAAATCGATTCTGCCTTCACCGGTGAAGACGAGGTCGGCGCCTTTCAGGACATCGACCAGCCTAGTCGCTTCAATCACCACGTCGATGCCCGGAATCATCTGCGCCTTGAGGAAGACCATCAGGCCCAGCCCCAGCCCTCCCGCCGCGCCGGCGCCGGGCACTTCCCTCAGGTCGACCGCGAGGTGCCGGTGGACAACATCAGCGTAATGAGCAAGAGCCGCATCAAGCTGTTTGACCAGTTCCGGCGTGGCGCCCTTCTGCGGACCGTAGACCGCCGAAGCGCCGCAGGGACCGCAGAGCGGGTTGTTGACATCGCAGGCGAGGACGACTTCAAAGTCCTTCAGCCGGGGGTCCATATCGCACAGGTCGATGTGCTCCAGCTTGGACAGGGCCGCGCCGCCGAAGGGCAGGTCCTTGCCTTTGGCATCCGCCAGTCTCGCGCCCAGCGCTTGCAGCATCCCGGCGCCGCCGTCATTGGTGGCGCTGCCGCCGATGCCGATGATGAGCTTCCGGGCGCCCTGGTCGAGCGCCGCCTTAATCAGCTCGCCGGTGCCGTAGGTGGTGGTGTGGAGGGGGTTGCGCTTCTCCCTGGGCACCAGGGGGAGACCCGAGGCGGCCGCCATCTCGATGACCGCCGTCTTGTCCTTGAGCAGACCCCATTTTGCCACCACCCTGCCGCCGAGGGGGTCGGTGACCTCGGTTGCCATCATTTTGCCGCCCAGGGCATCGACAAGGGCTTGCACCGTACCCTCCCCACCGTCAGCCATCGGCTTGATGACGGTCTGAACATCAGGGACGACCTTGCGGATGCCCTTCTCGACGGCCTGCCCCACCTCGAGGGCGGTCAGGTTGCCCTTGAAACCCTGGGGCGCAATAACGACTTTCATACCCTCACTCCGTTTAGTAATTCTTAGTGTTATGGCGAGTCTTGCTCCTTTGTCACTCTGAACGAAGCGAAGAGTCCGTATCCCTTCCCAATGCAGAACGGATTCTTCAGTCGCTTCGCTCCTTCAGAATGACAGTGAGCAGAGATTGCCACATTCCGATTCCATCGGGACTCCCACAAAGGGGAGAGGAGACGGCAACCTCCTGCTTTCATAACAATGACGATTGAAGACGCTCGATGTTACAGTCTCGCCCAGGCCTCCAGCAGAGTGCGCTTGGCATTGGCAACGACGAGCTCCGGACTTTCGCCGGGCATCGGCTTGACCTCAAAGGCGACCACGTTCTGCTTACCCGGTCCGATATAGCCGATGTCCATCAGCGTCTTCAGGAACTGCCGGACGGCTTCCACATCGTTCTCGCCGACGTCCAGGCCAAAGCGCGGGTGCTTATCGCCGTAGGCGATGTGGTTCTTGTCCTTCAGGATGCAGTTGCCGACGTGGACGTGGGAAAGAAATTGCCCCGCCGCCTTGATGGACTGCTCCGGCGTCTCGTAGAGCAGTGGGACGTGGCTCAGGTCAATCATCAGCCCGAAGTTGGGGCATTGCTTGCGCACATCGGCGGCAATCTGGGCGGCCTCCTTCGTTGGTCCGACAAAGCACTTCTTGTCGATTTCGCGGTCGAAGACCTCAAACGCGATGGCCATAGCGCCTCTACTCTTGGCGTAACTGCAAATCTGGATGAGGGAATCGATGAGGGCTTTACGGGCATCAGCGCGCTTGTCCGCCCCGGGGTCGGGACCGCTGAGCATCGCCATTTTGTGCACGCCGAGGGAGTAGCACTCGTCAACGGCCTGCTTCATCCGGGCGACAGTTTTCTCGCGGAATGCCTTGTCCAGGCTGTTTAAGTCGAGGTTCTCGTTGCGCAGGATGACCTGACCGCAGAAGCCGACAATCAGCCGGCTGGTCTGCAGTACTTTGATAACATCATCTTTGATTCCCGGCGCAATAGGTCCAATCTCCACGGCGCCGAAGAAATCATCTTCGGCAATCTTCCTGAGGGTTTCAACGACGGGCAAATCGGGAAAAGCCATAGGGTGGACGATACCGACCTTCATATAGGAGTGCAATGAATCTTTCATCGGACAAACTCCTTTACAAATTACTCTCGGCTGGGACAGCCCAAATATATCACGAGGCCGTGAAGGTGTCAAGGAAAGGGTTACAGACTGCCATTGCGAGCGTAGCTTCAACCTGTCATTGCTTCGTCGCTTAGTTTACACTGAGCGAAGCGAATGTGCTCCTCGCAATGACAAATAATGCACCATTTTTGCGTTTGTATCAGTTGGCCAGTTCGTTCTCCACCAGTGGTATCACCAGCGGTCCCTCTGGGATAACGGCCACCCTGGCGTCCTTCCCCAACACCGCGAAAGCCCGTTCCAGCCCCTCCTCGATGGAGTGGATGGGGGTCATCATCATATCCCGGACAGTATTATCGTCCAGGCCGGAGAGCAAGTAAATGGTGTTCTTTAACTGCATCCGGGCCAGAATCTGGTTCTCCCACTGCACGCCGATTGGCTCCTCGCGCTTGATTTTCGCCAGCACCTCGGCGGGAGTTTTCACGGCAGCATGCACCTTCAGGAAGTCCTCCGGCCCCACCCCGCAACAGCAGGAAGAGGCGCAGATGATGATGCCGTCCTCACGGGTGATTTGGGCGGCGGTATCGATGCCCTTACAGGTCTGGTAGAGGTCCAGGTCCAGCGGCGCGCCGCTGTTGGTCGTGATGGTGATGTCTACTTTGTGCGGCACTTTGACGCCGACGACTTTCATCTCGATGGCACAGCCGGCTTCGTGGGCCTGAAAGGGGTCGCCGGCGACGACGTGGGTGATTTCCCGCTTCTTGTTCAGCAGGACGTTGACGATGAAGTTGAGCTTAGCCATTTTCGCCTGTTCGACCATATCCTCGTGGATAGGGTTGCCCTTCAGGTTGCCGGCGCGGACGTTGGCGTGCTCCAGCATTTTGTAACCGTGGTTGTAGTAGGCCGACCGCACGCTGAAAACGCCCGGCGCGATGCTCTTCCGTCCCCCGGAAAACCCGGCGAAGAAGTGCGGCTCGATGAAGCCGGTGCTGAGACGGAAGTCGGCCGCAATCACTTTCCGGTTGATATCGACGGGCGTGCCACGGGTCGTTGTCCCGATGTTGATGGTGTCATTGACATCGTGATTGAGCACCCGGTAGTTGTCAACGATACCCTGCCCCAGCTTCTTGACCAGCGCCGCCCGGTCCATCGGCGGGTGCAGGCCCAGGGCGACGATGATAGTGATGTTCTCCCTGGGGACAATGGTCTCCAGCTCGGCCAGAATCGGCGGGAGAAGGCGGTCATCGGGGCAGGGACGGGTATAGTCCGTCACCAGGACGACGACCTTGTCTGTCTTCCTGACACGCTCGCGGAGGGGGGCGCTGGCGGTGGGGTTGCGCAGGGCCGCCGTGATGGCTTCTCGCTCGTCAGGCAAGCCCTTTTCCTCACGGGCGCTCAGGACGTAGGCCAGGTTCCGGATGAGCACCTTCGCCTTGATGCGAGAGTCGCCGTAGGGCAATGCAATCTCGGTGAACATTTCTTTCATTCTAACATAATCCCTCATGCCCATTTACATGGGCACCACGAGGAATGAGCATATCATCCTTCATTGTCATAGTCGGGCTTGACCCGACTATCCAGACACCTCCTCCTCCCGCTGGATTCCGGCTTTCGCCGGAATGACAAAAGGGCTATTTTCGTAATAATGACTGAGCCCCGATTACATCGGGGCTCAGCAGGTTACTGGTGGTCCAGGTAGTAGTCTATTTCTTGGCGGCAGCCGCAATTAACTCGCCGGCGCGGGCGGGATTGAAGATGCCGCAAGCGCAGTTCGGCGCCAGCTGTTTGCCGGCGGCCTCGGCCGTCTTCCGACCGGCTTTGACTTCGTTGATGAGCATCTTCACCAGGTTGCTCGGGATAAGGGCATGACCGCACATGGTGGTGATTTCCAGGATTTCATTGGAAGCCAGCTTTTCGGTCTTGCCCCAGATACCCAGCGAGAAGTTGGCGGTATGGTGCTTGAGGCCGGCGGCGGCCAGGGCCTGGTCGACATTCTCAAAAATGCCGCTAACGACGATAGACATGCCGATATCGGCTTTCTTGAGGTCCTTCAGGACGTTGGTCACGGTGCCGGGATTATCGTAGACGGCGTGGACAATGCCATGGGCCGCCTTGATAACTTCCTCAGCTTTATGGCTGTACATATTGCCCAGCTGGATAGCGCCGATGTTCAGCGGGTTATACTTGTGGCAAATCTTGAGGAACTCCTGAAGCTTCGGGTCATGGTCTTTGTCATTGTGCCCCATAGCCGGGAGACAGAGCAGGACATAGTCCTTGGACAGGTTCTCTTTCGTACCACGACGATGCAAACTATGCGTCATTTATCTTACTCCTCCTTAGCCAGAGGGCGACCCAGCCCGACGTTCTGCTTACCATTGATGTAAGGGGTAATGCCTACTTTCGCGAGAATCTTCTTTACCGGGTAGGAACCGTCCGGGTCAGCCTTGCAGATGCAATCGACGCTGAAAACGGTATCGATTTCTTTCGATACTTTCCTCATCGTGGCGAGGACAGCCTCGAGTTTCTCAATGGGGAACAGGCACTCGATGATGCCGGAGAGCACTCTCTCACCGAGGACTTCGTCCTTGAGCTTGCCGGTCTTGGTATCCTTCATCAAGAAGGTGACCGGGTTCTTCTCCTCGAAGAGGACGCCATGCTTGGCCAGCGCCATCGACATTTTCTCCAGGTCGCGGAAACTGGTGGAAACGCCGGGGCGGCCGAACTCAAGACCGAGGCCAATCCAGCCTCTCTTGAAGCGGCCGGTGACATCGTTGGTCTTCATTTCCTCGGTGCCGCGGCCGGCAATACCGGTGGCTTTATGGCCGGTCCGGGGATTGGAAAAGGTGAGGCGCAGGTTGCGCGGGTAGGGCTGCGGCTCCAAGATGATGCAGTCGACCGGGCAGACTTTAGAGTTCAGGCAGACGCAGCAATCAACGCACTTATCCTGGTCGATGACCTCGACGCCCTTCGCGTCGTCCACACTGATGGCTTCGATAGGGCAATAGGGGATACAGGCTTCACAGGCGATACAGACATCCGGGTCAATTCTCATTGACTAGTTTCTCCTCCTTCTTCCTAACTGAATTTTTTGGCGATGTCTTCAATGCCAAGCTCTTTGATAGTCTCAGGTAACGGTTTACCAGTCTTACGGTCCCAGCCCATCAACTGGTAGTACTTGTTAAGCATATTCTCCCAGTGCAGACCGATGGCTTTGTCCTTGTTGGGGCCATCGACCGGCTGGGAGCCATAGCGGAATGACGGTTTTTCTTTGTCCGGGGTCAATCCCACTTTCAAGTTGTAAAGGCGCATGATGTTGACGACGCGCCGGCCGACCTTCTTAACATCGTCAATGCTCATGTTCAGGCCGGTGGCGGCGTTGATGGCTTCCGTCTGGACTTTGGTATCGTTAAAGCCGGTGAACCAGCACTGGACAAGGCAGTCGGACACGGTCATCGAACCGGTGGAGTTGGCTTCCGCCTGGACGACGTGTTCCCAATTGAACACATCGAACGGGGCGGGCATGTTCCAGATTTCCTTGCTGCTGATGAGCATCTGGGTCTGAAGCGTGCCGGTATCGGAAACGCAGGTGTCCAGCATCTCCACCCAGCGGCCGCGATGGTCATGACCGCGGGGACTGCTGCCCTTGCCGGAGAAGACGGCCCACTTGACCGCCTCACCGCCCAGCTTTTCGGCGGCATACTTGACGCCCTCGGCGAGGACTTTGCCATAGCCGCGGCGGTTGGCAATGTTCTTGACAAGTTCTTTGACCGCCTCCACATTGCCCCAGGTCATTTCCAGCCCATCGAGGTCTTTCCTGGTCAGGGCGCCCTTTTCGTAGCACTCCATCACCCAGCCGATGACCCACCCGGCCTCGTTGGTCTCCATACCCATCTGGTCAACCAGATTGGCAATAACGAGGACGTCAGCCGGGTCTTTCACCTGAATCTGGGGACCCATGGAAGCCCACTGCTCGTATTCCGGCTCTTTGCCGGAGAAACCGGCATACTTGCCTTCTTTGATGGACATCAATTCATAGTGATGGGAGGCGCAGCCGTAGCAGGGATAGTTAACTGAATTGAACTGGGGACGCAGAGTCGGACCATCAAAGAGCGCCTTTTCCGGGAACAGGTTGGTCAGGTAGTTCTTAACCGGCAGCCAGCCGGCGGCTTCCGCGCCGGGAACGACGCGGCTCGTGCCCCAGTTGAAGACGGTACCGCCGCCGAAACCCTTGGCCAGCTCGGTAGTGGCATGGGCCAGCTCGCCAATCTTCTCAGGATTGGCCAGGGGCATCTTCTTGGTGCCGCGGACGGCGGCAAAAGCCTTGAGCTTCTTGGCGCCGAGGACAGCGCCCACGCCGTTATGAGCGGCAGCGTGGCCCCTATCGCCGAAGATACCGGCAAATTTGACCAGGTTCTCACCGGCGGGACCGATGCTGAAGACGCTCATCCCGCGCTCTTTGAAGCCAAGCTCCTGCTTGATGGCTTCCTCAGTGTTCCAGGTGTCCTTGCCGACGAGGTGGCTGGCGTCTTTCAGCTCAACGCCGGCATCGCCGATGTAGAGGTATTTCCAGGTGGACGACGCACCCTGGACGACGATGGCATCATAGCCGCACCACTTGAGGTAAGCGCCGAAGTTGCCGTTCGCCTGAGTTGAGGTGAGGCCGTTCGTCTGGGCGCCTTTGGTGACGACGGAGATACTGGCGCAACCCGGGATGCGGGTGCCGCCCAGCACTCCTGAGCCGAGAAAGAAAACGTTCTTGGGGTCCGACCAGTTGGTCCTGGGGTCGACCATCTCGACCAGGTATTTGACACCGAGGCCGGTGCCACCGAGGTATCGGCGGATAGTGGCTTCATCGAGGGTGTCATCCCAGATTTTGCCACTGGTGAGGTCGACTCTAAGCACCTTACCCGTCGACCCGTGCAGTTGAGTAGCCAAATCTACCTCCTTTTAGCCCCCGTAAAAGGCGGGGGTCAGCGCTATCTTATCGCCAGGTTTGAGTTCCTGGCTGAGTTCCACTGAAGAAATGATGATGCCGTTCAGAATGACCATGCAGTATTCGGTCATGTCCTGCCTCGGGCCGAAGGCTTTCTTGCCGAAAATGGGAAACTTATCGCCGAGCCGTCGGATGAGGTCCATAATAGAGATGCCGTGGGCAACAGTCTCCTTGAGAGCGAGAGCGCCCGGGGCTTTCTGACCGAAGTCTTCTTTGAGCCAGGACAGAATTTCAATAATGACTTCAAATCCTGGGGTGGACTTCGCGGTAGTGTGGGCGTTTAGCGTCTTTGACTTCGTCATCTTACAAGGTTCTTCCAAAGGAAAAGTACCAAAAAAAGGCGCGCCACGCAAACCGATTCCCATCGGGCGCAATCGGTACTATGGTAACAAATGCGAAATTCTTTGTCAAAAATGGGAAGCCAAGTGTAATGCGCGGTCAAGCGCGCTTTCCCCACAGCACGGACATGGCTATCGAACTCGTTCAATCAGATTAGCGACCCGTTCCCGTCAGTCTCCGGCAGTCTCTAGTGGCGTCTCACCCTATCCCCTGTGTCCCCTTCCCCCGGAATGGGAAGGGGAGATGTCTATTAAGAGGGGGGTGAGGTTCGTGGGCGTTTCCCGGTGGCAAGAGCCGCGCCGTCAATCATGCGAGCCACAACATCCCTTTGACAGTCTACACTAAATCGTGTAGACTTGGACTGATGAGTCCAAAAGGCAACAAAAGACCGGAGTGGGATCGCCAGCGCATCCAGGCGCTCCGACGGCACCTGGGACTGACCCAGCGCCAGATGGCCGATGAACTGGGCACCCGCCAGCAGACCATTAGCGAGTGGGAGACCGGGATGTACCAGCCGCGCGGCGCCTCGGCCACGCTTCTCTCCTTCGTTGCCGAACGGGCCAAATTCAAGTACGATGCCTCGCCACGCCCCACCACCCGCATGAACAAGTAGGTTCATCCTCCCCCATCCCACCGCCGGTTTATTGAGTTTGTTGAGTTCATCGGGTTCATTAAGTATGTTGAGTTGGGCCCTGGCTCAATATCAACTCCATAACTCCACAAACTCTACAGACTCTACAGACTCTACAGACTCTACAGACTCTACAAACGCCAGGAACTTGACAGTCTATCCGTTAGCGTGTATACTTCTGCCTGTAAGCACACGTTAGCGTGTAGATATGAGCCAGATTTCGGAAAGCGCCATCGTCAAGGCGTGGCAGGAGATGCGCCGGGCGGACTTGGTCACCGAAGACGGTGAGCCAGTCAGCGTGGTCTACCCGGGGCGGGTCAACCGGGACCAGGGGCCGGACCTGCTCGATGCCGTCATCCGGACCGGCGCCGGGCTGGTGAAGGGTGATATTGAAGTCCACGCCCGCTCCAGCGAATGGCAGTCCCACCATCACCACCAGGACCGGGTCTACAACCGCGTAATCCTGCACGTGGTGCTGCGGCGGGACACTCTCCCCCGCACCGAGCTTCAGAATCAGGCCGCCGTCCCCGTGCTGGCGCTGGGCAGGCATTTCACCGGTGAGACATCAGTGGCCGGGGACTCGTCTGCTGTTTCCGGTTTACCCTGCCGGGAAGCCTGCCCGCAGAACCAGGCAGCCGTTCTTACCAGACTGGATGACGCCGGGGAGGAACGTTTTCGGGGAAAGGGGAACAACTTCCGGGAGCAACTGGCCCAGCAGGCGCCGGACCAAGTCCTCTATGAAGCTGTCATGGAGGCTCTGGGCTACACCAAGAACAAGCGGTCCTTCCGGGAACTGGCCCGCCGCCTGCCGTTCCGGGCTCTGGAATCGGCCGCCCAGGACGCCCGCTCGGACGGAGAAGCTCTGCTCCGCCTTCAGACATTGCTCATTGGCACGGCGGGACTGCTGCCCTCCCAGCGGTCGCTGTCCGGGTGTGACGGTGACTACGTGACGGACCTGGAGAGCCGATGGGCTTCCCTGCTGCCGCGTCAAGTGATGTCGGTGACGGATTGGAATTTGTGCCGCCTCCGGCCCGGCAATTTCCCCACTCGCCGCCTCGCCGCCATGAGCTACCTGGTGCTCCGCTACCGGGGAAAGGGGCTGGCGGATGAAGTCCAGGCAAAGATAGCGGATAGCCCCGTGGAGCCGGCGCACCGGGAACTGGAGAAGATGTTTACCGTCAATACCGTCGGCTACTGGGTGGGGCACTTTGATTTCGGCACGCCGGTGAATTCCAGCCCGACCCTGCTGGGCGCGGAACGGGCCGCCGAAATCGTGGTTAACGCGGCACTGCCCTTCGTCGATGCCGCCGCTCAGACCAGCGTTGCGGCAAAGGCGCGGGAAATCTACCGCCGTTATCCGCGGCTGGCCACGAACGCGCTGGAAAGGCACATGGCAGGTCAGCTGAACCTGGAACACGGCGCGGTCAACTCCGCCTGCCGCCAGCAGGGACTGCTCCACATCTACAAAACGCGGTGCTCACAGGGGGAGTGCGGCGCCTGTCCCTTGGCCAGTGCTGAAACCGTCCCTAGCCCAGGTGGTTCACAATCTCGGTGAGGCGGCGGATGCGCGGGCAATCAGTGATGTCGGTGAAGTAGCCGCCGCGGTCGAGCAGGATGCCCTTCATTCCCGCCTTGCTGGCGCCGAGGACGTCAATCTGGTACTGGTCGCCCACATAGATGGCCTCGGCGGCTTTAACGCCGGCCCGGCGCAGGGCTTTCCAGAAGATTTCCGGGTTGGGCTTGTTGCAGCCGGCGTCCAGCGAAGTGACGGTTATGTCAAGCAGAGGCAGGACGCCGGTGTCTTGCAGAAGGACATTGATATCCCGGTCGATGTTGGAGATGAGGCCGCGGAGCAGGCCGCGGTTGGCCAGCTCGGTCAGAGTCGGCACGACGTCAGCATAGAGCACCAGCTTCATTTTGAAGTCGCGCATCTTAGCAATTAAGCCCATCACCAGTTTATCGGTGGCGTCAATGCCGGCCTCCCGCAGGACAATGCGCTGGTACTGCGCCCAGAGCGCCGCCTGCTCCTCCTTGCTACGTTGGCTCAGGGGCCGCTGGGCGATTTCCTGGTAGATGAACTCATCGGCGATGACGATGGGGCGGCGGAAGATTTCCGGCGCGGCATCCACGCCAAGCTCTTTGATGGCATTGGCCTGGAGCTCCTCGCGGGGCGGCTCGTAGCGGACCAGAGTATGATAGAGGTCGAAAAAGACGGCTTTAATCATGGGCCGGCTCCTTTCTCTGTGGTGAAGACAATGATATTGTAACTCAGACAAGAGGGGCTGTAAAGGCAGGGCGACCTCACCCCTTAATCCTTCCGCGGAAGGAAGAAATATTTAAGAGGGGCTAGCGCCCCTCTTGGACGCCCCGCTTCTAGTCTCTGCTGTCATTGTGAGGAGCACATTCGCTTCGCTCAGTGTAAACTAAGCGACGAATCAATCCGCCCCAGACGGGTTCTTTTCCTTCTTTGGAAGGGTCAGAATGACAATCCAATTTTGCTCCTCTTGGACGCCCCGCTTTTGGCTAACTCAGGGAATTCTTTATTGTCGCCAGGGCGGGGAACTGCTATCATTTAGGATAGTCTGTCACAAGGACTCCCTATGGCAATCATCAAAGTCGTCAACCTGACCAAGAAATTCAAAGACCTGGTTGCCGTCGATGACGTCAGCCTGAAAATCGAGGAGCGGGAGTGCTTCGGCCTGCTCGGTCCCAACGGCGCCGGCAAGACCTCCCTCATCCGGATGATAACCGCCGTCTCCCCACCCACCACCGGCAGCATCTTCGTGCTGGGCAAAGACTTGAGTAAACACGCCAGCGAGGTCAAAGCCCGTCTCGGCGTCGTCCCTCAGATTGAGAACTTCGACCCCGATTTGAGGGTCATCCACAACCTGCTGACTTACGCCCGCTACTTCGATATCCCGCCGAAGGAAGCCCGCCGCCGCGCTATGGAGGTGCTCAAGCTCTTCCAGCTGGAAGAAAAGCAGAAGAGCCAGATACGGGAGCTATCGGGCGGTATGAAGCACCGCCTGCTCATCGCCCGCGGCCTCATCAACCAGCCGGAAATCCTCATTCTGGACGAGCCCACCATCGGGCTGGACCCGCAGGCCAAGCACCTCGTCTGGCAGAAGCTGAGACAGCTTAAGGCGCAGGGCGTCACCGAGCTTCTCTGCACCCAGAATATGGAGGAAGCCACCCTGCTCTGCGACCGCGTCGCCGTGATGCACCTGGGTAAAATCCTCGCCCTGGATGCGCCGCAGGCTCTCATCCGGCGCTACGTCGGCAGCAAGGTCTGGGAGATTGAGGTCACCCCCGGCGACAAAGAAAAGATAACCGGGGAGCTAGCCAATCTGAAACTCGAATTCGAGGAAGCGGGCCATGTCATCGAGGTCTTCCACCTCGATGACGAAACGGCCAGGAAGCTGGTGAGCTTCAATCCCCGGCCCCGTCCGGCGACCCTTGAGGACGTCTTCTTCCGGCTTACCGGGAGGTTGCTCATCGAATGAGGATGTTTTCCGTCCACTTCATCCACGTCTGGCAGAGGAACCGGGACGTTTTCCTGCGGCTCTGGCGCACGGAAGCCGTCGGCTACGTTATCGAGCCTATTATCATCCTGCTGGGGCTGGGGATGGGGTTGGGTATCTACATCGGCGTCGTCGACGGGCAGAACTATGTCGAGTTCCTGGCGCCGGGCATTATGGCCAGCTACTCGATGTTCAGCGCCAGCTTCGAGTGCACCTACGGCAGTTTCATCCGTATGGAGTACCAGAACACTTACGATGCCATCCTGGCCACGCCGCTGAACGTCGAGGACGTCATTGCCGGCGAAATCTTCTGGGGCGCCACCCGGGCGATGCTCACCGGCACCGGCATCCTGCTCATTGCCGCCGTTTTCCAGCTGGTGCAGTCGCCCTGGGCAATCTTGATTCCCATCGTCTGCTTCCTCAACGGCTTGATGTTCGCCGGCATCGCCCTTTTCTTCACCTCGCTGGCGCCGGCAATTTACACCTTCAACTATTTCTTCACGCTGTTCATCAACCCCATTTTCTTCCTCAGCGGCGTCTTCTTCCCCCTCGACCAGTTCCCTCCGATTCTGCAGAAGCTAAGCTGGCTGTCTCCGCTGACCTCGGTTGTCCATATAACGCGGGCGCTGTTCACCGGGGAGTTCAGAGTTGAGCTCTGGCTGGCGCTGGCCGTGGTCCTGGCGTTTGCTACAGTTTTTTTTGCCGTCTCGCTGGTGACGATGCGCCGGAGGATAGTCAAGTAAGGAGAGTCTATGCCGTTTGTGCTGGCGAAGGATGATATCCGAAAGCTGGTGCAGGCCCAACCACCCCTGGTCGAAGGCTGGCTTAACCTGGAGGAACAGCTTCAGCCCAACGGCTTCGACCTGACTTTACGCGATGTGGCGATGCTTCAGACGGCGGGCACCATCCCGGTCGATAACCACCAGCGGCAGGTCTCCGCGCTCGCGCCCCTGGTCTTTGACGGCCTGGGCTATATCGACCTCATCCCCGGACCTTACCTCATCACCTACAACGAGGTTGTCCACCTGCCCAAAAACGTGATGGCGCTGGCCGCTCACCGCTCCAGTCTGCTCCGGTGCGGGGTGACGGTGGGGACGGCGGTGTGGGATGCGGGCTACGAGGGACGGTCGCAGTCATTGCTGGTAGTGCACAATCCGCTCGGGTTCAGACTGCAGAAGAACGCGCGGATAATCCAACTGGTCTTCTTCCAGCTAAGCCAGGAGACGGAAGGCTATAAAGGAAAGTACCAGGGGGAGAATATCTAGCGCCTGCTTGCCAAAATGAGCGTTGGCTTGTCCCAGAAGCTGAGACCCTTCGCTCCGCTCAGGGTGACAGATACCAGAGTGTCATTCTGAGTCCTTCCGCAGAAGAACGAAGAATCCAGTCCGTTGCGCGGAGTGCAACTAGGCACTAGTCCAGCCTATCCAAAACTGCGTGTACGTTCGTCTCAACCGGCTTCGCCGCATCAACGACGAAGTGCTTCTCCGGCGGCACCTCGGTGATGGGGTCAGATTTCTGCTTCTGGGACACATACACTTCCCAGCGCCCGTCGGAAACGGTGCCTGCCTTGAGTCGTTGCTCCAGGCGCTGTTTAATGGTCTCCTCGTCGAGGATGCACTCCAGGACATAGAAGTCAGCGCCGACTTTCTTCGCCAAGTCC